>Ga0182013_10001581_pt1 | contig 30937 bp, 25 predicted proteins | sample 612S2MmetaG_FD_120487 | JGI IMG/M metagenome (GOLD analysis project Ga0182013, IMG submission 120487) | Permafrost microbial communities from Stordalen Mire, Sweden - 612S2M metaG | ecosystem: Environmental > Terrestrial > Soil > Wetlands > Permafrost | place: Sweden: Stordalen | collected... | reverse complement strand
GAAGACATCCGTGCCAGGAACCCAGGCTTTCTCATCAAGACATCGGAGCTGATCACGCGCTTTTCTGCAGCATCCCAGCGCTACGAGGCCGTCCTCAAAAATCTAAGGGCGCGCGGGCCAGCCATCCCCGAGCCTGAAGCTGATGTGGCTGCCAATCAGCTGGCAGGTTCTTGATCCAAGCTTAGTTTCGAGATTGAACTTGTCGAAATGACCTGGACGGAGCATGATGGTAGCTGTTCAAAAACTGTGATTCCCCTGGAGGTTTCTGTGAAGCGTGTTCTGGCTTTGTTGACTGTTGCAGCGGCTTTAAGCCCGGTTGCGGCTCTGGCGGCCGATTCTACAACAAATGGTTGGATTTCCGACGCCATGTGCGGCGCCAAGCATGCGGGAACCGGAGCTGCCTGTGCGAAGAAGTGCATCTCGGGCGGCGAAGCCCCGGTGTTTGTGGATGAGGCGAAGAAAGAAGTTTGGACGATCGATAATCCGGATGCCGTGAAGGCCTTCTATGGCGATCACGTGTCGGTGTCGATCACGGCCGACGAAGGAAAAAAGAGCGTCCATATCAATTCCATTGCTGAAGCAAAGTAAGGCAAACCGGGGGTAGCCGGGTAAAAACGGCGACGCGCGCAGCCATCGGCTTATCTATGACGCGTTAAGTGTCTGCGGCTTCCCGGGTTGGTATTGAACCCGGGAAGCCGCAGATTATACTGGGAATTGACCATGGCACGAGCAGTTTGGAATGGCAAAGTTATTGCCGAAAGCGAAACTACGGAAGAGGTTGAGGGGAACGTATATTTCCCCGAATCCAGCCTCAAGCGGGAGTATTTCCGGCCCAGCAGCACAACATCGACATGTCCCTGGAAAGGGCAGGCGCGGTACTTGAACCTGCTGATTGAAGGGCAGGATAACCCTGACGCTGCCTGGTATTATCCCGACCCCAAGCCCGCGGCGCGCAAGATCAAAGGATACGTGGCTTTCTGGCGCGGTGTTGAAGTAGAAAAGTAAGGGGTCCGCGCCCGGCCTTTCAGGCTCGTTCGCATAAAACGCCTCGAGTCGCTCTGTTCGAGCTTCGGGGCAGATGCGTATATCCTGCAAATACCTCGAAAATTGAACCTGGAGTTCGAATGCGCCTGCGCTCATTTCTGATGGTCGGAGTTATTTCGCTTGGGCTGTACGGATGCGCTCATCACGGCGCCATCCAACCGGCGGTCGCAGTTGCTCCAATGCTTACGGGCGACCCCGCGCACCCGGGCCAGACGTCCGGGTGGGTGGATACGCAGCTCTATTTCGGACTCGGGCCGGCGGATGCTCCGGACAAGGGAATCAGCGAGACGAAGTGGCGCGAGTTCCTTGACCGCGAGGTGTCCACCCGGTTTCCCGATGGCTTGAGCGTTGTGGACGTCTACGGACAGTGGCAGGGTGTGAAGCAGACAACGCCGGAAAGGCTTCGGTCGAAGCTGCTAATCATCGACTATCCGAACTCGCAGGAAAATCGAGACAAGGTTGAAGCCATTCGGTCGGCATGGAAGAAGCAGACGGGCGACCAATCCGTTATGCGCGTGACCCAGCCGGCGGATGTTTCGTTCTGAGCGAATTCGCTCAGGGGACGAAGAGGTCAAGAGGAATGGAATCTGCCATGGCTTTATATCCTGCGGGCGAAGGATGCAGGTGGTCGCCGCAATCGTAGGCGGGGAGCAGGTGATCGGGATGGGCGGGGTCGCGCACCACGCTGTCGAATTCGATCACGGCGTCGAAGTGGCCGGCGGTGCGAATCCACGCATTGACGGCTTGCCTGTCAGCCTCGCTGAGCGGACCGGGGTGGTAATAGCCTGAGCCAACATACGGAGTGATGGTGGCTCCATACACGCGCAGGCCGTGAGCGTGTGCGCGTGCGATGACCTGCTGGTACGCGGCGAGCACGCGTGCTACGAAGGCTTCGTGCGCGGCCGGCGGGACTTCGCCGTCGCGGGCCAATCCGCCGAGATCGTTGACACCTTCAAAAACAATCAGCCAGCGGACGCCGGCCGGCGCGAGAACGTCGCGATCGAAGCGCGCCAGGACATTGGGCCCAAGGCCGTCGGTCAGCAGGTGATTCCCGCCAATTCCCTGGTTGGAGACGCCAATGGTCCTCGTCTGCGCCGAGGCTTGCAGGCGTTGTGCGAGGACGTCAGTCCAGCGGTCGTTGCCGTTCGTGGTGGCGCCGTGGCCGTCGGTGATCGAGTCGCCGAGCGCAACAAGGGTGGCCGAGTCCGGCGTGGCCAGCACATCGACTTCCGAAAGCTGGTACCAGTGGTCGGCGCGTTTGGGCTCAGTAAGCGTTGCGGCGCTCACCGCATCGCCATGGACATAGTACGAGGTGGCGCGTGAGCCCGGATGTCCGGTTTCGCCCGCGGGGGGCGCGTCGAAATGCATGGCCACAGCGATGTCGGACAACGGCGCGACCGCGAAGTCGATTGGGTCGGAGAGAACCTCGGCTCCGGGCGGGATGGTCACGTCGGGCTTCGAGGCAAAGGTAAGCGCAAGGTCGCTTGCCGGATCGATGGCCGGCAAAGCAGGCGAAAGCGGCCGCGCGATGTGAACGGAGGTGAGGTGCAGGGCCTCTGTCCCAAAAGCGTTGGAGAGATGAACGCGAATCGATGGACCGCCGATGGAGAGATGCACGATCTGCCGGAGCGTCGCGTTGCGCAGATCGTCGGCGGGAAGGGAATTAGCAGGTTCCGGAACCTGCTGCGATGCACCCCAACTTGCAACCCAGATACGGCTCGATGGTGCGGGTTGAGAAAACGCCGCAAGCGAAGCGGCGCCGGCGACGCTTGCCAGGATTGCCAAGAATTTGAGTGCGTATTTCATCGCCGGGGGTTTACCATGGACGCCGAAGTAAATCGCTTTTTGAGAGCGATGCGAGCATATCACCGATGGAGCGCGTCGTGACCCTTCCGTTTCGGACGTTGCTGGTTGCAGGTTGTTTCGCATGGGGATTTGCAGTGTGGGCGCCGGCGATGGCGCAGACCTCCGCACCGCCGGTGACTTTCACCTCCGATCAAGATCATCAGAACATGATGGATCAGCTGGGCATCAAGGCCCTGCGGCCCGGGCCAAGCGGAAACGAGAAGGCTCCAAACCACGCCAACAACGATGAGTCATTGGCGAATCCCTATCCCAATCTTCCTGACCCTCTTACGCTGAACGACGGGCAGAAGGTCACAACAGCGCAGGTATGGTGGGACAAACGGCGGCCCGAGATTGTTGAGATGTATTCAAAGTACGTGTATGGCCGCATTCCGAAAGACACGCCCAAGGTAACGTGGACTGTAGCGGCTACCGACCACGAGATGATCGGCTTCACACCCGTGATCGCCAAAGACCTGATCGGCGAGGTCGACAACTCGGCCTATCCGGCCATCAGCGTAAAGATGCACATGACGCTTGTGACGCCGGCGCGCGCCAAGGGCCCTGTGCCGGTGTTGATGATGTTCGGACGGGCAGGATTTCCGTCGCCGCACGAGCCATCGCCCGACGAGTTCGACCGCGTGAATGCGGCGTGGAAGGCAGTTCTCGAGCAGCAGGACCCTTCGCTCAAGGAGGTTTTTGCGCAGCATCCGGCGTGGCAGCCTGTAAAGGCCACGCCCTTTGCATTTCCGCAGATGAACGAGGATGGCGATCCGCCGAATACATGGCAGTTGATCAATGCAGGATGGGGTTACGCAATGTTCGATCCAGCCAGCGTGCAGGCGGATGACGGCGCAGGAATCACACGCGGCATCATCGGTCTGGTGAACAAAGGCCAGCCGCGCAAACCGGAAGACTGGGGCGCGTTGCGCGCGTGGCAGTGGGGTGCAGGCCGCGGGCTCGATTATCTTGAGACCGATCCGTCGGTGGATGCAAAGCACGTGGGCATTGAAGGCGTGTCGCGCTACGGCAAGGCCGCGCTGGTCACAATGGCCTTCGATCAACGATTTGCCATGGTGCTGGTGGGCTCATCGGGCAAGGGCGGTGCGACACTGCTGCGGCGGAACTTCGGCGAGGCCGTGGAGAGCCTGACCGGCGGCGAATACTACTGGATGGCCGGCAACTTCATCAAATATGGCGCGTCCGAGGCGACGTTCGGCAGCATGAACCCTGGAGATATTCCGGTGGATTCAAACGAATTGATTGCGCTCTGCGCGCCGCGGCTCACATTCATCAGCTACGGCATTCCGGAAAAGGGCGACGCGAAGTGGCTGGACCACGAAGGCAGCTTCATGGCTACCATCGATGCCAACCGCGTCTTCACCCTGCTGGGCGCGAAAGCCCTCGACATCCAGGGCGATTACAAAACGGCGAAGATGCCGCCTGTGAACGAAGGGCATCTTGATGGGGCGCTGGCGTGGCGGCAACACGACGGCGGGCATACCGACGCGCCGAATATGAAGTGGTTTCTGCTGTGGGCAGATAAGTTCATCGAGCACACGCCGCCGCAATAAACACGGGTTCAATTTGGCAAGTTGGCTTCCGCTTCGCGGACATGGCGAGTTGGCAAGTTCGCGGCTCCTGCCGCGACTTAGTACGCCTGCAACTGGTCCAGCGGCAGGTGTACGCGGAAGCAGGTTGAACCGGGCTTGGAGTGAACGTCGAGGTGGCCGCGATGCTTGCGAACAATGCGCATGGCGTTGTCGAGCCCCAGCCCCAACCCTTGTCCTGGCGGCTTGGTGGTGAAGAAAGGCTCGAAAATGCGGTCCTGGTGTTCGGGGCGAATGCCGGGGCCGGAATCCCAAATCTCCACCAGCAGCATCTCGCCTTCAAGGCGTGCCGAGACGCGCAATTGTGGCGCGTTCTCTAGCGACCTCGATTCGGCAAGAGCTTCGAGAGCATTCTCAATCAGCGCGGTCCAAACCTGATTCAGCTCGCTGCCGTAAGCGCTAATCGTGGGCAGATTCGATGCGTAGTTGCGGATCACTTCGACGTCGCCAACACGCGACTGAAGCATTTGCAGGGTCGCATCGAGACCGGCGGGCACATCGACTTCGAGAATCGGCGCGCGATCCATGTAGGCGTAGGTCTTGATGGCGCTGATGAGATCGAAGATGCGGCCCGTGGATCCCACCAGGGTTTCGACGGAACGTTTGGAGCGCAGATAGCGCGCGAAGTATTGCAGCATCACGCAGGTTTCCGCAGACCCGAGGAATTTTGGAATCTCTTCGAGATCGGCCAGTTCGACGGATTGCTCAGCCAACTGCGCCGCGATCTCCCACGAACCTTCGCACGGCAACGCATTGAGCCAGACGCGCATGGCTTCCTCGCGCGCAATGAGCTCGGCAGCCTTGTTTTCCGTGGGCAGAGCGGGGCGCTCGAAGATTTTTTGCTCCCAGTCTTCGATGGCTTGAATCTGCTGCTCGCTCAGGCATAGGTTAACGAGTTTGAAGCGATTGGCGCGGTTGGCCCGCAGTTCGATCACAAGGCTCGAGGCGGCGCGCTGCGCGGCCGACGCCGGGTTGTTCAGCTCGTGCGCCAAATTGCCGGCCAGCTTGCCCAGGGCGCTCAGCTTCTCAGCTTGCTGCTCGATGCGAGTCACTTCGCGCACACGGTCCAGCAGCGTGGAGACCACGCGCTGGCCCATCGACGGAATGGCGCGGAGCATCTCGTCGAAGAGGCGCCTGTGAACGGCGAGAACCCAGCAATCGGTGACGGCAAAACCCTGGCCGCCGTAGGCCTTCATGCGCGAGTAAGGTAGCAAGCCGGTCATTTGACCGGCGCGGCCGATGAACAAGGCCATGGGACCGCCGCGCAGGCGGCGCACATGAATTTCGCCCTTCAAGATGAGCATCATCTGTTCAGCGGGCGCGCTCTCTTCAAACAAGACCTCGCCGGCGCCGGCAACCAACTCGGCACCATTGTGCGCAAGCCATAGGCGGTCTTCGAAAGGCAGGCCGTGCAGCGGCGCGACGCGCTCAATGGCCTCCGCAATGATCTCTGGCGCAGTAGGGGTAGCAGGCGAGGTGACGGCGGGGGAAAGCATCCGGGAACCTCCGGGGGTGCACTCTTAGGATAGCCGATGGACCGGTGCGGGATTTCACAGGGCGGTGCGATGTTCTGTCGCGATGCACAAGGCGTGATGGCGCACGTCTATGATGGGGAACGTGATCTGTGAGGAAGCGAGTTGAGTAAGTGGGTAAGCGCAAGGTTGCGCAGAGTTCCAACCCTGGCGTGGATGGTGCTGATCGGCCTCACGCTTCGGCTGGCGGTGATTCCGTTCGACACTATTGAAGATCTGATGGATGCGCAGCACATTCATGCCTGGGAGCAGGGCAATGTGGCGCGGGCGCTCGTAGCGGGCCGTGGATTCGGTAGCCCTTTTGTATCCGACCAGACTTCGGCGATCATGCCGCCGGTGTATCCGCTGATTGTGGCGGCAACCTTCGAGATGTTTGGCGTTCACACAGCCCATGCCATCTTTGCCGTGCATGCCTTCGACTGCCTGACGAATGCGCTGGCGTGCATCCCCGTCTTTCTTGTGGCGCGGCGAAGTTTTGGGTCGAAAGCCGGTTTGGTTGCTAGTTGGGCCTGGGTCTTCTTTCCCTACGGAATCTACTTTGCGGCTGCGTGGGCGTGGTCGACACATTTGCTGATGCTGAGTTTGCTGGGGCTGTTCTTCCTGGCGCAGCAGATGGAAGTGTCGCCGCGGCTCGGCTTGTGGGCTGGCTTCGGACTGCTGGCAGGCTTTGCCGGGCTGTGCGAGCCAACGGCGTTGGTGCCTGCGGCATTTCTGATGGCGTTTGCAGCGTCGCGGCTGGTGCGGAACGGCTTGCGCTGGTTGGCTCCCGGCATTCTGGCTTCACTTGTGCTTGCCGGCACCATAGCGCCCTGGCTCATTCGCGATGCGCGGCAGTTTGGCCGGTTCATTCCTATGCGCGACAGCATGGGCCTTGAATTGTGGATGGGCAATAACGGATACAGCGAACGATTCACCAGCGATCAACTCCACCCACTCCACAATGCGGCCGAACTCGCGGCCTACAACAACATGGGCGAACTCAAATACATGGATTGGAAGTCTGCGCAGGCCCATGCGTATATCGGCGCACATCAGGACCGGTTCGCATGGATGAGTCTGCGCCGTGCAGTTTATTTGTGGACGGGATATTGGAGCTTCGATTCAGCGTATTTGCAGATGGAACCGATGGACCCATTCAACGTTCCATTTCAAACATGCCTTACACTGCTTGCGCTGGCGGGGCTTGGCGTCGCGTGGAGGCAGGCACGATGGGAAGCTATGCGCTATGCCGGTGTCCTGTTTCTGTTTCCGATTGTCTACTACTTCAGCCATCCGGAGCCCTACCACATGCGGACTTTGGATCCGCTGATTGTCATCCTGGATTGTTTGACGATTATTCAGGCAGTGGCATGGTGGACGGCGCGCAAGAAGGCACTAGGGCGCTGATTCCGATCGAGCGCAAACGGCGAGGCTCGATGCTATGATGGGGCGGTTTCAATTCCCGAGGAGGGAGCCGCTCCAAATGAAAGCCTTTTCATTCGCGCTCGCTTTGCTGGTTGTCCCTACGCTTGCTCTCGCGCAAAATGCGAGTCGGTTCGATTCCGGAGCCAAGGTCTTCCGGCTGGACGGAGGCGCGTCGTCCTACGCCTTCGGGGTGAATGGCCGGGGCGAGCTGCAGCAGCTTTACTGGGGCGGCCGACTGGACGCGAACGACAAGTTCCCGCAGGCGCGTCCGAAGCCGGGATGGGCCTCGTTTGATACGTCGTATAACAACACGCCGCAGGAGTATGCCGGATGGGGTGCGGGGCTTTTCGTAGAGCCAGCGCTGAAAGTGACTTTCGCCGACGGAAACCGCGACTTGGTGCTTCATTACGAGAGCCACACGTCGACAGCGAACGGGTTCGACGTGGTGCTGAAGGATATCGCGCGGCCAATCTTTGTGACGCTGCACTACGCGATGGATGCGGAGAGCGGCATTCTGGGGCGGTCGGCGACGATTGAGAACCGTGGCGCCAACTCTGTCACCGTGGAGCAGGCGGCCGCTGCCGCGTGGGCACTTCCCGCAGGGCAATACACGCTGAATTACTTGACCGGCCGCTGGGCGGGTGAGTGGACGTTGAACCAGGAAGAAGTGCGGCACGGCGCGCGCGTGATCGAAAGCCGCAGGGGTTCGACGGGGCACCAGTCCAATCCGTGGTTTGCCATTCAGGAAGGCCCGTCGAACGAAAATCACGGCTCGGTCTGGTTTGGAGCGCTGGCTTGGAGTGGATCGTGGCGCATCACGGTGGAGAAGGATCAGCTGGATGCGGTGCGGGTGACGGGCGGATACAACCCGTTCGATTTTGGCTACGTGTTGAAGGCAGGCGAAAAGCTGGAGACGCCGGTTTTCTATGGCGGTTATTCACGCGAAGGCCTGGGCGGTGCGTCGCGCATCTTGCACGCATACGAGATTGCGCACATATTGCCTCGTACGGCTGCGACGGCAAACCAGACTGCGCCGAAGCCCCGACCCGTGATTTACAACTCATGGGAGGCTACCGAATTCCGCGTGAACGAAGCCGGCCAGATGGCGCTGGCCGAAAAGGCCGCGGCGCTTGGAATCGATCGCTTCGTGATGGACGATGGGTGGTTCGGGCAGCGCAAGGACGATCACGCGGGGCTGGGCGACTGGTATGTGAATAAGGAGAAATTTCCGAACGGGTTGAAGCCGCTGATCGACAAAGTCCATACGCTGGGTATGGATTTTGGATTGTGGGTCGAGCCGGAGATGGTGAATCCCGATTCGGACTTGTTTCGTGCGCATCCAGACTGGGTTCTGCATTTCCCGGGACGTCCGGAGACGGAGCAGCGCAATCAGTTGGTGCTGAACCTGGCGCGGACCGACGTGCGTGACTATATTCTCGGATTCCTCGACAAGCTGGTTTCGGAAAACGATATCGCATTTCTGAAATGGGATTACAACCGCAACTGGAGCGAACCGGGTTGGGACCAACTCCCGGCTGCTGAACAGAAGAAGGTCTACGTCTCATTCACTGACAATTTGTATTGGATATTGAGCGAGCTGCGCAAAAAACATCCGAAACTGGAAATTGAATCGTGCTCGGGCGGCGGCGGACGCGTCGACCTGGGCATTCTGCGCTATACAGACGAAGTCTGGCCATCGGACAACACCGACCCGTTTGACCGGCTGACGCAGCAGGACGGTTTTACCTACGCCTACACGCCTCAGGTGATGATGGCCTGGGTGACGGACTCACCGCACGACCTAGAGCACCAGATTCGCGTCACCTCCATTCCGTACCGGATGCTGAGCTCGATGCAAGGATCGCTGGGTATCGGTGCGGACATCGCAAAGTGGACACCGGAAGATGCAGCCACGGCCAAGAGGCTGATTGCGGCATACCACCAGGTGCAGCCGACGATTGTGCAGGGGGCGCTGTACAGGCTGATTTCGCCGCGGGATGGAAGCGAATTCTCGGCGACGCAGACTGTGCGGGCAGATAAGGGCCAGTCGGTGGTCTTCGCGTTCATTCACTCCACGCAGGAAGGACGCGGGTTCCCGACGCTGAAACTGCAGGGGCTGGACCCTGCAGCGGAATACTCACTGAGCTGGATTGAAGGGAAGGCACAGCCGGGAACACCGACAGTGGCGAGCGGTGCGTGGTGGATGAATCACGGCATCGATTTCAGCGACAGCTTCCGCGGAGATTTTCAGGCGATGGCGTTCCGGCTCGATAAAAAGTAGAGAGTCAAGCCAGTTGCTGCACAAGCTCTGACGGCGCGGCGACATTCTCTCTGGCGATTCTCGGTGCTTCTACGCGATCTAAGAGCTTGGCACGCATATGCTGGACCAGCAGGAGATTCAGTTCCCGCGAGCCGCAGGGGGCGCGATCGATTTGGAACTGGTCTAGTTTGTCCAGCAATCCCTCAGCCTCGTCTTTGCGGCCTTCTGCACAGGCCAGCGCCGCAGAGCAGAACCAGCGGTCCTCCGGATCGAGGCCATGGCTTCCTTCCAGACGCTCTGTCCAGGTGCGTGCTGTGCCGGGATCGGCGCAAAGGATTGCGTGTCCAAAGACAAACGAGCAGATGGAGCCGGCGGTCAACGTCTCCGTTTGTTCTTCATAAGCAGCCTGGGCTTTTCGAACCGCGTCCGCGCTCTCTTCGACGAGGCCGCGCTCAAGCAGGCACTCGCTTTCCATGAGGCCGAAGACGACACGCAGCGGCCGGCCAACTTCGGAGTCGAGAACGCGGCGCAAAGCGTCAAGGTCGTAATCGCGTGGGCGGTTGGCCGTAACGCCGATCGAGTTATTGAACGAAAGAATCCAATAGTAGTCGTCGAGCACGCTGTGGGTGAGGGCCTGGTAGATTTTGGCGCCGTCGGAGTAGAAGGCTTGAGAGCGCAGCGGAATGATGTTAAGAATGAAAATATTGAGCGAGAGGATGCCGGTCCAGGAGCAGAAGTCCCAAAGGATACCGGGCTGGCTGCTCGGAATAGTCGCTGCCCAATAGAGGAAGACGAGCCCGCTGAGCAAGCTGGCCAGGGGGCCTGCGGCGATCTGAAAAATCTTACCGCCTCGATTGCGGTTCGGTGAGCAAGGAATCATGCGCACACCGGCGGCAACTGCCCCGAGGAGATGCCGTTCGAACTTAACGTTCCACTTGCCATTGGATTGAGTGAAATGAAGCGGCCCTGCAATCACGCCGGTCAACATCATGCCGCAGAAATATCCGGCAACGATGTGGCCGAGTTCGTGAATGAAGACGACGGTGGCAAACTCGGCAATCCACAGCAGCGGGCCGCCGGTTTTGCCCATGCGATGGTGGAAGTGCAGCCTCGCCCAACGCCACCACAACTCGCCTCCGAGAACTATGACGGCAACCTGCACCATCAGTGCGAATCGATCCATGTTGCGGCTGGTGCCGTCGCCTTGAACGCGCTCAGGCTCCGGCTTTACGAGGGATTGCGTAGCGTTGCGGGGCGCAAAGGCCACAATGCCGGGAATGCCAACCAGAAAGGGAAGCGCGTCGAGAATCAGAAACCCTGTGCTGGCCTTGCCTTGGATGAGATCCCAGTCGCGGATGGACATCACAAATATCGGAATGCCTTGCAAGACAGTGGCAATGCTCGCCATCAGAGCCCAACTGCGCCCTGAGGGCTTTCCGCTGCGCAGAGTCCACCATGTTGTGACGTAAAGCGCAGAGAGCGGGACGGGCAGAAGGAGGATCAGCACGCTTAGGAACATGGTGCAGATCATCAGCAGCGTGCGCATTCCGCTCAGCTCAGGAGCGGTGGCAAAGTGCGGATTATGGGTCCAATGCGAAAGGAAGAAGGGCAGGCGCGTGACCGTCATAACTGCCGCGCAAATGAAGATTAGGGCGAGAAACGCGAAAGCCGATTGCAGAAGCCGCCTGATCGTGAGCACAGAGAGTGCCTTTCTCGGAGCAGCGCGACGTAAGCGGGCCCTGTGCCGTTCCAATGCTGATCCGGCCACTGTAACATCGGTGCGGCTGCGGTCCAATACAGCTTTTGGGTTAAAGGGCCCGGGCCCGCGGCACGCGCATTGATGCACTGCTATTCTGCTTCTGGCGGAATGCTCCAAGCCGGGCAGGAGCCAAGTCTTCGGGCTTGATCCGGGCTCTCTCTGGGGATACCCCAGGGGAACGTGAATAACTGGCAGTTCATCGCGCGAGCGACCCTGCGCGCTGCGCAGATCAGCTCGCGCAGGGTCAGATTCGTTGGAGCATCCCGCTGGTTTTTCGCGATGCTGAATCCTGCCTTCTATTCCGCGGTAGCGCAGTCGATTCTCGCCGGGGAAGCGGCGGTGGATTCCATTGCTGCCCATGTACGCGCAAGGCTGGATACGCGATGGCGTTGGGTAGATGGGCTTGCACAAAGATATGTGAACAGGTTCGGCTCGCAGGTGCGGCCCCGGCGCAGGGATGTACTCAATTTTCTGCGCACGGATGAGGGCCTTCGCGATGCAGAGCGCAAATACAAAGGCAAACTACGAATTGCGCATTGGATCGCAGAGCCTGCGCGGATGCTGCCCGCGGATGCTGCGCGAGACTGGGCGATTCCGAAAATCGAGACGGTGGGAGAACTGGCGGCTTGGCTTTGCATAGGTGAAAGCGAACTGGAGTGGTTCGCCGATCGAAAGCGCCTCAATTCGCGGGCAGGGAACGGGGACGGGCCGATTAGCCACTACCATTACCGAGTCCTCGCGAAACAGGGCGGTAACATACGGCTCATTGAAGTGCCAAAGAAGAGGTTGAAGGCGTTACAGAAAATTATCCTTCGCGAATTGTTAGACAAGATACCGAGTCATCCGGCGTCGCACGGGTTTCTCAAAGGACACTCGATCCTGACATTCGCTGCTCCGCATGTGGGGCGGCGCGTGGTGTTGCGTATGGATCTCCGCGACTTTTTCCCGTCGATTTCCGGCGCACGGGTGAAGGCGTTCTTTCGCACGGCTGGATATCCAGACGCTGTGGCCGATTTGCTGGGTGGTATCTGCTCCAATGCTGCGCCGCGCAGAATGTGGAAGACGCTCGGGAAGGGATTGGATCCGTTGGCGATGGCAAAGGCACGGGCCTTGTATGCGTTTCGCCACTTGCCACAGGGTGCGCCCACATCGCCCGCACTGGCGAATCTCTGCGCGTATCGCGTAGATTGCCGCTTGAATGGATTAGCCAAGGCGGCAGGTGCGACGTATACACGTTATGCGGACGACCTGGCATTCTCTGGTGGTGGGGAATTTGCGCGTGGTGTGGAGAGATTTGCGCTTCGGGCGGCGGCGATTCTGATGGAGGAGGGGTTTGCGGTTCATCACCGTAAGACGCGGGTGATGCGGCAGGGGGTAAGGCAACACCTGGCCGGGCTTGTTACTAACCAGCTTGTCAATGTGCTGCGCACCGATTTCGACAAGCTGAAGGCGATTCTGACCAATTGCGTGCGCCACGGAGCTGAGAGTCAGAACCGCGAGCGGCATCCGGCATTCCGCCAGCACCTCGATGGCCGCGTTGGGTTTGTGGAGATGGTGAACCCGGATAAGGGGGCGCGGCTGAGAAGGGTGTTCGAGCTGATTCGGTGGTGAGGCTGCAAGCGCCTCCAAAGAGGCGATCCCATCCTAGCCGCAAGAACGAGTATGCGGCCAGGGTGGGCACCCGACTGCTTAACGCGTCTTGCGGACTTGCTCGACGGTGACGGGGTCGAGGAAGGGCATCGAAGCGCGGAGGGTTTTGCCGATAATCTCCACTGGGTGGTTGGCTTCCTTCTTGCGGAAGGCTTCGAACTTCTTGCGGCCGGAGTTCTGGTCCTTCAAGAAGGTCTTGGCAAATTTGCCGTTCTGAATTTCAGTGAGGATGGCCTTCATGGCCTTGCGGCTTTCCTCGTTGATAACACGCGGACCGCTGACATAGTCGCCCCACTCGGCAGTGTCGGAGATGGAATAGCGCATGTAAGCGAGGCCGCCGCGATAAATGAGGTCGACGATGAGCTTGAGCTCGTGGAGGACCTCGAAGTAGGCGCTCTCGGGTTGATAGCCGGCTTCGACCAGGGTTTCAAATCCAGCCTTGATGAGCGCGCTGATGCCCCCGCAGAGTACGGCCTGCTCCCCGAAGAGGTCGGTTTCTGTTTCTTCCTTAAACGTAGTTTCGAGAACGCCGGCGCGTGTGCAGCCGATGCCCTTGAGATAGCTGAGCACGAGGGAATGCGCGTCGCCGGTGGCATCCTGATGAACGGCGATGAGGCCGGGGACGCCGCCGCCTTCGGTGAAGACTTCGCGGACGCGATGACCGGGCGCCTTGGGCGCAGCCAGGCCGACGCTGATGTTTTTGGCAGGCACGATGGTCTTGAAGTGGATGTTGAACCCGTGAGCAAACATCAGCAGAGCGCCGGGCTTGAGGTAAGGGCCGATCTCATCTGCGTAAAGCTTGGCCTGGGTTTGATCGGGCGTGAGGATCATGACCACATCGGCCCACTTTGCGGCCTTGGCCGGCGTGGTCACTTCAAGTCCGGCCTTCTTGGCCTTCGCGCGGGATTTGGAGGTAGGCGCCAGGCCGACCTTTACGTGCACTCCCGAGTCTTTGAGACTCAGTGCATGCGCATGCCCTTGCGAGCCGTAGCCGATGATGGCTACTTTTTTGCCTTGGATGAGCGATAGATCGGCGTCGTGATCGTAGTAAGTCTTTGCCATGGTTTTCTCGTGATTTCCTTTACGTGAATGCTTCTGAATTAGTGTACGCGGAAGCCGCAGGTTATTCCGGCTCGGTTGGGATCGCTTCCTCGATGGCTACTGCCGAATGGTCTTCCGGCTCTTCGGGCTCGTCCGCATTTGCGCCCATCGCTTTCAGGACGCTGGAGACGTGGCAGCCGCGGCGCATGGTCATTTTGCCGCTGCGGCAAATTTCCAGAATGCGGCCTTCGTCTTCGCGCAGGACTTCAATAAGGCCCTCGATCTTGCTCTCAACGCCGGTCATCTCGATCATCAGGGACTCAGAGGTCAGATCGACGATGCGCGCGCGAAAGACTTCAACAAGGTCGAAGAGCTGCGAGCGATTCGCGGGCGTTGCGGCCACCTTGATGAGGGCGAGTTCGCGCGTAACGCTTGGGGCCTGCGCGATGTCATCGACATCGACAACGTTCTCCAGCTTGAACAGGCTGGCGCGGATGCGGTGTCCGGCTTCCGCCGAGGCCTCGCAGACTAGCGTAAGGCGCGAAAGGCCGGGCCGCTCGCTTCGGCCCACCGTCAGCGAGTTGATGTTGATGTTCAGGCGGCGAAAAAGCGAAGCGACGCGCGTGAGCACGCCGGGCAAATCTTCAACGTATGCGACGAATGTATGCAGCATAAAGGCCTTTCAGGGATCAGGGATCAGCGGTCAGGGATCAGTTCTGTTGAACCCGAGTCCCTTCCTTGGTCCCCTTCCAGTATCCCGTTACTCATCTTCCACAGAAGCTTGATCATCCTCGGAATCATTGATTGGTGGGATCTTCTTTACTGCTGACCCCTGATCGCTGATCCCTGCTTTACTACTTGTCGTCCGGCGTCTCGAGCAGCGGGTCTTTGCCGGGGCGGCGAATCATTTCGTGAAGTGCGCTGCCGGCGGGAATCATGGGATAGACTGACTCTTCTTTTTCCACCATGAAGTTGAGAAGAAATGTGCTGGCGGAATTACGAGCTTCGGCAACGGCAACGGCAACTTCGGGTCGCGAATGCACGGCGCGGCCTGGGATGCCGTGTGCATCGGCGAGTTTGACGAAGTCGGGGCTGATGAGCGGCGTAGCTTCGTAGTTGCTGTCGTAGAAGAACTGCTGCCACTGGCGCACCATGCCGAGGAAGCCGTTGTTGATGATGGCGATATTGATTTTGATTTTTTCCTGCACGATGGTGGATAGCTCAGCGGCCGTCATCTGGAAGCCCCCGTCGCCGGCGACCACCCACACTTCTTTTTCAGGGCATGCAAACTTTGCGCCAATCGCGGCTGGCAGCGCGAAGCCCATGGTGCCGAGTCCGCCGGAGGTCACAAGGGAGCGGGGATGCTCGTGGTGGAAGTATTGCGCCTCCCACATTTGATGCTGGCCTACGTCGGTGACGACGATAGCGTTGCCGCCGGTGATGCGCCAGATATCGTGAATCACGTGCGCCGCGTAAAGATGGCCCAGATCGGGCAGGTTCTTGATATCGCGGACTGCCACATCGCCTTTACTTGCATCGATGGTCTTGATCCAGTCGGCGCCATCGCGGCTCGCCACCCGTGGAAGCAACTGCTCGAGCACCTCGCGCAGGTCACCGACGAGCGCCACATCGACCTTGATGTTCTTATTGATTTCTGCGGGGTCGACTTCGATGTGAATCTTTTTGGACTTGAGTGAATAGGTCGATGTGGACCCGGTGACACGATCGTCGAAGCGCATGCCGCAGGCGATGAGCAGGTCGGCTTCCTGAATGGCATGGTTTACCCACGCCTCGCCGTGCATGCCCATCATGCCCAGGTTCAGCGGATGCGAGGCAGGGAAGTTGCCCAGGCCGAGAAGCGTAAGCGCGACGGGAATCTGCGCGCGCTCGGCGAGTGTGCGCACCTGTTCCATGGCGCCCGACTCGGAAACTCCGTGGCCTGCGAGAAGAACGGGACGCTTGGCATTGCGGATGAGTTCGGCGGCCTGTGTGAGGCCGGCGTCTTCGACGCGCAGCATGGGATGGGGACGATAGGCGCGCGGCTTTGCGGCTTCGAAGTCGAAGATGGCCGTGCCCTGCTGCGCGTCCTTGGTGATGTCGACCAGCACCGGACCGGGACGACCGGATTGCGCGATCTGGAACGCGCTGCGGATGGCGGCTGCGATGTCTTCAGTCTTGTTCACGAGGAAGTTATGCTTGGTCACCGGCAGCGTTATGCCGGTGATGTCGACTTCCTGAAAAGCATCGGTGCCCAGAACCTTTGAGGAGACGTTGCCGGTGATGCATACGACGGGAATGGAATCGAGCATGGCCGTCGCGATGCCCGTGATGAGGTTGGTGGCGCCCGGGCCGCTGGTGGCGATGGCTACGCCCACCTTGCCCGAGGCGCGCGCGAAACCATCGGCCATGTGCGAAGCACCCTGTTCGTGACGCACCAGGACATGATGGATGGGGAACTTGCGCAGCGCGTCGTACACAGGCAGAATGGCGCCGCCGGGATAACCAAATACAGTATCGACACCTTCACCAACCAGCGTGGCCCAAACGATTTCAGCGCCGGTGAGACGCGTGGGCGTGGTGAGATGAGCGTTCGTGTTGGCGTTGGTTCCCATGGTGACTCCTTTCGAGCTATCAGCTGCCTCTTACGTTGTCGCGCCTTCTGAGGCGCTACTCACCCTGTCGACATATTTGCGGAAGACGCCGCGCGACCAGCGAAGCGCCGGCGGCGTGAAGCTCTTGAGACGAGCTGCGATTTCTTCTTCGCTGACTTCGAGTGTGAGCTTGCGGTTCTCGATATCGAAATGAATCATGTCGCCTTCGCGGACGGCAGCTATGGGGCCGCCGACAAAGGCTTCCGGCGCAACGTGGCCCGCGGTCATGCCGCGCGTTGCTCCTGAAAATCGCCCGTCGGTAAGCAATGCGACATGCGCACTCAATTCGGCGTTGGAAGAGATGGCCGCGGTGACCTGCAACATTTCGCGCATGCCAGGGCCGCCCTTGGGACCTTCATACCGAATCACGAGCACGTCGCCCGGCTTGATCTGTTGTGCCTGCACGGCGGCGAAGCACGCATCTTCCGAGTCGAAGACGCGGGCTGGGCCGCGATGCTCGTAGCGGCCGAAGGCAGCGACTTTCATCACGCAACCTTCCGGCGCAAGATTGCCTTTCAGAATGACGAGACCGCCGGTTGGCTTGATGGGATTCTCGAAGGTGTGGATGACATCCTGGCCGGGCGTCTCTTTCGCAAGCGCAGCTTCTTCCGCAAGGGTCTTGCCGCTGATGGCGAGAGCGCTGCCATCGGCGTGTCCTGCGTTGATGAGACGCTGCGCGAGAAGACGCGAGCCTCCCGCGGCCTGGTAGTCCTTGGCGACGTACTTGCCTGCTGGGGTCAGATCGCAGATGAAGGGCGTGCGTTTGCTGATCGCGTCGAAGTCGTCGACGGTGAGCGGAATGTTGAGTTCGCGCGCGATGGCGATGAGATGCAGTACGGCGTTGGTCGATCCGCCGCTGGCGGCAACGCTGGCGATAGCATTCTCAAGCGACTTGCGTGTGATGATTTGCGAAGGGCGCCTGTTGGCGCGCACCGCGTCCATGAGAATGTGACCGGCCTCGCGCGTGGCAGCGAGCTTTTCTTTTGATGTGGCGGGAACGCCGGAAAGATAGATGGGCGAGATGCCAAGAATTTCGCCGCTCATTGCCATGGTATTGGCAGTGAACTGGCCTCCGCAGGCGCCGGCTCCCGGGCAGGCGTTGGCCTCAAGCGCCTCGAGGCCCGCATCGTCAATACGGCCGGCGGCGTGGGCGCCGATGCCTTCAAACACATTCTGAATCGTAATGTCGACGCCGTTCAGTTTGCCCGGAGCGATAGAGCCGCCGTAGAGCATCATGCCGGGAATGTCTAGACGGCAGAGAGCCATGATGATGCCGGGCATGTTCTTGTCGCAGCCGCCGATGCCGACGAGGCCGTCAAACAAATTCCCGCGCGCCACGAGTTCGATGCTGTCGGCGATCACTTCGCGGCTCACTAGCGAAGCCTTCATGCCCTGCGTACCCATGGTAAGTCCATCGTTAATGGTGATGGTGTTGAACTCCATGGGCGTACCGCCGGCCTCGCGAATACCTTGCTTCAGCGCTTCGGCGATTTCGCGCAAATGCACATTGCAGGTGCCGATCTCCGTCCACGTATTGGCGACGCCGATGATGGGCTTGTGCAGGTCGTCTTTACTGAAGCCGGCCCCGCGAAAATAGGAGCGCGCCGCCGCGCGGCTGGGCCCTTCGGTTAATGCAATCGAATTACGCTTGCCTTCGGTCATTTTGTCCTTGAAGAGGAGTTAGCTGCGTTAGCCGAGTTGAACAGCCTTACTTAACTCCGCGAACTGTGCTAACTCCGCTAACTACGCTAACTCCGCTGTCATTTCGCCTTCAGCCACGTGGCTTCATCGTGTGCTGCTTCGTACATATCGAGCGCTTTTTCATGGCGCAGGGTTAAGCCGATGTCGTCGAGGCCTTCGAGCAGGCAGAATTTGCGGAAGGGGTCGACTTCAAACGTTGCATGAAATCCCAGGTTATCCGCCACGGTCTGCGCTTCAAGCGAGACGGTGAGCTGATAGTTGGGAATGGTTTGCGCGTTGTGCAGGAGCGTGGTGACTTCTCCTTCAGTAAGGCGGGCGAGAACGATGCCGTTCTTGCCGGCATTTGAGAAGAAGATGTCGGCGAAGCTAGGCGCGATGACGACGCGAAATCCGTAGTCACTCAAAGCCCATGCGGCGTGCTCGCGGCTGGAACCGCAGGCAAAATTCTTGCCGGCTATGAGTATTTGAGCGCCCTTGTAGCGCGGGTTGTTGAGCTCGAATTCAGGATTGGGATCGCCATTGGACGTACGACGCCAATCAAAGAAGAGAAATTCGCCGTAGCCGGTACGCTCAATGCGCTTCAAAAACTGCTTGGGAATTATCTGGTCGGTGTCGACGTTGGAGCGGTCGAGAGGCGCTGCAATCGATGTGAGTGTCTTGAAGGGCTCCATCAGGCTGTGACCTCCTGGTTGACTTTCCAGGTGCGAATATCGACGAAGTGGCCGGCTATGGCGGCTGCGGCGGCCATCTCTGGCGATACGAGATGGGTGCGGCCACCGCGGCCTTGACGGCCTTCGAAGTTGCGGTTCGATGTGGAAGCGCAGCGCTCGCCCGGCGACAGAATGTCGGGGTTCATGCCCAGGCACATGGAGCAGCCCGGTTCACGCCAGTCGAATCCGGCTTCAATAAAGACCTTGTCCAAACCCTCGGCTTCGGCTTGCGATTTGACGGCTTGAGAGCCGGGAACCACCATCGCGCTCACGTGTGTAGAGACCTTATGGCCTGCGGCGATGCGGGCAGCAGCGCGGAGATCTTCAATACGGCTGTTGGTGCAGGAGCCGATGAAGACGCGGTCAATCTCGACCTCTTCAAGCGGCGTGCCGGCCTTGAGGTTCATGTACTCAAGTGCGCGCTCCAGGCCTTTGCGATCTTGTTCATTGGCTGTGGCAGCGGGATCGGGAACTGTGGCTGTAATGGGCGCCACCATGCCAGGGCTCGTGCCCCAACTTACATAGGGAACCAGGCTGGCGGCATCAATGATCAATTCGCGGTCGAAGGTCGCGCCGGGCTCGGTCGGAAGCTTCGACCATTCCTCGACGGCCTTGTCCCAAGCTGTTCCTTGCGGCGAGAAGCGACGGCCTTCGAGATAGGCGAACGTCGTTGCATCGGGAGCGATCATTCCGGCGCGCGCGCCTGCTTCGATGCTCATGTTGCAGATGGTCATGCGTCCTTCCATCGACAGAGCGCGGATAGCCGAGCCGGCGTACTCGATGACGCAACCGGTTGCGCCGTCGGTGCCGATCTTGCCGATGATGGCGAGAATAATGTCCTTGGCCGTGACTCCGGTGGGCAGCTTGCCCTCGACCGAGATGCGGAACGTCTTCGGCTTGGACTGAGGCAGCGTTTGCGTAGCCAGCACGTGCTCTACTTCGCTTGTACCGATGCCGAAGGCGAGCGCTCCGAAAGCGCCGTGCGTGGAGGTGTGCGAGTCGCCGCAGACAATGGTCATCCCGGGCTTGGTAATGCCAAGTTCGGGCCCGATTACGTGGACGATGCCTTGTTCGCGCGAGTCAACGTCGTACAGCTCCACGCCAAAGTCGGCACAGTTCTTGCGCAGAGCCTCGATTTGCGTAGCGGCGATCTGGTCGAGGATGTGCAGACGTCCTTCGATGGTGGTGGGGACGTTGTGATCGACGGTAGCGATGCAGCGATCGGGACGGCGAACCTTGCGATTAGCAAGTCGCAGCCCTTCAAAGGCCTGCGGAGAAGTGACCTCGTGAAGCAGCTGCAGGTCGATGTAGAGGATGGTCGGTTCGCCTTCCGGCTCAACCACAACATGCTGCTGCCAGACCTTTTCGAATAACGTTTTTGGTGATGCGGTCATGAAACTCCCTGTTTTCGGTTCATAGGTTCTGTGCTTTCCCACCCAAGCGACAAAGGCAAAGACGTCGCTTGGATGGGGCACCCAATGTCGTGCCAAGTTATGCGTTTACTAACGAAGCTTTCACTGTTTCGCGGACTTTTGCGCCCATCTCGGTTGTGGAGAGAACTGTGAAGCCTTGCGGGTTGCTGCGCGCCAGGTCGGGGGTGCGGAAGCCTTGCTCGAGAACTTTGCGGACCGATGTTTCAATAGTTGCGGCTTCGGCTTCGAGGCCGCCGGAGTGGCGCAGAATGAGCGCGCCAGTGAGGATGGCTCCTAGCGGGTTGGCAAGGCCTTTGCCGGCGATGTCGGGTGCTGAACCGTGCACCGGTTCGTACAGATTGACCTTGCCGCCGATAGTGGCCGAGGGCAACATGCCAAGCGAGCCAGTAATGACCGCAGACTCGTCGGAGAGAATGTCGCCGAAGAGGTTCTCGGTAAGGACGACGTCGTAGTTCTTCGGCTGGTTCATCAGGTGCATGGACATGGCATCGACGTATTGGTGCTCGACGGCGATTTCCGGGAATTCCTTTGCGATTTCGTTTACGGTGGCGCGCCACAGTTGAGAGACTTCGAGGACGTTGGCCTTGTCGACGCTGGTCAGCTTCTTGCGGCGTTTGCCGGCGAGTTGGAAAGCGATGCGCGCAACACGGGCAACCTCATCTTTCGTGTAGCGCATGGTGTTCCAGGCTTCGTTCGTCGCCTTGTTCCACTCGCGGGGCTGGCCGAAGTAGAGGCCGCCGAGTAACTCGCGAACAAAGAGTATGTCGGCGCCGTCGATGATCTCCGGGCGCAACGGCGAGTTGACGGCGAGTTCCTTGAAAGCGAAGGCGGGACGTAGATTGGCAAATCCGCCGAGGGCTGCGCGGAGTTGCAGCAGGCCGGCTTCGGGGCGTTTGTCGGGAGGAAGGGAATTGAACTCGTTGCCGCCTACGGCGCCCAGGAGGACGGCGTCGGAGTCGAGAGCAGCGGCGAGTGTGTCGGCAGGGAGCGGCGAGCCGTCGTTGACAATGGCGACGCCGCCGATGCGCTTATGGTCGAGCGCGAGCGTGTGGCCACCGAGTTGAGCGACCTCCTTGAGGACGGAGACGGCTTCGTTGGTGACTTCGGGGCCGATGCCGTCGCCGGCGGTGATCAGAATCTTTAGCTTCATGCGCGGTTATTGCCCTCGGGGGCTAAAGCCCCGCATTTCTCTTACTGCTTACGTACGGGCTGAAGCTCGTACCCTTCAAGGTTGCTGTTCGCGGCACGACTGAAGTCGTGCTCTTTCAAAACTAGGAACCAGTTGCGAAGGCTAATCAAGTTCGCTGACGGGTTCGTGGCGGCGTTCGCGGATCTGGTCGGGTAACAGCCCGATCAGGTCCTGGTCGTAGATGTTTTTCTTGCGGTCCGCTAAGGCGACGAAGCGGTAGTACACGTGTTGCAGTTCTTCGCGGCTTACAGCGAATCCAAGTTGTTCCAGGCGATGGCGCAGCGCGGCGCGGCCACTGTGCTTGCCGAGAACCAGATGCGTTTTGGCCACACCGACCAGCCCGGGCGTCATGATTTCGTAGCAGAGCGGGTTGGCCAGCATGCCGTGCTGGTGAATGCCGGACTCGTGCGCAAAGGCGTTATCGCCGACGATGGCCTTGTTGGGAGACGGTTTAAACGTGATAATTTGTCCGAGGGTCTGGCTGGTGGGGTACAGATTGTCGAGCTTGATGTTTGTCGTGATGCCGTAGAAGTCGCCGCGCACGTAAAGGGCCGCAGCAATCTCTTCGAGAGCCGCGTTGCCGGCGCGCTCGCCGATTCCGTTGATGGTGCACTCCACCTGGCGTGCGCCGTTTTGCACGGCGGCGAGGGAGTTGGCGACGGCAAGGCCGAGATCGTCATGGCAATGCGAGGAAAGAACGATGCCCTGTGCATCCACCGCAGGGATGCGCTGCCGGACTTCGGCAAACATCGCGCCGTATTCCTCGGGCGTTGAGTAGCCCACCGTGTCGGGCATATTGATGGTGGTGGCCCCGGCCTCGACGGCCACGCGCACCATGTCGACGAGGAAGTCGCGGTCGGAGCGGGTGGCATCTTCAGGCGAGAACTCGACATCGTCAACAAGGGAACGCGCGAGGCGAACGGACTCGGCCGTGCTGTCGAGAGCCTGCTGGCGGCTGATCTTAAGCTTGTATTCGAGGTGCAGATCGCTCGATGCGAGGAAAACATGAATGCGGGCGCGGTCGGCAAACTGAACGGAGCGCGCGGCCATCTCAATGTCTTCTCTCTTGGCGCGGGCCAGGGAAGCGATCCGCGGCTTGCGGATGGCCTGGGTGATGGTGGCAATGGCCGCGAAGTCGCCTTCGGAAGCCATGGCGAACCCGGCCTCAATGATGTCCACTCCCAGTTCTTCAAGGGAATGAGCCATGGAAAGCTTTTCCTGCGTGGTCATGCTGCAGCCGGGAGACTGCTCGCCATCGCGGAGAGTCGTGTCGAAGAAATAGAGGTGATTTGCGCGCATCAATGTACCTGCCAGGGGAATCAATTTCTTTCCGACCTTGATAGTTTCGCGCATCCGAGGCCTATAAGGCAAAGTTATTATTGTTGGGGAACCCATTAGTATTCGTTATGATGGAGAAGCAGCTTTCAGCCTTCAGGCATCAGCTTTGAAGTGCTGCTTCACCCTGGGGTTGGGCCTTTGCTCAGATTCAAAGCCAAGAGCTAAAAGCTAGCAGCTAATAGCTGCCTTCGGAGGCGCCGATGGAACTGAATCAACTGGAGACGTTTCTCGCCGTGGCGGAGGAGCGAAGCTTTTCGCGCGCGGCCGTCCGCATCCATCGAACGCAGCCGGCTGTAAGCCAGGTGATCCGCAAGCTTGAAGCTTCGGTCGGCGAACAGCTTTTCGACCGGGCGGCGCGGGATGGTTCGCTGACAGCTTCCGGCGTCCTGCTGCGCGATTACGCATTGCGCCTGCTGGCGCTCAGGCGCGAGGCAACCAGCGCGCTCGATGAGCTGAAAAGCCTGGAGCGCGGCCGGCTGCAACTGGCGGCCAACGAGTACACATGCATGTATCTGCTGCGCGCGATCGACCGCTTCCGGCAGGAGTTTCCGCATGTGAGCGTGACGGTTCACCGGATGCTGGCTAGCCGCATTCCGGATGAGCTGAACCTGCGCACGTTTGAGCTAGGCATGATCTCGTTCCGGCCTGATCCGGCGCAGTTCCGCACCATTGCGGTATACGCTGACAGCTTGGCGTTCATCGTCAGTCCCCAGCATCCGCTGGCGGGTGCGGCAAGAGTTGCGATTGCTGACCTTGGCAAAGAACTCTTTGTCGCGCACAATGTGACCTCGCCGCTCAGGCAAAAAGTGATCGAGACCTTTCAGCGTTACCGTACTCCACTGAATATGGGCATCGATCTCCCGACCATCGAGGCAATCAAGCGATTCGTGGCCATGGGCAATGGCGTGGCACTTGTGCCGCACCTGACCGTGGAAAGGGAATTGGAGACGGGGGATCTGGTGCGGGTTCCGGTCGATGAGCTGGAAATGAAGCGCGTGCTGAGGCTGGTACACAGGCGCCAGGCAACGCTCTCGTACGCGGCGCGCGGTTTTCTGCGCGTGGTGCGCATGCTGGCACAGGAACAAGGAAGTCCGTTCCATTACCAGGTGGAAGGAAAATCGTAGCCTGGACTTACGGAAAAAGTCGCAAGACTCCACAAGGAGGTGTCCCGATTTGAGGCACGATCTCCACTGAAACCGGCGAGGCCTGCACACCGCGAAAAGGCATCCATAATTGCTCTTACCGTTTTGATCGCCGTGCGTCTAAAGGGGTGATCGTCCCATGGGAATGAGCAAGTTTCACGCAGGACAATGGCCCTGGCCTCACTGCCAATGCGTCTCTATCCGCTTTTTATTCGCAGGATCGAGAAGCAGCCGCATTGCGGGCCGCGAGGAATCTGCGCCGTGCCAGGTTGGGCTGCTTCGCCGACCCCGTCCCGGCCAGTTACAATGCTAAGGAGCGACTTCGGATCAACCGGAGCGCCGAAATTCGATAAACTCGTTGCCCGCGGGTCGGCGAGTGCCGTCGTGAGGTTCAGGACCGAATGAAGAAGATCGCCATCATTGCATTCCTGTTGGCTGGCTGCGTGGCCGCTGGTCGTGCACAGGAAAGCCGCCAGGACATCAGCATCAGCGGAACGGCCCTTTTTGAGCCGTTCATCGCATCACAAACGGATGTCCAACTCCACTCCAACACCGCATACGGGGCATTGGCGAGCTATCGGTTCATGCTCACACCCTCGAGCGCCCTTGAGGTCAACTACGGCATTACCTATCAAAATACACTCAAGTATGTCTTTCCACAGTTTCCCAACGGCGTAAAGGTATTGGTTCGGACGCAGGAAGCCTCGGCCGCCTATGTGCGTTCCTTCTCTTACAAGAAACTCAACCCGTTTGTTGAGGCCGGCCCTGGCGCGCTGATTTTCCTTCCCGTCCGCAACACGGGAACCACGTCTCTCGATGTGAAGCAGCAGACGGCCATTGGTGGCCTCTATGGAGCTGGCGTCGCCTACGAAATCAGTCCCAGCTTCGACATTCGCGCGGAATATCGCGGATTTGTTACCAAGGTACCCACTTTCAGCGAGTCGACGTTTGCAACCAACAAGTGGTTCAACGTATTTAACCCGGCTATCGGCGTGGCTTACCACTTCTAAGTCTGCCTCAGTTCGAAGCGACAATCACGACGAAAAGGGATGAGCGATCGCTCATCCCTTTTTTTCTGGCCCAATTACCTCCGAAAGGGTTCAGGCAGGTTTCAGGATTGCGACGGCGGTTTCGCCGCTTCCTGGTAGCGACCAAGTTCCTTGACCATCGAACAGTGAGGACGAAGCGCATCGAGCACGCGCGTGGCTTCCTCCTCCGCATGGATCTGGCAATCCACGTAAAAGATGTACTCCCAGGGCCGCCCGTGTACGGGGCGCGATTCGATCTTGGTCAAATTGACGCCGAGTGCTGAAAGTTCCGCGAGTGCCGACACCAGTGAGCCGGCACGGTTCTCCACTGAAAACGCGACGCTGACTTTATTCGATGCGCGATCGGCAACGGCATCTTTGGTGCGGCGAACGAGAAAAAACCGTGTGTAATTCTCGGGGTTGTCTTCAATGTCGGCCTGAAGAATTTGCGCCCCGTAGTATTGGGCCGCAGCCTCGCTGGCGATTGCCGCGGCATGACGGTCGCGCAGTTCCACAAGTTGCTTCACGCTTCCTGCCGTGTCGTAGAAGGCGTAGGATTCCATTCTCGGATGATCGGCCAGAAAGCGCCTGCATTGGGCAAGTGCTACCGGATGCGAAAAGACACGGTCAATTTCGCCGATAGAGGTACCTGAGATAGCGATCAGATTATGGCGGATGCGCAGAAGGGCTTCGCGCTCCACAACGACATCGTGCGTAAGCAAAAGATCGAAGTGCTCTGAAACGGACCCGGCCAGCGAGTTCTCAATGGGAATGACGGCCGCGGATACGGCACCTTCCGCAAGTGCGGAAAAAGCATCGGCAGAGAGCGCACACGGAACAATGACCGGATCGTCAACAAGGCGTAAGGCGGCTTCATGGCTGAATGAGCCCGGCTCCCCCTGAATAGCAGTTTTTATTCCCATACCTCGATCTTTCGCGGGCAATTGCGTTGCCGTGGTGGCGGGTGTCTGCAGATTGGATTGCTTTCTGGCACCATACCACAGCTCGATTGGCGTTTTTTCAGGCAATGCGTCAGGGGTCATCAAATTCAGAACCGAATCCAGAGATCGGCGGCAACGAACACCAGAAAGACGGTCGCAATAACGCCATTCATTGTGAAGAAGGCGGCATTGAGCCGGCGCAGATCGCGAGGCGAGACAAGGGAGTGTTCGTAGGCCAGCAGCAAAGCCACTGCGGCAATGCCAAGCCAGCCGAAAGCATGGAAATGGAAAAGCAAGCCAAACCAGATAAGCATCCCGAGCATGGCCAGGTGCATGACGCGTGCGGCCATGAACGCGCCCGGTATACCGATTGATTCGGGCAAACTGAAGAGGCCTGCGCTACGATCGTGCTCAAAATCCTGGCAGGAGTAAAGGACATCGAACCCGGCTGCCCACAGCGTAACCGCGAACGTGAGCACCAGGATGCGTGGATCGAGCGCGCCGCAAACGGCGATCCACGCCGCCGAAGGGGCCAGCCCGAGCGCAATACCAAGGCCCAGATGCGACCACCGCGTAAAGCGCTTCAGATAGCTGTAGCCAAGAAGCACAATAAGAACCACCGGCGACAGATACAACGTGAGGGTGTTCAGTTGCGCCGCGGACAAGACGAAAACCAACGCGGCGACGCAGGTAAATCCGAAGACAAATTGGCGCGAAAGCAGGCCCGCGGGGATGGCGCGCCCGCGTGTGCGCGGATTGGCGGCGTCCAACTCGGCGTCGGCCCAGCGATTGAATGCCATGGCGCAGGAGCGGGCGGCCACCATCGCGATCAGAATCCAGAGAATTGTGCGCCAGGCAGGAAGCCCTCGTGCCGCAAGAATGCTCGCAGTAAGTGCGAAGGGGAGCGCAAAAATCGAGTGCTCCCACTTGATCATTTCAAGGGTTGTCGTCGTTTTTTTCAGAATGCCAGGCATGTGGTCATGATCTAGTTTACTTGAGCGCGCAACGCTTGGCTGGTCGGGCCGTTTCAATCGCCCATGAGCACTGATTCAGAGTTTCAGTTTCCTGCGAGCGCCCCGTGCAGCGGCGACGCCGGTGCGTTCTCCCTGGCCGGAATGCCATGCTGGTGGCAGTCTTCGCAGTGAGCCCAGTGAATGTTATGGGGGCTTTTGGCGTCGGCGTAGGTGGTGTCCATTTTCTCAACGTCGAGACCGCAATTTGACATGCGCGGATGGCAATTCTTGCATGAGGCGCGCGCGTTCTGATTATGGCCTCCGTGGCATGAGAGGCAACTGAGCCCTTCGTGTACTCCAGTCGGCGTCCGATCGTCCCCTGACCCCGCCTGCGAACCCCAACCATTGAGAGCCGCCGGTGTGCCCGTGTCGGGCGGTCGCGGGGCGTGGCACTGGTAGCACAGGGCGGAACGCGGATCGGGGCTAACGGAAACCATGCGCGCGCCCTCGTGCAATACAGGAAGCGCAAGTGCTGCAACGGCAAAGTGCTCGCCTTCGCGGCGATCGTAGAACGCAAGGGAATCGTGAATGGGTTCGTGGCCGACCGAGATCCTTGCCGCCGGGCGGGTCTGCGGAGTTCCATGGCTGTGAACCTGGTGGCAAGCCTGGCAGGGAATCGTCGGCTGATTCGCCAGATCGCTGCGGACCAGGCGCCACGGACCCTGCTCATTCTGGGGCTGAACGAGATCGCGCACGGCTCCATTGAAGTGAGCCCCGTGGCAACGCAGGCAATCGTCCATGAGGTGCTGCCGAGAATTCTGCCCGGCATTGGTGAAGATCTGGGTATAGGTCGCCGCATGGGGTCCGGCGTGCCAGCTGGCGTATTCCTGCTGATGGCACTTCTGGCAGTTCGGCGTCATCGCGAAAACGTCCGATTCACGCAAGCGGATAGTCTCGGGCCAGGTTCGCGTAAGATGCACGCGAATGTGGCGGAGTTTGGTGGCGAGACTCGCTTCGTGGCAATCCAGGCAGGTACCGTTGCGATGCGCAGAGCCATGCATGCCGGCGCCGTAGACCGCCATTTCGTGGCAGCTTGAACAGCCCTGACCGTGTTGCGACGAGTAGTAATACGAGGCGCCGGAAAGTGCGCAGGTGACTGCAATCGCCAGAGATGCGGCAACGAGCGCGGCGAACTGGAGCAAGGACCTCATGAGCGGAAGGCTGTCCCTTTCCAATTGCGCACCAGCGCGTTCGATGCCTTGTAAGCGACAGCCATGATCGTCAATGCGGGGTTGAATCCACCATTGGTGACGTGCACGCTGCCATCGATCACGAAGACATTGTCGATATCGTGAAGCCGACAGTCGGGGGTGACGACCGAGGAACGCGGATCGGATCCCATGCGGCAGGTTCCGGCCTGGTGCTGGCCTGCCGAAACCAGACTGGGTTTGCCCGCCATCTGGGAAGTGTGAATCGCACCGGCTTCTTTGAGCCATGTTTCCGCGCGCTGGGCCTGCACTTCGCCAATCTCGAATGTGTGCGGATGCACGTTGCCTGAAAAGCGCACCACCGGCAAGCCCCACTTGTCTTTCACAAGGGGATCGAGGGTTACACGGGCCTCGGCGCTGGGGATTTGCTGCGTTGGACCCATGATGACGATGCTGCGCTTATGCCACTGGCGCATGGCCTGCTTGTGGGCCAGACCCCAGCTCGATGTTCCGGGCGGCAGCCGGTCGATCATGTGAATGGGCAGGCGAATGAACTCGTTGGCGAGCATGCCGCCGCCTGAAAGCCCGGGCGTGCCGTGGTTATAATCGCAAATCGCGATGCTGGCGCCGGGCCCCAGGTCGTCGTAGGTCTCGAAGTCGAAGTAGCCGATCGCGCCGGTGTAATGGTGGCCCTGCAAATTGCGCCCCACTTGGTCGTACCGATTGCCAAGCCCGTTGGGAAAGAGTCGGCTTTTGGAATTGAGCAGAAGGCGCGCCGATTCGGCGGCGCAACTTGAGACAACTACGAGGTCCGCAAGCTGCTCCTGGAGATGGCCGTCTGCGTCGAAGTAGGCCACCCCGCGCGCTCGTCCGCGCTCGTCGGTCAGGATCTCCCTGACCATGCATTCCGTGCGCAGTTCGCAGTTGCCGGTATTGAGCGCTACGGGGATGACGGTGTTTTGCGAGCCGTTTTTCGCATCCACTTCGCAGGCGAACCCGCAACACCAGCGGCAGCGCATGCAGGGGCCGCGGCCGTTGTAGGCGATGCTGTTGCGCGCCATGGGCAGGTGAAACGGATGCAGGCCGAGCCGCCTGGCTGCCGGCTCAAGAATTTCAAATTCGCGATTCGGGGGCAGCGACGGCATGGGAAGCGGGCGTCGCCGCGGTCCATGGAAGGGCGTGCCGGAGTAGTCGCCCGAAATACCAATCTCGTACTCAGCTTTCTCGTAAAACGGCTCCAGGTCGTCGTAGGAAATGGGCCAGTCTTCAAGCGAACTTCCGGCCGGCGCGCCATATGTGGATTTCATGCGGAAATCCTGCGGCATGTAACGCCACGCCTGCGCCCCGTAGCTCAGGGTTCCTCCGCCGACACACGCGGCGTTGTTTTGGTATGCACCTTCGCTGGCAAGCGCAGTGTGTGCGTCGCCTTGTGGGTCGACCCAGACGCGTGGATTGCCTTCATCCTCAGGGCCAAACGCATTGCCGAGCAGAGTTGTCCGCTGGTTGCGCAGGTCGTCTTTGCGGCAATCGTGCGCTGTGTACCATTTGCCGCGCTCCAGCAGAACCACGCTGAGGCCGGCCACGGCAAGTTCCTTGGCTACGATGCCGCCCGCCGCGCCGGCCCCAACAACGACCGCGTTGATGCGCTTCATGACGTTGACCCTTTGGTCAGGTCGTATGGAGCGCGGCCGCGAATCGGTGGCTCGGCCAGACCCAGCATGCGCCAGCTTACGGCGTCGCGATTGCCGCCATGACGCGGCGAGCCGTAGTAGCCCTCAAGGGTGTGATTGCGAACGAGCTCAAAGAAGCTTTTGTCCTGCTCTGCGAAAGCTGTAACGGCCTGGAACTGCAGATCGACGGACAGCGCGGCGATTCCACGGCCAAACCGAGTGCGGCTCAGAGTGTCCAGGCGTACAAGGCCGTCGGAATAGGCGGCGCGATGGCGGCGATAGACTCGGGCAAGTTGGCGATCGATGTAGTCGAGGACCCCAGCCTGTGAGGCGCTTGGAAAATCGTCTGCCGGAACGACCTGATCGCAGAGGGCGGCGAGTGTGCGCGCTTGTTCGTCGCTCAGGAACTCCCATGCGGAAGACCTACCGAGGCGGCAACCGATTGTCAACGACACCCCGCCAAGAGCCGCTCCGGAGAGCAGCTGCCGGCGAGTCAAGGTTCCCGTTTTTCCCCGCGAAGACATAGGCGATTGCCCCTGGGATTGAATCGAATGCCGCAAGGCTCGAACGAGACCGATGAACCGAAGCCATCCTATGTCTCGCATCCCCAGACTCAGGGCGGCGCGGCACGACGGTCTGTGCGGCCAATCACCTGTGGGGGAGGATTTCGGAGAAGGAACTCTGTTGGTGCTTTGAGCTTCAGACTAGCCGCGCGGCTCTCGCCCGGTCGGCTCCGTTTCGCGGCTGCCCTCAATAACGGCAGGAATCTGCTTCGACTTCCGGTAGACATTCAGGACGGCAAGGCTCCAGAAAGGCACCAGATCGACT
>Ga0182013_10001580_pt1 | contig 30950 bp, 29 predicted proteins | sample 612S2MmetaG_FD_120487 | JGI IMG/M metagenome (GOLD analysis project Ga0182013, IMG submission 120487) | Permafrost microbial communities from Stordalen Mire, Sweden - 612S2M metaG | ecosystem: Environmental > Terrestrial > Soil > Wetlands > Permafrost | place: Sweden: Stordalen | collected... | reverse complement strand
GCCGCTCGGCGATCTGCTGTTCGATGAGCATCGATAAATCCCCTCTTGAGGAGCGTACAACATGACCCGCCGCGACCCAATTGACCTCACGATCAGGTCGCTCCTCCAACCACGCTGCTTGATCAACTTCTTCTGCACAAATCCTATGCGTGTGCACATAATCGCTGGTCCGGATTCGCGGATGGAGTGCAATCGCGTACCTTCTGAGTTCCTCTCGGTGCGGCGGTCGTACGGCCGAAGTCACGCTCGACGAGAAGCCATCGGCACTTTTGTTTCTCAGTGATGGCGCCGAAGAGTAAATGCTCGGCTCTTCGGGAGGCGGCGGATCAAAGTCAACATTCAGAACTGGTTATCGGTTTGATTCTGAGTCACTTAGCATAGAGGATGATAAGCGCGCTGTTTAGCCTAAATTCAGTGTAAGTATTTGATTCCATACGACTTAATGGTGGAGGCGGCGGGAGTCGAACCCGCGTCCGAAATCGCTGTCAGCCGGGAGAATCCATGCTGTGTCCGATTCGATTGGGTTTCGCTCGCGACGCTTAAGAACGGACAAGATGCGCCGAAAACTAGTCCGATTATCTCGCGCGAGTGACACGGACCGAGCCCCTCACGCCAGCCTGCTGAATGACGTCCGCTCGCGGCCCACAGGCAAAACCACGGAAGACGGCAGCTTAGTTAATTAAGCTGCAAGTGCCAGATTATCGTTGGCAACTTTTGTTTTGCAGGCGATTACGGGTGCCCACACCCCGACATGCCTCCCATGCCGCAATCGATCCCGTCGAAACCGTGACGCCCCCACTTCTGGTGCGCGCACCGTAGCCAACCGGCTCGTGCTGCATCTTTCATTCTACGCCAGTTCTTGAGATGCCGCCGGGAGTGATAGGGTTCAGGATAGCCTTTGACAATCGGCGCAATCAGGAGGAACGGCATGGTGGAACAGGTGGTTCGCTTGACGGTGAGCTTCGCAGTCAACGAGGGACAGTTGGAGCAGTTCAAAAGCATTGCGCATTCGTTGGCCGAGTGCAGCAAAGTTGAGCCCGGCACGCTGGGCTACGAATGGTTCTCGAGCCCTGACAACCTGCGGTTCCGGCTGGTTGAAACCTATCTCGATGCCGCGGCCATCGAGGCCCACTTCATGGGCCCTGCCGTGCAGCTGTGGGTGCCGAGGCTCGCCTCCGTCTGCGCTGTCACAGGTTTTGAGATCTACGGCGACCCCGGTCCGGCGGTCACAAAAATTGCCGCGGCGCTCGGCGCCGTCATTTATCAGTACTGGCTCGGCATCGGCCGCTAGCGCATTTCTACTTCTGCCGTATACCGAAACCGACACGCCACTTGGCACGAAAACCCAAATGGCTATATCTGAAGGAGAAATGCCTTGAGGCCCGGCAGGGATTTGCCGGACGTTTGAGATCCTCTACTGCTTGTCCAGATCGATCGCCTCGTACTCGTGCCGCGCAATCCCCACCCTTATCTGCGCCGGCGTCCTGCCCAGCTTCGTCTGCTGGTAGGCGTAGAACCCTTCCTTCGCGCACGTCGAGCACTCCGTCCCATGCACGTTCTCAAAACAGCTCCGCAGGCTCGTGTGCCCCAGCGACCGGTCGCAACGGCAGTTGCACGGCAGTTGGTATACCACGCTGCTCACCCTGGCCACCTGCTCGTAAACATGCTTCTGCCACGGATACTGAAAGTTCTCTCCCGTCAGTTGCGGTCCCGAAAGAATCTTCGGCAGCGCGCTCACCTTCAGCGGCGCCGATGCGTGATACGCCGGTACGTCGTCCGCCGGGTTCGTCCACTGCGCATAGCTCCCCGCCGTCAGCGCAAATACTCCCAATCCCAGCACCCACCGGTTCCTCATCGGATTCATCATGGTCCCTCGCTGCTCCCATTCTAAACAAATCGCATAAATACCGTCGCAATCCAAATTCGAGGCTCGCCCAAGCCCTGCCGCGCGCTCCCAATCCTCCCGCACAAAAAAAGACGGCACGAACGGTGAAAGCTGTTCGTGCCGGGAGGCCAGTGACGCAAACTACTTCCAGCCTGAAGTGTGGTTCTCACCACCCTCATAACTGGAATAAATATACGATAGCATAGATTTCAAAGAATGCAAGTACAAAAAACAGAATTTATTTTTTCCTTTTTCGCGACGCCCTTTTCTTTCCCATTGCATCTAATCCTCCGGTAGATCCCCGCGCTTTCACCCGCCCCCCAGACGCCCCAAATGTGTGATTTGAACTTGACCATAGGCAGGAGAAAATCATGGTAAATGATGTTAAATCATCTATTTCCGATGATGCTAAAACTCCGCAATCGGAAAAGATAAACTGGCTAAAAATCAGTACCTTCGCCGCTGCCTCTGCGCTCGTTGGGGGAATCGCTGCCGCTTGGTGGTATCGCAAAACTATCTCAAAATTCCGTGAAACTGGAGAAATTCGCCAAAATCCACATTTTGGTATTCCCGCCAGCCACTCCGATGACGACTAATCAGACCAATTCTGAGCCTTAGCCGCCAATTCCCTCATGCTACCCCGTCCGCTCCCTTGGCCAACTCGAAATCCAGCTCCGTCAGGCCTCCCGCATCGTGCGTCGTCAGTCCCAGACGCACCTGGTTGTACCGGATATAGATATCCGGATGGTGGCCTGCCGACTCCGCCAATTCACCCACCCGGTTCACAAACCTCAGAGCCTCACGAAAATCCTTGAACTGAAAGGTCCTCACCAGCTCCCCACCCTCAATCTGCCAGCCCGGCAGCCTGGCCGCCCGCTCCGATGCCTCTTGAGACGAAAATGCCGCCATGGTTTCTCCTATTACATTGGATGCTGGGAAATCGGGCTACACGCTCGCTATTGCTTGTTTGGTATTACGCGCCCTGCCCCTGCGTCATATCGAAGGTCGAGAATCGCTTGTTCTGGCCGCTGATCTCCGATCGCAACTCCTGCCAAAGCTCATTCGGTATCTTCAGAAAAACCTCCACCACCGTCGGATCGAATTGCGACCCCGAACATCGCAGAATCTCCTCCCGCGCCACGTCAAAGCTGCGCGCCTTGCGGTACGGCCGGTCGCTCGTGATCGCGTCCAGAGTGTCCGCCACCGCGAATATCCGCGCCCCCACCGGAATCTCTCGGCCCCGCATTCCGTTCGGATACCCGCTCCCGTCGAAATGCTCCTGGTGGCTGAACACAATGTCCGCCGCACCAGCCAAAAACGGGATCTTGCGCAGCATGTGGTAGCCCCGCGTACAGTGCTCCCGCATCATCAACTGCTCTTCCTCCGTCAGACTCCCCGGTTTGCGCAGAATCTCGTCCGGTATCGCCATCTTCCCCACATCGTGCAGAAACGCTCCGCGCGCAATCACCTTGATGTCCGTCGGCGCTATCCCCATCGCTCGCGCCAGCGCGATCGTATACGCTGTCACTCGCTTCGAGTGCCCCTCTGTCTCTGAATCCTTCAGATCCAGCGCGTCCCCCAGCGCCTCCAGCGTCACGTCGTAGGAGTGCTCCAGGTCCTCCATCGCATGGCGAAGCATCTCCGTCCGCGCCCGCACCATCTGCTCCAGGCTCTGCTGGTAGTTTTGCGTCTCTTCCAGGGCCAGCCTGTGGTTCAGCGCCCGCTGCACCGTGCTCATCAGGTGTTCCCGCTCGAACGGCTTCAGTAGGTAGTCATAGGCCCCCCGACGCATCGAGTCGATCGCCACGCTGATGTCGTGAATCGCCGTCACCATCACCACCGGCAAATTCGGATGCTGCGCGTGAATCCTTTCCAGCAGCGTGATTCCGTTCACGTCCTGCATCACGATGTCGGTAAGAACCAGGTCGTACGCGTTCAGTTCCAGCTGCTCCAGCGCCTCGCGCCCGTTCGACGACAGTTGCACCTCGTATCCTTGCCGCTCCAGCGTCGAGCCGATCATCGACCGCACGTGCGCCTCGTCGTCCACCACCAGAACCCGCGCCCTCTTCCGCACGCTGCCGCTCGAGCGCGGCTCACCCTCCCCGCCTTGCTTCCCGGCCGGGTCTGGCGTTTCCGGTCCTGATAGGTTCATCCCCAAGCCGCTTCCTCCCTCATCTATGCAGTACTTCCCTGAACACGTGTGCTTCCCAGGCCGCCTTCCACGCTCATCATGGCCGCCGGCAGTACCTATAACTATTGTCCCAGATTCCTTGGATCGCGGCCACCGCTCCACGCCTGCCTACCACATTTACGCCCTTCCGGGTGTTCAGGTTCCTCAACCTTGACTCCCCAGTCTGTCTCCCCAGTCTGTCTCTCCTGGATCCGCTACCACCGCTCCTGCCCCCTGGCCCGGCTTTCCCTCTCACCCGGCAGTCAACCGCATCGTCCCCGTTCAGTAAAACGGCTTCCACGCAGGTTGGACAATACAAAAAGATAACCACGAATCTACTTTGCCGACCAAAAGATAAGAAACCATAAGAAATCGACACTACCTCTTCGCCAAACCAATCACTTCTCCTACCCTATACGTTCATCTCTTCGTAGGGAAACATTACACGCGTAACCCTTCAATGAAAAAAAGTTCGACCCAATGGATTTCGCTCTTGCGAAAAAAACATCACCAAAAGACAGGCCCGCCACACCCGATCCGCCGGACCAATCCCAAACATCTCCCGGACCGGCGCAAACTGAAACCATAATCTGTTGATGTTAACGTATATAACGGCATTTACAGAGCCGCATGTCACTTCCACAAATGCGGCACGTCGTCCGGATGCCCGCTGTCTCAGAGCCTGCCCTCAGCTTGTCCAGGGATCTCGCTCTTGAGAACTGAGAGTGCACAGGCAGGTGCCCCAACTCTCGCTTCCGGGACCGGGGAAAGTATGCCCCATCCCGGAATGCACCTTCGTCATCCCACCTGGCCCGGCACACCCCATTCGGCCAAAACCCATCAGGCCCTCGGCTCCGTCTTCGCCGCGCGCTTCGCCCGTCGCGCCGCCGCCCAGCCTTCCTTCGTAACCTGGTGCGCGCGCGCCACCGTCAGCGACCCCGCCGGTACATCCTTCGTAATGCACGACCCAGCCCCGATGTACGACCCGTCCTCCACGCTCACCGGCGCCACCAGCGTCGAATCGCTGCCCACAAATACATCCTTGCCGATCCGCGTCCGGTGTTTGGTCACACCGTCGTAGTTGCATGTAATTACGCCGGCTCCCACGTTCGTCCCCTCACCCACATCCGCGTCGCCCAGGTAGGTCAGGTGGCCGGCCTTCACCCCTTTGCCCAGACGCGCGTTCTTCGTTTCCACAAAGTTGCCCACGTGCGCATCCTCGCCCACTTCGCTCCCCGGACGCAGATGCGCAAATGGTCCAATCCGCGCGCCATTCGCTACCGTGCTTCCCTCCAGCACGCAGCTTTGCCGCACCAGCACGTCCTCGCCCAGCGTGCAGTTCTCCACCACCGTGTACGACCGGATCGTGCAATCCGCGCCGATCTTCGTCCTGCCCAGCAGTTGCACATAAGGCTCGATCACCGTGTCCGAGCCCACCTCCACCTCCGCGTCGATCACCGTGGTCTCCGGCTTTAGAATCGTCACTCCCGCCGCCATCAGCCGCGCTGCCGTCCCCGCTCGCAGTGTCGCGTCCAGCGCCACCAACTCCGCAATTGTGTTCGCACCCAGCAACTCGGCAAACTCGCTCGTCTTGTACGCCACCACCCGCTCCCCCGCCGCATATAGAATCCCGGCCATATCCGTCAGGTAAAGCTCTCCATGCGCATTGTTCGTGCCCAGTTCGTTCAAATGAGCAAATAGTGGAGCGCTCCGGAACGCGTACATCCCCATGTTCACTTCGCGCAACGGCAATTGCTCCGGCGTCAGGCTCTTCTGCTCCACAATCCCCATCACCTCCGGCGAATCCGGCGTCACCCGAATGATCCGGCCATAATTCAAAGGCTCGTCCGGCTCCGCGGTCAGCAATGTCATCGCCGCGCCCTCCGCCTGGTGGATGCGCCACACCGCGAGAATCGTCTCCGGCTGAATCAGCGGCGCGTCCCCTGACAGCACCAGCACATTCTCGTAGCCCGCAACCGCTTCCCGCGCGCACTCGATCGCGTGACCCGTCCCGCGCTGCTCCCTCTGTTCGACGAACCGCACGCCCGTTCCTGCCATCGCGGCACGCACCCGCTCCGCCTCGTGCCCGATTACCACATAGATGTGCTCCGGCGCCACCACCTCGCTCGCCGCCGAAATCACATGACCCAGCAACGGCTTGCCGCCCACCTCGTGCAGCACTTTCGCGCGTTTCGACTTCAGCCGCGTCCCTTTGCCCGCGGCCATAATCACCACCGCCAGCCCCGTTATCCGCTCTCGTTCCTCGCTCACTGTTTTTTCTCCGCCCCGCCCGCAGGCCTCGGTATGCTGATGTCCACTGTCTTCACCTTCCCCAGCTTTAGCTCTTCTAAGCCCGGCTTGATCTCCGCTCCGTTGCCCACCACCAGCACCGCCATCTTCTCCGGATGAATATACTTCTTCGCCGCCGCGCTCAGGTCCGCAATCGTCACCTTCTCAAGCCCTGCACGGTATGTCTCAAGATAATCCGCCGGGTAGCCGTAAAACTCCAGCCGCTCCCGCTCCGCCAGCACCTTGTCCCGCGTGTCGTAAAGGAACAGGAACGAATTCAGAATGTCGTCCTTCGCCCGATCCAGCTCCGCTTCCGTGAATGGCCTGCTGTTCAATCCCGCAATCTCCGCATCCGCCGCCCTGGTCGCGTCCACCGTCGACGCGCTCTTGGTCAGCACCTCCACCCGAAACGTTCCCGCATGGTCGTACGGCAGCGCGAATCCCCCTCCCACCGCGTACGCCAGCCCCAGTTCCGTGCGCACTTTCTGCCACAGGCGCCCCACAAAGTCGCCGCCCAGAATATCGTCCATCACCGCCAGCGTCGGCACGTCTGCGTTGTGCTGGTCCGTTCCCAGCGCCAGAATCTCCACGTTCGACTGGTTCACGTCCTCTTTGTCGATGAAGTACACTCCCGGCGCTGGCCCGCCAAACTCATCGTGCCTCGCTGGCTCCGGCGTCACTCGCGGCAGCCCTTCAAACGCCGCCCGCACCTTGGCTTCCATCGCCGCCCCGTCAAAATCTCCGCTGATGCCCACAATCAGCCGCCTCTTCAGCGTCCGCTCGTGCCAGGCCTCCAGATCGCCCACCGTCACCGCGCCAATCGTCCTGAGCTCCGGCTGACGCGTATACGCGCTGTTCGCTCCATACACCAGCTTCACCGCCTCGCGCTCCGCAATCCCCTCCTCATCGTCGTTGCGCCGCGAAATCTCCGCCGCTTCCTGCTCCTGCGCCAGCGCCAGCTTCTCGGCGCTGAACTTCGGATGAAAAAGCAGTTCCATCGCCAGCCCAAACACCTGGTCCGCATCGCCCTTCAGAGAATCCCACCCAATCGACGTCGAATCCTCGTCCCCGTCAGTTTCGATGTGCGCCGCCTTGGCCTCCAGCAGATCGTCCATCGCGTCCCCGCCCATCTTCGCCGTCCCGCTGGTCCGCCACGCCTGCCCATAAAGCCCCACCAGTCCCGCTTTGGCCACATCCTCTTCGCGCGATCCACCCGGTATCAGCACCGTCCCCGACACAAACGGCAGCTCGTGATCCTCCTCAAGAAAAACCACAATCCCGTTCTTCAGCTCGATCCGTTTCGGCTCCTGCGGCTTGAACTCGTGCAGCTTCGGCACCGGAATTCGCTCCCACGGCTTGCTCTGCTGCGCAACCAACCCTGCCGGCGCGGCCACAGCCCCAACCAACCCCGCAGACAAGAGAATTCTTGTCACACCCACCAAAGCCCCGTGCCACATCCTTGCTGTCATCCTGAGCGAGCGCAGCGAGTCGAAGGACCTGCGTTTGGGACGCTGGACTGTCTCCAGACCTGGGAATCCAAAACTTCCCGCAACCGATCCCCTCACCGTTCCCCTCCACTCTTCCCACCCGGAGCTTCCGTATCAATCTCCCCGCTGGTCCGGTTCGAGGCCAAAAATACCTGGTTCGCAACCCTCCGTATATCCGCCTTGGTCACCTTTTCCACCTTGTCCAGTTGCAGGAACAATTCCCGCCAATCCCCGTACCGCGTCTGGTACTCGGCTAGCGAATTCGCCAACCCCTGGTTGTCCCCCAGTCCACGCAGCAGGTCGGTCCGCGCCCGCGTCTTGTACATTTCCAGCTCCGCGTCCGTCACATCCGCCGCCTTCAGCTTCTCAATCTCCTTGTGAATCGCCTCTCGCATCTCCGCCGGCGTGTGACCCGGCAGCGGTACCGCCCCAAACAAAAACAGGCTGGGGTACTTGTCGCTTGGATAGGGGCTCTCCCCCACCGCTTCTTCCGCTATCTGCTGCTCTTCCACCAGGCTCCGGTGAAGCCGCGACACGCGGCCGTTCGACAGGATGTCGCTGATCGCGTCGTACACCACGTCGTCCGGGTCGCGGTAGTTCGGCCTGTGATAACTCTCAACGTAGATTGGCTGCGTCTGCTCCCGTATCACCACCGACTTTTCCGCAAATTGTTTCGGCTCCACGGTCGTCATTTCTTCCGGCTTCGGCCCGCCCGGCACCTGGCTGAAATACTTCTCCAGCATCGGCAGCGCCGTCTTCGCGTCCACATCGCCCACAATCGCCACCACGATGTTCGATCCCACGTAGTATTTACTGTGGAACGCCATCGCCTCGGTCGCCGTTATCTGGCTAACCTCGCTAGTCCAACCGATATCGGGCCGTCCATAGTTGTGGGCCACGTACGCCGTTGCCAGAAACTGCTCAAACAGCCGTCCCTCCGCGCTGGAGTCGATGCGCATTCGCCGCTCCTCCATCACCACGTCCCGCTCTTTATAAAACTCCCGCGGAACCGTGTCCTTGAGCCGGCTGCTCTCCATCCACGCCCAAAGCTCCAGCCGGTTCTCCGGCATCGACCAGTAGTACTGCGTATCGTCCAGCCCCGTCTCCGCGTTTAGGCCATTCGCCCCGTTGGCCTGCGCTACCTCGGTAAACTGGTTCGGGATCACGTACTTGTGCGCCTCGTCCTGCGCCGCCTGAAATGCCTTTTTCAGCTCCGCCAGCTTTTTCTCGTCGCGCCCCACCGGCTTCAGGTACTCGCCCTCATACGCGTCGTTCGCCGACTCCACCTTCGCCAGCGCCACTTTCTCCGCCGCGTAATCCGTGGTGCCGATCTCACTCGTCCCCTTGAATGCCAGGTGCTCGAACATATGCGCCAACCCGCTCTCGCCCGAGGGGTCGTCCACCGCTCCCGCATCGATGAACGTCGAATAGCTGAACACCGGCGCATCCGGCCGCTCGCAGATGATCAGCGTCAGCCCATTCTCGAGCACCTTCGTCGTAATCCGCTGCTCAAAGCTCTTCAGGTCCTGGCCCCGGGCCCCGCTGCAAGCCAAAACCGCCAGCAGCGCCAAAGCTATAATCCCCGACCAGCCAATATCCCGCCTCATCCACCCCCCTATTCCCTATTCCCTCGTTCCCCTATTCCCTCGTTCCCTGCACTTCCGCCGTTCCCCATTATCCACTTCCAGGACCATCACTCTGAAATCGCTATAATGAGTGCGAAGTCAGTCCGGAGAGCCCGCATGCCCAGATTGCCAATCCTGTTGCTCCTGGCAGCCATCGCCCCGGCTCTCACCGCCCAAAATCAAGCAACTATCGACCAGATGGATCAGCTGCTCGGCACCCTCCATGGCCAAAAAGATGCGAGGGTAGCAGAACAGCTCGCCGCTCTCGAACTCACTGAACGCGCAAGCTCCGCCCGCCTTTCCAAATGGCAATCCGATTTCCGCGGCGCACGCACGCGCCAGGCCCTTGCCGCCCTCGCCGACGCGTCCGTCTTCTTCAGCCCTCCCGCCGCCGAACTCCCCGCCAACCCTCCGCCGGACTCCGCCACCCAGAAACAAATCCTCGAGCGCACCGTCGACTATGTCCGCCAGACACTTCCCAAGCTCCCCAATTTCCTCGCCCAGCGCGCCACCACTCGCTTTGAAGTCGCAACCCGCGCCCAACTCGACGAGCAACACCAGCTCCAGCTCTTTCAACTGCGATCTGCCAATCTGGACCTCACCGCGCTCGGCCTGGTCCATGGGGAGCACTCCAACGGCTCGCGCCTGTATTACGCAGGAACCTGGGACACCACGGTCACCTATCGCGACGGCCACGAGGTTATCGATTCCTCAATTACACACACAGGCGATCGGCACCCGCCTCCTGTCGGACTCTCCACCGAAGGCGAATTCGGCCCCATCCTCTACGTTGTCCTTGGAGACGCCATCCACAGCCATATCGCCTGGTCCCACTGGGAGCAGGGCGCAAACGGGCCACTCTCGGTCTTCCGCTATGAGGTTCCAACCGACAATTCCCATTACACGGTCGTTTCAGTGCAAACCGGCAATACCGACTTTCCCGCCTACCACGGAGAGATCGCCGTCGATTCCGCTACCGGAGCCATCGCCCGCATCTCCGTCGAGTCCAACGAGACACCCCCCGATCCCGCCACAGAATCAGGCATCGCCGTCGAATATGGCCCCATAGTCATCGGCGGAATCACCTACAACTGCCCCCTCCGTGGCGTCGCCCTCTCAAAAGCGCCCAGTCACGAAGCAACCGGAACCGCAAAATCCTCGCCCGTAATGGTCCAGACCTACCTCAACGATGTCTCCTTCACCCAATACCGAATCTTCAGAACCGAAATCCGCATTCTCCCCGCCACTCCCCAAACCCCAGCCACGCAACCACCGCCAACCGACCCCTGACCCCGATCCCTGGTCTCTGATCCCTGATCCCTCAATCCCTTAGTCCCGCAGTCCCGTAGTCTCCGACCACTGACCACTAACCACTGACCACTGACCTTCCATGCCCACCGTGCAAACAAACCGCCTCACACTCCGCCGCTGGCAACCCTCCGACCGCGAACCCTTCGCCCGCCTCAACAGCGACCCAGCCGTCATGGAGTTCATGCCCGCCCCGCTCACCCAACAAGAGAGCGACCTGCTCGCCGATCGCATCGAAGCCCACTTCCATCAGCACAAATTCGGCCTCTGGGCCGCCGAACTCCGCTCCAACTCCGCCTTCATCGGCTTCATCGGACTCTCCATCCCCCGCTTCCAGGCCCCGTTCACTCCCTGCGTCGAAATCGGCTGGCGCCTGGCATCCGATTACTGGGGCAGGGGACTGGTCACCGAAGGCGCATGCGCCGTCGTCTATCACGCATTTCATGTCCTCGACCTCTCATCCCTCGTCTCCTTCACATCTGTCGCCAACCTCCGCTCCCGCCGCGTCATGGAAAAAATCGGCATGACCCACAACCCCAGCGAAGACTTCGACCACCCCAACCTCCCCGAACACCATCCCCTCCGCCCCCACGTCCTCTACCGCCTGAGCCGCAGCAAATGAATCCCTGATATCATCGCGCCAATCGCCAAGCTGAACGCGCCATGCACTTTTCCATCCTCAAGTTCGTCGCGATTGCTCTCCTGTCGGCCGTATTTGCCGTGATGGGAATGTTTCGCAATGCTTTCCGCACAGGCGAAAATCCCTCCGACGACGGTCCACGCGCCTTTATCGCCCAGTCTGTCGGCCTGTGGATAGGAATGTTTCTCTGCATCTGGAGCTTCACCGTAGACGGCAAGACCTTGCAGTGGACACTCCGGGGAACGGCCATTTTCGCTGCCGTTGTGGGCCTTGGTTTGTCGGCTTTTTTCGCAAACACCACCGAAGTTCCTGAGACTCCAGACAAGGAACCCACAGGCCTCAAGAACAACACCACCAGCCTCCATCTCGAATAAACCAACATCGGCTAATCCAGGCACGCAACAAATCTGACCCCCGGACCCCTGACCCCTGACCCCTGACCCCTGATCACTGACCACTGACCACTGACCACTGACCACTGACCACTGACCACTCTCCTTGACCCCGTCCCCTCCCCTTGCGTATGCTTCCAGCGTTTAGCTCGGTGGATGGTTTACTCCAGCCCGCCCAAGGGAGAGCCTGCATGAGCACCGCGGCAACCGCCCCCGCTCCACTCCAGATTCCCAATCCCAGCCCGCTCCTCGTTCGCCGCGCCGCCGTACTCGGCGCTGGAACCATGGGCTCCCGCATCGCCGCTCACCTCGCCAACTCCGGCATCCCCGTCTTCTTACTCGACCTTCCCCCAAAAGGTGAAGGCGCGGAGCGCCTTGCGTGGGCCGCCCTCGCCGCCCTGTCCAAATCCAAGCCCGCCGCCCTCTACGACCCGCAGTCCATCTCCCTCATCACGCCCGGCGATTTCGACCGCGATCTCCCCGCCCTCGCCCAATGCGATTGGGTCATCGAAGCCGTTGCCGAAAACCTTGAAATCAAGACCGCGCTCCTCGCCCGCGTTCTCCCGCATCTCGCCAAAAACGCAATCCTCACCACCAACACCTCCGGCCTTCCCGTTGCCCGCATCGCCGCCGCCCTCAGCTCCCATCGCGACCGCTTTTTCGGAACCCACTTCTTCAATCCTCCCCGTTACATGCGTCTCCTCGAGGTCATTTCCACCCCCGAGTCCGATCCCGCGCTCGTAGCTTCCTTTGGTGCCTTTGCCGACCGCATCCTCGGCAAGCAGGTTGTCTTCGCCAACGACACGCCCAACTTCATCGCCAACCGCATCGGCATAGCCGTCATGTTCAACGCCGCTAACCTGATGCTGGAACAAGGCCTGAATATCGAAGACGTGGACGCGCTTACCGGCCCCGCCCTCGGCTGGCCCCGCACCGGAACCTTCCGCCTCGCCGACCTCGTCGGCATCGACATCCTCGCCCACGTCGCCGCCAACTTTCCCCAGGGTGTCTCCGAAGGCAGGTTTGCATCCGTCCTCGCCGAGCTTGTGAAGCGCCGCTGGCTGGGCGATAAATCCGGCCAGGGTTTTTATAAGAAGACTCGCGGCCCCGACGGCAAAGACCTCCGCCAGGTCCTCGACCTCGCCACCTTCGAATACCGTCCCGCCGCCAAACCCGCCCTGCCCGCCCTCGACATGGCGAAGAGCGCCGCCACGCTTTCCGAGCGCCTACAACTCCTGCTCGCCAACGACCCCGCCAAAGACAAAGCCGCTGCCTTCCTGTGGCCGTTTCTGGCTTCCCTATGGAACTTCGCCGCCGACCGCATCGGTGAAGTCGCCGCCGACGCCCCTTCCATCGATCGCGCCATGCGTGCCGGCTTCAATTGGGAACTCGGCCCATTCGAAATGTGGGACGCTGCCGGCGTCGCCTCCACCGTCTCCCGCATGAAGACCCTCGGCTTTACTCCCAGCCCTCGCGTCGAATCCATGCTCTCTTCCGGCCAGACCTCCTGGTACTCAACCGGCGGCCGCGCCTGCTTCCAGCCGGCCACTTCCACCGTCGATCCCGTTCCCGCCACGCCCGGCCACGCCCGCATCGCCGATTTTCGTAATCCAAATGGCTCTCTCCGCGGCGTCGTTCGCGCCAACTCCGGCGCATCGCTCGTAGACCTCGGCGACGGCATCGCCTGCATCGAGCTCCACTCCCTCAAAAACGCCCTCGGAGGAGACGTCCTCGCCCTCATCTCCGCCGTCCTCGACCCCACCTCCGACACCGTGCGCGACTTTGCCGGTTTCGTCATCTCCGGCGACCGCGAAAACTTCAGCGTCGGCGCCAACCTCATGCAGCTTCTGTTGATTGCCCAGGAGGGCGAGTGGGACGAGCTCAACGCCGTCATCAACAGCTTCCAGCAGATGACCGCCGCCATCAAGTTCTGCCCCCGCCCGGTTGTCGCCGCGCCCTTCGGACTCACCCTCGGCGGCGGTGCTGAAGTCTGTCTCCACGCCGCCTGCCGTCAGCCCCATGCCGAGACTTACATGGGCCTGGTCGAAGCCGGAGTCGGCCTCATCCCGGCAGGAGGCGGCACCAAGGAAATGCTGCTTCGCGCCATCGACTCCGCCGCTGCCCTGGCCCCTCCCGATCCCCGCGACCCACCCTCCCGTTTTGCCCAATCCGCCGAGTTCGCCACCGCCCTCAAGCGCTCCCTCGAAACCATCGCCCTGGCCAAATTCTCCACCTCCGCCGCTGAAGCCCGCACCCTCGGCATGTTTGCCCCGTCCGACCGCATCACCATGAATCGAGAACGCTTGCTCCTCGACGCTAAAGCCCGTGCCGCCACGCTCGCCCAGGCCGGATACACCCCTCCACAACCGCGCTCCGCTATTCCCGCACCCGGCGCTTCCGCCCTCGCCACCTTGGAAACCGGCATCTTCCTCATGGGAGAAGCCGGCTTCGCCTCCGAACACGACCAGAAAGTTGCCCGCTGGGCCGCCTACATCCTCGCCGGCGGCCGAGTCACCGCTGGAACCCCGCTAACCGAGCAATACCTCCTCGATCTCGAACGCGAAGCCTTTCTCTCCCTGGCGAGCGAACGCAAAACCCAGGAGCGTATAGCCTTCACCCTAAAAACCGGGAAGCCGCTGCGGAATTAGGGTCTGCCGATGAAATCAATTGCGCTTTTTCTGCTTGCCGGGCTCTCAGTAGCGAGCTGCCGGGGTCAAAGTCCGTTTTCCATCCAGGGGCGCGGTCCCGCTCCATTGGTAGAGTCCGGTCAAATCGTCCTCGACGGCCGCTCCACCCCATACACAATCCGCCATCTGCCCGTCAGCTCCTTCCCAGAGCTCCCAGCCTCCGTCCAGAATCTCCTCAACCTCCGCGGCTGCCTCATTCCACAAACCTACGAAGCCCATCGCCCTGAAAACGTCGTTCAGGCCAGCCTCATGAGCCGCGGCTCTTCCGATTGGGCCGTCCTCTGCTCCGAGAACGGATCCGTCTCGCTTTTGGTCTTCTTCGCCGGCAGTACCGCCCAGCCCACCGTCCTGGCCTCCGCACCCGAAACCGAGCACCTTCAACCCCATGGCCCCAACGGCGTTCTCGGATTCGACTGGGGCATCGATCCCGCATCCCCCGAGCAGGTTCACGAAGCCCAGTCCGGCATGAAGCGTCGTCCGCCGCGCCTCGATCACGATGCCCTCGCCGATTCCATCATCGAACGCGCCACCGTCTATCATTACTTCTCCGGAAGCGCCTGGACCGTGGTTGAAACCCAGGATTAACATTCCTCATCTGTTAGGCAAGGAGCAAGTCCCCATGCAGCAAGCCGTCCTCGTCAGCGCCATTCGCACACCCGTTGGCCGCGCCCCCAAAGGCGCTCTCTCCACCACCCGCCCCGACGACCTCGCCGCGCTCGCCGTGAGCGCAGCCTTAAGCCGGGTTCCAGCCCTCGACAAATCTGAAATCGACGACGTGATCCTCGGTTGCGCGCAGCCCGAAGGAGAGCAGGGCTGGGACATTGCCCGCTGGGCCATCCTGCGCGCCGGCCTTCCCGTCGAAATCCCCGGCGTCACCGTCAACCGCCTTTGCTCCTCGGGACTCGAAGCAATCGCCATCGCCGATCAGCGCATCCGCTCCGGCGGCGCCCAGGTCATCGTCGCCGGCGGCGCGGAATCCATGAGCATGCTCCCCATGAGCGGACTCAAACCCAGTCCCAATCCCTGGATGGCCGAGCACTATCCCGCCTCGCTCTTGACCATGGGCCTCACCGCCGAGCGCGTCGCCCGTCATTACCGTGTTTCGCGTGAGGATCAGGACGCCTTCGCCCTCCGTAGCCATCAGAATGCCATCGCCGCCCAGGCCGCCGGCCGCTTCACCGATGAGTTGATCCCCGTTCCCGTCTCCATCTCCGTTCCCGGAGCAAGGGCAGGGAAGCCGAAAATCACCGATAAGATCTTTTCCGCCGACGAAGGCCCCCGCGCCGACACCTCCGCTGAAGCCCTGGCCAAACTCAAGCCCGCCTTCAACGCCCAGGGAACAGTCACCGCCGGCAACTCCTCGCAAACCTCCGATGGCGCCGCCGCCACCGTTCTCATGGAAGCCGTCCGGGCAAGGGAACTGGGAATCCAGCCCCTCGCCCGCCTCGTGGCCTACGCCGTCACCGGCTGCCTGCCTGAGGAAATGGGCATCGGTCCCATCACCGCCATCCCCAAAGCCCTCCGGCGCGCCGGCCTCACCCTCAACGACATCGGCCTCATCGAATTGAATGAAGCCTTCGCCGCCCAGGTGGTCGCCATCATCCGCGAACTTGACCTCGATCCCGACCGCATCAACGTTAACGGCGGCGCAATCGCCCTCGGCCATCCCCTCGGCTGCACCGGCGCAAAATTGACCGCGTCTCTGCTCCAGGAGATGAAACGCCGGAAGGCCCGATACGGCATGGTCACCATGTGCGTCGGCGCAGGCATGGGTGCAGCAGGCATCTTCGAGCTGCTCTAGCTAAAGGACTGACACCGAATTTGCCAAAATCGCTGTCATCCTGAGCGGAGGTCGCCGGGCGACCGAAGTCGAAGGACCTGCGGCTGCTTCTGCCTTCCAGAGTCTGTCCCTATTAAGCTACCTTAGCAAACAACAACAGCCGGGATCGCTCCCGGCTGTTCGTCGTGCTCAATTCCTTCGCAGCCTCGCGGGCTGCGGCTCCCCTACGTTCTCGCCTTCGCCTTCAACCCCGCGTTCAGCCGGCTCTTGTACCGCGACGCCGTATTGTCTCTGGGGGTACCAAAACACAACTGACGTTCATCCGGTGATAGAGGCGCTAAGTGCGCTTCGTGATTTGATGCTCCGTTCGAGGCCGGCAGCCCGCTCTCGCGGGAGGCGCTCGCAGCAAGTACGCACAATACAAAATGATTCTTCGTGCCAGACCAGCCGCGACGGGTTGAGGCTTATGGTGTTTCGTCCCCGGTTTCTTAGCTGAGTAGACATCTCACATGATCGTTCAGCTTTCTCATCTTCCCTGTCCGCATTTCATTCACAACACCGGTGTCCTAATAAAGACATGTTCTGAGTCGAAACAGGAAACAGATGTGGCCGTACCGTTACCGTGGATCTGCAGCCCAAAGCGGCACAGATGAATGAGCACAGACCCGGTAACACTGTGGGAACCATGCACCCTGGAAGAGTTGGGCTCCCATGTCCCTGGGCATTTTGAATAACCTCAATGCGATCTATTCGGAGAACAACCTCAATCGCTCCAGCAACAGCCTGGCTACTGTGCTGCAGCAGTTGTCCTCCGGATCGAAAATCAACTCCGGCGCGGATGATGCCGCGGGACTTGCGCTGGTCGACGGCCTCCAGGACAACCAGCAGGCCCTCACCCAATCGGAAATCAACGCAACAGAAGGTGTAGGGCTGCTGCAAGTGGCCGATGGCGCCCTCTACATCGGCGCGCAGATCAATACGCTGAATGCGGTCAACGAGGTGTTGGACACGCAGCAGGAGAACGTAACTGCAGCTCAGAACGCGGTGCAGGCTACCGATTATGCGTCGGCCACCTCGAATATGTCGAAGTACGAAATTCTCAGCCAGACGGGTATTTCGGCGCTGGCGCAGGCCAATAGCTTGCAGCAGGAAGTTACCAAGCTGTTGCAGTAGAGACAGGGCGCTGCGGCAACCCACCTTGTCAACGCCTGGGTGGTAGCCTGACCGGCAGGTACCTTTCGGTAAACAGCCTTTTTCCGCAGCCTCTCTAGCCCGCACTTCTCACAGGCGGCGAAAAACTGTAGCGCCGGTCTCCTGACCGGCTGTTCTGGGGGCCTCCTGGCCCCCAGAGACTCCGCCAGACCCTGAATTCTGGGTGGTAGCTATCTGCTTGACTCAGGTGGCCCCCAACATCTTGCGTGCCCGGCCCCTCGTCAAACCCCACATATTGTGCTTGCCTGAATGAAGCAGATAGCTACCTTCTGGGTTTTCGAGCCGTCTGTGAGAAATGCAGGATAGCCCCCAAAGCGGCGCAACCAGGTTTTTTAGACAGGCTCTCAGGTTGGTTCAAAAAACAAAAACAGCCGAGATCGCTCCCGGCTGTTCGTCGTCCTGAATTCCTTCGCAGCCGTTTGGCCTGCGCTCCCTACGCCTTCGCCGTTGCCAGCGCCTTCAACCGCGCGTTCAGCCGGCTCTTGTACCGTGACGCCGTGTTGTCGTGCAAAATCCCCTTCTGCACGCTCTTGTCCAGCGCCGACACCGTCTCCCGGTACTGCGCCTGGGCGGCCTTCACGTCCCCCTTGATGAGAGCCTCGCGCAAAGTCCTCAGGCTGGTGCGTATCTGGCTGCGGTTGGCGCGGTTTACCGCGCTGCGGGTCTCGGTCTGACGGGCGCGCTTCAGCGCCGATACATGATTTGCCATCGTACTTCCTTTGTCTCTTAGCCCCGTCTCGCCAGGCCCGTTTCAGGTCCTGTTCCCAGGGAAAATGATGTGCTGAAGAATGCAACCCAGTCCGCATCCCTCGCAATTTCCTAGTTTACGGGAAACCAGGCCCAGGGTCAATCCGCCCCCGCCGCCCTCCAGGCCGTATCCGCAGATTCTTTCTGCTTATTTCCACACCCAGGTATCCGCAAAGGCACATGCTTCATCAAATTTCACACAGGCCCAGATTGACGCGCCGCGCCACTCGCGCTACTCTCAAGGCCAGATAACCGGATTTGGTCGCCTACGCCATCCCGCGGTTCTTTCAGACAGCCCAGAGCCTTCGCTCCGTCCTGCCTCTTGTCCTCCGGTTTCATGTCCAGCCAGTCGCCTGCTCCCGCAGCGCATCTGCTCTTTTTGCCGATAGATTGCTGATCCTTACGCCGGTCGCCGCCCCTAAAGGCTGCGGCCGGTCATTTTTAACCCCCAAACGCCGTCCTGGAGGCCGACGAATCCTTTGAAGATCGCTCTGGAGATCACTCCCAACCTCGAGCCCTTGTTTGGGACTCGCGATGAAAACCTCAGGCTCATGGAAGACTCGCTCGGCGTCCGCATCGATCTGCGCTCCGACGCCGTCCGTGTAGAGGGATCGGAGGATGGCGTAGCTCGGGTCCAGCGCATCTTTCAGGACTTCGAAGCCCTCCGACGCCAGGGCATCAACCCCCATAACGGCGAACTGAATGGAATGCTGCGCCTGGTCGTGGCCGATCCTGCCATTACTCTCCGTTCGCTCGCCGACTCCGGCAAGCAGCGCTCCGCCGGCATCAAGCGCACCGTCCAGCCCCGCTCCCTCAACCAGCGCCGCTACGTCGAGGCCATCGAGCAGCACGATATGGTCTTCGGCGTCGGTCCCGCCGGAACCGGCAAGACTTATCTCGCCGTCGCCATGGCCGTCGCCGCCATCAATGCCAAAAAAGTCAGCCGCATCGTCCTCGTCCGCCCCGCAGTCGAGGCCGGCGAAAAACTCGGCTTCCTCCCCGGCTCCCTCCAGGAAAAAGTCGATCCCTACCTGCGCCCCCTTTACGACGCCCTGTACGACCTGCTCGAACCCGAGCGCGTTGAAAAGATGCTCGAGAAGAACGTCATCGAGGTCGCGCCCCTCGCCTTCATGCGCGGCCGCACCCTCAATGACGCCTTCATCATCATGGATGAGGCCCAGAACACCACCATCGAGCAGATGAAGATGTTTCTCACCCGCATGGGCAACAACTCCAGGGCCGTCATCACCGGCGACATCACCCAGATCGACCTGCCCAACCCCCGCAAATCAGGCCTGATCGACGCCATCAACATTCTCGACGGAGTCGAAGGCATCCACTTCTGCCACTTTGAAGATTCCGACGTCGTCCGCCACGCCCTCGTCCAGCGCATCGTCCGCGCTTACGAGTCAGCCAAGCCCGCGCAGCAGGAACTGCCTCTCACCGGCGCCATCGATGTAGACGTTCCCGCCCGCGACGACCGCCCCCAGGCGCAGCCCCTCCATCCCGCCAAACCGCAGTAAGCAAGTTACATGAACACGAAAAGAGTTGTTCGACTGATAGGCAGATTCGGTTTGGTGGGAGCGACCTCCGGTGTCGCTCTCGCGGCCGTTCTGATGACGCTCGAACGGATCAATCTGTACCCGCTCGACGGTTTCATTGATCACCTGACCTTTAGGCTTTGCCCCCGCTACATCCTCGGGTTTAGCTCGATTAGTTGGATCGGTCTTATTGCCGTTGTCATTGTCAGCAATGCGCTCCTTTACGGCGCCATCTTTGCAGCCGTCGGTGCCGTGGTAGGAGCCCTTAAAAAGGGCCCGGACCAATTTCGCGTATCATCGATATAGACCCGGAGCCGCACACGCAGCCGCCCCGCTGCACGATGATCCTTCTCGACCCAGACCTGGACCCTGACCCCTCGCCGCAGGCAACTTCGGTGAAGCGGACGGTCGTGCCCGCCCCTCCTCGGGAAATTCGAATACCTTCTGCGCGCACGTTATCCCGCTTTCTCACCGCCGCGCAAGCAGCCGTGCGCTTACGAGGCCAGGTCACCGTGCTGCTCACCACCGATGCGGTCATCCGCAAACTGAATCGCCGCTTTCGGGGCAAGAACAAGGCTACCGACGTGCTGTCGTTCCCCTCGGAAGCCCCGATCCGCGGATCGCACGCCGAGCAGATTGCCGGCGACCTGGCCATTAGCGTAACCACAGCATTGGGACAGGCTGCCGAGCAGGGCCACTCGCTCTTGACGGAAATCAAGGTGCTTATTCTTCACGGCCTGCTCCACCTGGCTGGCTACGACCATGAATCCGACGCCGGCCGCATGGCCCGCCGCGAGCGCCTGTTACGCGCAAAACTGAAGTTACCCCAGGGCTTGATTGAGCGAACGATCCACCGGGTGTCCCAGGTGCCGCTTTTGGATCCTGGAAATCAACCCAGGAGCCGGGTGCCCCAGGTCTCAAAACTGAGACCTGGGAAACGGCAAACCTCGCCCGCCGCTCCCGCCAAACCAAAGGCCGCCCGCCCATGAGTACGACGGCGATCCTCATGGTTCTCCTGCTGGCCGCGATTGAAACTCTGGCCTCCTACATCAGCCGCGTCTACTCCGAATTCGGCAAAATCCTCAGCCGCGAAGTCCAGGAGAACCTCGATGTCTGGGAGGAGCGGATCGAGCCCTTCCTCGGCCTCAGCCGCGATCACGCATACCTCTGCGCCGTCGTCCTCCAGCAACTCGCCCTCGGCATCATCGCCCTCGAGTTCGGCGCCGTGCTCTTCGATCGCGCGCCCCACTTCGCCCGCCCCACCCTCGCTGAAATCGCCCAGGCCGTTCTCGGTGTTGTCCTCGTCGTCGTCTTCTCCAACCAGGTCATTCCTTCGCTGCTCTTCAACCGCACCCGAGGCCATTGGGCGGTGCGCATCGTCTGGCCCATCCGCCTCCTGCTCTGGCTCATGACCCCCATCTCCGTCTTCATCCGCTTCTTCTTCTCTGTCGCCGCCCTCGCCGAGAAACCGGTCAGCCCTGAAGAAGAAATTGCCGTCGATGTCGAGGCCCTCATTGAAGCCGGCGAAGAAGAAGGCATCCTCGAGCAGAGCGACAGCGATCTCGTCCGCTCCGCCGTCGAGTTCGGCGACAAGCTGGTTCGCGAAGTCATGACCCCGCGCCCTGAAGTCTTCGCCGTCCCCGCCTCCATCACCCTCGAGCGCTTCCTCGAACTGCTCCGCGAGCACAATTTTTCCCGCGTCCCCGTCTACGCCAACTCTCTTGACAACGTCACCGGCATCGCCTTCGTCCACGACCTGCTCCAGATCACCGACGTTGAAGCCCGCACCCGCACCGTCGCCACCATCCAGCGACCCGTCGCATTCGTTCCTGAAACCAAGCGCGGATACGAGCTGCTCCGCGAAATGCAGCGCGAAAAACAGCACATGCGCATCGTCATTGACGAGTATGGCGGCGTCTCGGGCTTGGTCACCATCGAAGATCTGCTCGAGCAGATCGTAGGCAACATCCAGGACGAGCATGAAGAAGAAGACGCGCTCATCGAAGAGCCGCAGCGCGAACCCGGCGGCTCCTGGCTCGTTCCCGGCGGCTTTCCCGTCGACCAGCTACCCGATCTCTTCGGTGAAACCGCGCAGGTCGGCGATGGCTATGAAGCCGCAACCCTCGGCGGTCTGGTCAGTGAGATCGAAGGCCGCATCCCGCTCGCAGGCGAGGTCACCGTCCTCGAACCCATCGGCCTCCGCCTTGAAGTAGTAGCCTCCAACGGCCGCCGCATCGAGCGCCTCCGCATCTCCCCCCCAGTCCACAACGACACCGGCGGCGACTAGAGCACTGCACGAAGCCGAATATCAACCCGCCCTCGGCACCTGTTCCAGCGACAGGATCGAGCTGTACCTGTGTGACGACTAGAGAGGGCAGTGGAATAAGCGCCCACTTGATCTTCCCGCCCCGCTCTACAATAATCCCTTGCCCGAAGATTCCCATCCCGCCCCCCTCCAAATCGTCCTCGTCTCCCCGCGCAACCCCCTCAACATCGGCGCGGCCGCCCGTGCCATGGCCAACTTCGGCTTCACCCATCTCACCGTCGTTGCCCCCTACGCCCCCCACTGGCAGGAAGCCCGCTCCGCCATCGGCGCCTCAGACCTCCTCCAAAACGCAAAAGTGTCCACGACACTTGCCGGCGCGGTAGCCGATTGCACCCTGGTAGTCGGCACCGGTACCCTCACCCATCGCAAGCCCGAGCAGCCCGTCGTCACCCTCCCCGATCTGCCTTCGCGCCTGATCCCCGAGATCGAGCGCGGCGGCCGCGTGGCCCTGGTCTTCGGCCCCGAAAAACACGGCCTCACTCGCGAAGATCTTTCCTGCTGCCACCTGCTCGTCGAGATTCCCACTCACCCTCATCAACCCTCCATGAACCTCGGCCAGGCCGTCGCCGTCTGCCTCTATGAACTGGCGGCAAGACTCACCGCTCCGGCCCGCATAAACATCCAACCGCATCCCTCATCCAGCCATCCAGCCGCTCCCGATGCGCCTTCAGCCGATCTCGAACTGCTCTCCGGAGTCATTGAAAAAGTGATGCTCGCCGCCGCCTACTCCCCGCCTTCCATGCAAGATGCAAACCGGCACGACCTGCGCCTGTTCCTGCGCCGCCTCGCGCTCACCCGGCGCGATGCCCGCCGCGTCCTCGGGTTCTTCCGCCGGGTTCTGCACCGCCTGGAACGCTGGTCCGAATAACCATCCTTTGCCAAAGTCGGCCCTCAAGCCCCAAATCCGCCAGATTATCCGCCCGCCCCCACATTCTTTTCGACGCCCGCATCAAAATCCTGATACAGTGGCGCTCATAAGGCTCCCCCATGTCCTTGTTCATGAAGCGCGATCGCGAAAGGCCTTCAGTTACCTCGGCGGGACCGCTCCGCGCCCTGGCCCTGCTGGCCGCGTTGGTTCTGGCCCTCAATTTCACCGCATCGGCACAGCAGCCCGCGCCGCCGCCTGCAACTCCATCGCAGGCTCAGCCCGCTGCTCCTCCCGCCCCGCAAACGCCGGCCCCGGCTCCCGCCTCAGCCCAGCCGGCTCCAGCTCCCCAGCCGGCCCCAGTCCCCGCCCCACAAACTCCGCCACCAGCTCCTGCCCCGCCCGCCGCGGCGCAGCCCAACGCGCCCTCGGTCCCCGAGCAAGGCGGCGTCACCGATGAAGAGATCAAGCAATTGCTGGTAGGCAAAACCCTCTACCTGCGCGGCGGTTACCTCGACGACAACCTCAGCTTCAACGAGCACGGCGTCCTCGTCAGCCACTCCCCAAAAGGCTCCTACACCCTCTGCGGCGTCGAAATCGACAAGGTCCGTCTCACCAAGCACAAGTTGGAGCTGGAAGGTGCGCGGTACGGATTGCACTTTCTCGGCGCACTCCCTTTTGAAGACCCCTCCACCGCCGCCGACCGCGTAAAAATCACTCCCAAAAAGAAAATGCTTCGGATCACCATTGACCGCGAGTCAATAGTGAAGCCGAAACAGCAGAAGAAGGAAAAGAAGGGCAAGCCGGCTCCCGCCAAGCCGGCTCCTGCGCCCGCCACGCCCGCGGTAGCAACGCCGGCTTCCACGGCCGCGGCCACGCCCGCCCCAGCCGCGCAACCCGCATCAGCCACTGAAGAACCTGAGGTGAGCGACGCCGATCAGGCCAAGGCCGAGATCGCTGCCGCGCCTCCCGAAGAGCGTCCCGTCGACCCCGCCAGCATCACCACCACCACCTCGCCCGCACACGCCACCGGCCTGCTCAATGATGCCCTCGACAAAATCTTTGCTCACGGCCTCGACGACCGCATGATGGCTTCTATGCCCGGCTTCTGGCAGCTTTACTACCAGGCGGCGGCTGACAAAACCGATTACCGCCCCAAAGACCCTTCGGTGCTGCGTCAGAATACGGTCGACACCAAGGCTAAAATACTCTCCGTCTCCGAGCCGGACTCAAATGAATTCGCCCAGGCCAATGGAGTGGCCGGCATGGCGCTCTATCACGCCGTAATCGGCGTCGACGGCAAGCCGGGTGAAATTGCCGTGGCCCGCCCTATCGGCTTCGGTCTCGACGAGAACGCCGTCGACGCCATCCGCAAGGCCACATTCCAGCCCGCCATCAAAGACGGCAAGCCCGTTCCCGTCATGCTCGACCTCAATATCCAATTCCGCATCTTCTCCAAGCGCACCGCAGTAGCAGCCAAGCCCGAGGAACCCAACAAGCCGCCCGAGCCCACTCTCCCCGGCCCCTACAGCGTCCAGCACCCTTGATTCCGGAGCCTTACAGCGGCTGCCAAAGCTCCACCCGGTTCCCCTCCGGGTCCCAGATCCATGCGAACCGGCCGTAAACATAATCCTCGCGCTTGGGATCCACCTTGACCCCCTTGGCGGCCAGCTCGGCCAGCAGCTCGTCCAGGTCATCCACCCGAAAATTCACCATGAATTGCTGCTCTCCGCCGCCAAAGTAGCCCGTCTCCTGCGGAAAGTGGGCAAACACCGTCATTCCTGTCGATTCCGGCCCATCGAACGCCAATGAACCCCCATCCTGCGCCGGAATCCCCAAATGCGCCGCATACCACGCCGCCAGAGCCTCCGGATCCCGCGCCTTCAGAAATACCCCGCCTACACCCACCGCTTTCGCCAACGTCATTCCTCCTGTCGGATGATCTCTTCGAGCTTCGGCTTATGCTTGGCCGCGCGCCCCGTCCGCGGCTCCGTCTCAATCACCCGCGCGGGTTTCGGTTGTCCCACCCGTTCGCGGGCGTTCGCCTTTACCGCCTTGGTGGCTGAAAACCGGGCTGGCTTGCGTTTCGTCACGGCAAGGATAAGTATGGAATAGAACTTGCCGGAGCGAAAGTGCCCCGGCGCCTCGTCGCTAAGTCTTTTTCGTCGAGGGAACCGGTTCGAGCCGTTAGTCGGAGGGCCCAATCGCCATGGAAGAGCGGGAATTCTTCAATGAAACCACAGAACTTCGCACCCATTCCCTCACTTGCCCCAAATGCGGGCAGCCGGGCGAATACAAAGTCACCTGGGTGGTGCGGCGCAAGCGGGCGCAACTGCCGCGCGGCGCTGACGAACGCGACCGAGCACGCTTCGCCAAGGCCCAGTCCTACATGGTTCGCCGCGACGACAAGCTCTCCTGCGCCAACGTCCGCTGCCGCAAGCCATTCGAAATCACCCAGCTCCAGTCCCTCGCGTTTTTGAACGAATAAACTCGGCTGTCCGGAGGGAGGCGGGGGTTTCAACCCCCGCACAAATCCGAAAGAACCATCGTGGGCTTCAGCCCCGGAGAGAATGCTCCCTCAACCTGGCCCACTACCGTCCGTTTCAATTCCGCCCTCCTTAATTCGCTACCTCAATCCAGCTACCGAAATCCCCACCCCATTCCCCACTGCACCCCTCTCCGCGTAAACTACTGCCAATCCGTTCCCGGCATTCCCATCCCCATTGAGGTTCCCATCCCATGAAGCACCTGGCCGCAGCCCTGCTGCTCTCTTTCGTTGCCCTGACCGCCGCCGCCCAGACCGGCTCGCCCGCCGCCGCAAGCAGCCAGCCTCCCGCCCGCCAGCCCATCCCCGCAACTCCAGGCGCGACCTTCGACCTCGCCTGGATCGGTAAAATCGTCCGTCTCACCGACCCGCAAATCTCGCCCTCCGGCAAATCCGTTGCCCTCGTAGCCACCCGGCCCGACTACGAACACGATCTGAACCTCGCCGAGATCTACTTGGTCGACACCTCCACCGGCGCAACCCGTCCGCTCACCCACAACCGCAAATCGGCCGCCTCCCCGCGCTGGTCGCCCTCCGGCGCAACGCTCGCCTTCCTCGCCGCTGACGCTGAAAAGCACAACCAGGTCTTCCTGCTCGATATGGCCGGCGGCGACGCTCTCCAGCTCACCCAGAGCCCAACCTCCATCCAGCAATTTGCCTGGAAGCCCGACGGCTCCGCCATCGCTTATGCCGCCCCTGACGACGCGCCTAAGAAAACCGGCGCAGACAGCTTCGACGACGCATTCGAAGTGGGCGACAACGATTTCCTCGTCAAATCCAAAGCCCTGCCCACCCACCTCTGGCTCATCTCCATCCCCGGCCCAAACAACGAAACCCAGCCCGCCAAACGCCTTACCTCCGGCTCCTGGTCGATTCCCGTACCCTTCCCTCCCGAAGGGCCGCCATCGCCCATCTCATTCACGCCCGACGGATCTAAGCTCCTCTACGTCCGCATTGAGAACACCTACTCCGGCGACCGCAACCATCGCTCGCCCTGGATCCTCGACCTAGCCGGCGGCCAATCCTGGCCCGTCACATCCCACACCAAAAACGCCGCCTACTCGCTCGTCTCTCCAGACGGCGCGCGCATCGCCTATTCCCTCCCGCGCGACGGCATCGATCGCAATTACACCGACATTTATGTCACCAGCTCGGTTCCGTCCGCCTCCAAACCCGACGACGGCGTCAACCTCACCAGCTCCATCGATCACGACTTTCAGCCCGCTCTCTGGACTCCCGACAGCAAGGCCATCCTCACCGCCGCCGACGATGGCGTCACCATCGGACTCTGGCTCCAATCCCTCTCCGGCAATACCACCCGCCTCAACGTGGGCAACGTCACGCCCGCCGGCTTCAACATCGGCCCCCAGGGCCAGGTGGCCTTCACCGGAGCACAACCCCATCACCCCGTCGAGCTCTATCTCATCGACTCGCCCAGCCAGGTCAATGCTCCGCCACGCCGCCTCACCCACTTCAACGACGCCTTTGACTCCGTCGCCCTCGGCAATACTGAAGTCCTCACCTGGCAATCCCCTGACACCACCGCGCCAGGATCGAAAAACCTCACCGTCGATGGCCTGCTCACCTACCCGCCCCACTACACTCCGGGCAAGAAGCTTCCCCTCGTCCTCTATATTCACGGCGGGCCCTCCGGAAACTCCGTCAATGCCTTCTCCATTTTTCCCCAGATCATCGCCGCCCAGGGCTGGCTTGTCTTCGAGCCCAACTACCGCGGCAGCGACAACGAAGGCAACGACTTCTCCCGCGCCATCATCGACGACTCCGGCGACGGCCCCGGCCGCGATGTCCTGGCCGGCATTCAGGCCCTCAAACAGCGTGGCATCGTCGATGATTCCAACATCGCCGTCACCGGCTGGAGCTACGGCGGCTATATGACCACCTGGCTCATCGGACACGCCAACTTCTGGAAAGCCGCCATCGCCGGCGCTCCCGTCACCAACCTGCTCGATCAGTACAACCTCACCGACACTGACGTCATGCGCGCCGCGGCCATTGGCGGCTCACCCTACACCGGCGACTGGATGAAACACTGGATCGAGCAGTCGCCCATCACCTACGCCTCCAATATGGTCACTCCCACCCTCATCCTCCAGGACACTGGCGACTACCGCGTCACCATCACCAATGGCTACGAGCTCTACCACGCCCTCAAAGACCGCGGCATCCCCACCCAGTTCTACGCCTACCCCGTCGGAGGTCACTCCCCAGCCGACCCCGTCCGCATCCGCGACGTCTACCGCCGATGGATCGAATGGCTCGACCTCTACCTGCCCCACGACTAACGCCGCCCACTGGACTGGCGCGCGCCCCTCGACCTGTGATTGAATCGAAAGCAGCGGCTGATTCTAATCCCCATGCCCAAAACCGCCTTCCAATCCGTCGACGAGTACATTGCCTCCCAGCCGGAGCCCGTGCGCCGCGTCCTCAGGCGCGTCCGCACAACCATTCGCAAAGCCGTTCCCAAAGCTCAGGAAGAAATCTCCTACCACATCCCCGCCTACACTCTGCACGGCGGCCCGATCCTCTATTTCGCCGGTTGGAAGCAGCACTACTCGCTCTACCCAGCCGGCCCTGAACTCGTCGCGGCCTTCAAAGACGAGCTTGCATCGTACAAAGTTAACAAAGGGACTATCCGTTTTCCGCTATCCGAGCCTGTCCCCGTCAAGCTGATCGAACGCATCGCACGGTTCCGCTCGAATCAAGTCGCTCGGCGCAAAAAAGCCGCAAAACCAAACATGCAAGGAGATTCACATGCCAAATTCCCTGCTTCCCCTCGAAGAGCGCAATCTCACCCCGGATCAGGTTGAAGCTCTCGATAAACGGCGCGATCTGGGCCACACCTTCCTGGTCATAGCCGGACAGTTTGTCGTAATTGCCGCCATCCTGCTGCTCTGGGTCGGCTCCGATCTCAGCTACTCACCCGGCTGGGCGCACCCCATGGCCTATTACTTCATCATTGCCCTGATCATCATCGCGGTCTTCGGCCTCGCTGGCCTGGTCCTCCGCAAAGGCGCCCCGCGCATCGACTAAGCTGATCCCTGATCCCTGACCCCTGACCCCTATCTTTTGGAGCCCCCGATGGCCACCGCCGCTCTTTCCGATTCCCCCACGGTGACTCTCGATCCCCGCCTGACCGACACCCATGGCCGCGTCATTCACGACCTCCGCGTCTCCATCACCGATCGCTGCAATTACAAGTGCGTCTACTGCCGCACCGGCGAGGTCGGGGCCCAGTATCCCGAACTCGCCATTGAGGAGTACCTGCGCCTCATCTCCCTCTTCGTCGGCCTCGGCATCACCAAGGTCCGGCTCACCGGCGGCGAACCCCTGTTGCGTCGCGGCCTCGTCGACCTGGTCGCCAGGCTGGCCGCCTTGCGCACCTGCCACGGCCAGCCGCTCGACCTCGCCCTCACCACCAACGGCCACCTCCTTGAATCCCTCGCCGCACCCCTCAAAGCCGCCGGGTTGAACCGCGTAACCGTCAGCATGGACGCCGTCGACGCCCCCACCTTCGAGCGCATCACCCGCGTCCAAGGCAGCTTCCAGGCGGTTCTGGCCGGCGTTCGCGCCGCCCGCGCCGCCGGCCTCACTCCGCTCAAAATCAACTGCGTCCTCCTCCGCGGATTCAATGACGATCAGATCGAGGGCTTCGCCCGCTTCGCCCGCGATGAAAATGTCGTCGTCCGCTTCATTGAGTTCATGCCCCTCGAAGAAGACCGCCTGTGGACGCCCCAGATCGTCGTCCCTCTCCATGAAATCGTCGAGCGCATGAACCGTGTCCTCCCGCTGGTCGAGTTGCCGCCGCACGAGGCCAGCGAGACCGCCCGCCGCTACACGTTCTCCGATGGCGTCGGCGAAATCGGCATCATCGCGCCCGTCAGCCAAGCCTTCTGCGGCGCCTGCAGCCGCGTTCGCCTCACTTCCGACGGCAAAATCCGCACCTGCCTCTTCTCCCAGGTTGAACACGACCTGTACGGGCGGCTGAGAACTGGCGCAACCGACCAGGAACTGCGCGCGTACATCGTCGCCACCGTGCAGCAGAAAGAAGCCCGCCATCACATCGGCGAACCCGGCTTCCTCAAGCCGTCAAGATCCATGGTCCACATCGGCGGCTGATCGCGAATGCCGCTACCAGAAACAAAGCTGTCATCCCGAGCGCAAATTCAACAACAAACCTGTCATCCCGAGCGCAGTCGAGGGATCTGCGGTTGCTTTTCGTCCTTCCGAAACCCACCCCAACACACTCCTCGAAATAATCCCAGCCTTGGGCCAGACCACAACATCACAGGCATATGACAGAATGATTCAGTGACTCCCCCCAGGGGCCCCACGATGGCAAACGAGACGGAAGGACGTATCCCGCTCTCAGATCTCCATGTGTTTCATCAACTGGCTCGCTCGCTCACCTCGAGCTTCGACCTGGATACCGTTCTGCGCACCATTCTCGAGCACATGGAGCGCACCATCGAAGCCGAGCTGTGGACCCTCCTCATGCTCGATGACGACACCCAGGAGCTCTATTACGCCATCGCCGCCGGCGGTGAGCAGGCCGCCCTCAGCGACCTCAGAGTCAAGGTCGGTGAAGGCGTCGCCGGATGGGTCGTCCAGCACGGCGAAACCCTCATCCTTCCCGAGTCCGAGAACGACCCGCGGCTGAGAAAGCCCGGCGCCGCCAAGCCCAGCAAAATCCGCTCCGTCATTGCCCTGCCCCTCCGCGGACGCAAAGGCACCCACGGCGCCATCGAAATCTTCAATCCCCGCGCCGAGCAGATGACCGACTACACCATCGCCTTCCTGCATATCCTCGCCGACCATGCCGCCATCGCCATCGAGAACGCCCGCGACGTCACCCGCATTCAGCAACTCACCATCACCGACGACACCACCGGCCTCTTTAACGTGCGCCATCTTTACGACGTGCTGGGCCGCGAGCTCGACCGCGGCAAACACGAAAAAACCCCCCTCAGCCTGGCCTTTCTTGACCTCGACCGCTTCAAGCTCGTCAACGATGCGCACGGCCACCTGGTCGGAAGCGAGCTGCTCGCCCTCGTAGGTCAGCGCCTCCAGGAGCTCAGCCGTAAACAGGACATATGCTTCCGATACGGGGGCGACGAGTTCGTCCTGCTCATGCCCGGCACCGGTGCAAAGGATGCCCTGGCGCTTGCGTCCGCCCTCCACAAAACCCTCATGGATACCCATTTCCACATGAAAAATGGGCTCAGCCTGACCATCAGCGCCAGCATCGGCCTCGCCACAGCACCCGGCGACGGAGCCACCATCCACTCCGTAATCGGCGTAGCCGACACCCGCATGTACGATGTAAAAAGCAATGGCCGAGGCCAGGTAAAAGGCGCGTAAACTCACCCACAAGCCGCACACAAAACGATGTTCACCAGCTGCGCAAAAACTCGGTCCGGACGGAGGGCGGGG
>Ga0182013_10001579_pt1 | contig 30950 bp, 32 predicted proteins | sample 612S2MmetaG_FD_120487 | JGI IMG/M metagenome (GOLD analysis project Ga0182013, IMG submission 120487) | Permafrost microbial communities from Stordalen Mire, Sweden - 612S2M metaG | ecosystem: Environmental > Terrestrial > Soil > Wetlands > Permafrost | place: Sweden: Stordalen | collected... | reverse complement strand
GGAACATCATCGAGTTCGACTCGAACGAGGTCTAACCGATCCGGTACCTGGGCAGGAGGCGCATTCGATGCTGACAGAGCAAAAGCCGGTAACAGCCGAACCGCGAGAAGAACGGTCGGAACGGGGAAGCTGGGAACTCGGCCAACCCGCGCCGACCGTAGGAATTGAGTCAAAGCAACCAGAAAAGGGCTTTCTCCGCGTTCTTCGGAACCGCGAGTTTGCCCTTTTCTGGGGCGGACAAGCGGTTTCGCAGACCGGGACTTGGATGCAGCAATTCGCTCAAGGCTGGGTCGTCACCAATCTGGTGCCCTCGGCCCTCGCGCTTGCCTCGGTTAATCTCGCTGCCTCGATCCCGACCCTGATTCTGATGCCGTTCGGCGGAGTTGTTGCGGACCGGATGGAGCGGCGCCGGATTCTTCTGGTCACACAATGGTTGATGGCCGTCCTCGCTGTCGTGATGGGTGCCCTGGTCCAGACAGGCCATCTCCAACTCTGGCACGTCTGGATGATCGCCCTCCTTCTCGGCCTTGCCACCGCCTACGACCTGCCGGCCTACCAGTCGTTCTATCCCCAGCTAGTAAAGAGAGAAGATCTTCCCCAGGCGATCGCGCTTAATCAAGCAACTTTCAATGGCTCTCGTATCATCGGGCCAGCACTCGCCTCATGGTTTGTGGCCCGATGGGGAATGGCAGCCGCATTTTTTGCCAATGGCTTGAGCTTTCTCGCGGTGATTGGCAGCCTTCTGCTGGTAAAGCCAAGGGCCACTGCCGTGAAGGGACCAACAAATACCAGGCATTTCATGGCAGAAGGGCTGAGGTATGTTTGGGAACGTCCACACATGCTGGCACTCTTCGGAATTACCGCCATCACGACGCTGTTTGTGTTTCCGAACGTGGCGATTCTCATGCCGTTCTATGCAAAGCACGTGCTCCATGTCGGCCCGGGGAGCCTCGGTGCGATCATGGCGGTTTCCGGCGCCGGTGCGTTCCTGGGAGCAGTCTGCCTGCTCGCCCTCCCGCGCAGCATTCGCATCGGCTGGATCATGTCCGCGATGGTTGTCATAAAGCTTGCACTATTCGCACTGGCCTGGTCTCACAGTCTGGCTCTGACGATGGCAGCAGTTGCAACTCTCTCGCTCGGCATCTCCAGTTCGCTCGGATTAGCCTCGACCATGGTTCAAGAGAGTGCCCCGGAAGCACTTCGCGGCCGTGTGATGAGTTTGTACTCACTTGCATTCACCGGCGTAATGCCGTTCGCGGCCCTAGCCGTCGCACGCCTTGCCGATGTTATCGGAATGCGTCACGAACTTCTACTGTCTGCCGTGCTCTATGGCATATGCGGGTTGCTGCTCTGTCGGACTCTCAGGAAGACCTATCACGAGCAGCACGCAGATGCGGGTTAGCCATTGCGGAAGCTGATTCAACTTCGCCGCATCGTCGCGACGGATAAGGATGATGAAACACGAAAGAGAAAGCCACTCTTGTACCGCAGCACAGGGGGAAAGGCTGCACCTTCGTTGCTGCGGGCGATTCAAGCTTTACTAAATCTCCGAACCTTGAAAGGCGGACTTTTGACGTGTTCTCAACCTATTCATTGAGCCATTGGCCGATTCACCGATCTAAAGCAAAACTCGGAATTGCAGGCATTTCATTGCTGACGACTGTCGCCTTTGTCTTGCTTGGCAGCAACCTGATTGCATTTGCACAGGACACGGCGACTCATCTGCAGCCCGGTGACATGCTGCCACTCTTGGCAGGCCAGTCTCTTCCAGGCGATCCTGTCGAACTCCCTTCCGCAGGTGAAGGTCATCCGACTGTCGTCCTGTTTTCGTTCAGTCGAGCAGGCGGGCAGCGTGCCCAGGAGTGGCTCCAGCATCTGTCGCAGGAAATGCCCGACATCCCTATTTACTCCGCGATCTTCCTCGAATCCGTTCCAGGGCCCTTTCGGGGTGTCGTCGTTTCGGGGATAAAGAGCAGAACGCCGCAACAGCAACAGAGGCGCACGATTCTCCTTTACGCAAAGTTGAACGCATGGAAACAACAACTGCAAAACTGCGATGTCGAGGATGTCTGTATCTTGCTGCTGGGACCCGATTCACATATTCGCTGGATGACAGGGGGCGCGTTCTCCGCGAACAGCGAACTGGCTCTGGGTGCGCAACTGAGGTCTATCGGGCATGAATGAGTGGGGAAGGTTAGGGCTGAAACTGGCCGAGCCGCTTTTTTCAGCCTCTCGAAAAACTCGCAATTGCATTCGAGAATGGGGCGTTAGAACATATGCGATTGTAGTAGCGGCGGAATACGCTGATGATTTCGAAATACCCGGAGCCGAGATTTGCGATAGCTGGAACAGCGAGGGTGACTCAGTCATTTTCGTTGTGCGGTCGAAGAAGGAACTCCGCGGCCTCTCGCAAATCGTCAAAGGCATTGTCGGCATAACGCGCATGTGATCCGCTTGAGATTATTGCGGAAGCAGATGGCTGGCTGTCATGTCATCCGTGATGCTCTTCATCAACCGGGTTTCATCTTCTGGCAAGAGATAACGCTCGTTGACCAATTCTTCTGCCTGCCTCCTAGCTTCGCTGATGTATTGTTCCAGACTTGGATATCGCTCTTCGATAGAGGGTCTTGGATCACCAGCCTTCAATCGATCTGCTTTTGTGCGAGCGAAGGGAATGTATCCGCCTGCCAGTGCTTTCTCGCGCCCCTTCAATGGTCCAGTCGGTATCGGATACCAACCTGTGTAAGTGCCGAGGGGCATCCGCTGCAGCAATGTGTGGATGCCGGCAATCTCGTTCCCGTCCGAATCGACTCGCGGCACCAGCGTTGGGATAACGGCCTTGATTGGAGACGGAACATTATCGATGATTCCAGAGTCATCGTTGTATCGGAAGCGCGGTCCGTAATCATAATCGAGTATTGGGTTCACCACACCGTTAGGAGAAGGCATATCGGGAATCTTAGGCCACCCCATCGCTTCTGAAGTCGCTGGGACCAAAGTGTGATCGGATAGCTTGGGATACGCACTCTCCGGAGGATTGCGATTCTTTGTCACCCATTCGACCAATCCCACATAGAGCGCTCTACTCGTCTCGATCATCGGATTGGGATTGAGTTGCATACATCCCGCTTGGGAACCACATGGTTGCTCTTCTGTTTCCAATCGGAAGCCGCCCTTTCCGCCCCCATGGGGAGTTCCGGCAACGTAGTAGCGGCGCAAGTTTTCCGGAAGTGGAAGGTCTGTGAGTGCGGAGGTGCCTACGATCCCAGCAGTTCCTCTGCTGTACCAGTATTCCGTACCACCGTAGACCTCCGCGACCTTGGGACAGGTGTTGGTTTCTGTGCAACGATGAAGGAGACCCCAGACGGGTCGATGCCGAACGGTGTCTGCATAGTCGGCCCACCATAGGGGACCGTCTGAACCGGGATCATAAAGCTCAGCGATATCACCGGGGACGCCGAAGCGCACATTGAATGAACCCATCATGCCCGCGATGAAGGTATACATGCCGTCCCAGACAATTCTTCCTTGTTCATCCTGGTTGAAGCCAAGATTCAAGAAGCCTTTAGCAAACCTGCCAGATTGAGAGACGCCATACCCGACCGCCCAGCGGATTGAACCGGCAACAGGATTCGGAGTGCCAGCAGCGTCAGTTGCCGCGTAGCGGAAGAATGAGATCACATCCCGTATGGCAGCCATGCCAACCCCCAGAACCAAAGGGTCCTTCGCTTGATAGACGAGTTGATATAGGCGTGTCCCGTCAGCAGGTGTCTTCAGGCACACGAAGTTCGGGTCAGGTGTGCCGGGATAGGGGGTTGAGCGACAGTCCGCGAAAGCCCAATCGGACGAAGAGATGGTCTGCTCACCGGAGCGAACCCCGGAAGGTGTTTCGGAAACTGCCGAGGTTAGCGTTGCCTTTGAAGTATCCAGACTTGCAGGTTCGCGCCCCGGAATCGAACCAATTGAAAATGTGTTACCTGCAGGGGCGACAACTCTTTTGATTACGGGCCCAACGACGGAGCGGCCGTCGGGCAACTGCGCGGTAGGAACGTCGATGCCTTCCAAATTCTTCTTGAGCGTTGAGATTGGGAGATCGCCCTGCCAACCGCTCCAGAGCAATACTTCGCCGCGCCTGTAGAGGAAGCCGTCTCCAGGGTTCCTGCCGACGTTCAGCATGCCAGTATGATTGCCCCGGTTGACAATCTCGTAGAAGAGCACACCATCGGACTTTTTCATATCGACGGGCTTCTGCAAGGTAAATGTGGTTCGGTAGTGCACCATTCCTCGACAATCGCGGGGAGCCAGTCCAATGTCCGTGATCAGCGCGTTGCGGGGGTCGAGTGGATCTATTTCTCCCTCGATGACTCCTTGAATCTGCTCATAGGGGCCAATTGAGCCGAAACTTCGACCTTGAAAAAGTGTGGTCCTGTTCTGGATTTCGATCTTGATTGTGCTTGCATATGAAACGAGCGTAATTGCAGCAGCCAGGACGGTATTGCAAAGGACAAATGCCATACGGCACACGAGTCCATGTTGGATAGGTCTCATTCCGGCCATTCTCCGACTTCTATTAAACCTTTGGCGCTTCCGCAGATCGGCGCTAATTCTTCAAGACTTGACTCGACGCAGCCCTCCATCAGCGAGGGTTTTGTCCCTATAACAACCAGTATTCTGGTACCTCTTCTTGCAGTGTCGATCACTCGCTGGCTGTATAAAAGGGCCTCTTCAAGGCCTGCCGGCAAGTGAGTGTTTCTGAAGTCAGCGACAGAATCCCATCGACGTGGATTCTGATCGTACGGGCAGGAATCCTATCCTTCCCCAGCGGAGCCACGAGGATCTCAGTGGAGGTTTTTAGAATCGGATTCGAATGAATCGACATCGATATAATTGTAAATGTCGCTCTCGAATTGGACAACCTCTCAAATTCCAGGCGGCAACAATGGAGGAAGACAAGTCTATGTACTTGGTGCTTGGTATCACAGGGCATGTGGGTGGCTCCGCCGCGCGGCATCTGTTGGAACAAGGCAAACGAGTCCGAGCCATGGTCCGTGACGAGACAAAGGCAGCGGCTTGGTCTGCACGTGGCGTAGAAGTCGTGAAAGGTGAGTGGCAGGATTCGGCTGCATTAACTAAGGCTCTTGAGGGAGTGACAGGTGCATACCTAATGATGCCTCCCACGCAAGCTCCCTCGAAGGACTTCCGTGAGGCGAAGGCGGTGATTGCGAGCTACCAGGAGGCTCTCTCCAAGGTTCTTCCTTCGAAGCTTATCGTGCTCTCCTCCATGGGATCGGAGAAGCCGGACAAGCTTGGAGCAATTACTGCGACCCACCTGCTGGAACAAGCGCTCTGGAACATCGCAACCTCGGTTGCATTCGTCCGCGCCGGTTCTTTCTACGAGAATCTTACGTATGGGCTGCAGTCCGGCCAAGGAGGCGTTCTTCCTGTGTTTTGGTCTCCAACCGGAAGGAAAATTCCGGCGGTTGCCACCGAGGATATTGGCGCTGAGGTTTCCAAGCTGCTGACAACAGGTTGGTCGGGTCGCCGGATCATCGAGCTCGGTTCGATGGTCAGTCCGGAGGAGATCGTGCATCAACTCGGTGAAGTTCTTGGAAAAGAGGTGACGGTGCAGGCGGTTCCTCGCGATGCATGGGCAGCCACTCTTGAGGGGATGGGTATACCTCCTGGGGGTACCTGGGCATTCGAGGAGATGGCCGACAGCGTGAACTCTGGTTGGATCGGCTTTGGCGTCGAAGGCACGGAGCGTGTCGAGGGCACGGTTACCGCAAAGCAGTTCTTTGTCGCGGCGCAGAAGGCGCTTCAGAAGTAACGTCAGGAAAAAGAAGGGGTAGGCAATGAATAGTTCTTTAACCGTGCAGGTATGGTCCGATCCGCTTTGCCCATGGTGCTGGGTAGCTGAACGGCGGCTCGAAAAGGCATTGGCTGAGTTTCCGAGTCGGAACCAGGTGCAAATCGTGCTGCGGTCGTTTCGCCTGATGCCAGGAGTTCCCGTGCATACTGTGGGCGAGTTGTTCGCGCGCAAGGGTCTGAGCGAGGCGGAGACCCGAAGCAAGTTCGACCAGATGGAGCAGATCGCGGCGAAGGAGGGACTAACCTATCACCTTGCTTCGACGGACCTAGCCGGAGACACGATGGATATTCTCCGTCTCATCAAGTTCGCGGGCACGAAGGGCTTGGAGTCGAGATTGGTCGAGCGACTTTACAGAGCCTATCTCTCAGAGCACGCCTCATTGTTCGAGCGTGAGACACTGCTTCGACTCTCCGATGAGGTCGGCCTGGATCGCAGTGGATCCGAAGCCGTCCTGGATAGCCGTGAATTTCAAGAGGAAGTAGAGAGAGACGAACACGATGCCCGCGCCGTGGGAGTACGCGGAGTTCCGTACTATCTATTTGCGAGCGGGATCGCGCTCGCCGGCGACCAGCCGGTTGAACGGTATGCGTCGGCATTGGGACAAGCGTGGAATCAGGAGTTGGAGAACACCGCAGTTCCCGTAGGCGCCACATGCAGCCCAGAGGGTTGTGAGTTCCCGAACAATTAGAAATCTAAACTTTTTCCCGTGTGAAGGCTCTAACAACTACGTAAATGCCCACTGCGTGCGAACGCTTGGCGCAGCAAGAGTGACGGTCCTCTTGCTGCGCCAAGCGTGGACAGTGAGAAGAGCGCGGTCATTGGCCTGCGACCACAAGCGCGGCACCTGATATGACGGGATGATGCCGAGGCAGCATGAAGAAGATTGGTTTTCTTTCGTTCGGACACTGGAATCCGTTGCCGGAATCAGAAACCCGCTCGGCAAAAGACGCACTTCGGCAGTCGATTGATCTTGCTGTCGAAGCGGAGCGGCTAGGCGTGGACGGCGCCTATTTTCGCGTCCATCATTTTGCACGCCAACTGGCGTCGCCGTTTCCACTTCTGGCGACCGTCGGCGCAAAGACAAAAAGGATCGAGATTGGCACCGCGGTCATCGATATGCGTTACGAGAATCCCCTGTACATGGCGGAGAATGCTGGAGCCGCCGACCTCATCGCTGACGGGCGGTTGCAACTAGGCATCAGCCGCGGCTCGCCGGAACAGGTGATCGATGGTTGGAACTATTTCGGTTTCCGACTGAAAAAGGGCGAGGACGACGCCGGCATGGGGCGAAGGCACGCCGAAGAGTTTCTGGAGGTTCTGCGCGGTAAGGGGTTTGCAGCCGAACCCGCGTCCCATGTTCCCGAACCCACCGGGATTGCTACGCATTGAACCTCATTCCGAAGGCCTGCTCGACCGGATCTGGTGGGGCGCGGCTTCCAACGCAACCGCGATCTGGGCGGCGAAGCTGGGAATGAACTTACAGACCTCGACCCTCAAGTTCGACGAGACTGGGGAGCCGTTGCATATCCAGCAGGCAGGCCAAATCCGTGCTTTTCGAACTGCACGGAAAGAAACCGGTCATGTTCGCACGCCCCGGGTTTCCGTCAGCCGCAGCATTTTCGCGCTGATTGACGACCGCGATCGTGCCTATTTCGGACGCGCTGGCCAGGAGCAGGACCAGATCGGTTATCTCCACGGCGCGACTCGAGCGATCTTTGGCCGAGGCTATGCCGCCGAGCCCGATGTTCTGATCGAGCAGCTCAGAAAGGACGAAGCCATCGCAGAGGCAGACACGCTGCTGCTGACCGTCCCGAACCAATTGGGCGTCGCCTACAACGCGCATGTACTGGAGGCCATTCTGACCCACGTGGCTCCGGCTCTCGGATGGCGATAAGGTCAGATGGGGAGATACAACATGAAAGACAAATGGATCGCAGTTTCCTACTGGGCTCTCACGGTGCTTCTTTTCGTGCCTCTGGCAGGCACTGGCGTCCCCGAGGCTTTCGGGCACCCGTCTGATTCCGCCGCGCAAGCCTTTCACGCGCTTGATTACCCGCTCTATTTGGCGCGAATCACCGGCGCAGCAAAGGCCCTGGGCGTACTCGTCATTTTGTTTGGAAGGTTCTCAAGGCTGAAGGAATGGGCTTATGCCGGATATGCCTGTCTATTTCTTGGTGCAACGTCGTCACACCTGTTGGCAAAGGACACAGCTCACGCTCCATACCCTTTTGTGGCTTTCGCCCTGATGATGGTCTCGTATTTGCTTTGGCGGCAAAAACAGAGGTGGGAGCAACCGCCTCAGATCATCTAGTGTAGTGCCTCTTGAATGTCAAGACATTCGGGAGACACTACGCTAGCTGACCATCCTCTTCGCCTATCCGGCGCTCACCCGGAAGTCTACGCACCCGGTTAACAACACTTGCGACCTCGAGACGATTCGGACCGGCAGCGAACACCCAACCTGTAGCCGAAACGAATCCGCATCCTCTCCGTTGAAAGATCGCTCAGAAGTGAGTCCGAGGATCGAACGGTTTCGCCGGTTCGAATTCTCCTTCCATGGCGCGCTCGTGCAAGTCCCAGGCGGATGCCCCTTTTTCGAACGCTCTGACTAATTTGTCCGGATCAACCTGGGCAGGCCTTCCGGGATTCGCCGTCTTCAGGTATTCGGTCGCCTTGGATGGACTATCGAAGTTATTGACAAATATCTCGACAACGTTTCGGTCGGGATCTTCGTAGTAGATAGACGTTCCAACCCCATGATCGGCTGCCCAAAGCATCTGGATCCCCGAACTCTTCAGGCGAACATAAGTACCGAGCAGATCGTCCAGGGAGGCGTATTCAAATGCAATATGTTGCAAACCGGTATGGCGCCGTTTGTCCGGATCAATGCCTGCGTCGGACATTTCGAAGAATACAATCCGATGATCCATATCGTCGTTGCTCACAAATGCAAATGCAGAAAACGGCGGGCCTTGGCGCGTGACGCGGGCGATCCATGGAATCTTTGAGCGATGATTGACTGCCATGCCGAGCACCTTTCCGTACCATTCGACCATGGCGTCCAAATTGGCGGTGAGCAGGCCGTAATGGGCCAGTTTTGGGGGGGACGATTACCTCGGTGTTCATGTGAGTTCTCCTTTCGATGGTCTGTACGTCCGCTTGCTCCGATGGGCGATGACGTGACTCCTCGTCCAATTCCGGAAGTAGGTCGCACAGAAACAGTCGTTTCAAACGTCTGTTTTAAACTAGCACATACCTGAGATGCACCAGAGGCACCTCCGGTTGCGATTAGTTAGCTCAAAGAGAATTGGCGCGTTCGAGAGAGGTACTGCGCTTGCACGACCAACGGCCCCCGGGCGCCACTGTGCAGGCTACAAACTGATTGGGGTTGTTGGCGCAGGTAACTCGTTTAGCGTGTATTCTTCGAAGCCGGCTGGCGCTTCCGCCGCGCAAACTGCTCCATTCCGGCAAGAGAAAAAGCCACGATATGATCGGCGATCGCACGCCGTTCCTTTTCGTTGTCCAGATCCAGGCCGGGCCAGAGCCGCTCGAGCATAGGTCGCGACTGAGTGTACTGCAGCACCTGACCGACGACGCTGTGCACGCACATGCGCGTGCGCGCATCTTCAGAATCGCGACCGATGATCTCGCCTACCAGCTTTCTGAATTGCAGGTAATTCGGCCCCATCGCCTGCACTACCTGATCGAGCGCGGGTGTTGGATGCGTCATCTCATGGGCCATGATGCGCGCAAGCCGGGCACGCTTGTTTCCCGCGGTGATCCTTCCGAGCCAATCGTGAATCAGCTTCTTCAGACCATCCCGCGGGTCCGGCGCATGCGCCATGTGCGTATTTGGGGTCGCAGACTGCTGCGCCATCATGGCAGACTTCAACACTTCGGTGTAGATGCCCAATTTATCCCGGAAGTGATAATTTACCGCAGCAATATTGGCTCCCGCACGTGAACAGATCTCCCGTACGGTTGCGTTCTCAAACCCAACATCGGCAAACACCTCTCCAGCTGCCTCGATGAGTTTCTGCCTCGTTTCATCTGGCTGCGCCTGGACCTTAGCGATCTTAGTCATATAACAGTATTTAAAGCGTCTGTTTGAAACTGTCAAATGCCATTCTCAATGGGAAACCAAAGTGCAACATGTGCGAATAGACGCGGGCCGCGGAGTATTGGCCTCGTCTAGATTCACGCTGTGCGGCCGTGGGCAAACCAAGGCTGCCCACAGAACGCTGTACCGAGGCTGTTGCAAAGGCAAAAGGAGAAGATGTGGATGCGATCAGGACACAGGCCACTTCCGCTCATTTCACCTGGTATGTGCCTGAAATCGCTCGCCCAGGCTCAATTAGCCGGCTCAAGTTGGCCCATCTGACCGGAGCGAAAGCGCTCAATGGCTGCCACCGCCTGGGCGCGATCGTTCATGATAAAGCCGCCGTATTCGAAGCGCGGCTCGCGAATCTCGGCTCCCTGAAGAATTAGGACATGTGCGGGACGAATGGAATGAACGGAAACGCGTCCGCTACCGCGGACCGCAACAGCTTGTTCGCCTTCCAACTCCACGCTCGCTTGATCTTCCGTATGCACGCGTGCGTGACCGGAAACCACATAAATCAGCGAAACATGCGCCTCGGGAAGGATGAATGAGATTTCGTCCTGAACCCTGGCGTCGAATAGACTGAACGGCTCCGAAGGAATAAGAGGCGACCGGGCCCCATAGAACGACCCAACAAGAGCGCGAACTCGATCACCAGCGATACTGCGCCACTCTGGGATCTCGGAGCCTTCAAGGCGAAGCAATCGCGGGGCAACAAGCTTGTTCTTGGAACTCAAATTGACGAAGATCTGAACAGCGTGTAGTTCGCGGCTGGTTTCAGCGGGGACTTCTTCGTGGAGGAGGCCACGGCCGGCTTCGGTCCAAACGATTCCGCCCGGACCGGTGACCACGTTGTTCCCGAGGGAATCGCGGCTGCGGAGTCCGCCTGGCGAATCCTCGAAAACGTACGTGACCGCGGCGAAACCGGCATGCGGATGGGGCGGGAACGGCCGTCCCGTGACCCGGAAGTGATCCAACACCAAAACCGGCGAGCCCCAATCGCCGAGCGCACTAAGGTCGATGGCCTGGACAGAAAATGTCCCGCCGCTTGCGCTCGGTCGAGAGGGGAGAACCGGTGAGAATCGAATTGCCACTGCAACCGCTCCTATCATTGTTAGTTACGCAGTCTAACGTGCGCGACTGCGACAAACCCTCGATGGTTCAGAAGGTCCCTCTTTAAGCTTTGCGGGAATTCTACTTCTGGAAGAGTCCCGCAAAGGCTGACCGGACATTGAAGACCGTCAACAGCCATAGAAGCGAGAGAATCACCGCCATGGGTAAACCACTTGGCGCCATAAAGACGTGGTAGCACAATATGTTGACCACGACGGGCGCGATGATCGCGAGCGCCAGGGGAACATAGCGTCCGGCTAGCAGCAAAACTGCGGCAACCAATTGAATCAGGAAAACAACAATGAAGTAGTGGGAGACACCCAGCGCCATGAAGAACTGGCCTGCGACGCCTGAAGGCATGGGCATCGGGATGAAATGGAGGAACCCATTCAGCCCGAAAACAAGGAAGATGACACCCAGCAGGTAGCGGGCGATTGTGGAAGCGATTTTCATCTTAAGTGTCCTTTCTGTGCATGATTCTGACTGTTAAGCCCCGCTGCGATCCAAGCAGACTGTAGCGGCAATTTCACTCAGGTAGGGGGATAGAAACTCTTCTGCGGAGATCCTGCCCTGCTGAACTTGTCCCGTCCCTCCAGCCTGGACGATTTTCACGTCCCGGATTCCGATGTATCCAAAAATGAATCGCAGGTAGGGGACCTCATGGTCGAGCGCGGTCATTCCCGAGCCCTCTTTGTAGCTACCGCCACTGGCGACAATGGCAAGAAGTTTCTTGTCGGCAACCAAGCCCTCGGGTCTGCCTGAGGCGTTATAGCGAAACGTCTTCCCGGCACGCACAATGTGATCGATCCAAGCCTTGAGCGCAGCAGGAATGGCAAAGTTGTACATCGGGGAAGAGAGGATGATCTCGTCGGCCTCGAGAAGTTCCGCAACCAACAGGTCCGACAATGCAAGGGCATTTTTGTGACTTTCGGAGTGGTATTCCGGCGGAGAAAAGGCGCCCCGTATCCAGTTGAGGTCCACGAAGGTGAGCTGAGTCTTTGAGAGATCTCTTTCGATGACGCGCCCGTCAGGATTCTTAGCTTTCCACCTATTGACGGCTGCATCCCCGAGTCGTCTGGAGATCGAGTAGTTCCCGCGCGGGCTGACGGTGATATAAAGCAAGGCCGCCATGGTCAAGCTCCTGGATGGTTTTCGCTCGATAGGAATACTATCGAGGTCGATATACTAGATGCAGATTATACTGGTGAGGGATTCAGATTTTTATGGAAAAAGTCAAGGCACCGGAAGCGATCCATACTTGGGTCGTCCTGTTGAAAGCGCGGCAGGCGATCACGAATTTCCTCCTTCCCCCCATACTCGAAAAGGGATTAGGGAATTCGGATTTCAGAGTCCTTAGTGTCCTCTTGCACCAGGGCCCACTGCCAGTCAACACGATCGGCCCAAAAGTAGACCTCAATCCAGGGTCAGTAAGCGTAGCGGTGGATCGACTGTATAAAAAAGGACTGGTCAGCCGGGTGGAAAGCGAGTCGGATCGGCGCGTGCGAACGGTCTCGCTAACCCCAAAGGGGCGGGCCATGTTCGTTCCGTTGTTCAAGATGCACACCGCGCTTCTGAAGCGCGTTTTTGACGAACTCTCACCGAGCGAACAAGGGCACCTCGAAGAACTTCTGAAAAAAGTTGGCAGACGCGCCGAAGAACTGGCCCGCGAAAGTGAGCCAAAGCAGCTATAACGTTTTGTGGAGTAAAATGCCATCGTCGGTTTCAGTTCTCGAAGTGCTTTCCGCATGTGTACCGTTCTGCCGGTCCGTTCTTGAAGGAAGCATTAGCGCCAGATGCTACGAAGGCTAGGAGATGTGTCGCGCGCTTCTGCGCGTCGCATACTTCCTTTAGCGATCGCCCCAAGAGCAGGGCGCAATCCTGAATCGAAATGTGCTCGAGAACGGTCATGATAAGCACCAAGCGCTCGAAATCTGGCAACTTCTCGATCGACGCAATATCTTCATGCAATGATGTCGCCGCTGTTACCGCTTGCGAGTTGCCGCCGGCACCATCGCCATTCATCGGGAGGGCTCTCGAAACCGAAACTGGAAGGCGGACCAGCTCTATTGCATTCCGAACAATGGCTCGGCGGGCCCACGGCAGAACCCAATCTGTCGAAACCGAACCGTTCAATCGGCAATCCCTCAGCGCATGAGTGAGGCTCAGCTCTGCTTTCTCCACACTGCCAGTAAGTAACAAAGCCAGGCGAAGAAGAGGTTCCCGTTTGGATTCGAACAGACGCTCGAATTCTTCAGGAGTCACGTAGTCGGTCCAACCGCCCTCCCTATTCCTTCGCGCGCCACGCTGTAAGCCGATGCTCATATATTCCTCTTCGCAGCTTGCGATCCGCGATTTATGCCAGGCTGGATACTTGATTTTGCAGCCGGCGACGAAGTAGGGTACGCGCCCTGAACAATCGGGACTTAGCTGCACCGTCTTTGAGGCCGAGAGCTTGCGCGGCATCACTTAGTTTGAGTTCCTTGCCGTGACATTGCTCAATGATTGACCGATATTTAGGAGGTAGATTCGTTACGGCTTCGCTTAAAAGCTGACTCGTATGGTTTCTCAGATAAAGTTGTTCGGGATTTGGGGATGAGTCGGGAATCGGCAAGTGGCTGATGAGCTCTCCTCCCTCCCCTGCGGTCTCAATGCAAGTTTCTGAGCGAATCCGGCGCCAGCGTAGAAGCATCAACGCGGTGTTGATTGCAATTTGTGTGATCCAAGTTTGAAAACTACATCCGCCGCGGAAGCCGTTCAGGTGCTTGTAAGCGCGCATTAGAGTCTCTTGGAAAACATCGTCGGCATCGTCCCGGTTCCTCACAATTCGGAAGATCCTCCGTTTCACGCAACGGCCATAACGATCGCACAGCTCCACAAATGCGCTCTGATCTCCAGCTTTGGCTTCGGTGACCAACGCTTCATCACTTGTCCTGCGACCATACTCGATCTCCGTTTTGGGTCTAGCTCCGACCGGTTCGGGGACCGACTGAGGGTGCAAAATCTCCAGTGCGGGAGCGTCGAATTGAATCGTCCTGACCGCAACTCCGGCGGGATTCGCTGCTTGAAGAAGTTCCATTCTGTTTCTCCCTGAATGTGTCAGTGCCTGTACGATTCCTTGACCGGTTCTCTCATTCTCGGCACTCAACGATCTGCCCGTTAATCCCTGCCACTGTGCAAGAGAACAACGGATATACCATCCCAGGTTGTCCTTCCGGTTCCATTAGGCGGTCGATCGTCCATTGCTACTGCGCCGACGCCAAGGGTGGCGAGATGGAAGTGTTCACAGATGTAAAGTCGCACGGCAACTGCGCGCTCGCGCGAACGATCGACGTTCTGGCTGATACTGCCTCCGCTTGCGTACCCCTCAACGACCATCGGGGCGTCGAGCATGGAGTCGCCGTACTCGGACAGTGCCTTATCCAGAGCGGCCTTGCCTTGGATACTGATCTCCTCCCGCCCGCTGCTGTTCGGTCGGAAGATCTGCTCAGCACTTATCCATAATCTTTGGCTCTTTGAACCGGAGAATTCCTTATCATTTCTATATTGGGTTGGGGAAAGGTTCGTTAGATTGTAAAACCCACGTTTTTTGAAGAATCCACGCAATAGGAAATTGTGTTTGAGCGCTTCACTCACATCCGCAAGGTTACCTGTAACTGCATTCGCAGTTGATATCGTCTCTCGCATATTCACGCCTGCGGGAACACCGCGCTCATCCGGTTGTGAAACATCGGACACAAGTTGTTCGACCTGTCCCGCGGTCGTATCGAGCCTGGAGACCGTCTCGTTCACGGTAGTCAGCGTTTGGTCAACCCTTTTCGGGAATTCTCTGGACTGAACATCCGCAAGCAGACCATCTAACCGCTGTGAAGTCAGCTGCAGGTTTGTTGTGGCTTGCTCTGCGTGACCAATGGCACGGCGAATCTCGTTGGCCACGTCTGCGTCGGTAAGAAGCATGCCGGCAGTGCCCTTTCCGTTTTTCAGACCCAAGACAATATCGTTGACATTTGTCAAGGTCCCCTGGGCCTGGGCAATCGTGCTATTAAGACCGCCTGAGATGGTCGTTAACTGACCATTCACGTTGTGTATGGTTGAGTCAAAGTCATCGACTGTGGCGACCGCCTTGTTCAACAGGTCAGAAAGTTCAATCGCTTCCTTGCTGGGCAGAGTGTCGCCTGAACCGATGGCAGGCGCTCCAGCGCTACCTGGACTGATAGAAAGGTAGGTGTTGCCCACAATACCTTCTGTGTCAATGGTGACCAGCGAGTCTCTGCGGATAATCGGGTGCAACCTATCATCGATCTGTATCTGGACCCGGAACTTTGACGATACGGAGTTCGGAATGTCGATCCGCAACACACGGCCGGCATCCATACCGGCTACGCGCACCTTTGAACCCTTTGCGATCCCTGAAAGCTGAGAGAAGTCTGAATAGAGCACAAAGTGACGCTCGAATGCCTCGTGGCGGCTTCCGATCATGAAAAGACCGGCGGTGAACAGTGTAAGTCCGGCCAATGTAAACAAACCAACAGATAGATTCCTATTCATGGTTGTCACCGTTCCGATATCAGTCTTCGCGCTATCTCGTGTTCACTGCTTTCAACTTCTTCAGCGGTGCCGAATGCAATCATGCGGCCTTTGTCGAGGACAGCGAACTTGTCTCCAATCTTTCTTGCCCCGTGGACGTCATGGGTAACAATCAGAATGGTCGTGTTCTTTTCGTTTCGTTGCCGCAGCAAGAGATCGTCGATCTCCGAAGCCGTAATCCGGTCTAGCCCGCTGCTTGGTTCGTCTGCGAGCAGCACCCTGGGATTCAGAATCAGTGCGCGCGCTAGTCCGGCACGCTTCCGCATGCCACCTGAAAGTGCTGCTGGCGTTTTTTGTGTGTCGCAGGCCAACCCAACCTGCTTTAAGACATTCGTGACAGCGCTGTCGATTTCATCGCGCGGTCTGCCTGTTAGGCGTGCGAGGGGTAGAGCCAGGTTCTCATACACTGTCAGATCGTCAAATAAAGCAGCATCCTGGAACAAGAAGCCCATTTTACGGCGCACCCTCGAAAGCCCTGAGGCATTCATGGAGGTGATCTCGTCGTCATCGATCCAGATCTTTCCACGGTCGGGGCGCTGAAGGGCGATCAACAATTTCAATGTCACGCTCTTGCCTGTGCCGCTCCGGCCGAGGATGCAGAGAATCTCCCCGGCTTTGACATCAAATGAAACATCGCGGAGAACCTGCTTTTCGCCAAATGCCTTTGAAACCTGTTCGAATACGACGATTGGTCGGCGATTGTCGGTCATAGGGCGCTCTCCGGAAATGCAAAGAGTATGCATTTCACGAGAATCACATCGGCCAGGATGATGAGAAGCGAAGACATCACAACGCTGTTTGTGGCCGCGCGGCCGACACCCTGCGCACCTTCATTTGTTGTGTATCCAAAATACGAAGAAGCGGTCCCGATAATGAACCCGAACACGGATGTCTTAAGCACTGGGGCGATGAAATTTGGCCATTCGAGGTACATAAACGCGCGCGAAAGATAGAGAGCCACGGAAATGTGCGAAACTGCAAATTCCGCGAGAAATCCGCCCAACAGGCCAGCAAAATCCATAAAGAGAGTCAACAATGGCAACATCAGCACACAGGCAAGGACACGAGGAACAACCAGGAACTTGAATGAGTCAACGGACAAGGACTCGATACCGTCGATCTGTTCAGTGACTCTCATATTCGCAATTACAGCGCCTATCCCTGCACCGACCCTTCCTGACACCAACAACCCCGCGACCAGAGGGCCAATCTCCACAAAGAATGCCATCGCATGCACAGTAGGAATCAGTGCGGTGGCTCCAAAGGTCACCAGTGTCCCGCGGGTGTGCAGGCTCATCACCATACCCAACGCGAAACCCGAAGCAAGAACAAGAGGGAGTGATCTGGCTCCAACCTCATTCATTTGCATACGGACCTGGTTTGCCTCGAGAGGTGGGCTAAAGGTATCTCTGACCGCACGAAGGCCAAACAGGCTGATCTCCCCGAAGAATTCAATCGGATTCAGCATCTAGAAAGCCTCCCATCGGTATCTGAGAACTGGCGCAATGCCCACGTACAACCAAACCCCGCCGAGATCATCGATGTGGGAATGTTGTATGGTGCTGTTTATGCCTGCCGTTGTATTTGCGGTTGCGAGCTTCAGGTCTTTGTGCAGCGGGGTGAGGTTCAGGTATCCGCTGAGCTCATTTCGATCCGGATAGTTACTGGCTGTTGGGCCTCCCCAATCTCTCAACGAACGCTGCGATGGCTTCTCCAATCTCGTCCGGGCTGTCCTCCTGCAACAGCTTTCGACCCCTTACCGTTACCTCGGATTGGTTTGGCCAAGTGCGGATGATCTCCCGCAAGCGGCCGCGGACGAGAGTGCCTGGTTCGCCATTGATGAACAACTTAGGAACCGTGCATTGAGCCAACCAAAGTCCGTTCTTGCTAACAACCTCGTTCACTTCTCTTGGCTCGCCGTCCAGTGGGAGGCTGCGAGGCCATGACAACATCGCCCTGCGATCTTCACCTGCATTTCGGAAGGGTTGCCGGTAAACCTCGAGTTCATCCTCGTTGAACTGCCGAAAAGCGGTCTGGGGAAGAATCTTCTCGATGAAAATGTTGTCTTCTAACACCATTCGCACGCCACCGGGTGAGCGGAGCGCCTTGAACAGCGGGTGTGCGTGCTCGGGGAGATCTGACCATTCCAAGGGTGCGGCGACGGCTTCCATGTGCACAATACCGTTGACTCGGTGACTATTGTGGCGAGCCCAATCAAAGCCGAGAACAGCGCCCCAGTCGTCGAGGACGAGTACCACGCGATCACCGAGATCCAACAGATCCCACAATTCAAATAAATAGTTCCTGTGGTTTGCGAGACTGTAGCGAGCCGGTCCCAGGAATGGATCGAGCTTGTCGGATCCGCCCATGCCGATGAAGTCGCAGGCAATGAGGCGTCCCAGCCCTTCCAAATGCGGCAAGACGTTTCGCCAAACATACGACGAAGTTGGCTGCCCGTGCTGAAAGACGATTGCATCGCCATCGCCCTCATCGATGTACGCCATTCGGTTACCTCTGATGTTGAAGTACTTTAGATTTGCATATGGCTTACTTTCGGTCATTGGGATTCTCCTCGATTCTGAGCGCGAATTAATCACGTGCGCGGAGCAGCGGCCGGAACGCAGCTCGATAGGACCTGGCGAGATAGATTTCGAGCACTGCGACGAGCGCCGCAAGACCAAGTTCTGCACCAGATGAAGGAACGAATAGGTGCATTACGGCAACGTTGACAATGACCGGCGCAAGCACGGTCAACGCGAGCGGAACGAAGCGACCGATCACGAGCGCAGCGCCTGTAACCACGTAGACCACAAACAACAACGGGAAGAAATACCGGCTAGCGACCAGTCCATTGATGAATACGGCAGCCGCTCCTTGGGCTGGTGGCAACGGGAACAGATGCAGCAAGCCGTTTAGTCCAAACCCTAAAAACACAAGGCCGTGGAGAACCCGCGCCGCGACTGTGGCAGTGGTTTTCATTCCTGATCGCCCGCCTCTCCTGAATTGATTACCAGTGGGTTGTATGCAAATCGTATGAACCGGCTGGAGCAAATTCTCCGGCCACGGCGCGTTCGTGAACCTCCCAAGGCGACGCACCTGATTTGCGCGCTGCAATCAACTTCTCAGGATCCACATTCATGTGCAGGCGAGCGGGCAGATTCTTCAGCTGCTCCGTGACCGTCCAGTCGCTGGGAAAATTGTTGACGTTAAGCTCGATGATGTTCCCATCCGGATCGGCGTAGTAAATCGCCGTTTGAATGAACTGGTCTGCAGCCCAAAGCAGCGGAATACCGAGATTCTTGAGCCGCACGTAAGTGCCCAGCAAGTCGTCCAGCGTCAGGTATTCGAAAGCAATATGTTGCACCCGCGCGTGACGGTCTCTGTCACCATCGCTCGGCAGGCCCGGCGTCTCAAAGAAAGAAAGACGGTGGTTGCACTCATCGTTGCTGGCGAAAGCTACCGTCTTGAACGGTGTTCCCTCAGGCGCCGCCACGCGCTTATTCACGGTCATGCCCGCCACCTTGCCGTACCACTCAAGCATGGCGTCCAGGTTGCCTGTGGTAAGCCCACAATGCTGCAACTTCGGATGGATCGTGATCTCGGTATTCATTCCAGCTCCTGTCAGTTTTCGGGGTTGTACGCTCGTGTCCGTGCCCATTCTGAGTAAATGCCTCGACGCGTCACGCCGTTCTATAAAGCAAGGTTGTTGCCACTAGTAGGCGTTGAAAACAAATGACTTAATCTATTTGCGGAATCGCAGGATTTGCGAATTGGCGAATTTGGCGATTCATTTATCGCCCATCTTCGCCGAAACCTGAGTTTTTCGGATGGCGTCCAAGTTTCCTGGGCGGCGATCCCTTCCAGTCGATAGGAAGGTTTTCGGATAGGGGCAAAGCTCAGCGGTGTTCGCCTGTAATGGTTGGCTGATGCGCACCGGAAGCGAACCTCACGCACAGCATCTCCTCATTTCGACGAGGATATTTGAAGGCTTCAGGTTGAATTGGATTAGAATTTTCTCGGGTACTTCCCTGTATCGCTTTTAGAACCAATGAAATTCACCAGCTGGCCGGAAAATCCTCTTTTCCGCAGTCAGCCGTCGACTATTTCACAATCCACGCCGTCGTCGCTTCGGATTGCAGCCAGGTGATGCTGAGTCGATCCGTTGCGGAGGGTTTTGATATGCACACCGGAGGCTTCCGACAGCAGGAGGCAGAGTGGCAGCGGGCGCTCGAATTAGCACCGCAACTTTTTGCCGCGTTCGGCCCAAACCGTGATCGGGTTTTTGCCGGCCGTCCGGCGTCCGAAGTCCTAGGGCTAAATCTGGACGAATGGGAGACTTCTACCGAGCCTGTCCAGTTCTTTCACGCGGGTGGCCGGCATTGCATGCTGCGAAACGTCTATTCGGGCGCAAGCTGAGATGAGGTTTACGAATTCAAGGAGCGGCTGCGAACGCACAACGGATGGCCCTGCGCAGATGCCGTCACAATGGGTGACATTTTGCAACTTTGCTCCAATGAGACTTCCTCATCGGGGGAGAAAGATCGATGGCAAGCAGTGTAATTAGTGCGAAGTCGAAAGGTCTCAATCGAGCGACAACGGCACCTTTCTGGATTCGTGTGGCAACTGCGTTGCTTGCCGCTGCGATTTTTGTCGCAGATACCGCGACTCCCTTCGAGTTTTCAGTCTCCGTTCTCTACGTCGTCGTTATCCTCATGGCTGGCTGCTTCTTGCGGCGGCGCGGTACGGCATTCGTCGCCGTTGCGTGTGTGATCCTGGCTGTGAGCAGTGCAATTTTGACCCCGCCCAAGGGTGAAGCATTTTTGGGGGTCGCCAATACTTTAATCAGCATTGCGGCCATAACCATCACCAGCTTTCTTGTTCTGCAGAGTCAGGCACGAGAACTGGTGCTGAAAGAACAAATCGAAGAACGGCAGCGCGTTGAAGAAATAGTTGGACAGCAGGAGATGGAACTGCGAGCGGTCCTCGATTTCACCCCTCTGTTAGTCGCGGTATTCGGGCCTGACCGGAAACGTCTCTATGCTAACCAGCCCTCACTCGCTTACATAGGATTAACGCTCGAGCAATGGCAAGGGATAACTGATCCGCTTTGGTTCTTCCATCCGGAAGACCGGGAGCGCGTTGCAAAGGGAGGGTACTCAGGATCAGGAAGTGAAGCCCCGCACGAATTCGAAGCACGGTTTCTTAGAGCGGATGGAGCCTATCGCTGGTTCTTGTTCCGCGATAATCCGTTGCGCGACGAAGACGGGCGGATCGTGCGTTGGTACTTGTCGGCAATGGATATTGAAGATCGCAGGCGGGCGGAAGAGGAGTTGCACAACACAGCCGCCGAATTGCAGCGAGTGATGGCCTCCGTTCCTGACTGCCTCTGGAGCATAGAAATCAATGAACAAGGAAGTTGGAAGTACATTTACTACTCGCCGGCAGTTGAGAAGATTAGTGGGCGTCCGGGATCCTTCTTCCTCAGGGACCCTGAAGCATGGCTCAGCATCGTTCACGCTGACGACAAAGCGCGCGTCGCCGCCGCTACAAAGCGTTTAGCAAGCGGAGAAGTCGAACTGGCACAAGACGAGTATCGCATTGTTCATGCGAATGGTGACATTCGCTGGATTCGTGATTCTGCAGTAGCGACATGCTTGGGAGAACGTCTTCGGATTGATGGGGTCGTCAGCGAAATCACCGAGCGTAAGCGGGCCGAAGATGAGTTGCTTCGCAGCGAAGCTTATCTGGCCGAAACGCAAAGACTGACTCAGACGGGCAGTTGGGCATGGGTCGTCAAAGGAGAGAAGCCTAACTACTGGTCCCAGGAAATGTACCGGATCTGGGACTACGATCCGGCCAACGGAGTGCCACCTCCTGAAACTGCATGGGAACGAATTCATCCCGAGGATCGCGAAAAGGTTCGCGAGCATATGGAGCGAGCGTTGGCATACGGGCTTGGAGAGCACGGTGTGGCGGATCACCGCGTGGTATTTGCGGATGGAGTAGCCAAGGACGTCTATAGCAATTTTCGAAGTGCCAAAAATAATTCAGCCATCGTTGACACTGCCGACTTTCGGATCGTGTTGCCCAATGGGATCACAAAGCACATTCGATTTGCGACCCGCGCGGTTCTTAACCAAGCGGGAGAACTGATTGAATACGTCGGCACAAATATCGATGTCACGGCTTACGTTCGCGCTGAAGGAGAACTGCGTGCAAGCGAAGCCCGCTTCAGAACTCTAGTGGATCACGCGGCTGATGCGATCCTTCTGCGAGGTGACGATGGCAGACTTATCGATGTCAACCAATACGCCTGCGAGCTTTTGGGCTATGCACGGGAGGAACTGATCGGGATGACTCCCCGAGACCTCGTTGACCCAAACGAGGATCCGGCTTTCTTTCGATCGGTCGATGTGCGGTTAAAGGCAGGCGAGCTCTTCGTTTTCGAGTCTGGTCTTCGGCGGAAAGACGGGACCGTTATCCCAGTCGAGGTTCGGGTACGGCCCTTCTCGCAAGATGCCCAACGACTCTTTCTGGCGATTGCACGCGACATCACTGAACGGCGGCAGGCCGAGCTAGAACGCGAGCGTCTCTACCAATTGGAAGCAGACCTCGCGCACATTAATCGTGTGAATGTGATCGGCGAAATGACGGCATCGATCGCGCACGAGATTAATCAACCGCTTTCCGGCGTCGTGAGCAATGGCAGTGCCTGTTTACGGTGGCTTGCATCGACTCCCCCCAATCTTGAGGAAGCGCGGGAATCGGCTCATCGGATCGTCCGCGATGGCAAGAGGGCCGGCGAAATCATCACCCGAATCCGTCACCTGGCCCGGAAAGAGGCCGCGCCAAAGGCAAAGCTGGACTTGAATGAAAGTGTCAGCGAAGTGCTGGCGTTGGTCGCGGATGAGGCAAGGAAGAAAAAAGTCAGCATTCACACGGAGTTTGCGGAGAACCTATCTCCTATCATGGGCGATCGCGTCCAACTCCAACAGGTTGTGCTCAATATCGTTATGAATGCACTAGATGCAATGACTCAGAGCGAGTCAAAGCTGTTGCTCATTCGCAGCTGGGAAGAGCTCGATCAGGTAAAGGTAGCGATCCAGGACACGGGTAGAGGACTCGATCAAAGTACGATTGAGCGGATGTTTGAGCCGTTCTACAGTACAAAATCTGGGGGTATGGGCATGGGACTGTCTATCAGCCGTTCGATTGTGCTGAGCCATGGAGGCCGAATTTGGGCGACAGCGAATGATGGTGCAGGGGCAACGGTTCAGTTCACGCTTCCGCAGTATCGCGAAGGAACGTCACCTGGCCCCTGATGAAGCTTTTGGCGCAACCATATCTCTGAGTTTTGAGGAGTCGTCAGGACGTGAGTGTGTCCCGTTTCCGCGAAATTGAAATAGGACAGGTTCGATGAGGAAAGCGCACCGCACACGTAGAGCCCACACAGCCCTAGGCATACTGCTGGCCTGCTGCGCTTGCGCTTCTGCATCAGGCCCATCCCTCGACATCAGTCAATATGCTCACACGCAGTGGACCAGCCGGGATGGTATCTTCAACGGCAATATCTACTCGATTGCCCAGACGCAGGACGGATACCTATGGCTTGGCACGGAATTCGGGTTGTTTCGGTTCGATGGGGTTCGCAGTATTCACTGGCAACCCCCTGCGGGCCAGCAATTACCGGATCAGAACATCAATACTCTACTCGCCGCTAGCGACGGCACTCTCTGGATTGGCACCATGGGGGGCCTTGCATCCTGGAAGGGCCGAACTCTGGCTCAATACCCGGAAATCGGCCCACGGTTTATTGAATCTCTAATCGAGGACCGTTATGGCACGGTTTGGGCCGGCGCTCTGTTTGGTCCCAATACAGGTCCCACCGGCCTATTATGCGCCATGCGAAGCGGCCGAACACAGTGTTACGGAAAAGATGGCATCTTGGGGATTGCCGTTCCGGGGTTATATGAGAACAACTCGGGCACTCTCTGGGTCCTAGCACAATCCGGACTGTGGCGATGGAGGCCTGGCACTCCGGTGCGTTACGAGACAACACCGGTCGAAGTCACCGCACTGACAAGTTCCGACGACGGACGTCCACTGCTTTCCGTGCGCGGCGGTGGCCTCATGCACCTCGTCGGCGATAAGGCCAAGCCGTACTTAATTCGTGACGCGGGCAATACGAACAGGGTGCTTAGCGATCATGACGTCGATGCCAATAAACTGCTCCGCGATCATGATGGAGGTCTTTGGATCGGAACCGTGGAGAGGGGGCTCATCCATTTGCATAACGGCCGGACTGACGTGTTTACGCATTCGAATGGACTGTCAGGCGACGTCGTCCTGAGTCTCTTCGAAGACCATGAAGGCAACATCTGGGTTGCAACTACCGGAGGGCTTGACCGCTTTCGGAAACTTCCTGTGACCACTGTTTCTGCGCAGCAAGGATTGTCGAGCGATGCGAGTCAGTCCGTTCTGGCAGCCAGGGATGGAAGCATCTGGATAGGCAGCCACGACGGTTTAACCAGGTTGCAGGGGGGTAAGACTAGCATTTTTCGCAAGTCAAGCGGACTGCCGAACGATGAGGTGCAATCTCTGTATGAGGACGTGCAAGGGCGAATCTGGGCAGCCACGGACTACGGACTGGCATTTCTCAAAGATGGCAGGTTTGTTGCCATAAATGCCTTGACCACCAGGCAGAAGCATTTGCTGCATTCGATCACAGGGGACAAGGCCGGTAACCTCTGGATTTCAGAGCATGAGAATCTCATCCACTTGCAGAATGCGCGTTTGGTCGAGAAGATACCTTGGCCGAAGCTGGGACATCGCGAAAGCGCTGAGGTGCTATTGTCCGGCGGAGAGCAAGGCGGAGTGTGGCTTGGATTCTGGAGCGGCGGGGGCGTAGAGTATTTCAAAGATGGAAAAGTGAACGCAACATATACAGCTGCCGATGGTTTGGGCGAAGGCCACGTTGCGGATCTTGAGTTCGATCGCGATGGGGCGCTGTGGGCCGCAACCCAGGATGGCGGAGCCAGCCGGATAAAGGACGGACGCGTCACAACGCTCACAACCAGGAATGGTTTGCCGTGTAACACCATTCACTGGACATTGGAGGACAATGATCGTGCCTTCTGGATGTACACCGCCTGCGGCCTGGTGCGCATCGCGCGGCCCGCATTGGATGCCTGGATCGCCGATCCGAGGCGCACGGTTCAAACGACGGTCTGGGATGCGGCGGATGCTGTCAGGCTCCGCTCGAGTGCAGCCAGCACCTTCGGTCCTCGCGTCACCAGGACCTCCGATGGCACGCTGTGGTTCCTCACCGGAACCGGGGTCCAGGTCGTAGATCCCCGTCATCTTGCTTACAACAAGTTCCCGCCGCCAGTGCACATCGAGCGAATCATTGCAGATGGAAAGACCTATTGGCAGAATACATTCGGCAGAGTCGCTTCGGAAGTTCACCTTCCGGCACTGACTCACGACTTGACGATCGACTACACCGCTCTTAGTCTCGTCGCGCCGGATAAGGTTCATTTCAAGTACAAGCTGGAAGGGCAGGATCGTGATTGGAGAGAGGTAGTAAACGATCACCAGGTGCAGTATTCAAATCTTCCTCCTCTTCACTACAAGTTCCGGGTAATTGCATGCAATAACAGCGGGGTGTGGAACGAGCAGGGCGATACGCTTGAGTTTTCCGTTGCCCCCGCTTATTACCAGGCAAACTGGTTTCGCGTCCTCTGCGCAGTCGCGTTTCTCGCGCTTCTTTGGGCTGCTTATCAACGGCGGATCCTGCAGTTGGAAGAACAGGAGAAAAAGTTTCGCGAAGCTGTTGAAAGCATGCCGGCCTTGGCGTTTGTTACCTCCTCTCGTGGAGACGGCACGTTTGTGAACAAAGGATGGACCGACTATACGGGGATGAGCATAGAACAGACTGCGAACTCGGGTTGGAAGGCCGCCGTACATCCCGACGATCTGAAGAAAGTTCTCGACCGTGAGCAGGCAGCGCTGGCGACTGGCCAACCGTTTGACTACGAAACCCGTCTGCGTCGGGGTGCTGACGGGCGGTATAGGTGGTTTCTGGTACGCGTTGTACCCGTCCACGACAAGCGGGGGAAAGTTGTGAAATGGTGCGGGGTAGCGGCGGACATAGAAGATCGCAAAAACGTGGAACAACTACAAGCAGAGCTCGCGCACGTGAACCGAACCAGCGTACTGGGAGAACTGATGGCATCGATTTCCCACGAAGTAAAGCAACCGATCACCGCGACAATGACAAATGCGCGGGCCAGCTTGCGATGGCTAAAACGCGAGAAACCTGAGGTACAAGAGGCGTGCGAAGCAATCGACAAAATCCTGCGGGACGGGGCTCGCGCAACCGAGATCATCGATCGTTTGCGCGCCTTGTACAAAAAGGCTCCTCCCAAACGAGAGTTGGTGGCAATAAAAGAAGTTATCCTCGAAATGGTTGCGCTGCTTCGGGGCGAGGCGAACCTGCATGGTGTTTCGATTCGCACGAATCTCGTTGCCGATCTTCCGCATACCTTGGCAGACCGCGTGCAGTTGCAGCAGGTGCTGATGAATCTCATGCTCAACGGCATTGAAGCGATGACCGAAACAGGAGGAGTGCTTACGGTTGCGTCACAGCTGGAGGATCGTCAAGTGCTAATTTCAGTCAGTGACACTGGCGTTGGCTTGCCAACGGAGAACAAGGAGCGCATTTTCGACGCCTTCGTTACCACTAAGCCGCAAGGCAGCGGAATGGGTCTCGCGATCAGCCGATCCATCATCGAATCCCACGGCGGCCGCCTCTGGGCGACAGCAAATGACGGACGCGGCGCGAGCTTCCATTTCAGTCTGCCAATCGAGATCCGGGCGCCGGAGACCTCCGCGATGCATACGGGATCGGCAGAGATCGCGGATAAAATCGACAGGACCCGGCAAAATCGCGAAGGAGTTTCCCCTGGCGAAGTCTAAGGCAATTGTCGCGATTGTGGACGATGATCCCTCGATCAGGGAGGGTGTGGGCAGCTTGCTTCGTTCCGCGGGGTGGAGTGTAGAGACGTTTGTATCGGCAGAAGAATTCCTTGCGCGTCCTCGCGGAAATGCGCCGAGTTGCGTGCTTTTGGACTTGCAACTACCGGACCTGAGCGGCCTTGATCTCCAGAAGTGGATGAACAAGGCAAACTTGGACATACCCATTGTCTTCATCACCGGCCACGGCAACATCCCCGCCTCGGTTCAAGCGATAAAAGCCGGAGCCGTGGAATTCCTGACCAAACCGTTCGATGAGGGACAGCTTTTCCGAGCCATCGACGAAGCAATGGAACGCGATCTCGCAAGCCGCCAGCGTCATGCTGAGATTGACGCGCTCCGTGCGCGCTATGATTCTCTAACGCCTCGCGAGCAAGAAGTCATGCAGCAGGTCGTTTCCGGATTGCTCAACAAACAAGTTGCGGCCGAATTGGACATCAGCGAGTTCACCGTCAAGGTGCATCGAGCACAGGTCATGCGGAAAATGCGCGCCAACTCTCTGGCAGACCTTGTCAGGATGGCCGAGAAACTTGGTATTCGTCCACCGAAGGACCTCTGATCTCGACAGCCGCGCCACTACGCCCAAGGTGTAATAGACACCCCCGAATCTCTGTTGATAGATAAAGGTAATGGCAGGGCTCGTTACTGTGGTTGACGACGATGTTGCGGTTCGCGAAGCGCTGCAGAGCTTGATCCGCTCTGCCGGACTGTCGGTGCGAGTATTTGCGTCGGCTGAGCAGTTCCTGGAATCAAGCGATGTCGGCAAAACTGCCTGCCTCATATCGGACGTTCGAATGTCGGGAATGAGCGGGACCGAACTGCATCGTCATCTGCTCTCGAAAGGCTACAAGGTACCGGTCATCTTCATAACTGCACATGCTTCGGATCAGGAAACCAAAGCGCAAGCTCTCTCTGAAGGAGCGCTAGCATATCTGATCAAACCATTCGAAGAGGACGAATTACTGGATGCGGTATACACCGCCCTGGGATCCACCCAATCAGAAGGTTGAATTAGGAGTAGTTGCCTATGAATCCAAACGGCCTCGTTTACGTAGTGGATGACGATGTGTCCGTGCGCGAGGGATTGGCAAGCCTTGTTTCATCCGCCGGATTGGCAGCGAGGACTGCGGGATCGGGAAAAGAATTTCTAGGTATGGAACGTCCCGACGTTCCGAGTTGCCTTGTTCTTGATATCGATTTGCCCGACCTGAGCGGACTTGAGTTGCAGCAGGAGTTCCTCAAATGCGGAATTCGGATTCCGATTATATTCCTGACCGGCCACGGCGATATTCCAATGACTGTACGTGCGCTCAAAGCTGGGGCCGCGAACTTCTTAACCAAGCCCGTGGATGATGAAGCGCTGCTGAATGCGATCCGCGAATCCATGGCTCGCCCCTTGCGAGAACGTAGAGACCACAATCCTCCGCTGACGAACATTCTCAGTTGGCACGGGACAGTTACCGACATCGACGATCGCAACCAAGTAAAAGAGAGATTGCAGTATGAAAACGTGGTTTTGCGCGAGGAGATTGATAAGGCTTCCATGTTCGAGGAAGTTGTTGGGACTGCGGGCGCCCTGAAGCGAGTACTTACAGCGGTCTCCAAGGTGGCGCCGACCGACTCAACCGTTCTCATCACCGGCGAAACCGGCACGGGCAAAGAATTAATTGCGCGTGCGATTCACAAGAAATCGGTCCGGTCTGCCAGGCCCTTTGTCACTGTCAACTGCGCTGCTATTCCTCAATCGCTGATTTCCTCAGAGCTTTTTGGGCATGAGAAAGGGGCGTTCACAGGCGCCCTGCAACGCCGGCCAGGGAGGTTTGAGGTCGCGGAAGGAGGAACGATCTTCCTGGATGAAGTAGGCGAGTTGCCGTCCGAAACGCAAATCGCTCTATTGCGTGTCTTGCAGGAAAGGGAGTTCCAGCGCGTAGGCGGCAGCCAGACTATTCGAATGAATGTGCGCGTGATTGCAGCCACCAACCGCGACTTGCAGAAGGCGATTGCTGCAGATGCCTTCCGGCAGGATCTGTTCTATCGCCTGAATGTCTTTCCAATCCAGGTACCACCCCTTCGGGAACGTAGAGAGGACATTCCGATGCTGGTGGATTATTTCGTTGACAGGTTTGCAAGAAAGACCGCCAAGAAGATTCGCGGCATAAAGAAATGTGCGATCGATCTGCTCGTTTTTTACGATTGGCCGGGCAACATTCGAGAGCTACAGAACGTTATTGAGCGGGCTGTGATCCTTTGCGAAGGTGACACATTGACAGTTGACGAGACTTGGCTAATGCAACCAGCCCCACCGAATCATAGCGTCGAGGCAACTCTCAGCAGGAAGAGCCCTGCGGAAGAGAAAGAACTCATTGAGAAGGCGCTCATGGAATCTGGAGGCAGGGTATCAGGCTCTTCCGGAGCAGCAGCGAAGCTATGTATTGCAGCTTCGACGCTGGAATATAAGATTCGCCAGCTTAAGATCAATAAGCACAATTTCAAGAACTACCTTCAAGACGAATCCTAATCGCCGACAAGCGCGCCATAGGGCCTCTCGGGTTGGCGCAAGATCACTCCCGCTTGGCCGGAACACGAACGAATGCTCTTGTTGCTCCCGGGGCATCGGCCTTCGTTATGGCCGGTGTTGGACCCTACGTTGTCTCCGGAGTTGGTTTCCTGGGAGCTGGCGTGATCTTTCAGGATGGCGGCAATGTCCGTGGCCTCAATACTGCGGCAACGATCTGGTGCTCAGCGGGTATCGGGATCTTAGCGGCCTCAATACTCTTCCCCTTGCGGTATTCCTGACCATCGTCATTTTGCTCACGAACATTGGCCTTCGTCCTCTCGCGTACAAATTTCATCGCCTTCTGCCACCCCCGGAACACTCAGACTCGCTGTACGAAATCGTCTTGACCTGCCGCTATGCCGATGAAACACACCTTCGCGCTTTGCTGCTCGGATCGATGACCCAGGAACCCGCGACCCTTCAGGCGATTCACAGCGATAATGAACCGGGAAGTGACCGCATGCGGCTGAGAGCCAAGGTATCTACGCGGGGAAGGCAAGACGAATTGATCGAGAAGATCGCCCCGCATCTTTCGATTGAGCCGGGAATAGCGTCCATGAGCCGGTCTCTGGTCCCCACGGCAATTGAATAAGTTGCCGCCGGCTCCTGCCTGACCACGAGGCCATCCTGTAATTGTCTCCGCAAGAGCACAAAACTCGAGTGGGCGCAAAGAAAGCAAAACCGGGCAGTCATCCAGGCATCTACACTCAAAAGCCGGGAGGAAGCTAGCGGAACCGATCGGAAGAGAAAGGGCGGAATGCACGCCGAAACACCGGAGAAGACGCACGCGGGAGGAAAGACATGAAAACCTTCGGATGGATCCAGGTTCTGTTTGGTCTGCTTGCAGTCTTTTCCGGCGCAATAGTGCTGCAAGGAGTTCTGAGAGTAACGCTCAGCTGTCATCGGGTGATCCGTTCTTGAGATGGAACTTGCTTGCAAGCGTTGCTGACCTCCTTCCTTTTACCCGCCCCCTCAAACCGATCCAGGGAATGTACATGCTTTCCATCTATTGTGCGGGAGTTGTCGCACTTGTATGGCGCAAGTTTCGCCTCGCTGGTTTTTGGCGCCCAGTTTTCGCATTCTCTATTGCGGCGGTTCTCTATCTGAATGTTGTTTCGGGGTCGATTCAGTTGTTCAATCTCTCCCCTTTGTTCGCGATTGCGGCAACGGAATCCGGCTCACCCTTTGAGATTGCGCAATTCTTCTTTGCCTCGGCCTTTGCTGAGCTGGAAGTGCTGGCAGTACGAATTTGTCACGCTCAACGGCCGATTCTTTCAGCCAATTAGTCTGATACTTGAGGATGAGGATTTTGTCATGATCAGTCGAAGGCGTTTTGGACTATTAGTGATGCCGGAAAGGGGAAGCTTGGCGCAATCCTCGCACGTTTTTGGCACAATTTTGGCACAAACAACTTCGATATCTGCCAACTGGTTGATTTTAACTATGTTTGTTTATGGTGCCGGGAGGGGGGGTCGAACCCCCATGACCGCAAGGGTCGGCGGATTTTGAGTCTCTCAAGAATACCGTAAGTCTATGATAAATAAGCGAAATCGAGCGTAATGTCGGATATCCACAAGTGACTGTCCATCAGCAACTTAGCTTAATTATCCGTAATCAAGCCAAACTGATGTCTGTACCCGAAACTGTACCCGAATGTTGGACAGAGAACTCTTTCCAAACCCTGTTTCGTT
>Ga0182013_10001577_pt1 | contig 30975 bp, 32 predicted proteins | sample 612S2MmetaG_FD_120487 | JGI IMG/M metagenome (GOLD analysis project Ga0182013, IMG submission 120487) | Permafrost microbial communities from Stordalen Mire, Sweden - 612S2M metaG | ecosystem: Environmental > Terrestrial > Soil > Wetlands > Permafrost | place: Sweden: Stordalen | collected... | reverse complement strand
TCTCGTCGCTGCCCCCGCGCGAATGGGCCTGCGGCCGCGGCGAAATCGCCAAGTACGCCTTCCTCGGCGACGGCCCCCAGGCGGACCAGCCGATAGAGGAGCAGGTGGCGCGCTGCGTGGGGATCAAGGCGGCGGTCGTGGCCGAGGACGAGCGCGAGGGTGGCCGACGCATGGTGCTCAACTACGGCCACACCCTGGCCCACGCGCTCGAGGCGGCGGCGCTGGCGGACCACCACGAGTGGGACCTGCGCCACGGGGAGGCCGTGGCCATCGGGATCGTCTTCGCGGCCCTCCTGGCGCAGCGGCTCGGTCGCATCGACGAGCGCCGCGTCGACGACCACCGCAAGGTGATCGGGAGCTTCGACCTCCCCACCGACCTGCCGTCGGGTGCCGACGCCACGGAGCTGGTGACGTTCATGAGTCGCGACAAGAAGGCGCAGCAGGACCTCACGTTCGTGCTCGACGGGCCCCGGGGCGTGGAGCCGGTGCACGGCGTCGCCGCCGCCGACGTGGTCGCTACCCTGGCAGCCATGGGTGTGCGCACGTGAGTCTCGTCCTGCTCCTCTCGGGACCAAACCTGAACCTCCTCGGCGAGCGGGAGCCGGAGGTCTACGGGACCGACACGCTCGCCGACCACGTGGCGCGGGCGGGGTCGGCCGCGGCGCGCCACGGCCTCGAGCTCGAGCACCTGCAGTCGAACCACGAGGGGGAGCTGATCGACGCGGTCCACGGGGCGCGGGGGAGGGCGGACGCGTTGGTCATCAACGCCGGTGCCCTGAGCCACACCTCGTGGTCCCTGCACGACGCGGTCGCGGCGTTCGACGGGCCCGTGGTCGAGCTGCACATCTCGAACCCCGCCGCCCGCGAGCCGTTCCGTCACACCTCGGTGCTGGCCCCGGTCGCCTCCGGGGTCGTCGCCGGGTTCGGGGGACTCGGCTACGAGCTCGCCGTCGACGCCGTCGCCGCACTACTGAAGGGAGCCTGAGCCGCCATGAGCACGAGCACGACCACGACCACGACCACGAGTACCGGTACGAGCACGACCCCGTCCCAGCGCGCCAACCCGTACACGCCGGTCCCCTCGCCGCTGTCGCCCATCACCGTCACCGGGCGCCTCGACCGCCTGCGTGACGCGTTCGAGGCCCACGAGATCGACGCCCTCGTCGTCACGACATTGGCCAACGTCCGGTACCTCACGGGGTTCTCGGGCTCGGCGGGCGTCCTGACCGTCACACGTGACGGCGCGCTGCTCACCACCGACGGGCGCTACCGGACGCAGTCGGCCGAGCAGATCGAGAAGGCGGGTGCCGCGGCGCAGGTCGACATCACGATCGGGCCGGTGACCGAGCAGCGCAAGGCGGCCCAGTCCGTGCTCGCCGCCGGCACCATCACCCGCGTCGGCCTCGAGGCCGACACCGTCAGCTGGAGCGCGCAGCGCACCTGGGCCGGCCTGCTGAATGCGGACCGGCTGGTCCCCACCTCCAACGCGGTCGAGGCGCTGCGGGAGCGCAAGGACGCCGCCGAGATCGCCCGCATGGAGCGCGCCGCCGCCATCGCCGACGCCGCCCTGTTCGAGGTGCTCCCGCTGATGAGCCAGGGCGTGACCGAGGAGCACTTCGCACTGGAGCTCGACACGGCCATGCGCAGGGGAGGGGCCGAGAGCACCGCCTTCGAGACCATCGTCGCCGCCGGCGAGAACTCGGCGAAGCCGCACCACCACCCGGGCGGCCGCCGCATCAACGCCGGCGACCCGGTCGTGGTCGACTTCGGCGCCACCTTCGAGGGCTACCGCTCCGACATGACGCGCACCTTCTGCGTCGGTTCGGACCCCGAGGGCGAGCTGGCGCGCGTCTTCGCCGTGGTGGGCGAGTCCCAGGCGGCGGGCGCCGCCGCCGTCCGTCCGGGCATCAGCGCCAAGGAGGTCGACGACGTGTGCCGCCGGATCATCGCCGAGGCGGGCTGGGCCGAGCGCTTCGAGCACGGCACGGGGCACGGCGTCGGCCTCGACATCCACGAGGCGCCCACGGTCAGCCAACTGGGCACTGCTATCCTCGCCCCCGGCTTCGTCGTCACCGTCGAGCCCGGTGTCTACCTCCCCGGGCACGGAGGTGTCCGAGTCGAGGACACCCTGGTCGTGACGGAGGACGGCGCCCGCCCCCTGACCCGATTCACAAAGGACATCCATGGCAGTCTCGACCAATGACCTGAAGAACGGCATGAGCCTGGACCTCCCCGAGGGCCTGTTCAGCGTCGTCGAGTTCCAGCACGTCAAGCCGGGCAAGGGCGGCGCGTTCGTGCGCACCAAGCTCAAGAACGTGCGCAGCGGCGCCGTGATCGAACGCACCTATCGGGCCGACGAGAAGCTCGAGCAGGCGATCATCGACAAGCGCGACATGCAATTCCTCTACCGCGACGGCACCGACTTCGTCTTCATGGACACGACGAGCTACGAGCAGCTGCAGGTCCCGCCCGACGCGCTGGGCGAGGCGCCCAACTATCTGAAGGAGGGCGACGAGGCGAACGTGCAGATGTACAACAACGAGATCGTCGGGGTGGAGCTGCCGGCCGCCGTCGAGCTCACGGTCACCGAGACCGAGCCCGGCATGCAGGGCGACCGGGTCTCGGGCGCCCGCAAGCCCGCGACGCTGCAGACCGGCCACGTCGTGCAGGTGCCCCTGTTCGTCAACATCGGCGACGTCCTCAAGATCGACACCCGCTCCGGCGAGTACCTGACCCGGGCCTGAGGCCCGGCCGCCTCGACCCCCCGTGCGGGGCGCGGGCCGAGGCCAGGACCCAGACACCAGGACCGACCCACCATGACCGATACCGCCCCCCGCCACCAGCAGCGCGAGCGGGCGCTGTCGCTGCTCTACGAGGCCGAGCTCAAGGGGGAGAGCCCGCTCGTCGTCGTCGACGCCCTGCCCGTGCCGCCCGACCCCTTCGTGCGTTCCCTGGTGGCGCAGGCCGTCGCCACCTGGGAGGAGGCCGACCGCCGGATCGGCGCCGCCTCCGTGGGCTGGCCGCTCGATCGGATGGCCGTCATCGACCGGATCGTGCTCCGCCTCGCCGTGGCCGAGCTGCTGAGTCCCGACGGGCCGCCCGTGGCGGTGGTGATCGACGAAGCCGTCGAGCTGGTGAAGGAGTACTCGACCGACGAGTCGGGACGCTTCGTCAACGGGATCCTCTCGACGATCGCTGCCGACGTCGCGCCCGACGTCGCGCCCGGCGGGGCGCCCGCGCCCGCCGACCCGCCCGAAGCGGCGCCCCCCGCCCTGCCGCCGGGCTGACCCCCGGCCCACGTCCTCCGCCGGCGCGCTAGAGTCGTCCTCTGACCGTGAAGTGAGTCCCGTGAGGCTCACACGGCAGGAGGAGCAGTGGCCGAACGCGAGCGCAGTCATACGCGACCCCTCGGGGGAGTGTTCGTGGCCCACTCCCAGGTCCTGACCGCCACCGACGTCCAGCGCGCCCTGACGCGCATGTCGCACGAGGTCGTCGAGCGCAACGGCGGGGCGGACGACGTCGTCCTGGTCGGGCTCCAGACCGGTGGCGTCCCCCTGGCCATGAAGATGGCCGAGACACTGCGGCAGATCGACGGCACCCAGCGTCTCGACGTCGGCAGCCTCGACGTGGCCTTCTACCGCGACGACATCGGACTGCGCCCCGTCCTCCCCGAGGCCGTGACCGACATCCCGGTCGATCTGGCCGGGAGGGTGGTCGTGCTGGTCGACGACGTCCTCTTCACCGGCCGCACCATCCGGGCCGCGCTCAACGCCCTGAACGACTTCGGCCGGGCCCGGGCCGTCCAGCTCGCCGTCATGGTCGACCGCGGCCACCGTGAGCTGCCCATCCGCCCCGACTACGTCGGCAAGAACCTGCCGACGCGGCGCGAGGAGATGGTCGACGTCGGTGAGGACGGCGTCTGGATCGGCACCCTGGAGGACAAGTGAGCGGCTCGCGCCACCTCCTCTCGGTCTCCGACCTCGGCACGGACGGGATCGCCGAGGTCCTGCGCGTCGCCGAGGCCTTCGCCGAGGTGGAGCGCCGCTCGGTGCCCAAGGTCCCGACCCTGCGGGGCAAGGTGGTGGCGACCCTGTTCTTCGAGGAGTCGACCCGCACCCGGCTCTCGTTCGAAACGGCCGCCAAGCGGCTCTCGGCCGACGTGCTGTCCCTCGCCGTGGCCACCTCGTCGGTGAAGAAGGGCGAGAGCCTGCGCGACACGGTCGAGACCGTGGAGGCCATGGGCATCGATGCGGTCATCATCCGCCACTCGTCGGCCGGCGCCCCCCACCTGGTGGCTCGATGGGTCGAGCGGGCCCACGTCGTCAACGCGGGTGACGGCTGGCACGAGCACCCCACCCAGGCCCTGCTCGACTGTTTCACCGTGCGCCAGGTGCTGGCCGAGCGCAAGGGCGTCGCGCCCGACGAGCTCGGCATCGGGTGCTTCGAGGGTCTGCGCGTGCTCATCGTCGGCGACGTCCGTCACAGCCGGGTGGCCCGCTCCGAGGTGCTCGCCTACACCGCCCTGGGAGCCCACGTCACCCTGGCCGCGCCCGGCAGCCTGCTGCCGCCCTCACTCGAGGGCTGGCCGGTCGAGGTGGCCACCGACCTCGATGCCGCCCTCGGCGATGCCGACGTCGTCTCGCTCCTGCGGCTGCAGGCGGAGCGGGGGAGCGGGTCGTTCGTGCCCACCCTGCGCGAGTACACGGCGCGGTGGGGCCTGACGGCCCGCCGGGCGGCGCGGCTCGGGGAGGACGCCATCGTGACGCACCCCGGGCCGATGGTGCGCGGGGTCGAGATCGCCTCGGACGTGGCCGACCTGCCGCGCACGGTCGTGACCCAGCAGGTGGCCAACGGCGTGGCGGTGCGCATGGCCATCCTGTTCCTGCTCCTCGGGGGCGAGCTCCCGGGCACCGCGGAGGTGCCGGCCGTTGCCTGACGCCACGCTGGTCATCCGGGGCGGCACCGTGATCGGGCCCGAGCGCTCGGCCCGCCTCGACGTGGCCGTGCGCGACGGCGCGGTGGTCGGCCTGGCCGAGGCCATCGATCCGCCGCGGGGCGCGGCGGTGCTCGACGCCACCGGCTGCCTCGTCGGCCCGGGCCTGGTGGACCTGCACGCGCACCTGCGCCAGCCGGGTCGCGAGGAGGCCGAGACGATTGAGACGGGAGCCCGGGCCGCCGCGCTGGGCGGCTACACGGCGATCGTCGCCATGCCCAACACGGAGCCGGCGATCGATTCGGCCGGCGTGGCCGGCGAGGTCCTGGCGCTCGGTGCCGGCTGCACGGCGGAGGTCGCCGTCGCGGGCGCCATCACGGTGGGCCGGGCCGGTACCGCACTGGCCCCGCTCGGCGAGCTGGCCGCCCTCGGGGTGACCCTCTTCACCGACGACGGCGCCGGCGTGCAGGACGGCGCGCTCATGCGCCGCGCGCTGGACTACGCCAAGGGCCTCGGCGTCACGCTGGCCCAGCACTGCGAGGACGCCTGCCTGGCCGCGGGCGGCGCCATGCACGAGGGCAGCTGGTCGAGCCGGCTCGGCATCCCGGGCACGCCGGCGGCGGCCGAGGAGGCCATGGTGGCCCGCGACATCACGCTGGCCCGCCTGACCGGCGCGCCGGTCCATTTCCTGCACCTGTCGACCGCGGGCTCGGTGGAGCTCGTGCGGCGGGCCAAGGCCGAGGGACTGGCGGTGACGGCCGAGGCGGCGCCGCACCACATGCTCCTCACCCATGCCGCGGTGGCCGGGTACGACCCGGTCTTCCGGGTCAACCCGCCGCTGCGCACCGACGAGGACGTGGCGGCCGTCGTGGCCGGGCTGTGCGACGGCACCATCGACGCCGTGGCGACGGACCATGCCCCGCATGCCCCCGAGTCCAAGGAGGTGCCCTTCGACCAGGCCCCGCCGGGCATGCTCGGCCTGCAGACCGCGCTGCCCATCGCCTGGGAGGTCCTGTCGCCGCACCTCGCTCCCGAGCGGGTGTTCGCGCTCATGAGCGCGCAGCCGGCCGCCATCGCCAGGCTGACGGCCACCGACCCGCGGGTCGGTGGTCACAGCGCCCAGGGGGGGCCGGTCGAGCTGGGCGCGGTGGCCAACCTGTGCGTGTTCGACCCCGCCGCGACGACGGTGGTGGACCCGATGCAGCTGGCCAGCCGGAGCCGCAACACGCCCTACGCGGGCCGCTCGCTCGCCGGCGCGGTGCGCCACACCGTGCTGCGGGGCGAGCCCGTCGTGATCGACGCCGTGGCGCAGCGGTGAGCGCCCCGGGCGCGCACGGAGACCGGACGCCGGCGCTGCTGGTGACGGCCGACGGCGTCGTGTTCAGCGGGGAGGCGGCGGGGGCGGTGGTCCCCGTGGCCACGGGCGAGCTCGTCTTCAACACGGCCATGAGCGGGTACCAGGAGGTCATCACCGACCCCTCCTACGCCGGGCAGGTGATCTCCTTCACGAGCACCCAGATCGGCAACTACGGCACCAACGCGGCAGACGACGAGGCCAGCGCCCCGCACTGCCGCGGGGTCGTGGTGTGCGACCTGGCCACCGAGCCGTCGAACTGGCGCGCCACCGAGGGCCTCGAGCCGTTCCTCCGCCGCCACGGCGTGCCGGCCATGACGGGGGTCGACACCCGGCGCCTGGCCCGCCACGTCCGCGACGCGGGTGCCGTGCCCTGCGCGTTCGGCACGGCCCCCGAGGCCGAGCTGCGGGCCGCCGCGGCGTCCGCGGTGGGCACCGACGGCATGGACCTGGTGTCGGGCGTCACGGCGACCGGGCCCAGCGTCCACCCCGCCACCGGCGCCGCCGCCGGCGCGGCGAGCGGCCTGCGCATCGTGGCCTACGACTTCGGCGTGAAGACCACCATGGTCAACCTCCTGACCACCCTCGGCACGGTGACGGTGGTGCCCGCGGGCACGACGGCGGCCGAGACCCTGGCGCTCGAGCCCGACGGCGTCTTCCTCTCCAACGGGCCGGGCGACCCGGCGGCGTTGCCCGGGCCCACGGCCGCCGTGGCCGACCTGGTGGGCCGGGTGCCCGTCTTCGGCATCTGCCTGGGCCACCAGGTCCTGGCCACCGCGCTGGGCGGCACGACCTACAAGCTGCCCTTCGGACACCACGGCGCCAACCACCCCGTGCAGCGGCTCGAGACGGGCGTGGTCGAGATCACGAGCCAGAACCACAACTACGCGGTCGCCGCGGGCTCCATCCCCGACGCCGAGACGACGCACGTGAACCTCAACGACGGCGTCATCGAGGGGTTCCGGTCGCTGACGGCGCCCGCCTTCTCGGTGCAGTACCACCCCGAGGCCGCTCCCGGCCCCCACGACGCCCGCTACCTCTTCGGCGCCTTCCGTGACCTGATGCTCGCCCACCCCGTCCGGCCCGGCGCCGGGACGCGCTGAGCGGGTCGGCGGAGACACCGACGTGCCGCGCCGCGACGACCTGCACTCGATCCTCGTGATCGGGTCGGGCCCGATCGTGATCGGTCAGGCCTGCGAGTTCGACTACTCGGGCACCCAGGCCTGCCGGGTCCTGGCCGAGGAGGGGTACCGGGTGATCCTGGCCAACTCCAACCCGGCCACGATCATGACGGACCCCGGCACGGCCGACCGCACCTACATCGAGCCGCTCGATCCCGAGGTGCTCGAGGCGATCATCGAGAAGGAGCGGCCGGACGCGCTGCTCCCCACCCTCGGCGGGCAGACCGCCCTCAACTTGACCATGCAGCTGGCCGAGAGCGGCGTGCTCGAGCGCTACGGCGTGGAGGTCATCGGCGCCCGGCCCGAGGCGATCACGACCGCGGAGGACCGGGACCAGTTCAAGTCCGCGATGCAGGAGATCGGTCTCGAGGTGCCGCGCTCGGGCTTCGCGCACTCGCTCGAGGAGGCCGAGGAGATCGCGGCGGACATCGGCTTCCCCATCATGGTGCGGCCGAGCTTCATCCTCGGCGGCAAGGGGACGGGCATCGCCGAGGACGCCGACCGGTTCGGGCAGCTCGCCGCCGAGGGCCTGGCCGCCAGCCCGGTGGGCCAGATCCTCGTGGAGCAGTCGATCGCGGGTTGGAAGGAGTTCGAGCTCGAGGTGATGCGCGATGCGGCGGACAACTGCGTCGTGGTGTGTTCCATCGAGAACTTCGACCCGATGGGTGTGCACACCGGCGACTCCATCACGGTGGCCCCGGCCCAGACGCTGACCGACGTCGAGTACCAGGCCATGCGCGACGACGCGTTCGCCTGCCTGCGCCGGGTGGGCGTCGAGACCGGCGGATCCAACGTGCAGTTCGCCGTCGACCCCGCCACGGGCCGCCGGATCATCATCGAGATGAACCCGCGGGTCTCGCGCTCCTCGGCCCTCGCCTCCAAGGCGACGGGGTTCCCCATCGCGAAGATCGCGGCCCGGCTCGCCGTGGGGTACCTGCTCAACGAGATCCCCAACGACATCACACGCGCGACACCGGCTTCCTTCGAACCGACGATCGACTACGTGGTCACCAAGGTGCCGCGGTGGGCCTTCGAGAAGCTCCCCGGCGCCGACGGTCGCCTCGGCACCCGCATGCAGTCGGTGGGCGAGGTGATGGCCATCGGCCGCACCTTCTGCGAGTCGCTCCAGAAGGCGCTCCGCTCGCTCGAGCAGGGCAGGGCGGGCCTCAACGCCGATCCGGCCGAGGCCGAGCTCGAGGCGCTGCCCCTGGCGGACGTGCTGGAGCGGATCGGGATCGCCACCCCCGAGCGCGTCTACGAGGTGGAGTCGGCGCTGCGCCGCGGCGCGGGCGTCGACGAGGTGGTGGCCCGCACCGGCATCGACCCATGGTTCGTCCGGCAGCTCGAGCGGATCGCGGTGGAGCGGTGCAGGATCGCCACGGCGCCGTCGCTGGGTCGGGCCGAGTTCCGCCGGGCCAAGCGGCTCGGGTTCTCCGACGCCCAGCTGGCCTACCTGCGCGGCTCGACCGAGGCCGACATGCGGGCGGCGCGGCTGTCGCACGGCGTGCGGGCGACCTTCAAGACGGTCGACACCTGCGCGGCCGAGTTCGAGGCCTTCACGCCCTACCACTACGCCACCTACGAGGAGGAGGACGAGGTGCGCCCCTCCGAGCGCGCCCGCGTCATCATCCTGGGCTCGGGCCCGAACCGGATCGGCCAGGGGATCGAGTTCGACTACTGCTGCGTGCACGCCTCCATGTCGCTGCGCGCCGCCGGCTTCGAGACGGTGATGGTCAACTGCAACCCCGAGACCGTCTCCACCGACTACGACACCTCGGACCGCCTCTACTTCGAGCCGCTGACCGCCGAGGACGTGGCCAACGTGCTCGAGGCCGAGCAGGCCGCCGGTGGGACGGTGGCCGGGGTGATCGTGTCGCTCGGGGGGCAGACCCCCCTGAAGCTGGCCCACTCCCTGCCACCGGGCCTGGTGCTCGGCACGAGCCCGGCGTCCATCGACCTGGCCGAGGACCGCGAGCGTTGGAACGCGCTGTGCCACGAGCTGGCGATCCCCCAGCCGGCCGGGGGAACCGCCACGAGCACGGCCGAGGCGCTGTCCATCGCCGGGAGGGTGGGGTACCCGGTGCTGCTGCGCCCGAGCTACGTCCTGGGCGGCCGGGCCATGGAGATCGTCTACGACGACGACGGGGTGCGGCGGGTCATGCAGGCGATGACCACGGGCGCGCTCGCCCGGGAGGGTGGGGTCACCGCGGAGCGCCCCGTCCTGGTGGACCGCTTCCTCGAGGACGCCGTCGAGGTCGACGTCGACGCGGTGCGCGACAGCGCCGGTGAGTTCCTGATCGCGGGCGTCATGGAGCACGTGGAGGAGGCCGGGGTGCACTCGGGCGACTCGGCCTGCGCCCTGCCGCCGCAGACGTTGCGCGACGACGTCCTCGAGGCGCTCGAGCGCCACACCCGCTCGCTGGCCGAATCGCTGGAGGTGTGCGGCCTCATCAACGTGCAGTACGCGGTGAAGGACGGGCAGGTCTACGTGCTCGAGGCCAACCCGAGGGCCAGCCGGACGGTGCCCTTCGTGGCCAAGGCGACCGGCGTCCCCCTCGCCATGGTGGCCTCGCGGGTCATGGTCGGCCAGACGCTGGCCGAGCTGCGCACCGAGGGGCTGCTGCCCGCCGACGCCGTGGGCCGGGTGCCCGTGCTCGACCACGTGAGCGTCAAGGAGGCGGTGCTCCCGTTCGACCGCTTCCCGGGCGTCGACACGCTGCTCGGCCCCGAGATGCGATCGACCGGCGAGGTGATGGGCGTCGACATCACGTTCGGCCTCGCCTTCGCCAAGAGCCAGATGGCGGCCGGCATCCGCCTGCCCGACGCTGGCACCGTCTTCCTGTCGCTCGCCGACCGGGACAAGCCGGCCGGTCTGGAGGTGGCACGGTCCTTCAGCGGGCTGGGCTTCTCCATCGCGGCGACCATGGGGACGGCCGGCTACCTGCGCTCCGAGGGCGTGCCCGTCGACACGCTGGTGGCCAAGGTGGGGGAGGAGGGCGTGGCCTCCGACGCCGTGGACCTGATCGCCCAGGGCAAGGTGCAGCTCGTGGTGAACACGCCACGCGGGCTCGGCCCGCGGGCGGACGGCCGGCACATCCGGACCGCTGCGGTGGTCCACAAGGTGCCCTGCCTGACCACCCTGGCTGCCGCGCGGGCCGCCGCGGCGGGGATCGCCGACGTCCGGTCCCACGCGTTGGTGGTGCGGGCGCTGCAGGACCTGCACCCGGTCCCGGGATGGACGGCACGGTGAACGGGCGGCCCCCCGGTGCGGCGGCGCTCGCCACCCGCGTGGGCAGCGTCGGGCTCCACAACCCGATCATGACGGCCTCGGGGACGTCGGGGCACGGGGCCGAGCTGGCGGAGTACGGCGCGCTGGACGGCCTGGGCGCGGTCGTCGTCAAGTCCCTGTCGGTCGAGCCGTGGCCCGGCAACCCGGCGCCTCGGGTGCACGAGGTCGGTGCCGGCATGCTCAACAGCGTCGGGCTGCAGGGCCCGGGCCTGGCGGCGTGGCTGCGCGACGACCTCCCGGCGCTGCACGCCGCCGGGGCGCGCGTCGTGGTCAGCATCTGGGGCCGGACGGTGTCGGACTACGCCCGGGCGGCGGAGCTCGTGGCGGCGGCCGCCACCCACGCCACCGGGACGAGCTCCGGCGCCGGCGCCGGCATCGTGGCGCTCGAGGTCAATGTCAGCTGCCCCAACGTGGAGGACCGCGCCCGGATGTTCGCCCACTCGGCCGACGCCACGTCCAGGGTCATGGCGGCCACCGCCTGCGGGTTGCCCCGATGGGCCAAGCTCAGCCCCAACGTGCCCGATGTGGTCGAGATCGCGGCCGGCGCCCTCGAGGGAGGCGCCGACGGGCTCACGTTGGTCAACACCCTGCTGGGCCTGGCCCTCGACACCGAATCGGGACGGCCGGTCCTCGGCGCCGGCGGCGGCGGGCTCTCGGGGAGCGCGGTGCACCCGGTGGCGGTGCGGGCCGTGTGGGAATGCCGCGCCGCCTTCCCCGCCGCGCCCATCGTCGGGGTGGGCGGCGTGATGACGGGGCGTGACGCCGTGGAGCTGCTGCAGGCCGGCGCCGACGCCGTGCAGGTGGGCACCGCCACCTTCCGGGACCCGCGCGCGCCCTGGAAGGTGCTGCGCCAGCTGGCGCGCTGGTGCGACGCCCATGGCACCACGGTCGAAGGGATCCGGGCGCAGGCGCGCCGACGGGCCGGCGCCGACGACGCCGGGGGCGTGGGGGTGGCCGTCGCTCCCGTGCCGGCAACGAGCTCGCTCAAGGAGGGAGGCCGGGATGGCTGACAGCTTCGGTGACAAGGTGGCCGCGGCGGTGCGCGCCCACGGGCCGCTCTGCGCGGGGATCGACCCGTCGGGGGCGCTGCTGGCGTCGTGGGGCCTCAGCGACGACGCCAGGGGTCTGCGCGCGTTCTGCCGGGCCTGCGTCGAGGGGTTCGCCGGGACCGTGGGCGTCATCAAGCCGCAGGTCGCCTTCTTCGAGCGGCACGGCTCGGCGGGCATGGCCGAGCTGGAACGCCTCATCGCCGAGGCCCGTGCCGCCGGCCTGATCGTGATCGCGGACGCCAAGCGGGGTGACATCGACTCCACGGCGGAGGCCTACGCCGACGCCTGGCTCGGCGACGCCAGCCCGCTGGCGGCGGATGCCGTCACGGCGCACCCCTACCTCGGCCTCGGCGCGCTGGCGCCGCTCTTCCGTCGGGCCGCCGCCACCGGGCGGGGTGTCCTGGTCGTCGCCCGCAGCTCCAACCCGGAGGGTCGTGAGCTGCAACGGGCGGTCACGTCGTCGGGGGCCGGCGTCGAGGACATGCTGCTCGGCGAGATCGCGGCGCTGAACGAGTCGCCCGACATCCCGCCCGGGACGGTGGGTGCGGTGATCGGGGCGACGCTCGAGCCCTCCGCGTTCTCATTGTCCCAGCTCGGAGGGGTGATTCTCGCTCCGGGACTCGGTGCGCAGGGCGCCGGACCGGCCGATGTGGCCGAGCGTTTCGCCGGATGCCGGCCCGGCAGCGTGCTGCCCAGCAGCTCCCGGGGGATCCTCACCAGCGGGCCCGATCCCGACGCCCTGAGGCGTCAGGCGGCCTCGCTGGCGCGTGAGCTGGCGGCCTCAATGGGCTGAAAATGGGCTGAAGAGGGAGAATGGGTATGAATCTGGGTGGCCGAGGCGCTATGGTCTCGCCATGCCGCAACCTCCCGCACTCACTCCCGAGCAGCGCGCCGCTGCCCTCGAAAAGGCTGCCAGGGTTCGCCGCGAGCGGGCCGAGGTCAAGGACAAGCTCAAGATGGGCCACCTGAACCTTGCGCAACTCCTGACCGAGGCCGACTCCAACGAGACCATCGGAAAGATGAAGGTGGTCTCGGTGCTCGAGTCCCTGCCCGGCCTGGGCAAGGTCAAGGCACGGCGCCTGATGGAGACCGTCGGCATCAGCGACAGCCGCCGGCTCCAGGGGCTCGGTGCCAAGCAGCGCGAGGCGCTGCTCAAAGAGACTGCGCGCTGAACCACACATCTTCGTGCTCATCGGCCCCGGTGGGGCCGGCAAGGGCACGATGGCGGCGGAGCTCACCGCCCGGGACCCCACCATCTGGCTGAGCCGGAGCTGGACCACCAGGGCGGCGCGCCCGGGCGAGCAGGAGCGGGGCGCCTACGTCTTCGTCGACCGCTCGACGTTCGAGGAGGCCGTGGCCCAGGGCCGGTTCTTCGAGTGGGCCGAGTTCCTCGACCACCTCATGGGGACGCCCATCCCCGACCCCCCGCAGGGGTCCGACGTGCTCCTCGAGATCGACGTGCAAGGTGCCGAGCAGGTTCTGGCGCTCAGGCCGGACGCCACCGTCATCCTGCTGCTCCCGCCCTCGCCCGAGGTGCAGGCCGAGCGGCTGGCGGCACGTGGGGACGACGAGGAGCACATCCGCCGCCGGGTCGAGCTGGGGCGCTCGGAGGTGGAGCGGGGAGCCAAAATCGCAGCTCATACGGTGGTCAACGACGACCTGCGTCAGACCCTGGCCGACCTGACGGCTATAGTCGATCGGACCCGAACGGCTGCCTCCGGCGCCGCGGAACCGGAGGAATCCTGATGGCCCAAGGCCGCCACACGCTCATGGACCCACCCATCGAAGACCTGCTGGACAAGGTGGACTCGAAGTTCACCCTGGTGGCGCTGGGCTCTGCCCGCGCCCGACAGGTCAACTCGTACTACAACAGCCTGGGCGAGGGCCTCGGCAAGGTGGTGCCACCGCAGGTGGCGTCCGTGTCGGGCAAGCCGGTCTCCATCGCCTTCGAGGAGATCGCCGCCGGCAAGGCGACCTACACCCGGCCCGACCCCGAGGAGGAGGCCGCCCTGGCCGCCGCCCTCGCGGACGCCGCCGAGGCGGGCCTGCTCGCCGAGGGTGGGGCGGGCGAGGTTGCCGCAGTGGCCGAGGTCGAAGTGATCGAGACGCTCGACGTCGGGGACGAGGACCCGACCGCGAGCTAGGCGCCGGGCGCAGAGGCACGGCGGACACCGCCGATGGCCGGACATCCGGGCACCGAGGAGCCACCCGTGGACGCCGGGCCCACCACGCTGCGCCCCCGCGTCGTCCTCGGTGTCTGCGGGGGGATCGCCGCCTACAAGGCCGTCGAGGTCTGCCGCCGGCTGGTCGACGCCGGCGTGCACGTGACACCCGTCTTGACCGACGACGCGATCAGGTTCGTCGGCGAGGTGACCTTCTCGGCCCTGGCCTCCGAGCCGGTGCAGCGCTCGCTGTGGGACGAGTCCTCGCCCATTCCGCACACCGCGCTCGGGCAGGGCGCGGACCTCGTCGTCGTGGTGCCGGCCACCGCGCACACGATCGCCCGGTATGCCGCGGGCCTCTCCGACGACCTCCTGACGGCCACGTTGCTGGCGACCCGGGCCCCGGTGCTGGTCTGTCCGGCCATGCACACCGAGATGTGGGAGCACCCGTCGGTGCGGGACAACCTGGCCACGCTGGAGCGCCGCGGCGTCGACATCGTCCCGCCCGAGAGTGGCCGGCTGGCCGGAGGGGACTCGGGCGAGGGAAGGCTGGCCGACCCGGGTGTCATCGTCGACCGTGTGCTGGAACGGCTCGGGCGCGCCGGGCGCCCCGACCTGCTCGGGGCGCGGGTCGTCGTGAGCGCCGGGGGCACGCGTGAGGCGCTCGACCCCGTTCGCTTCATCACCAATCGGTCGTCCGGCAAGCAGGGCCATGCCATCGCGGTCGCCGCGGCGCGCCGTGGCGCCGACGTCACGCTCGTCACGTCGTCACCGCTCGCCCTCCCGCCCGACGTGGCCACCGCGGTGAGGAGGATCGACGTGGAGTCGGCCGCCGACATGGAGCACGCGGTGGGCGCTGCGGCCGACGGCGCCGACGTCGTGGTGATGGCCGCGGCGGTGGCCGACTTCAGGCCCAAGCGCCCCGCCGGCCGGAAGTTGTCCAAGGAGGAGGGGATCCCCGAGCTCGTCCTGGAGCCGACGCCCGACATCCTGGCCGGCCTGGCCGCCCGCCGCCCGCCGGGCCAGCTGCTCGTCGGCTTCGCGGCCGAGACCCACGATGCGCTCGAGCGGGGCCGGCGCAAGCTGGCGCGCAAGGGCGTCGACCTGCTGGTCGTGAACGATGTGAGCGCTCCGGGTACGGGGTTCGACCACGACACGAATGCCGTCGTGATCCTCGGAGCCGACGGGAGCACCACGGAAGTCCCACTGACCTCCAAGGATGCAGTGGCAAATGCCGTATTAGATAGGGTGATCGCCCACCACAACGAGAAGCGGAGCACGACGTGAGAACCACCTTCACCTCGGAATCGGTCACCGAGGGGCACCCCGACAAGATGGCGGATCAGATCTCCGATGCGGTCCTCGACGCCATTCTCGAGGGGGACCCCTCGAGCCGCGTCGCCTGCGAGACGCTGCTGACCACCGGCCTCGTCGTGGTGGCTGGCGAGGTGACCACGTCGACGTACGTCGACATCGCCGCGCTCGTGCGCGACACGGTGTGCGACATCGGCTACGACAACGACGCCTACGGCTTCAACGGCAGGACCTGCGGTGTGCTCGTCTCGCTCGACGCGCAGTCGCCCGACATCGCGCAGGGCGTCGACGCGGCCTTCGAGCTGCGCTCGGGCAAGGGTGGCGAGGACGTGCTCAACGCCCAGGGCGCCGGCGACCAGGGGATGATGTTCGGCTACGCCTGCGACGAGACGCCGGACCTGATGCCTCTGCCGATCTGGCTGGCGCACCGCCTCTCGGAGCGCCTGGCGCAGGTGCGGCGGGCGGCTGCGGTGCCGTACCTGCGACCCGACGGCAAGACCCAGGTCTCGGTCGTCTACGAGGATGGCCGGCCCGTGCGCATCGACACGGTCCTGATCTCGACCCAGCACGCCGGCGGCATCGACCTGGAGGAGCAGCTGCGCCCCGACCTGATTGAGCACGTCATCAACCCGCTGCTGCCGACCGACCTCGACACCGAGGCACTGCGCATCTTCGTCAACCCCACCGGCATCTTCGTGCTGGGTGGGCCCCACGCCGACACCGGCCTCACGGGCCGCAAGATCATCGTGGACACCTACGGCGGCATGGCCCGTCACGGGGGCGGCGCGTTCTCCGGCAAGGATCCCTCGAAGGTGGACCGTTCGGCGGCCTACGCCGCACGTTGGGTGGCCAAGCACGTGGTGGCGTCCGGAGCGGCGCGGCGGTGCGAGGTGCAGGTGGCCTACGCCATCGGTGTCGCACACCCCGTGTCGCTGCTCGTCGAGACGTTCGGCACCGAGTCCGCCGACCCCCAGAAGATCTCGGACGCGGTGCGCGAGCTGTTCGACCTCCGGCCGGCGGCCATTGCGCGGGACCTCGACCTGCGCCGCCCCATCTACAAGAAGACGGCGGCCTACGGCCACTTCGGCCGTTCGGACAAGGAGTTCACCTGGGAGGCCACGCCGCGGGTGGACGATCTGAAGAGCGCACTCGGGCTCTGAGCGTCCGATCGCTCCCCTGAGGGAGCCGTCGTGGCGTGGCCACTGACGCCATGGCGACCGACGGCGTGGTGACGCATCCCCTGCGCACGGTGCGCGTGCGCACCGAGGTGGCCGCGCTCACGAGGACGTTCGACTACGCGGTGCCGGCGCGCTGGGCCGAGGACGTGCGGGTGGGCACCCGGGTGCGGGCGCCGCTGCACGGGCGCACGGTGCGGGGGTGGGTGGTCGAGACCGACGTGGGCACGCTGGACAGCGTCGAGGTCCTGCCGCTCAAGTCGTGGCTCGGCTGGGGCCCGCCGGGGGACCTCGTCGACGTGGCGCAGTGGGCATCGTGGCGCTGGGCCGGCCCCGCCTCCTTCTTCCTGCACGCGGCGTCCCCGTCCGTGATCGTGCGCGCCCTGCCCGATCGACCCGAGTCCGGGACGGCGGAGGTGTCCCCCGAGCGGGACCCGGCACCGCCCCGGGTGTGGGACGGGGCGCTGGCCCAGCCGGGCGCCACGATGGTGCGCCTCCCCCCGGCCACCGACCTGATCGACCTCGTGCTCTCCGTGGTGGCGGACCCCGGCGTGCGCGCCCGCCAGGGGAGCGTGGTGGTGCTGGTCCCTTCGACCGGTTGGGCGGAGCGCCTCACCGCGCGGCTCGTGCGGCGCGGGTGCCCGGCGACGGGGGCCTGGGACGCGGCGCGCGCCGGATGGCCCGTCGTGGTGGGGAGCCGTGCCGGGGCCTGGGCACCCGTCCCGAGGCTGGCGGCAGCGGTCGTCCTCGATGCGCACGACGCGTCCTACCGGGAGGAGAGTGCGCCGACGTACAGCGCCGTCGACGTCCTCCTGGAGCGGGCGCGCCGTCAGGCCGCGCCCTGCATCCTCGTGTCGCCGGTGCCGCCCGTGGCGCTCGCCACCGACGACGGGACCCGGACCCTGGCGCCGCCGGCCGCGGAGGAGCGGGCCGGCTGGGCGACGCTCGAGCGCGTCGACCGCCGGGGCGCGGACCCGCGCACCGGGATGTTCTCCGAGGAGTTCGTCCGCCTCGCCCGTGCCGTGCTCGACGACCCCGCCGCCGCGGAGCGCGGACCGCTGGTCTGCGTCTACAACCGCACCGGCGGCGCGCGCCTGCTGGCCTGTGTCCACTGTGGTGAGCTGGCCCGCTGCACGCGCTGCGGGGCCGCAGCGTCCCGGCCCCGTGACGAGGAGGTGCTGCGCTGCCCGCGCTGCGGCGACACCAGGCCGGTCGTCTGCGCCGCCTGTGGCCGGTTGCGCATGAAGACGCTCCGGGCCGGCGTGAGCCGGCTGCGCGAGGAGCTGGCGGCGCTGCTCGGGGTCGGGGTGGGGGAGGTCGCCGGTCCGCGTCCGGGCGGTGCCGAGGCGGCGCTGCCGGGCGAGCGGGTGCTCGTGGGCACGGAGGCGGTGCTGCACCGGGTGCGCCGCGCCGCCGCGGTCGCCTTCCTCGACATCGACCTGCACCTGCTTGCGGCGCGCCTCACGGCGGTCGAGGACACGCTCGCGCTCTTGGTCCGCGCGGCGCGACTGGTGGGCCCGCGCGGCACCGGCCCGGCGTGGGCCCGGGTGCAGGCCCAGACGCGCGTCCCGGATCACGCGGTCCTCACGGCGGTCTCGCGGGGGGAGCCCGGGCCCGTGCTGGACGAGGAGACGGCGGTGCGCCGCCTGTCGGGCCTGCCACCGTTCGCCGCGCTGGCGCTCGTGTCGGGCGTGCTCGCCCCCGGGTACGCCCAGGCGCTGGCGCAGGGAGCCCGGGCGCAGGACGAGGCCGGGGGAGCCGGGGGAGCCGCGGGCGACGTCGCCGTGACGGTGTCACCGCTCGACGAGGGGCGCTTCCTGGTGCGGGCCGCCACGCATGCCCCGCTGTGCGACCTCTTGGCCCGGGTGCCCCGGCCGGGCGGGCGGGGGCTGCGCGTCGAGGTGGACCCGCCCACCTTGTAGGGGGTCCGGGAGCCGAGTCGTCCCGGGGCCCCCGGTAGGATGGGCCCCATGGCCGAGCTCACCATCCGCCAGTACGGCGACCCCGTGCTGAAGGAGCGCACCCGCGACGTCGAGGACATCGACGGCGCCGTGGCGAGCCTGGTGGACTCCATGATCGAGACGATGTACGCCGCGCCCGGCACGGGACTGGCCGCCAACCAGGTGGGCGTCCAGCGCCGCATCTTCGTCTACGACGTCGGGGAGGGCGCCCGCACCGTCATCAACCCGCGGATCGTCGAGAGCGACGGGGAGTGGGCCTACGAAGAGGGCTGCCTCTCGGTGCCGGGGCTCAGCTGGGAGATCGTGCGGCCCAATGCGGTCCACCTCGTCGGTCTCGACCTCGACGGCAACGAGGTCTCCATTGAGGCCACCGAGCTCGAGGGCCGTGTGTTCCAGCACGAGCTCGATCATCTCGAGGGCATCCTGTTGGTGGAGCGTCTGAACGAGGACCAGCGCAAGGAAGCGCTCAAGATCCTTCGCAGCCGCACGCTCGACCTCACCCCGTCGGATCCCGACGGGCTCTCGAACCTCTTCTCTCGCTGAGCCCGCCCGCTGCCCTACGGTGAACGGGTGGCCCGCCTGGCGTACCTCGGCACCCCGGACATGGCGGTGCCGCCCTTGCGGGCGCTCGCCGGGGCCGGGCACGAGATCGCCCTCTGCGTGACCCGGCCGGACCGCCGCCGCGGCCGCGGCGGCCGGACCACGCCGAGCCCGGTCAAGGAGGCCGCCACCGAGCTCGGCATCGCCGTGACGCACGACATGGAGGACGTGGCGGACGCGGGCGTGGAGCTGGCCGTCGTCGTGGCCTATGGCCGGATCATCCCGGCCCGCCTGCTCGACGTCGTGCCGATGGTGAACCTGCACTTCTCGCTGCTGCCCCGCTGGCGCGGTGCCGCCCCGGTCGAGCGGGCGATGCTCGCCGGCGACGCCGAGACCGGTGTCTGTGTGATGAAGGTCGAGGCGGGCCTTGACACCGGGCCGGTCTACGCGCTGCGCACCGTGCCCCTCGACGACGACGTGACGCTCGACACGCTCCGGCACCGCCTCGTCGCCGTCGGCTGCGACCTCCTCGTGGACACCCTGGCCGGCGGGCTGTCGGGACTCCCCGACCCCGTACCGCAGCACGGGGAGGTGACCATCGCCGAGAAGATCACCAAGGAGGATCTCCACCTGGACTGGTCGGAGCCCGCGGCGCGGTTGACGCGGGTGGTCCGCCTCGGCCGGGCCTGGACCACGTTCCGGGGGACGCGGCTCACGGTGCTGCAGGCGAGGGCCGGTGATGCGGTGGAAGGCGCCGCCGAGCACGCGCCGGGTGCGCTGCTGGGCCCCGCGGTGGTGACGGGTGCCGGTTCCCTCGTGTTGGAGCGGGTGCAGCCCGAGAGCCGTTCGCCCATGTCAGCGCAGGAGTGGTTGCGCGGCGTGCGGCCGGCGGACGGCGAGCGCCTCGGGAAGGACTAGACATGAGGTCGGTGACTGTGACTCCTATCGACGGGTGGAGCCCCGACCAGTACGAGCGGTTCCGCTCGGAGCGCCAGCAGCCCTTCGACGACCTCCTGACGCTGTGTCACCCCGTCGAGGGCGGCCGGATCGTCGATCTCGGGTGCGGCACGGGTGACCTGACCCGGATCCTCCACGAGGAGATGGGGGCCGCGGAGACGGTCGGCATCGACTCGTCGCCGGCCATGCTGGCCCGGGCCCAGGCGGACTTCGCGGACGTGCCCGGCCTCTCCTTCGCCCAGGGCGACATCGCCACGTGGCTGGACGAAGGGCTCGACCTCGTCTTCGCCAACGCGTCGCTCCAGTGGATCTACGACCACCTCAACCTCTTGGCGCGCATGCGCACCGCTCTGGGCGCGGACGGGCAGCTCGCGTTCCAGGTCCCCGCCAACTTCCGGCACCCGTCACACGTCCTGGCGCACGCGGTGGCCAACGAGTCGCCGTTCATCGACGCCCTCTACGGGGACGTGCCCGAGGACCGGGGGCGCTTCGTGCTCTCCCCGGAGCTCTACGCCGACCTGCTCTACGAGCTCGGGGCGAAGGACCAGGTCGTCCGCATGGAGGTCTACGGGCACGAGCTGGAGTCGACCGGCGAGGTGGTCGAGTGGGTCATGGGGACCCTCCTGACGCCCTACCGCAAGCGACTCAGTCCCGAGCTGTTCGACGAGTTCGTGGAGCGCTACCGGGAGCGGCTGATCGAAGAGCTCGGTGAACGCGAGCCGTATTTCTACGGGTTCCGGCGCATCCTGTGCTGGGCGCGCTTCGGCTGAGGGTCGACGCCGGGACCATGCAGGGACGGCCGTCCATCCAAGGCCGCGACCCCGGGCGCTTCGGCGACGTGCGGATCGCGCCCTCGCTGCTGTCGGCCGACTTCGGCGTGCTGGCCGAGCAGGTGGGGGAGGTCGCCCCCTCCGCCGACTGGCTCCACGTCGACGTCATGGACGGCCACTTCGTCCCCAACGTCACGATCGGCCCACCGGTGGTGGCGTCGTTGCGTCGCCACACGCCGCTGTTCTTCGACTGCCACCTGATGATGACCGAGCCGAGCCGTTACCTCCAGGACTTCGCCGACGCCGGCGCGGACGGGTGCACCGTCCACGTCGAGATCGGCGGGACCGACGAGCTGATCGCCCAGATGCGCGGCCTCGGCCTGCGGGCCGGGCTCGCCCTCAACCCCGACACGCCCTTCGAGGCGGTGCGGCCCTATCTCGGCGACGTCGATCTCGTGCTGTGCATGACGGTGTTCCCCGGCTTCGGAGGCCAGAGCTTCATCGCCGACGTCATGGCCAAGGTGGCGCAGGTGCGCGCCGCGGTCGACGCCGACGACCTGGCGCTGGACATCGAGGTGGACGGTGGGATCGACACGACCACGGCACCGGTGGCCGCCGCGGCCGGTGCCAACGTCTTCGTGGCGGGCACCGCCGTCTTCGGGCACGAGCGACCCTGGGAGGCGGCCGACGCCATCCGCGAGTCCGTGCGCGTCGCCGCCGGGTGACCGAGGTGTCCCGCTGAGACGCGACCGGCTGTGAGCGACGCCACCCCGCGGGCCGTGGTGGCCGGCGCAGGCATCGTGGGGACGTGGCACGCGCTCGAACTGGTGCGGGCCGGCTTCACGGTCGACCACCTCGAGGCCGATGCGGCGCCCACGGGCGCGTCGGTGCGGAACTTCGGCCTGGTGTGGGTGAGCGGCCGGCGTTCCGGGGAGGAGCTCGACGTCGCGCTGCGGGCCCGCACCCGCTGGGCGGAGGTGGGCGCCGCGGTGCCCGGCCTGGGCTTCCGACCGGCGGGCTCGCTGACCGTCGCCTGCACCGCAGCCGAGCGCGAGGTGATGCAGGCGTTCGCCGGGCACCCGGACGCGGGGGCACGTTCGATCAGCTTCCTCGAGCCCGGGGAGGCGCGTGCGTGCAACCCGGCCCTCGGCGGCGACCTGGAAGGCGCGCTGCACTGTGCGCTCGACGCGGTCGTCGAGCCGCGGCTCGCCCTGGGCGCGCTGCGGGCGCACCTGGCCGGGGAGGCGGCGCCGGACCGCTACCGCTTCCATCCGGGGTGCCGGGTCGTCACGGCCGAGGCGCGGACGGTGGTCGACACGGCCGGCACCCGCTGGGGCGGAGACCTCGTCGTCATCGCCACGGGTGCGGCCTACGACCACCTGCCGGGCACCGAAGGTCTCGGGGCGCGGCTCCGGCGGGTCCGCCTGCAGATGCTCGAGACCGCGCCGTTCGCCCCGAGGGTGACGACGGCGCTGGCCGACGCCGACACGCTGCGCTACTACCCGGCCTACGAGGTGGCGCCGCTCCATCGCCTCCGGGAGCAGGGCGCCGTGGCCGCGGCGCATCACCTCCAGCTGTTGCTCGTCCAGCGCCCCGACGGCGGGCTCACCATCGGTGACACCCATGCCTACGGCGAGCCCTTCGACTTCGCGCTGAGCGAGGACCCCACGGACGAGCTGCTGGCCCGGGCCCGGCGGATCCTGGGGGCGGACCTGCCGCCCGTGCAGCGGCGCTGGGAGGGCGTGTACGCCCAGTGCGCCGACGGCTCGGTGTGCCTGCGGGAGGAGATCCGTCCAGGCGTCTTCCTGGTGACCGGCCCGGGTGGGCGCGGCATGACCTGTGCGCCGGCGATCGCCGCCGACACGCTGACGAAGGCCGGGGTCCTGCCGTGATCGGGTCCTTCACGCTGGTCTGCCTCGACATGGCGGGGACCACGGTGCGCGACGACGGTGCCGTGGAGGCCGCCTTCGCCACCGCGCTGGGAGCCATCGGCATCGCGCCCGGCACCCCTCGCGACGCCGAGGCCCAGTCCTTCGTGCGCGAGACCATGGGGTGGTCCAAGGCGGACGTGTTCGCCGGGCTCCTCGACCCTGACGACGCGGCCCGGGCGACGGCTGCGTTCGCCGCCGCCTACGAGGCGATCGTCGCCGCCGGCGACGTCGGCGAGATCCCGGGGGCCCTCGCCGTCATGCGCACCCTGCGGGCCCGCGGGGTCCGTGTCTGCCTGACGACCGGGTTCGCCCCGTCGACCCGGGACGCACTGCTCCGGGCGTTGGGCTGGGAGGGCGAGATCGACCTGGCCCTCTCCCCGGCCGACGTCGGCCGGGGCCGGCCCGCGCCCGACATGATCCTGGGCGCCATGGACCGACTGGGCATCGACGACCCGGGGGCCGTCGCCGTCGTCGGGGACACCGTGAGCGATCTGGAGGCGGGCTCCCGGGCGGGGGCGGGGGCCGTCGTCGGCGTGCTGAGCGGGGCCCACGACGAGGCGACGCTCGCGGCGGCCCCGCACACGGCGATCATCGCCGACGTGACCGGCCTGCTCTCGACCCTGGAATCCGCCTCACCTCGCTGAGCTGGGGATCTCGACAGAAAATGAAACGTGTTCTATAATTTCACGGACAGGGCCGGGGAGCCGCCCCGGGCGAGGACGTGACCATGGACGACGTGGAGCTCATGCGCCGGGCGATGGCGCTGGCCGCAACCGTCCGTTCCGCCACCGCGCCCAACCCCTGGGTCGGCTGCGTGGTCATGGCGGCCGAACCCGGCGGCAACGGGGGTGCGCGCCCCTTCGAGGGCGCCACGGCACCACCCGGCGGCCCGCACGCGGAGGTGGCGGCGCTCGCCGCCGCCGGCGACGCCGCCCGGGGCGCCACGCTCTACGTCACGCTGGAGCCCTGCGCGCACCAGGGGCGGACGCCGCCCTGCACCGACGCCATCATCGCGGCCGGCGTCGCCCGGGTCGTGATCGGGGTCGAGGATCCGGACCCCCTGGTGGCGGGGCGGGGCATCGCCGCACTGCGCGACGCCGGGATCGACGTGACCGTGGGCGTGGCGGACGACGAGGTCGCCGAGCAGCTCGCTCCCTACCTCAAGCACCGCACCACGGGGCGGCCCTGGGTCGTGCTCAAGATGGCGGCCAGCCTCGACGCCCGCACGGCCGCCCCCGACGGCACCAGCCGCTGGATCACGGGGGAGGCGGCCCGCCACGACGTGCACGTCCTGCGGTCCCGCTCCGACGCCGTCCTGGTGGGGGCGGGGACGGTCCGGGCCGACGACCCCGAGCTGACGGTCCGCCTCGACGACGGGGTGGAGCACGCCCAGCCGCTCCGGGTCGTGCTCGGCCAGGCCCCGCCCGGCGCCCGGGTGCAACCCGCCCTGGAGCTCTCGGGCGACCTCGGCGACATCCTGCGCGAGCTCGGGCGTCGTGGGGTCATCCAATTGCTGGTCGAGGGCGGGGCCACCGTGGCGCACGAATTCCACGCTGCGGGCCTGGTCGACCGCTACGTCCTCTACCTGGCGCCGGTCTTCTTCGGGGGCGACGACGGCCGCCCGATCTTCGCCGGCCCCGGGGCTGGCACAATTGGTGACGTGTGGAAGGGCAGGCTGGTGTCGGTCGAGAGACTGGGAGAGGATCTTCGAGTGGAGGTAGCCGTCTGATGGGGTTCTCGACCGTGCAGGATGCCATCGACGCCATCGGCCGTCTCGGCATGGCCGTGGTGGTGGACGACGAGGACCGGGAGAACGAGGGGGACCTCGTCATGGCGGCCGAGGCCGCCACCCCGGAGAACATCGCGTTCTTCCTGGCCCACACCTCGGGTGTCATCTGCGTCCCGCTGCTGCCCGAGCGGGCGGACCTCCTGGACCTGCCGCTGATGGTCACGGCCAACACCGAGGCACAACGGACGGCCTTCACGGTGAGCGTGGACTACCGGCACGGCACGACGACGGGGATCTCCGCGGCGGACCGGGCGGCCACCATTGCGGCCCTCGTCGACCGGGAGACGCGTCCGAACGACCTCAACCGGCCAGGGCACATCTTCCCGCTGCGCTACCGGACGGGTGGCGTGCTCAAGCGGGCGGGCCACACCGAGGCGACCGTCGACCTGAGCCGGGCCGCCGGGCTGTCGCCGGCCGGCGTGCTCTGTGAGATCGTGACCGAGGACAAGTCCGAGATGGCACGGCTGCCGGACCTGGAGCGCTTCGCCAAGAAGCACGACCTGCCGCTGATCTCCATCGCCGAGCTCATCCGCTACCGGCGCCAGCACGAGAAGCTGGTGCGCCTCGTCTCCGAGGCGCGCATCCCGGCGAAGGACAGGGAGTTCAGGGCCTTCGTCTACGAGTCGGTGCTGGACAACGAGCAGCACCTGGCGCTCGTGATGGGCGACGTCGCCGGGAGCGACGACGTGCTCGTGCGGGTGCACTCCGAGTGCCTGACCGGTGACGTCTTCGGCTCGCTGCGCTGCGACTGCGGCCCCCAGCTGCAGGCTGCGCTCGACCTGATCGAGCAGGAGGGGCGGGGGGTCCTCATCTACCTGCGCGGTCACGAGGGGCGGGGGATCGGCCTCGGCCACAAGATCCGGGCCTACCAGCTGCAGGAGGAGGGCCACGACACGGTCGACGCCAACCTGCAGCAGGGACTGCCGGTCGACAGCCGCGAATACGGCATCGGGGCCCAGATGCTGGTCGACCTCGGCGTCACCACCATGCGCCTGATGACGAACAACCCGGTGAAGTACGGCGGCCTCGAGGGCTTCGGCCTCGACATCACCGAGCGGGTACCTCTGCAGACCTCGGCGAACCCGGAGAACATCGCCTACCTGCGCACCAAGCGGGAGCGCATGGGCCACCTGCTGCACGGGCTCGACGACGTCCTGTGACACCGCACCCCGCCTGATGGCCGGCTCCGATCTCGTCGCCCTCCCCGAGGGCGCCCTCGACGACGTGGCCTCCCGGGTCGGCGCCAGCCTGCGCGGTGAGCACAACGGCACCGGCCTCCGGTTCGGGATCGCGTGCGCCCTCTTCAACGGCGGCGTGACGCTCCGGCTGCTGGACGGCGCGCTCGGCGCGCTGGAGGAGGCCGGCACCGACCGGCGCGACATCACCGTGGCCTGGACCCCGGGTGCGTTCGAGTTGCCCCTCGTGGCGCAGGCCTTCGCCCAGGCGGGCAAGGTCGACGCCGTCCTCTGCTTCGGTGCCGTCATCCGGGGGGACACGGGGCACTACGACTTCGTGGCGGGGGAGTGCGCGTCGGGGATCCAGCAGGTGCAGCTGGCGACCGGCGTGCCGGTGGTCTTCGGGGTGCTCACCACCGACACCCTCGAGCAGGCGCTCGAGCGCTCGGAACCCGACGAGTCGAACAAGGGCCGCGAGGCGGCGCTCACCGGGATCGAGATGGTGCGCCTCCTGCGGAGCGGCCCGTTCTCCTAGGCCGAGGCGGTCCCGCCGCCGTGCGGTCGGGATCCCCGCCCATCGTCGGGGCCATTCATGGAGCATTCACGCGACGGACACGGCGCGGACACCTCGGCTGCGTAGCGTCGCGCGGACCGGGTGACCGGCCGGCCCGAAGGAGAGGTCCGCATGGAGGAGACGGCGCGCGCAGGCGTGGAGGCGGAGGCGCCGGATCATGCCCACGCCCCGGAGCGGCCGCCGGCCGAGGCCGGGGACCCCGGCACGGCCCTCGAGCCGGAGGTGGCCCCCGTCGACCCCACCCAGATCCGGTTCCGTCCCGGCGTGCGGAGGGAGGGCGCGTTCAGCGTGCGCTACGCCACCGTCCACGGCTACCGCCGCGCCTACGTCGCGGCCGGGAGCGGCCCGGCCCTGCTCCTCATCCACGGCATCGGGGACAGCTCGGACACCTGGCGCCCGGTGGTCGAGCAGCTGGCCGAGCACCACACGGTCATCGCCCCCGACCTGCTCGGCCACGGGCGCTCGGAGAAGCCGCGGGCCGATTACACGATCGCGGGGTTCGCCAACGGGATGCGCGACCTGCTGACCATCCTGGAGGTCGAGCGGGTCACGGTGGTCGGCCACTCGCTCGGTGGCGGGGTGGCCGCCCAGTTCGCCTACCAGTTCCCCGAGCGCTGCGAGCGACTCGTGCTGGTGGGCAGCGGCGGGATCGGGCGCACGGTGAGCCCGCTGCTGCGCCTCGCCGCGGTGCCGGGCATTGAGGCCCTGATGCCGTTCCTCGGGCTCCCGCCGGTCCGGGTGGCGAGCCGCATCGGGGCCGGGTTGCTCCGCCTGCTCGACGCGCCGCTGGGCCGGGACGCGGAGGAGATCCTCGCCGTGTTCGACGCGCTCCCCGACACCGAGGCCCGGCGGGCCATCCTGCGCACCTTGCGTTCGGGCGTCGACTGGCAGGGCCAGGTGATCACGATGCTCGACCGCGCCTACCTGGCCGAGGGCGTGCCGACGCTCATCGTCTGGGGCCGGCACGACGCGATCATCCCGCTGGGGCACGGGCGGCTGGCGCACGCCGCCATCCCCGGCAGCATCCTCGAGATCTTCGACGAGGCGGGTCACTTCCCCCACCACACGGATCCGGCGCGGTTCGTGCGCCTGGTCCACGACTTCGTCGAGCGCACGACACCGGCCGAGTTCGACCGGGACGACTGGCGCATCCGGCTCCGGCGGGGCCGGCGCACGACCGGGGTGGTCGAGAGGAACGACCTGGCCGACGAGACCGGTTCGCCGGACGAGGCCGACGCCAAGGTCGAGTTGACGCTGGTGGAGCAGACGCTGGAACGGGCGCCCAGCGTCCAGTGAGGGCACGGGCCCGGCGCGCCCCCCGGGGCCGGTGCCGTGGAGGCGTGGGCGCCGCCCGTCGCTCGCGAGCGTGCCCGTGATGGAGCACGCGGGACACGAGGAGGCGCTGCACGGCGGGGTGGCGAACCGGGGCCGGGTGGTGCGGGTCGGTCCCCACGTGCTGCGCCCGTCCAGTGCGTCCTCACCCTCCGTCCTCGCCTTCCTCCGTGACGTGCGGGCCGCCGGCTTCGACGGCGTGCCCAGGCCGGTGGGGATCGACGCCGACGGACGCGAGCGGCTCGAGTTCATCGAGGGCGATGGGCCGACGGCCCCCTACCCCAGCTGGGCGTTGACGGACGGGGCATTGACGTCGGTGGCGGAGCTCATGGCGCGCTTCCACCGCGCATCGGCCGCCTTCGACCCGGCCCGGCCGGGATCGACCTGGAACGACGAGATCGCCGACCCCTCGGGCGGTCCGATCGTGTGCCACAACGACGTGTGTCTCGAGAACGTCGTGTTCCGCGACGGTGTGGCCGTTGCGCTGCTCGACTTCGACTACTGCGCGCCCGGCCGCCCGGTCTACGACCTGGCGCAGTGCGCCCGCATGTGCGTGCCGATCGACGACGACGAGAGCGCGGCCCTGCTCGGCTGGGACCACCCGGACCGCCCGGCCCGGCTCCGCCTGCTGTGCGACAGCTACGGCCTCGACCGGTCGGGACGGCACGACCTGTCGGCGATCCTCGACGACGCCATGGCGCACAGCGGGGAGTTCGTCAAGCGTCATGCGGATGCCGGCGAGCCGGGCTTCGTCCTGATGTGGGAGTGGATGGGCGGTCAGGAGCGCTGGGACCGGCGCAAGCGCTGGTGGGCCTCGGAGCGACCGCGGTTCGCCCGCTCGCTGGACTAGGGCGAGGACGTCCCCGCTCCACCGGCGCGGGTGGTCAGTACAGGATCAGCTGGGTGCAGCGGTACGACGCCATCAGCCGCTCGGTCGTCTCGTTGGTCACCATGGCGTCCCACACCTGGGTCGTGCGTCCCGTGTGGAGGGGTGACGCGGTCGCCATCACCAGGTCGCCCTCCTTGGCGCTGGAGATGAAGCTGGCCGAGCAGTCGACGGTGGTGAAGCTCTTCGCTCCCGCCGGCCAGTGGTGGTTGACCCCGAAGGCGCACAGGGCGTCGGCCAGCGTGATGACCACGGGCGCCCACAGGAAGCCCGTCCCGGCGATCAGGTCGTGGGTGACGGTGAGGCGGGCGATCGGGCCCTCGTCATCGCCCTCGTGCGGGATCTCGATCCCCAGCAGGTTCAAGAAATTGAAGACGTCGTAGGGCGGCGGCACCGGCACAGCTTGCCGCACGGCACGGGCGGCGGCCCACTCGGGGGGACGCCGGGTCCACGACCCCCGCCGCCGGTCTGCGAAGATCTGTCCCATGCTCCGCCTCGTCCTGCCCAAGGGCTCGCTCGAACGCGCCACCATGCAGCTGTTCGAGGACGCCGACCTGGCCGTCAACCGAGCCTCGGACGTCGCCTACCGCGCCTCGGTCGCCGACCCCCGCATCAGCGAGGTGCGGATCCTGCGGCCCCAGGAGATCCCGGTCTACGTCGCCGACGGGCTGTTCGACCTCGGCATCACGGGCCGGGACTGCATCGAGGAGCGGGGGAGCGAGGTGGTGTCCCTCGGAGAGCTCGCCTACTCCAAGGCCACCTCCAACCCGGCCCGGGTCGTCCTCGCCGTCGGCGCCGACTCGCCGGCCCACTCGCTGGCCGAGTTGGCCGCGGCGGTGGCGGACCGTCCCGGCCGCCTGCGCGTCAGCACCGAGTACCCCGAGCTCACCCGCAAGGCGCTCGCCGCCCACGGGATCGACGCCGACATCGCGCTCTCCTACGGTGCCACCGAGGCCAAGGTGCCCGACATCGCGGACGCCGTCGTGGACATGACCGAGACCGGGAGCGCGCTGCGCGCCGCCGGCCTCCGGGTGATCGAGACGCTCCTGGTCTCGCACACCGAGCTCATCGCCAACCCGACGGCGGCGGCGGACCCCGAGAAGCGCCATGCCATGCAGCAGATCCTGACCCTGCTGCAGGGCACGCTCGAAGCGCGGGGCAAGGTGCTGGTCAAGCTCAACGTCGCCGCCGAGAACCTCGATGCGGTCCTGGCCGTCCTGCCCTCCATGCGCGCCCCGACGATCTCGGAGCTCTCCGGCGGAGGGGGATTCGCTCTCGAGGCGGTGGTGGCGAAGTCGGACATCAACATCCTCATCCCGGCGCTGCGCGACCAGGGCGCCAGCGACATCCTCGAGATCCCGCTGTCCAAGATCGTCCACTGACGTGGGCGGCCCCGTCGCTCCCGCCGTGCCCCGTCACGGGCGCGTCGCCTCGTTCGACCCAGGGCGCGGCCTCGGCACGGTGGCCGAGGACGGCGGCCCCTCCTACGGCTTCCACGCCACGGCCAATACCGACGGGAGCCGCCGCATCGCCGTGGGCGCCGAGGTGACCTTCACGGTGGCCCCCGGCCACGGGGGCCTCTACGAGGCCCGGTCGCTGGTGACGGTCGGCCCCTCGGCGGGCTCCCACCAGCGCCCGGCGTAGCGCCGGGCGAACACCTCGAGGGCGGCGTCGGTGCCGGCGCGGTCTCCCGTGGCGAGCAGGTCGAGCAGGAGGCCGCGGGTGACCGCCAGCCCGAGCCGGGCGTGGACCCGGGCGACGTCGGCCGGCACGCCGACGGTCGCCGCCATGGCGACGTTCGCCTGGAGCCAGCCCTCCAGATCGTCCCGCAGGAGGGGCTCGGTGGCCTCGTCCCCCTGGAGGGCCCGCCCGTAGAGCGCGAAGAACAGGCGCTCGAAGCCCGCCAACGCGGGGTCCGACACGTAGTCCCACATCCGGCGCACCAGCTCGTCGGTCTGGCCGTCCCCGGCCCCGCCGAGGGCGGCGAGCTCCGCCTTGGACCGCGCCTCCACCTCGCGGGCGACGTCGAGCAGCAGGCCGTCCCTGGAGCCGAAGTGGTACAGGAGCATCCGGTGGCTGGTCCCGACCGCCTCGGCGATCCGGCGGAGGCTCTGGTCGGCCAGCCCGTCGGTCGTGAAGTGCTCGATCACGGCGCCGAGCAACCGCTCCCGGGCCGATTGTCCTGTCATGTACCAAATGGTACATTCTGCGCCGACGGATCGAGAGGAGGGCGGCCATGGCCCTGCAGGTGATCGACGAGACGGCGACGACGGGCGCGGACCCGGCATCGGTCTACGGGCTTCTGGCCGACGGATCCACCTGGCCCGCCTGGTCGCCCATCGGTTCCTTCACCCTGGTGGACCCCGGCGAGGGGACGCCCGAGGGCCTGGGGGCCGTCCGCCTCTTCACCACGGGCCGGCACAGGAGCCGCGAGCGGGTCGTGGAGTGCCGGCGGGGGGAGTGCTTCGCCTACGTCCTGGAGAAGGGACTGCCACTGCGGGACTACCAGGCCGTCGTCACGTTGACGCCCGCCGGCGGCGGCACGTCCATCAACTGGCGCTCGACCTTCCGGGCCAAGGTGCCCGGCACCGGCTGGCTCTACC
>Ga0182013_10001576_pt1 | contig 30976 bp, 31 predicted proteins | sample 612S2MmetaG_FD_120487 | JGI IMG/M metagenome (GOLD analysis project Ga0182013, IMG submission 120487) | Permafrost microbial communities from Stordalen Mire, Sweden - 612S2M metaG | ecosystem: Environmental > Terrestrial > Soil > Wetlands > Permafrost | place: Sweden: Stordalen | collected... | reverse complement strand
GGTGGTCGGGACCGGCGTCGATCCGGTGACCTCACGCTTTTCAGGCGCGCGCTCTACCAACTGAGCTACCCGACCTCGCCCCGGGTCCCGAAGGACGCCGGAGTGGCGGACCTGACGGGATTTGAACCCGCGACCTCCGCCTTGACAGGGCGGCGTGCACTCCAAACTGCACCACAGGTCCCCAACCAGCTGTTGCACGCTGGGGTGTGAAGCACCCCCAACGGGATTCGAACCCGTGTTACCGCCTTGAAAGGGCGGCGTCCTCGGCCGCTAGACGATGGGGGCTCGCTCCCGTATAGGGCTTACGGACTTTAGCAGAGGGATCAGAGGGCGCCTTCGGGGCGACCCTCGTCGGGCAGATCGGCGGCCAGGAGTTCGACCATCAGATATTGGAGCTCGCCCAGGAACACGAACAGGCCGTATTCGGCGGCCTGCGGGTCCTGGGGATCGGGGGCCTCCATGTCCTCGTGGACGTCGAGGCGGGTGCCGAGGACGAGGCGGAGGGACCCGACGGCGTCCAGCCAGGCCATGAACTCCTCCTCGCTCAGCGAGTCGGATTCGGACGTGGCGACCAGGGTCTCGAGCGAGCTCCGGTGGTGATTGGTCAGGGCGGTGTCGACCAGCTCCCGGTAGTCGCGTTCGGCCGCCGTCTGGTCCTCGGCCGTGTAGGCGGGCGGGAAGAGGCGGCGGACCATCGGGTCACGCGAGTCGAGCGCCTCGGGCAGCTGGGCGGCCAGGTTGGCCAGCACCACCCGGGCGTTGGCGTCGAGGCGGATCACGTAGCGGCCGTCGCGGCGGCGCTTGATGGGCGAGCTCACGGCGTGCCGGCCCCTAGGGGGTACGGGGTCGGGGTCACCCGGACTGCTCCATCGTCGCCCACAGGCCGTGTTCGTGGAGACGGTAGACGTCGAGCTCGGCCCGCTCGCGGGTCCCCGAGGAGACCACGGCCCGGCCCTTGTGGTGGATGTCGAGCATCAGCGCGGTGGCCTTCTCCTTCGAGTAGCCGAACAGCTTCTGGAGCACGAAGGTCACGAAGGACATCAGGTTGATGGGGTCGTTCCACACGATCACCAGCCAGGGCCGGTCCTCGGTGGTGTCCTGGTCGACGATGGTCTCGATGTCGCCCACCGGCACCGTCTCGGGCGGCATGACGGCGGACGGCACCTCCGGGACCCCGTCCCGTCGGCGACGGGTCGGCAGCCTCATGCCGGAGCACGCACCGGCTCGGCGGGCCCCGGGGGAGCCGTTTCGACGGCACCGGACGGTTCGGTCACACGTCCGTCGACCACCTCGGGCCGGTGGTCCGAAAGCCCGTGATGGAACCACAGGGCGACCGACACCACGATCGTCGCTCCGATCACGTGGATGCCGACCAGGACGGCCGGAAGCCGCGTGAAGTACTGCGTGTAGCCGATCACCCCCTGGACGACCATGGCCCCGAGCAGGATCCGACCCGACTCCTGGATCCGGGCCGGGGCGTCGGACTTCCACAACGTGTAGAGGATGACCAGCAGCACGATGGCCGTGGCCCACACCAGCTCGGCGTGGATGCGGGTCATGTCCGACAGGCCGATGGGCACCCGCTTGGCCCCCTTGCCGCCGGCGTGCGGGCCGGCACCGGTGGTGGCGGTGCCGGCGGCCACGGCCACGATCAGCAGGACCAGGTACACCCGGGTCAGGCGCAGGACCCGGCGGGTCACCGCCGGGGAGCCCCGTCCCGGACCGTGGGTGGACCGCAGGCAGAGCTCCACCGACACGGCCAGCAGGGCGATGCCGACCATGAAGTGGGTCATGACCACGTAGGCGTTGAGGTGGGAGTAGACGACCACGGCCCCGAGGACGGCCTCCCCGAGGATGCCGATGAGGAGGCCGCCGGACAGCCAGCGGAGGTCCCGGCGGACGGGCCGGCGCATCATCGAAGCCACCCAGGTCACCGCGCAGGAGATGATCAGCACGGTGACCACCATGCGGTTGCCGAACTCGATGACCGGGTGGAGCGAGAGCGGTGGCGTCAGCCGCTGGTGGGCGCAGGTGGGCCAGTCGGGGCAGCCGAGGCCGGAGTCCGACAGCCGGACCGCGGCCCCGGTGGCCACGTTCAGGATGATGGTGGCCAGGGAGATCCGGCACAGGAGGACGAAGGCCCGGGGGCTGGGCGTGTAGGAGGGCACCGCACCGATCGTACCGTCCCACCTGGTCGGGTCCCAGACTGCAGCCCGGGTGCCGGCGGCCGGACAGGCCGCATCCGGGGGTTGGGAGTAGTCTGATCGGCGATGTCCGTCTCCGCCGTGGCCCTGCCGGCCCGTGTCTCGCTGCTCGCGCGCGTGGGCGCCTATGTGGCGCTCACCAAACCCCGCATCATCGAGCTGCTCCTCATCACCACGCTGCCGACGATGATCCTGGCCAAGGGCGGCCTCCCCGGAGTCTGGCTCATGATCGCCACCCTGGTCGGGGGCGCCCTGGCGGCCGGGGGCGCCAACGCCATCAACATGTACGTCGACCGGGACATCGACAAGCTCATGCACCGGACGGCCAAGCGTCCCCTGGTGACCGGGGTCATCGCCCCCAGCCACGCCCTGCTCTTCGCCATCACCCTCGAGGTCGTCGCCTTCGTCGAGCTGTGGGTCTGGGTCAACCTGCTGTCGGCCGTCCTGGCCGTGTCGGCCACACTCTTCTACGTCTTCATCTACACGCTGTGGCTGAAGCGGACGAGCAAGCAGAACATCGTGATCGGCGGCGCCGCCGGGGCCATGCCCGTCCTGGTGGGCTGGGCCGCCGTCACCAACTCGCTGGCCTGGGCGCCGGTGGTCCTGTTCGGCGTCATCTTCATGTGGACCCCGCCCCACTTCTGGGCCCTGGCCTTCAAGTACAAGGACGACTACGAGGCCGCCCACGTGCCGATGATGCCGGTGGTGGCGACGTTCCGCCGGACCGCCGTCGAGATCATGGTCTACACGGTGATCATGGTCGGCCTGAGCCTGGCGCTCGCTCCCGTGGCCCACCTCGGCCTGCTCTACGTGGTGTCCGCCGCCGTCCTGGGGATCGGCTTCATCGCCATGGCCGCCCGGATGTGGGTGCGCGCCACGCCCAAGGCGTCGATGCAGCTGTTCAGCTACTCGATCACGTACCTGACGCTCCTGTTCGTCATCATGGCGGTCGACGTCTTCGTCCAGCATTGACCGGGGCGTCCGACCCCGGGGCGACCGGGGCGTCCGACGGGCCAGGACATCCTGTCCCCACGGTGACCGTCCCGGTGCCCCCGCCCCGTCGGCCCCGCCGGCTGCGGGCCTTCCTCATCGGCCTGGTCCTGGCCGCCGCCCTCGCCGTCTTCCTGTTCGTGGGGCTCGGCACCAGCTCCAACAGCACGTCGGGTACGGGCGGCGTCGTGCCGGTCGGTTCGGCGGCCCCGAACTTCGTCCTCCCGTCGGTCACGGGTGGGGTGCCGGTGGACCTCCACGGGCTCGGCGTCGACCGTCACCACCCGGTGGTCCTGAACTTCTTCGCCTCGTGGTGCACCCCCTGTCGCACCGAGACCCCGATGCTGGCCGCCGCGGCCCGGGCCGAGGAGGCCAAGGGGTCCGTCCTGCAATTCGTCGGGGTGGACGCCGCCGACCCACCGGCCAACGCGCTCCCGTTCATCACGCAGTCCGGCATCACCTACCCGGTCGCCCAGGACTCGACCCTGCGGGTCACGGCCGGCCTCTACGGCCTCGACGCCGAGCCGAACACGTTCTTCATCGACGAATCGGGCACGGTCGTGGCCCACGTCATCGGCCCGGTGTCCCCGGCCCAGCTCGACAGCTGGATCCACAAGCTCGTGGGCGGCACCTGACCGCCGGCCGGCGCCGCCGGGGCTACTCCCAGCGGAAGGTGAGGCCGGCCACCACCGGCGCGCCGACGGCCCAGACGACGAGCACGATCCAGTCCCGGGCGGCCACGGACGTACCGTGCCCGAGGGTGCCGTGCAGGGCCTGGGCCAGGGCGGCCGCCGGCAGCAGGCGCGACAGGTCGGCCAGCCAGGTCGGGAGCTTGGCGAGTGGGATGAGCATCCCCCCGAGCAGGAGCAGCACCACGAACAGGGCGTTGACCACGGCCAGGTTCACGAGGGGCTTGAGGGTGCCGGCCAGGACGAGGCCGATCCCCCCGAACGCCACCGTGCCGAGGACCATGGCCAGCAGCGCCTGGCCGACACAGGCGCCCGACCCTCCGGGGCCGCCCGGGTTCCACCCCAGGAGGTAGCCGACGGCCACCAGCACGCCGGCCTGCAGGATCTCCACGGCGATGACGGCGATGATCTTGGCCGCCAGCAGCCGGGGCCGGCCGAGCGGGGTGGAGCCGAGCCGCTTGAGCACGCCGTAGCCGCGCTCGAAGCCGGTCCCGATGGACAGTGCGGTCATGGAGGTCGACATGACGGCCAGGGCCAGGATGCCGGGAACCAGGAAGTCGACCGGGTGCCGGGTGCCGGTCGGCAGCACGTGGACGGCACCGAAGAAGAGCAGGAACACCACCGGGATCCCGAGGGTGAGGAAGAGGGTCTCCCCGTTGGTGAACAGCATGGTGAGCTCGGCCCGGAGCTGGGCGGCGAGCGGGCGCATCAGCGGGTCCCCCGGCCGGCACGCCCACGGGATCGACGCCGCCGCCCACCCGTCGGCTCGGCGTCCGCCGCAGGGTCGGACCGGGCCCCGGTGATGGCCAGGTAGGCCTCCTCCAGCGACTGCCCGGTGCGCAGGTCGCCGAGCGAGAGGTTGCGCTCGGCCAGCCAGCCGGCGAGTGCGGCCACGACCGGCGGCGTGTCGGTTCCGGCGGGCAGGCGGAGGCGGTAGGCACCGGGGCGCTCCTCGGTGACCGAGGCGCCCGGGCCGACGGCGGTGGCCAGGGCGGCCGTGTCGATGCCGGGGTCGGTGGAGAAGCGGACCGACCCGTCCGCCGTGCCCGAGGCCAGCTCGGCGGGTGACCCCTCGGCCAGGAGCCGGCCCCGGTCGACGATGACGACCCGGTCGGCCAGGCGCTCGGCCTCGCCCAGTTCGTGGGTGGTGAGCAGGACGCACAGCCCCTTGTCCCGCTGGGCGGCGATGAGGTCCCGGACCACGATGCGACCCTCGGGGTCGACGCCGGCGGTCGGCTCGTCGAGGAAGAGGACCTCGGGTCGGCCGACGAGGGCCAGGGCGAGGGAGAGGCGCTGCTGCTCGCCCCCGGACAGCCGGCGCCAGGGCGTCCGCCCGACGTGGGTCAGCCCGACCTGGTCCAGCAGGGCGTCGGGGTCCTCGGGGTCGTCGTAGTAGGCGGCGAAGAGGCGGAGCACCTGGGTGGGCCCGAGCATCGGGTAGACGCCACCCTTCTGCAGCATCACGCCGATCCGGGGCACCAGCGCCGCATGGTCCCGACCCGGGTCGAGCCCGAGCACCCGCACGGTGCCCGACGTCACCGGCCGGTAGCCCTCGAGCGCCTCGACGGTGCTGGTCTTGCCGGCGCCGTTGGGCCCGAGCAGGGCCAGCACCTCGCCGAGGTGCGCCGCGAAGGAGAGTCGGTCGACCGCCGTGGTGGTGCCGTAGCGGATCACCACGGCGTCGCACTCGACCGCGGGCGCAGGCGCGTCCGCCTGGTGGGGTGCGTCGGCGTGGTCCACGGACGGTCACGCTACCGTTGTGCCGACATGATCGATATCCGACTGGTCCGAGACGACATCGACGCGGTCAAGGCCGCCCTGGCGCGACGGGGTGTCGACCCCGCCGACATCGACCGCCTGGCCGCCATGGACCAGGCGGCGCGCACCGCGATCGGCACCCGCGACGAGGTGCGGGCGACGGTCAAGGCGCTGTCCAAGCAGGTGGGCGAGGCCCGGAAGTCGGGTGACACGGCGCGGGCCGAGCAGCTGGCCGACGAGAGCCGGGCTGCGGGGGACGAGGAGCGTCGGCTCAACACCGTGGCGGAGGCCGCCCAGGAGGAGGTCCGCCAGGCGCTGCTCTACCTGCCCAACCTGCCGGCCCCGGACGCGCCGGACGGCGTGGGCGAGGACGACAACGTGATGGCCCGGTCGTGGCCCGACGTGGCGCCGGTCTACTCCGAGGCCCAGCGGGTGCCCCACTGGCAGATCGGTGCCGAACTCGGACTGCTCGACATGGAGCGCGGGGCCAAGCTGTCCGGCTCGATGTTCCCCCTCTACCGCGGCTTCGGGGCCCGACTGCTGCGGGCCCTCAGCTCCTTCGCACTCGACAGCCATTCCGACGAGTTCGAGGAGGTCCGGCCGCCGACGCTGGTGCTGACCGGCACGATGGTCTCGACCGGCCACCTGCCGAAGTTCGAGGAGGAGGCCTACCACCTGGAGCGCGACGACCTGTGGGCGATCCCGACGGCCGAGGTCCCGCTCACGTCGATGTGGCGGGGCGACGTCCTGGAGGAGGCCGACCTGCCCCTCAAGCTGACCGCCGGCACCGCCTGCTACCGCCGTGAGGCCGGTGCGGCCGGACGGGACACGCGTGGCCTGCTGCGGGTCCACGAGTTCGACAAGGTCGAGCTCTTCGCCTACTCGACCCCCGGGCAGGCCCCGGCGCAGCTCGAGTCGATGGTGGCCCGCGCCGAGGCGCTGCTGCGCCAGCTGGGCCTGCAGTACCGGGTGCTCGACCTCTGCACGGGCGACATCGGCAACTCGGCGGCCCGTACGTTCGACCTCGAGGTCTACTCGCCCGGTGTCGACATGTGGCTCGAGGTGTCGTCGGTCAGTTGGTGCACCGACTACCAGGCCCGGCGGGCCAACATCCGCTACCGGCCCGAGGGCGGCGGCACGCCGGCCTTCGTCCACACCCTCAACGGCTCGGCGCTGGCCTGGGCCCGCATCTGGGCGGCGCTGGTGGAGACCGGTCGACAGGCCGACGGCTCGGTCGTCCTGCCGGAGGCGCTCGCCCCCTACCTCCGGGGCGAGACGGTCATCCCGGCCGCCGGCTGAACGGGCGGGGCGTCAGTCGCCCGCGCCAGTCGCCTGCGCCAGTCGCCCTGCGTCAGTCGCCTGCGCCGGTCGCCGTGCGTCAGTCGCGAGGCTCGTCGAAGCGGTAGCCGACACCCCGGATCGTGGTGATCAGCCGCGGGTTGGAGGGGTCCTCCTCGATGTGGGTCCGCAGACGCTTGATGTGGACGTCGAGCGTCTTGGTGTCGCCGAAGTAGTCGGAGCCCCAGATGCGGTCGATGAGCACGTCGCGGGTCAGGAGCCGCCCGGCATTCTCCATCAGGAGGCTCAGCAGCTCGAACTCCTTGCGACGGAGGTGGACCTCCTCGCCCCGGATGAAGACCAGGTGGCGGTCGACGTCGACCTGGATGCCGCCGGCCTCGAGCACCGAGCCCGGCTCGGGGCGGCGCTCCGCTCGCGAACCCGACGTCGCCGCCAGGTCGTCCGCTCCCTCCGCCGGTGCTCCGGCGTCCGTCGATCCGTTCTCCCCGGGAGTGCGCCGGAGGACCGCCCGCATCCGGGCCACCAGTTCGCGCAGCCGGTAGGGCTTGGTGACGTAGTCGTCGGCGCCGACCTCGAGGCCGACCACGGTGTCGATCTCGGTGCCCTTGGCCGTGACCATGATGATCGGGACGGTCGAGTGGGCCCGGATCGACCGGCACACGTCGATGCCCGACAGCCGGGGGAGCATGAGGTCGAGGAGGACCAGGTCCGGCTCCACCTCCGCGAACAGTCGGAGCGCCTCGGGGCCGTCGGTGGCCACCGTGACGGCGAAGCCCTCGCGGGCCAGGCCGATCACCAGGGCGTCGACGAACGACTCGTCGTCCTCGGCCAACAGCACCCGGGTCTGGGTGGGGACCTCGAGGGCCGCCTTGCCGCCGTCCGTCTTCGTCACGCCGCCACTCTTACCCAACTGCCGTGTCTTGGCCACTGTGCGACGGTCCCCTCGGTCAGGCGGTGTATTCGGGCGGGTTCGGCAGGACGAGCGTGAACGTCGAGCCCTCCCCCTCGCGTGAGTCCACCTCGACCCGGCCCTGGTGGTTGCTGGCCACGTGGCGGACGATGGAGAGGCCCAGGCCGGTGCCGCCGGTGGAGCGGCTGCGACCGTGGTCCACCCGGTAGAAGCGCTCGAAGATCCGCTCGAGGTCGCGGGTGGGGATGCCCACACCGGTGTCGGCCACCGAGATCCGGATCTCGCCGTCGGCCTGCGTGGCCGACACCGTCACGGAGGCGTCCTCGTAGGAGAAGGTCACGGCGTTCTCGAGGATGCTGTGGATCGCCGAGACGAGCTGGCGGCGGTCGCCCACCACGTGGACGGGCGGGTCCGGCTCGTCAAGTTCGATCGTGATGTTGCGCTGCTCGGCCGCGCTGCGGACCCGTTCCACGGCTTCGGCCATGACCAGGTTGATGTAGATCGGCTCGCGGGGCGGGGTCTCCTCGGACTCGATCCGGCTGAGGTCGAGGAGGTCGTCGATGATGCGGCTGACCCGGAAGGCCTCGGCGTGGATACGCGAGGCCAGGCGTTGGGCCACCTCCGGGTCGGGCTCCACGGTCAGCGTCTCGGCCAGCAGGCCCAGGGCGCCGATGGGCGTCTTGAGCTCGTGGCTGACGTTGGCCACGAAGTCACGACGGATCTCCTCGAGGCGGCGGCGCTCGGACACGTCCTCGATGATGGCGATCACCCCGAGGGGACGGCGCCCGTCGTCGATGAGGCGGGTGCGCACGGCCAGCGTCTGGCGGGGTGGGCCGTAGAGGTCGAGCGTCCGCTCGGCCGACCCCTCCTGCCAGGCGTTCTCGAGCAATTCGGTGACGGCCTGGGCGGCCAATGCGTCACCGTGCCGGTTGTTCATCAGGGCGATGGCGCGGGCGTTGCGGAAGGCGACCTCGCCGTTCTCGTCGCAGACGATCACGCCCTGGGTGAGGGTGTCGAGGGCCCGCCGGAGGCGGATGGCGTCGGCACTGGCCTCGGTCACGGCTTCGGCGGCGTCCCCGGCCACCTTCTCCAGATGGCTCAGCACGGGCTCCATGCCCCCGTCGTCCGGAGCTTCCACGCCCAGGCGGTTGGACAGGGCCGTCAGGCGCTGCTGCAGGCTCCGCCGGCCCTGGCGTCGGCCGGTCTGGAAGGCGATGGCGACCGCCAGCACGGCCAGCACCCCCAGGACGATGTACCCGATCACGTACGACTTCACGGTTCCAAGTGTGGCAGGCCCACGACGACCCGGGAACCAGGGGCGACATCGTGTACTGGAAAAGCATGAAATATACTGAAACATATTGATATGGGATGTAATGATCTCTAGGGTGGGCGGATGCTCCCCGACTCCGTGATCCCGCTCCCACACGTCCTGCAACTGGCTGTCTCGATGACCCCGGACCCGTCCCAGCTGCCCGGCGGACAGGTGCTCCAGAAGCTCACGGACGGGTTGGGCGGCTGGGCCCTCGCCCTGTCGCTCGTCGGCCTGCTGATCGGGGCCGCGGCCTGGGCGCTCGGAGCCCACAGCCAGAACTACCAGCAGTCGTACAGCGGTCGGAAGGCGGTACTCGTCTCCGGCTTCGCCGCCCTGCTGATCGGCGCGGGACCGGCCATCGTCAACTTCTTCTTCTCGACCGGACAGGGCGTGCACTGAGTGCCGGCCGTCCCGCGCCTCCCGATCGAAGCGCTGCCGCACGCCACGCTGTCGGTGCTGTCGCTTCCGGCGGTGTCGGTGCCGGGCGCCGTGTGCACCCCCGCGGCGGGCGCCCTGGGCGCGGCCTGCTCGGTGGCCGGTGGCGTGTCCGGTGCGGTGGGGTCGGCCGTCGGTTCGGCTGTCGGGTTCGGCGTCGGCAGCGTGCTCGACGCGGTCAGCAGCTGGGTGACGAGCGGGGCGGTGTGGCTGCTCGGCCGGGTCGGTGCCGTCCTGGCGTCGTCCACCGCAGTCGACCTCGGCGCACCCTGGTTCACGGCCCACTACGCGACCATGGCCGCGTTGGCCGGAGTCGTCATCGTGCCGCTGCTCCTGCTGGGCGTCCTCCAGGCGCTCTACCGCCAGAGCGCGTCGATGCTGCTCCGCTCGGTGCTCGTCAACGTCCCCCTGGCGGTGCTGCTGACCGCGGTCGCCGTGACGCTCGTCCAACTCGGCCTGTCGGTGACGGACTCGATGTGCGCCGCGGTGTCCGGTGGGAGCGGATCCGACGCCGGCCACTTCATGACCGCGGTCGCCGCCGCCCTCACCCCGGTGGCGGCCTCCGGCCAGCCCGGCGCGCCGTCGTTCGTGCTGTTCCTGGGTGGGATCGCCGTGGTGGCGGGTGCCGTGATGGTCTGGCTGGAACTGCTGCTGCGAGCCGCCGCCGTCTACGTGGCGGTGCTGTTCCTCCCCCTGGCGCTGGCTGGACTGGCGTGGCCGGCCATCTCCCACTGGAGCCGCCGCCTGGCCGACACCCTTGCGGCCCTGGTGCTCGGCAAGCTCGTGATCGTCGCCGTCCTGAGCCTGGCCGCCGGTGCGCTGGCCGGCGGCACCGGGTCGACACCGTCGGGCGCCGCGTCGTCCGGAGGCGGCTTCGCCTCGGTGCTCGGCGGGGCCGCGTTGCTGCTCCTCGCCGCCCTGGCCCCGTGGTCGCTCTTCCGGCTCCTCCCGTTCCTCGAGGCCGGGGCCGTCGGCCACCTCGAGGGCGTCAGCCAACGGGCGCGTCACCTCGCCGCCGCACCGACCGCCGGACTGGCCAACGTCGCACTGCGTGCCGCCGCGGCCGGATCCCTCGCCACCGGACCGGTCGGCGCCATCGGCGTGGTGGCGGCCACCGGCGGTGGAGGCGGTGGATCGGGTGGCGTGGGGAGCCTGCTCGGTGGCCTGGGGGGCGGTGGATCGGGTGGCGGGGGGAGTGGCGGGTCGGGAAGTGGCGGCGCGGTCGGCCTCGACGGATTCGCCGATGCGCTGCCGGGAGGGACGGCCCCCGGGTCCGAAGGGAACGGGGGCTGGAACGACGGTGGGGTCGGTGGGACCGGCGCCGACCCGCTGCCGTGGGAGCCGGGTGGGTCGATCCCCCGGATGGCGCCACATCCGCACTCGGCCATCAACAACCGTCGGGTGGCCGATCTGGTCGCCGGGCGCGATCCGTTCGCCCATGGACCGCCCCCGTTGTCCCCGATGCGGCGCTCCGCCGTGCCCGCACTCGCCCCGGGAGTGACCTACGTGCGTCCCCTGCCTCGCCAGACAGGCGCGCTCCGCCCGGACCACCTGGGGCGCGATGAGCTCGGGCCTGTCCTCATCGGCGGGATCCAGACCCCGGACGACGTCGACCGGTGAGCGACACCACCGATCGGGCCGGCCCGCGGGTCCGCTACCGCTTCCCGCCGTTGGAGCGCCGTGGCGTCATCGCCGGCTGGCGGGCGGGCCAGGTGGCGACCGTGGCCGGCGGCCTGGTCCTGGCCGTCCTGTCGGTGCGGAGCCGACCCTCCCTCGCCGGCGTGGTCGTGGCGATGGCCTGGGTCGGCGGCGCCGTCGCGCTGGCGTTCTGGCCCGTCGCCGGACGCACCGGCGAACAGTGGCTGCCCGTGGTGGTCCGCTGGGGTTGGGCCGGTGTCACCGGCCACCGCTTCGAACCGGCCCCCGGGCCGGGTGCCGGGGCGCTGGTCGACGTCCCGCCGGGACCGGACGGCGGCCCGCCACGACGGGTGACCCCGCGCCGCGGTCCGCCGACGCGCTCCGTCTTCGACGGCCTGCACCTCGTGACCGGCCCGACCGACGCCGGCGGGCCGGGGACCGGTGTGCTGGTCGACGAGCGCGCCCGTACGGTGACGGCCGTCCTCGAGGTGCGCGGCCACAGCTTCGCCCTCCTCGCCCCGACCGAGCAGGACGCCCGGGTGGCGGGGTGGGCCCGGGTCCTGGCCTCGCTGGCCCGGGAGGGCTCGACCGTGCACCGGCTCCAGTGGTTGGAGACCTGCGTGCCCGACGACGGGGGTGCGGTCCGGTCGTACGTCGCCGAGCACCAGGTGCTGGGCGACGACGCCCCCGCCGTCCGCTCCTACCGTCGGCTGCTCGACGAGGCGTCGCCGGTCACGAAGCGGCACCGGGTGCTCGTGGCCGTGTCGGTCCACCGGGGCCGCGCCGCCCGCGCCGTCCGGGCCTCCGGCGGAGGCCTCGGCGGTGCGCTGGTCGTGCTCGGACGGGAGGTGGGATCCGTGGCGGCGGCGCTGGCGGCGGCCGACATCGGCGTCGACGGCCTGCTCGACCGCGACGGCCTGGCGGACACGCTGGCCGGAGCGATGCGACCCGCGCCGGGTGGAGCGCCCGTGGGTGGACCGGTGCCACTCCCGACGGTCCCGTCGGGGGACCCGTGGCCCATGGGCACCCGGGCCGGGTGGGAGTCCGTCCGGACGGACGGTTCGTGGCACGCCACCTACTGGGTGGCCGAGTGGCCGCGGGTCGACGTCCATCCGGACTTCCTCGGTCCCGTGCTGTTCGCCCCGGTGCGCCGCACGCTGGCCGTGGTGATGGAGCCCGTGGACCCGACGCGCGCCGCCCGCCAGGTGGCGCAGGCCCGCACGGCCGGACTGGCCGACGGCGAACTGCGGCGTCGCAACGGCTTCCTGTCGTCGGCCCGCCACGCCCGTGAACGGCAGAGCATCGACGACCGGGACGTCGAGCTGACCGACGGCCATGCCCAGTTCCGCTACTCCGGCTACCTGGGGGTGACCGCCGACAGTGCCGCGGACCTCGTCGAGGCGTGCGCCACCCTCGAGCAGGCCGCCGGGCAGGCCCGACTCGACGTGCGCCGCCTCTACGGCCAGCAGGACGTGGCACTGCTGTGCCTGCTGCCCACCGGTCGCGGCCTGTCGTGACCCCGTCCTGGTCGGCCCGGTCCGGTCCGGGGCTGCCGGCCCACGTCGCCACCACCCGGCACCTGTGTGCCGCCTACCCGCTGGTGGCCGAGGCCGGCCTCGGCCACCGGGGCGTGCTCATCGGACGTGACGTGCTCGGCGGCTCGTTCGTCTACGACCCGTTCACCCTCTACCGGGCCGGCGTCGTCACCAATCCCAACATGGTGGTGATCGGGCAGATCGGCCGGGGCAAGAGCAGCTTCGTCAAGTCCTACCTGTGGCGTCAGGCGGTGTTCGGTCGCAGTGCCTGGGTGATCGATCCCAAAGGTGAGTACGGCCCGCTGTGCGAGGCCTGGGGTGTGCGGCCCGTGGCCCTGCGGCCCGGCGGTCCCGTCCGACTCAACCCGCTCGACCCCGGAGGCACCGGCGCCGGGACCGACGGTGACGGCCCGGCGGCGCGTCGCACCGCCTTGACAGCCTCGCTCGCCGTGTCGTGCCTGGGCCGCGATCTCCTCCCCCGGGAGCGCGCCGCCATCGACGCCGCTCTCGAGGCGGCCGCGGCCATGGCCTCGCGGCGGTCGATGGCCTCGCCCACCCTCCCCCTGGTGGTGGACGCGCTGCTCGAGCCCGACGAACGGGCCGCCGCTGACCTGCGGACCACCCGGTCCGAACTCGTCGAGGACGGGCGGGACGTGGCGCTCGAGCTGCGCCGTCTGGTCCACGGCGACCTGCGCGGGATGTTCGACGGGCCGACCTCCGACGGGCTGCGCCTCGACGGTCCCCTGGTGGTCCTCGACCTGTCCGCCGTGTACCACTCACCCGCCCTGGGCGTCCTCATGGCCTGCGCCGCGGCGTGGCTGCAGAGCGCCGTCGAGGCCCGTCACCGCAACCGCATCCTGCTGGTGGTGGACGAGGCGTGGGCCATCCTGGGCAACCTCGGCGTGGCCCGCTGGCTCCAGTCGTCGTGGAAGCTGTCGCGGGCGATGGGCGTCGCCAACATCGCCGTGCTCCACCGCCTGTCGGACCTGGCCGCGGTGGGGGCCGCGGGCAGCGAGCAGGTCGGTCTGGCCGAGGGACTGCTGGCCGACTCCGAGACCCGTGTCGTCTACGCCCAGTCCCCGGGTGAGGTCGCCCGGACCGGCGACCTCCTCGGTCTGACCGGTACCGAGGCCGACCTGGTGAGCACCCTGGTCCGGGGGACCGCACTGTGGAAGGTGGGCCGGCGCTCGTTCCTGGTGGAGCACCGGCTCGGCCGGGGCGAGGAGTGGCTGGTCGACACCGACCGGGCCATGGCCGACGTCGACGGTCCCGACCCGGGCGGTACCGGGTGCGTCGGGCCGCACCGGTGAACGCCCCGACGGTGCTGGCCCTGGTCGTCGGCGCGTCGGCCGTGGCGGTCGCCGCGCTGGCGGGCCCCGACCGGCAGTGGGCGCCCCGGCTGCGGCGGCCCGCCCCGTCGTGGCCGACCCGGCCGTCACGGGGTGGCGCGTCCCGTCGCCGGCCGCCGCCGGCCCCTCCCACGCCCACCGCCCGGTGGGCCCGCCCGTCCGACCTCGGCGACCTGGTCGTCAAGCCGTCGGGGGCGCCCCCGCCGGGTCGTCTCGTCCTCGGCCGGGTGGGACGGCGGCTGGTGGCCGCCGAGCGGGCCCAGTCGGTGATCGTCTTCGGCCCCACCCAGTCGCACAAGACGACCGGGTTCGCCGTGCCGGCCATCCTCGGGTGGACCGGCCCGGTGGTGGCGTCCAGCGTGAAGGGCGACCTGCTCGAGCACACCGCCCGGTATCGGGCCACGCTGGGCGAGGTCCACTGTTTCGATCCCACGGGGTCGACGGGCCTGCCCGCGGTGGCCTGGTCGCCCCTGCCGACGGCGCGCACGTGGCCGGGGGCACGGCGGGCGGCGGCCACCCTCACCGAGGTCGGTCGGTCCCAGGTCGGCACCATGGCCGACGGCGACTTCTGGTACGCCACAGCGTCCCGGCTCCTGGCCCCGCTGCTGTTCGCCGCGGCCACCGCCGGTCGGGACATGGCCGAGGTCGTCCACTGGGTCGAGACCGGCGAGGAGGACGAGGTCCTGGACCTGCTTCACGCCGCCGGCGTGCCCGAGGCGGTCGACGCCGCCCGGTCCGCCTTCGGCAAGGAGGAGCGACAGCGCAGCTCCATCGTGACCACGCTCGAGACACTGCTCGAGCCCTTTGCCGGGGCGGCGCCGTTCGGTGCCCCGGCGCTCGATCCGGCTGCGCTGCTCGCCGGGTCGGACACCCTGTACCTGTGCGCCCCGGCCCACGACCAACGTCGCCTGACCCCGCTGTTCGTCGGCGTCCTCCGGGCTGTCCTGGACACCGCCTACGACCGGGTGACGCGCTCGGGGCGGCCGCTCGACCCACCGCTCCTCGTGGTGCTCGACGAGGCGGCCAACATCGCGCCGGTCCCGGACCTCGACGCGCTCGCCGCCACGGCGGCCGGGCACGGGATCCAGCTGGTGACCGTGTGGCACGACCTGGCCCAGATCCAGGCGCGCTTCGGTCCCCGGGCGACGACGGTCGTCAACAACCACCGGGCCAAGCTCTTCCTGTCCGGGATCTCGGACCCGGCCACCCTCGACTACGCCAGCCAGCTGGTCGGTGACGAGGAGCGCCACCTGCCGGCCACGACGTCGGGTGGGCGCTCCGGCCCCAGCACGACCCGGTCGCCCACCCTCCGCCGCCTGGCCCCGCCCGATGCCCTGCGCCGCACGCCGACCGGTGGGGCCGTCCTCGTCTACCGCGACCTCCCACCGGCCCGACTGACCCTGCGGACCTGGTTCGACGACCCGTGGCTGGCCGCCCGGGCCCGGTGTGCCGGGGCCGGGGACGACGCCGCACGGGCGGAGGGGTCGTCGGCCCGGTAGCGTCGCGGGGATGACCTTCCGGGGGCCCTCCTTCCGTCGGCCCGCCGCGGCATGCGTGGTGGCGGCGTGCGTGGTGCTGGCGGCCACCCTGGCCGCCGTCGCCCCGGCTGCGGCGTCCGGAGCCACGACACCGACCGGCTCCGCCACCGCCACCTTCGGCCCGACGTCGACGTTCGCTCCGGCCACCGCCGCCGTCAACGGCTCGACCGACGTCTACCACTGCTTCCTGATCGATCCCCACCTGACCTCGAACCGCGAGCTGGTCTCGAGCGAGTTCCTGCCCGGGGCCCGGAAGGAGGTCCATCACGCCATCTACTTCCTGATCCCGCCGAACCTGGCCCACGAGGCCCGCGCGCTCGATGCCACCAGCCACGGCAAGGGGTGGAGCTGCTTCGGTGCCCCGCTCAATCCCAACGGCACTTTCGACAACACGACGTGGCTGGGTGGCTGGGCGCCCGGGCCCATCATCCCGCACCCGACCCCGGAGGGGACGGCGATCGCCATGCCGGCGGGCAGCCTCGTCGTCATGCAGATCCACTACAACCTGCTGGCCGGCACGTCGCCCGACCGCAGCCGGGTCCGCATCACGACCGTGCCGGCCGCGCACAGCCACCTCCAGCAGCTGCAGGCGACCAAGTTCGTCGCCCCGCCGGACCTGCCCTGCCCGTCCGGCGTGTCCGGACCTCTCTGTGACCGCCAGGCCTCCATCGCCGACCTCGTGAAGCGTACGGGCGAGCAGGCGGCCGTGCTGCTCGGCGCCATCGAGCAGGCCTGCGCGCCCTACCACGACCCGAACCATCCCCAGATGGAGGGCGATCTCGTCACCACGACGTGCGAGTGGCCGGTGGACAGGCCGATGCACATCCTGGGGGCGACACCCCACATGCACCTCCTCGGCCAGTCGGAGTCGATCACCCTGCTCCACGGCTCGACGTCGACGGTGCTCGCCTCGGTCGCCCACTACAACTTCGACGGCCAGCGGTCCTACGCCTCGCCGAAGGACACCTGGGCCGAGCCGGGCGACAAGGTGCAGGTCACCTGCACCTACGACCCCACGCTCCGCCAGGAGCTGCCGTCGCTCCGCAAGCTGCCGGCCAGGTACGTCACCTGGGGCGACGGCTCGTCGGACGAGATGTGCCTGGGCACCGTGGGCTGGGTGGCCCACTGACCACGGACGTCTGACACCGGAGCCTCAGGCCCGGGTCACTTCACCCAGTCCGCGGTCATCCCCACCACGGCCGAGCCGTCGTGGTCGCTGATCTTGTAGCTGCAGAACTCCTTCGCCCAGTGCGACGTCTGGTGGCGGAAGGAGGCCGAGTCGGTGACCATGGCGGTCAGGACGACGGCCGCCACCTCGTCGGCGGTCTGGGCCGACCCGGGGTCGGCGAACTCCGCCATGACGTGGGTCAGGTAGGCCCGCATGGCCGGCGTGTAGTCGCCTCCCTCGGCGAACAGACTGTCGACGTCGACCCCGACATTGTTGACGAACTCGGTGGACACCGGTCCCGGCTCGATGACCGACACGTGGACACCGACGGTGGCGGCCACCGGGGCCAGGCTCTCCATGAAGCCCTCCACGGCGAACTTCGCCGCGCAGTACGCCTCGTTGAAGGGCTGTCCGACCACGCCGCCGACGCTGGTCACGGTGATCACGCGGCCCCCCGAGGCGCGCAGGTGGGGCAGCGCCGCCTTCGTCGTCGCCACCACGCCGAAGAAGTTGACCTCCATGACGTCGCGCATCTCGCCCATCGACACCTGCTCGATGGTGCCCACGAAGCCGCGGCCGGCGTTGTTGACGAGGACGTCGAGGGTACCGTGGTCGGCCACCACCCCGTCGATGCAGGCGGCGACGGACGCTCCGTCGACGACGTCCAGTCGGCGGATGTCGAGGGTCACGCCCGCCGACTCGGCCGCGGCGCGCAGTGCGGTGTCCTTGCCGGTGTCGCGCAGGGTCGCCACCACGGTGAAGCCGTGCCTGGCGGCCGCGATGGCGGTCGACAGGCCGATGCCCGAGGACGTTCCGGTGACGAGGGCGACAGGAGACATGGTGAGGACCCTTTCGGTTGCGTCCCTCCAGCCTAGAGAAGCCCGCGCCGGCCGGTAGGGCCGAATTGCCGGTTGCGTGGGGGAGTCCCCGTGGGGCGGGAGGCCCTCATCCGCCGCGCAGGAGCTCCGTGGTCCGTGGGTCCGGCATCCCGTCGTAGAAGCGGCCCAGGACCCGGGTGAACCGCCCCTCGTCGGGTGCGGCCCGGGCGAAGAGGGTCATCGACGAGCGCAGCTTGCGGGCGTCCACCGGACCGAGCAGTGCCGCCGCGTCGTCGATCGGGCCCAGCAGGACGGTGTCGGTCACCCGTCGGAGGCGCTCCCCCAGCACGGGGTGGTCGAGGAAGGCGACGGCGTCACCGAGGGACGCCAGCGCGAAGTGGGCGGCCGTCGGGCTGGAGCCGAGGCCGTGCAGCTGGGGGAAGACGAACCACATCCAGTGGGTGCGCTTGGCGCCGGCCGACAGCTCGCGCAGGGCCCGGTCGAAGGTGCCGTCCCGGTCCTGGGCGTCGAGGAACCGACGGGCGTCGAACGGGTCCCCGGGCTCAGAGGGCGGCGGCACGGCGCTGCACGGGCGCCAGCCCGTCGAGCTGGGTCCGCACCGAGTCCTCGTCCAGGGGGATGAGCAGGGCGGCCACCGCGTCGGCGCCGGCCTCGGCGTACCGGGCGGCGACGTCGGCGTCGAGCGGCTGGAAGTAGGGGCACACGGTCACCGTGATGTCGGACCGGCTGCGGCCCTGGTCGGCCAGGAAGCCGTCGAGCGTGGCCAGCGGGCCGGCCAGGTCCTCGGGCGCCCGGTTGAAGGTGTGCCACCCGTCACCGGCCCGGGCCACGCGCCGGAGGGCGGCGTCGGACTCCCCTCCGATGTGGATCGGCACACGGTGCTGGACCGGCTTCGGGAACATCTGGCACGGGGTGAGCGAGTAGAACTCGCCCTCGTAGGAGGACGTCTCGTCGCTCCACAGGGTGGCGAGGACGTCGAGGTACTCGTCGGTCCGCCGACCCCGCTGCGGCCAGGGCACGTTGACCGCCCGGAACTCCTCCTCCAGCCAGCCCACGCCGATCCCGAGGTCGACGCGCCCGCCCGACAGCCAGTCCAGGGTGGCCACGTCCTTAGCCGTGTAGACCGGGTTCCGCTGGGGCAGCAGCACCATCGCGGTCCCCAGCCGGACGGTCGAGGTGTGCGCGGCCAGGAACGACAGGGTGGTGAGGGGCTCGAGCAGGCCCGAGCCCGGGGGCGCCGGGATCCTGCCGTCGTCGGCGTAGGGATAGGACGAGGCGTACTCCTCGAACAGCACCACGTGCTCACCGACCCAGAGGCAGGAGAAGCCCCGCTCCTCGGCCTCCCGGCCGATGAAGGCCAACAGCTCCGGCGTGGAGATCGGCGTGGCGGTGGGGACCCAGAGTTCGACGCGCATGGAACAGGTTCTACCCGATCGGGCCCCGGCCGTGGCGGGGGTGGCGGGGGACCGCGTCAGGCGGTGGCCGCGGGAGCCACCAGTGGCCAGGGCCGCTCGCGCTCGGCGCGCAGCGCCAGGTCGAGCAGGACCTGCTCCTCGTGGTGGCGCCCGATGATCTGCATGCCCACGGGCGCCCCGTCGATGGTGCCCACCGGGATCGACACGGCCGGCAGCCCGGACAGGTTGGCCGGGATGGTCAGGGCCCCGTTGTTGCCGATCGCCCGGTCGAAGCCGTAGGTGGCGATGAGGTCGACGTCGCCGACCGTGGTGGGCAGCGGCCCGGCCGCACCGAACGCGACGTCCGGGTTGGTGGCCGCGAAGACGACATCGGCCTGATCGAACAGGTCGGCCACCTGCTCGTTGAGGGCCACCCGGAAGGCGTCGGCCTTGCCCGCCGAGTGCACGGTGTAGTGGTGGATGGCCAGGTTCATGCCGATCTGGATCTCCGGGGTGAGGTCGTCGTTGCAGTCCGGGTACCGGTCGCCGAGCTCCTCCACCAGGCCGACCAGGTTGGACAGGGCCCACTCGAGGCCGCCCTGCGGCAGCTGCACGACCACGTCCACCTGGCGGAGTCCGGCGTCCCGGATCAGGTCCTCGGCCGCCTCGACCACCAGGGCCGCCACGCGCGGCTCGACGACGGCCGACCCCAGGTCGACCGAGACGACGGCCCGCTTGCCGGCCAGGTCTATGCCGCCCAGTCCGGCCTCCCAGCCCGACACCGCGGGCAGGCTGAGGGTGTCCCGGGCGTCGAAGCCGTTGGTCACGTCGAACCACCGGGCCGTGTCGCGCACCGAGCGGGACAGGCAGCCCAGGGTGACGGTCAGCGGGGGCTGCAGGGCCTGCGGCCCCCGGGGGATCCGTCCGTAGGTGGCCTTCAGCCCGAACAGACCGGTGAACCCGGCCGGGATGCGGATCGATCCGCCACCGTCGCCGCCCGTGCCGATGGGCAGCAGTCCACCGGCGACCGCGGCGGCCGTCCCACCCGAGGAGCCGCCGGGGGTGCGCTCGGTGTCCCACGGGTTCCGGGTGACGCCGTGCAGCTTCGTCGACGTGCAGTTGACCCCGCCGAACTCGGATGCCGTCGTCTGCGCGGCCAGGACGGCACCGGACGCCCGGAGGCGGGCCACATGGGTCGAGTCGAAGGCCGACCGGCGTTCGGCGAATACCAACGACGCCTCACTGAACGGCCAGCCCTCGACGTGCTCGAGTTCCTTCACGCCCATCGGCACGCCGCCGAAGGGGAGCGACACGTCGGCGGCCGCGGCACCGGCCCGGGCCGCCTCGGCATCGACATGGCACACGGCATTGAGGTCGGAGGCCTCGATGGCGGCCAGCGAGCCCTCGAGAGCCTCCAGGGGGCTGAGGGTCTTCGCCCGGAAGGCGTCGACCAGCGAGCAGGCGTCCTGCAGCCACGGTTCCGTCATGCGACGAACCTACCCCTGGGGGCCGCCCGCGACGTGGTCACTCGGACTCAGCGCTCCGAGTCGAGGCCGGCCATCTGCGGGGCGCCGTAGCGGTCGCCGGCCACCGCGTCGGGCGGCACCGCCGCCTCGATGGCGGCCAGCTGTCCGGCGTCGAGTGACAGCGCCGCCGCCCGGAGCACACCGTCGAGCTGGGCCGGCGTGCGGGCCCCGATCACGGGCACGATGTCGTCGCCCCGGCTGGCGACCCAGGCGATGGCCACCTCGGCCACCGTCGCGTCGAGGTCGGCGGCCACGCGCCCGAGGGCGTCGACGAGGGCGAGGTTGGCGGCCACGTTCCCCGGGGCGAAGCGCGGGGCGTGGGCCCGGAAGTCACCCGGCGCCAGGGTACGGCCGGACGACCAGTGGCCCGACAGCAGGCCGCGCGACAGCGCGCCGTAGGCCGTGGTGGCGATGCCCAGCTCCCGGGTGGTCGGGAGGACCTTCGTCTCGAGGCTGCGGGACATGAGCGAGTACTCGAGCTGCACATCGGCCACGGGGTGGACGGCGTGCGCCCGTCGGACGGTGTCGGCCCCGACCTCGGACAGTCCGAGGTGGCGCACCCAGCCGGCCGCGATGCATTCGGCCACGGCCCCCACCGTCTCCTCGATGGGGACGTCCGGGTCGAGCCGTGCCGGTCGGTAGATGTCGACATGGTCGGTGCCGAGGCGCTGCAGGCTGTAGGCCAGGAAATTCTTGACCGCCGCCGGTCGGCCGTCGAATCCCAGGAACCCGCCGCCCGCATCGCGCAGGCCGCCGAACTTCACCGACAGGACCACCCGGTCGCGGTCCCGGCCGTGCAGGGCCTCGGCGATGAGCAGCTCGTTGTGGCCCATGCCGTAGAAGTCGCCGGTGTCGATCAGGGTGATGCCGGCGTCGAGCGCGGCATGGACGGTGGCGACGGCCTCGGCCCGGTCGGTCGGGCCGTAGGCACCGGACATCCCCATGCAGCCGAGTCCCACCGCCGACACGGGTCCGGCCACTCCCAGGGTGCGCTGTTCCACAGAGTTCCTCCTCCACTCCGTCGGCACGACGGCGCCGTCCTCCGGCAACCTACCGGTGCGCGGTCCCCGGGCGGTTTAGCGTGAGGGCATGACCACCAGTGACCACGGGGCCGACGTCACCGGCCCGCAGCCCGTGCCCGCCGTCGAACCGGACGCCGCGCGCCCGACTCCCGAGCACCCCTTCACCCTGGCCGTCGACATCGGCGGGACCGGTCTCAAGGCGTCCGTGCTCGACGCCACGGGCGCCATGGTGGCCGACCGGGTCAAGATCCCGACCCCCTACCCCCTGCCCCCCGACAAGCTGGTGTCCTCGCTCAAGAAGCTGGTGGCCCCGCTGCCCACCGCCGAGCGGGCGTCGGTGGGCTTCCCGGGAATGGTGCGGGGCGGGGTCGTCCTGTCGGCACCGCACTTCACCACGGTCAGCGGGCCGGGCAGCGACGTCGACCACCACCTGGTCAAGCAGTGGTCGCGGTTCGACCTGGCCGCCGCGCTCGCCCAGGAGTTCGGGGTGCCCACCAAGGCGGCCAACGACGCCGACATCCAGGGTGCGGCGGTGGTCCGGGGGGACGGGCTCGAACTGGTCATCACCCTCGGGACCGGGTTCGGGACCGGCCTGTTCTACAACGGTGAGCTGCTGCCGCACCTGGAGATCGCCCACCAGCCGTTCCGCAAGGGGGAGTCCTACGACGAGCAGCTCGGCGAGGCCACCCGGAAGGACATCGGCGAGACCCGTTGGAACAAGCGGGTGATGAAGGCCATCGACAACATGCGCTCCCTGACGCTGTTCGACCACCTCTACATCGGCGGGGGGAACTCGCGTCGGGTCCTCCGTCGCCACCTGCCCGACGACGTCACCGTGGTGGACAACACGGCGGGGATCCTCGGTGGGATCCGGCTGTGGGTGCCCCTCCACGGCGGAGCCCCGGAGGGCTGACCGGGTCCCGCCGACCGCCCGCCCGACCGGCGCCGGCGGGCGGTGTCCCGACGGGTCGCCCCGTCAACCCTGCCAACGGCGCCAGCGCCGCTCGACCACCTTGAGGTCCTTCTTCCAGCCCGCGCGCGCCTCCCGCGCCCGGTCGCGCTGGGCGCCCACCAGGCGCTCGGCGGCGTCCGCCAGTTCGGGCTGCTCGTCGGCCAGCGCCTCGAGCCAGCCGATGGAGAAGACCACGTCGTGGAGCCCGCCGAGCTTGCTCTGGAGCCGCTCGGCCGCCCGGGCGGTCTTGCGGGCCGGACCCCCCTCCACCAGGGCCACGGTCTCGGCGCCGTAGCGGAGGTCCTTCAGGCGGATCCTCAGCTGGTGGAGGTGCACGTCGGACGGGTCCTTGCGGGCCGTGCGGGCCGCACCCCGCAGATCGTGCCAGGCGCGGTGGAGCATGGTCGGGAGGACCTCGGAGGCCGGCTTGGCGGCCTTCGACTTGAACGCCGGACCTTCCCACAGGACCATCATCTGCTCGGTCAGCTGGATCCGCCGCGGCCCGGCCCGCTCGGCCGCCAGCACCCGTTCGACCTCCTGGCGCTGCCAACCGATGACGGCACCGAGTCGGGCCACCTCGGTGCGGTCGAGCACCTCGGGACCGTGCTCGTCCACCAGGGTGGCCAACAGGTCGAGGTCCCGGGAGTGGCCGAGGGCGTTGCCGTACCAGGCGAGCTCGGCCCGCAGGGCGGTGCCCCAGGCCGGGTCGAGGAGGAGGCGGAACGTGCGCAGGTTGGATCGGATGCGGCGCATGGCCACCCGGCTCTGGTGGATGCGCTCGGTGCGGTCGGGGTGCCGCCCGGTGCCTTTCAGCGCCCCCCCGGCCGACTGGGCCCACAGCGGACGCGTGTCCGTCGCCAGGGAGCGCGCGTCGACCGTGGCGGTGGGGCCGGGGTCATCCGCCGGCCCGTCGTCCCGGTCGTTGAGCAGGAAGGTGCGGGCGGCCATGGCCAGGACCCGGTGGAGGACGATGCCGGCCGTCGGGTCGGGCAGGAAGTCGTCGACGGCCGGTGGGGCGTCGCCTGACGGTGCCGCGGCGGGGTCCGGTCCCCCGTCGATCTCGTCGTCGAATGGATCGGTCGTCATGGGCCTGCCTCCACGCCCAGCCTACGGGGGTGTGACACCCACGTGGGAGGGCGCCGCGGCGCGGCACCGGGGCCGCGCGCGCCCGACGTCGCCGGGCCGCGGCCCGCACCCGCCGCGGACCCGGCCGGTACCCTGTGGCCATGCGCGCCGTGACCATCGTCGACGAGGAGCTCCACTGGTCCGAGCACCCCGATCCCACGGCCGGGGCGGGGGAGGTGGTGGTGTCGGTCCGTGCCGCCGGCCTCAACGGGGCCGACATGCTGCAGCGGCGGGGCCTCTACCCGGCGCCCCCCGGGTGGCCGCAGGACATCCCGGGCATGGAGTTCTCGGGCACGGTGCTGGCGTGTGGCGAAGGGGCCGTCCGCTTCGCGCCCGGCACCCGGGTGATGGGGATCTGCGGGGGCGGCGGGCAGTCCGAGCGGGTCGTGGTGCCCGAGTCGACCCTCCTCACGGTGCCCGACGGCGTGGACCTGGTGGCGGCGGGTGGTTTCCCGGAGGTCTTCTGCACGGCGCAGGACGCGTTGTTCAGCCAGGCCGACCTGTGTGAGGACGACACCGTGCTGATCTCGGGGGCGGCGGGTGGTGTCGGTACCGCCGCCGTGCAGCTCGCGGCGGTGGCCGGCGCCCGGGTGGTGGCGACGGTGCGGAACCCCGACCACCACGACCGGGTCCGGGCCCTGGGAGCCGACGAGGTGATCCTGCCGGACCAGGTGGGTGACCACGGTCCTTACGACGTGTCCCTCGAGCTGGTCGGTGCGCCCGGTGTCGAGGCCGTCCTGCCCCACCTGTCCAAAGGGGCCCGGGTCGTGGTGATCGGCGTCGGGGCCGGGGCGCGGGCCCAGGTCAACCTGTTGGCGCTGATGGGGTCCCGGGCCACCATCGGTGGCTCCACCCTGCGGGCGCGGACCGCCGAGGAGAAGGCCGAGGTGGCCTGGCTGGTCGAGAGTCGGGCCGTCCACCTGCTCGGGACCGGTGCCGTCACCGTGCCGGTGGCTGCCACGTTCCCGATGACGGAGGCCGCCGCGGCCTACGAGCGGTTCGCGGCCGGCGGCAAGCTGGGCAAGATCATCCTGGTGAACGGGTCGTGAACGACGCCGCGGACCCCTGGCCGAGGGACGCCCCGCACCGATGACCGGCCAGCTCGTGCTCCGCCACGACGCCCACGGGCTGGCGACACTCACGCTCAACCGGCCGGAGAAGCTCAACGCCCTCACCCCTTCGATGTTCGTGGAGCTGCGCGCCCACGTCGACGCCCTGGCCGGGGACCCGTCGATCGGGTGCGTCGTGCTGCAGGGTGCCGGCCGGTCGTTCTGCGCCGGCCACGACCTCGAGGCCATCGCCACCGGCGAACGGGCACCGAGCCGCCACTTCGAGCCGGAGACGGTGGACGCCCTGGAGGCCCTGCCCCAGCCCGTCATCGGCCGGCTCCACGGACACTGCTTCACCGGGGGACTCGAGCTGGCGCTGGCCTGCGACGTGCTCGTCGCCGCGGCGTCGACGACCCTGGGCGACACCCACGGCCAGTGGGGCCTGGCCCCCGTCTGGGGCATGTCGGTCCGCCTGCCCGAGCGGGTGGGCCGGTCGACGGCCAAGCAGCTCATGTACACGAGCAGGCGGGTGGCCGCCCCCGAGGCGGCGGCCATCGGCCTCGTCGACGTCTGCACCCCCGACGACGGCCTGGACGGGGCCGTGGCCGCCCTCGCCGCCGAGGTGCTGGCCAACTCGTGGGGCACCAACCACATCGTCAAGCGGCTGATCGCCGACCGGGGCGGGCGGACGCGGGCCGAGGCCCTGGTGCACGAGCGGACCATGCCCTACGGCATGCCCGAGGACGCCGCCGAACGGATGCGCCGCGGCGGACGCTGACGTGGCCTCGTTCCTCCTCCTGTGGAGCCCGAAGGGCTGGCGGTGGGACCCGTCGGCCTACGCCGAGGTCGTCCACCGGACGGCCAACGGCGAGGGGGTCGGGGCCAGGTGGAGCACCGGGCAGCGGCGTGACGGGATCCGTGCGGGCGACCGTGGCTATCTCGTCCGGACCCGCGACGCCCGGGGGATCGTGGCCGGCGCCACGTTCGACGGCGGCATCCTCGAGGATGCCCACTGGGACGGGTCCGGTCGTCCGTGGCCCTATGCCCCGCTGATCTGGGACACCCTGGTCGACCCGCGCCAGCGACTGCGCGTCGAGGACCTGAAGCGGCGCGTCCCCGAGGTGCCCTGGGACCACCTGCGCGGCTCCGGGGTGCGGGTGCCCGAGGTCGCCGAAGGTCGGCTCGAGCGTCTGTGGAGGTCGCACGTCGACGGGCTGGAACGCTGTTCGCCCGGCGAGGTCGTCGACGACTCCCTACCGGAGGGAGCGCGGTCCACCGTGTCCGTCAACCGGTTCGAACGCGATCCCGTGGCGCGGCGGGCGTGCATCGACCGGTGGGGTGTGGACTGCTCGGTCTGCGACTTCAGCTTCGGCCGGGCCTACGGCAACCTGGGTACCGGCGTCATCGACGTCCACCACGTGACACCCGTGGCCCGGCTGGGGCCGCACTACCGCCTGGACGCCGAGCGCGACCTGCGACCGGTGTGCGCCAACTGCCACGCCATGCTCCACGCCACCTACCCCGGGCTCACCATCGGCGAGCTCCGCCGCCGGGTCCGCGCCGACGCCTGACCCGGCTCCGGGCGGACGGTCGGGTGCGCCTACCGCGAGACGATGACCGACGAGCCGTGGCCGAAGAGGCCCTGGTTGGCCGTGACCCCGACCCGCGCGCCCTCCACCTGGCGCCCCGTCGCCCGACCCCGCAGCTGCCAGACCAGCTCGCACACCTGGGCGATGGCCTGGGCCGGAATGGCCTCGCCGAAGCAGGACAGGCCACCGCTGGGGTTGACCGGGACCCGGCCGCCCAGCGTCGTGTCGCCGTCGCGGAGGAGCTTCTCCGCCTCGCCCTGCTTGCACAGGCCGATGTCCTCGTACCAGTCGAGCTCGAGCGCGGACGACAGGTCGTAGACCTCGGCCAGGTCGACGTCCTCGGGACCGATGCCGGCCTCCTCGTAGGCGGCCAGGGTCACCGACTCCTTGAACGTCGGGCCCACGGAGGATGCCGCCACCGACGAGTCGGTCGAGAAGTTGGGCATCTCGATGATGGCCTGGGGGAACCGGGGCGTGACCGTCGACACCGCGTCGATCGTCACCAGGTCCTGGCCGCCGGCGTGCTTCTTGGCGAACTCCGTGGAGCACAGCACCAGCGCGGCCCCGCCGTCGGAGGTGGCGCAGATCTCGAGCAGGCGCAGCGGATCGGCGACCATCGGGGACGCCAGGACCTCGTCGGCGGTGACCTCCTTGCGGTACCGGGCGTACGGGTTCGCCAGGCCGTGGCGGGCGTTCTTCACCTTGACCGCGGCGAAGTCGGCCTCGGTGGCCCCGAACAGCTCCATCCGGCGTCGTGCGTAGAGCGCGAAGTAGGTGGGGTTGGTGGCGCCCATGAGGTGGAAGCGCAGCCAGTCCGGGTCGTCCTTGCGGTCCCCGCCCACGGGCTTGAAGAAGCCCTTGGGGGTGGTGTCGGCCCCGATCACCAGGGCCACGTCGCACAGACCGGCCAGGATCTGGGCCCGGGCGTTGTTGATGGCCTGGGCTCCCGAGGCGCAGGCGGCGTACGACGAGGAGACGCGGGCGCCGGTCCAGCCGAGCGCCTGGGCGAAGGTGGCGCCGGCCACGAAGCCGGGGTAGCCGTTGCGGATGGTGTCGGCCCCGGCCACGAACTGGATGTCGGTCCAGTCCACGCCGGCCTCGGCCAGTGCGTCGGAGGCCGCCGCCAGGCCGTACTCGACGAAGTTGCGGCCCCACTTGCCCCAGGGGTGCATGCCGGCGCCGAGGACGGCGACCTTCTTGTCGGTTCCCATGGTCAGGCCCCCTGTCCGCTGGTGGCGTCGGCCGCGGCGACGGGCCGCCACTTCCACACCAGGTACTCGTGGTCGTCGTCCTCGTAGAGGGTGTCGAGCACGAGCTCGACCTCGACGCCCACGCTCAGGTCGTCGACGCCCACGCCGGGCACGACCTGGCCCATGACCACCATCTGCTCGGCGGCCAGCTCGACCGCGCAGATGGAGAAGGGGACGTAGGGGTCGGCGGCGACGTAGGGCTCGGGCGGCTGGTAGCCGGCGTCGGTGTAGGACCAGACCTTGCCGGTGCGGCTGAGCTCCGTCTCGGCGAACTCGGTGCCCCGGCAGTGCGGGTTGCGACAGAAGTAGGTCTCCTTGGGGAAGGCGACGTTGCCGCAGCTGGTGCACCTGGAACCGAGCAGGGCGGGTGCCCCCTCGTCCATGGTGAACCAGCCCTCGATGGCGGGCACCCGGGTCTTGGTGGTCATGGCCGGAATCCTAACGGAGCGTCAGAAACTCCGTCCGATGCCGAACCTGGTGGTGGGGACGTGCTTCGGTCTCCCGACGCCAACGTCGGGACTCGGTGCGGCAAGATCGCTCACGTGCGAATTCGGGTGCGTCCGGGGATCCTGACGGTGGTGTTCCTGGCGGCGTCGACGCTGCCCGCCTGTGGGAGCGGTGCCGCCGCGCCGGTACGGACCCCGCTACCCGGAGTCTGCGGAGACGGCGCGTGCCCGGTCTCCGTTCCGACCACGACCGTTCCGCCGGGCCCGCGCGAGCGCGCCGTGTTCACGCGGTGGTGCTCGCTGTCCAGTGGCGACACCGCCGCCCGGGTGACCGCCATCATGGGCGCACCCCATGGTGATCTGGTGACTGCGACCGCGACGGTGCTCGGTGCCACCGACATCGGCGTGCTCGGGGCCAAGGTGACCCTGTCGGAGTGGGACAGTCCGGGCGTCCAGTTCCTGGTGCGCTTCGTCGACGGCAGGGTGAACGGCCTCCAGGCGTTCGCTGCCAATCGGGGGGAGTCGCCGGTGAACGCCTACTTCTCGCTGCCGGCCGACCTACCGTGTGCCATCGACCGATAACGGTTCCGTCACTCCGGCACCCCGCCGAGGCCGCCCTTGGCGCGGGACGCCTCGATCCTGGCGGCATCCCACCCCAGCACGTCGGCGAGGACCTCCTCGGTGTGCTGGCCGACCGTCGGGGCGTGGGTCGGGACCGGCATCTGCTCGCCGATGAACTTGAGGGGGGAGCCCAGCTGCTCGGCCCCGAGCCGGTCGACGGGGTACCAGTGGAACCGGTCCTGGAACTGCGGGTCTGCGGCGATCGTCTTCGGCGAGTTGACCGGGGCCACCGGAAAGTTCCGCTCCACTCCGAAGTCGATCCACTCCGTGGACGTGCGGGTGTGGAAGATGTCGCGCAGCTCGGCGCGGAGTTCGAGGTTGCCGACGGCGTGGTCGGCGTACTTCGAGCCCGGCCACCGCTCGAACAGGTCGGTGCGGTCGACCGCCTCGCAGAAGTTCTTCCAGAGGGACTGCTCCGACGCCATGAACAGGACGTATCGGCCGTCGGCGGCCTCGTAGACCTGGTAGCGGACGCCGTGGATCATCCCGGCGGTGCCCGGATCACGGCGGGCGTAGCCGTCCGACTTGTTGCCGGTCACCTCCGACTCGGGCCGCTCGTAGGCCCTCCAGGTCTCGCTCCGGTACCAGTCCATGGCCGCGGCGGCATCGGACTGGGCGACCTCGAAGTAGGAGCCCTCACCGGTCGTCTTGGCGCGCAGCACGGCGGCCATGATGCCGAGGGCGCCGAAGAGCGGCCCGGCGTGGATGCCCATCGAGGCGTGCTCGGGCAGGTACGAGAAGCCGTCGTCGTCGACCTGCGGGGTGACGATGCCGGCCCAGGTGTCGAAGGCCACCCCGTGCGCCGGAAGGTCCTTGTAGGGCCCGGTCATGCCGTAACCGGAGATGGTGCAGAACACGATGTCCGGCTTCAGCGTCTTCAGGTCCTCGTAGCCCACGCCGCGTCGGGCGAGGACCCCGGGGCGCCCGGCCTCGACCACCACGTCACACACCCGGGCGAGCTCCTTGAAGGTGGCCACGTCCTCCTCGGTCCGGAGGTCCATGACGATGGAGCGCTTGCCCCGGTTGAGGTGCAGGTGCATGAGGGAGACGCCCTCGACGATCGGCCACGTCATGTCGCGGATGTAGTCACCCGCCTTGGGCTCGACCTTGATCACCTCGGCGCCCAGGTCGATGAGGGGCATGGTGATGGCGGCCGGGCCGAGGGCGGAGACCTCGAGGATGCGGATGCCGTGGAGGGGGGCGTCGGTGGGCATGGCCACGGATTGTATCTGACGGACCGTCAGAACCGGCCGTCCGGGCGGTCGGCCCGAGGCTCAGCGACCGCGCAGCGAGGTGGCGTCGAAGCTGACCACGGGGTCGTCGAGCGGCAGGACCATCTGGGCCCCGAGGTCGCGGTGGCCACCGGGCAACAGCCGCACGACGGTGCCGTAGGCGGTGAAGCCCACGGCGTGACGGGCGAACTCCATCGGTCCCTCGGTCACCTTGACCTCGACCACCCCCGTGCCCCCCATGCCGAGGGCCGCCGTCTGCATCCGCTCCATGGCCGCCTCCCGGGCGGCGTACATGGCCTCGGTGTAGTTGGTCAGTTCGACGTTCTGACCGGACTGCTGCATGGCCGCCCCCATCGACCGCCGGGGGGCGTAGACGAAACTGGCCCCGGCGGCGAGGCCCAGTGGCGACCAGCCGGCGGAACGCAGCAGGGTGAAGTCCCGCCCGGACAGGTCGGACACGAAGACCGGCTCGGTGCCGAGGCCGGTGGCCCCGACCGGACGGACCGCCGTCCCGACGAGGGTGACGTCGACGTGGTGACGCTCGACGGCCCACTCGACGTGGACGCCTACGACCCCGTGACCACCGGCATGCGTGCAGGCGTCGTGGAGACGACCGACGGCGGCGGCAAACGAGCGGGCGTAGGCGTCCGAGGCATGGACGATCTCTCCCTGGCCCCAGTTCCACACGCCCACCGGGACCGAGTACATCGACGCGCCGCTCACCAGTTCGACCGGCTCCCAGCCGATCGAGTGGAGGACGAGCTCTTCGTCGATGGACAGGTCCGACGTCATCCGACCGGCGGCCGGGCCGGCGGGTCGGGCCAGAGCCTCGGCCGCCGCCCGCATGTCGGCCTGGGGGTCACCGGCACCCCCCGGACTGAGCGGCTGCGGGCCGGTCACAGCAATCGCACCGTGGGTCGGGGGGCGGGCATCGGATCGAAGTCCTTGAACCGGCGGACGCGGTTGCCGCGCAGGGTGCACTCGACGGTGGAATCGCCCTCGCCGAGCTCACGCCGGCTGGTGGTCAACGACGCCCCGTGGAGCGAGTCGGGACCGAGCTGGCGCCGGATCTGCTCGGTGACGAGCTGACGGGCCGCCGTCTG
>Ga0182013_10001575_pt1 | contig 30987 bp, 24 predicted proteins | sample 612S2MmetaG_FD_120487 | JGI IMG/M metagenome (GOLD analysis project Ga0182013, IMG submission 120487) | Permafrost microbial communities from Stordalen Mire, Sweden - 612S2M metaG | ecosystem: Environmental > Terrestrial > Soil > Wetlands > Permafrost | place: Sweden: Stordalen | collected... | reverse complement strand
TTCGCCCAACAAGAAGCGCAAAACAATCAGCGCAACGAAAAACGACTCCGCCACCAAGCCAGAAAGCTCGGCTTCGAGCTAACCCTCATTCCAACGGAGGTGTGAGGATGTTCCTTAGGAGATCCGGGAAGCACCAACGCTGGCATCTACCGGCTGCAAGCTACCGGCTGTTCACGGTCCACGGTCCACGGCTGCCAATCCCCGCCCACCGCAACGCCCGGGAATCGCGGTTGGATTTCGTTCGTTTTTGTAGCGAGGAGGCCCAAAAACGGCGAGAAAAGTCGCGAAAAACGCTACTGCGTCCCTCGTGTACCCGCGCTTCAAGCCCGCTTTAGCGGGCAAAAGATGGTAGCCCCACGGCGCAAGCCTGGGGAAAAAGTGCAGGCTCCTGATGCCCAGCCCCCGCAGGGGGCGTAAGAACCGAAGACAAGACTGAGCGCCGGCGAAGAGTTCCGCAAAGCGCGGCACGAGCTCAGCCCGCATTTCTCACAGATATATCGACGGCGGGGGAAGTGGGCCATTTTCAACCGTCGGCTGCCCTGCGGGGGTCTCCCACCCCAAGAAACAAAGACCGTTTCTTGGGGACCCCGGTCTGGAGACCCCCGATACAGCCGGTCAGGAGACCGGCACTACAGATTCTCGCTCCTTGTGAGAAATGCGGGTTAGCCCCGCACGGGGAGGCCGAGATTTTTCCAGAGGCGCAGCGACGGCCCGGCCTGGTTGATGGTGTAGAAGTGCAGGCCGGGCGCGCCGCCGCTGAGCAGGGTTTCAGAGAGGCGCGTCACCACCCCGATGCCGAAGTCGACGAGCGCCGGCTTGTCCTGCTCGAGCTCTTCGAGGCGCAGCCGCACCCAGCGCGGCAGGTCTGCGCCGCATCCCGTGCAGAAGCGCACGGTGTTGGCGTAGCTCGTGATGGGCATGATGCCGGGCACGATGGGAATCGCGATGCCGGCCTTCGCCGCACGCTCCAGGAAATCGAAGTACGCGCCGGCGTTGAAGAAGAGCTGGGTGAGCGCCGCGTCGGCCCCGGCCTCCACCTTGCGCCGGAAGTTGGCGAAATCTTCAGCCGGACTCGCGGCCTGGGGATGCATCTCGGGATAAGCGGCGACCTCGATTCTGAACCAATCGCCGTGCTCGGCGCGGATGAAGCTGACCAGCTCGTTCGCGTAGTGGAACTCGCCCGGCGCCGCTGGGCTCATCGCCGTGGCCGGCAGATCGCCGCGCAGGGCCACGATGCGCTTGACGCCCGCTTCGCGGTAACGCTTGAGTTGCGCTGCCACATGCGCGCGCGTCGAGCCCACGCAGGTAAGATGCGGCGCGGTCTCGACGCCGCATTGCTTCACCACGGCCAGCAGGGTTTCGTACGTTCCTTCCTGATCAGACCCGCCCGCGCCGTGCGTCACGGAAAAGTAATCGGGGCGCAACGCAGCCAACTGCGCAATCACGGCGGGCAGCTTGACCACGCCCTCCGGCGTGCGCGGAGGGAACAGCTCGAACGAGAATGTTGGAGATGAGGTCATAACCAGCGATCAGCAATCAGCGCCCGGTGGTTCGTGATTAGTGGTCAGTGCTCTGACAGCATGAATCTGTCTCTTGGCTTTCGTGGTATCCCACCCTTTCGCCAAAGAAAAGGCGAAAGGATGGGGCACGGGAGGGTTCTTCTTCACGCGGTCAGAAACCTAGTGATCTGTGGTCAGTGGACAGCAGTGAGCTCGTGCGTCGGCCTCTCTAGCCACTCATCACTAATCACTAACCACTAACCATTCGTTTAGTATCTGTAGTGCTCCGCCTTGAACGGCCCTTCCACCGGCACGCCGATATAGTCGGCCTGTTTTTCGGTGAGCCGGGTCAGCTTGACGCCGATCTTCTCAAGGTGCAGCCGCGCAACTTCTTCGTCGAGCTTTTTGGGCAGCACGTAGACCTGCGGCTTGTAGCTCGAGCGGTTCTTCCAGAGATCGAGTTGCGCCAGCGTCTGGTTGGCGAAGCTGTTGGACATCACGAAGCTCGGATGACCCGTGGCGCAGCCCAGATTCACGAGGCGCCCCTCGGCGAGGATGAAGATCGCGTGCCCGTCGGGAAAGGTGTACTTGTCGACTTGCGGTTTTATATTGAGCCGGGTCACGCCGGGCGCGTCGTTGAGCCGGTCGATCTGGATCTCGTTGTCGAAGTGGCCGATGTTGCAGACGATCGCCTGGTCCTTCATCTTCTGCATGTGCTCGAAGGCGATGATGTCGGTGTTGCCGGTGCAGGTGACGTAGATGTCGCCGCGGCCCAGAGTGTCTTCGACCGTGGTGACTTCGAAGCCCTCCATCGCCGCCTGCAGCGCGTTGATGGGGTCGATCTCCGTGACCACCACGCGCGCGCCCATGCCGCGCAGCGAGTGCGCGCAGCCCTTGCCCACGTCGCCGTAGCCGCAGATGACCGCGACCTTGCCCGCCACCATCACGTCGGTGGCGCGCTTGATGCCGTCGGCCAGCGACTCGCGGCAGCCGTAGAGGTTGTCGAACTTGGACTTGGTCACCGAATCGTTGACGTTGATGGCCGGAACCAGCAGCTTGCCCGTCTCCATCATTTTGTAGAGCCGGTGCACGCCCGTGGTGGTTTCTTCCGAGACGCCGCGCCACTCGGCAACGACCTTGTGCCAGTGCTGCGGGTCCTCGGCAAAAACTTTTTTCAGCAGGTCCTTGATCACCTGTTCCTCGTGGTTGCCAGAAGGCGTCTCGACCCACTTGTCGCCGTTCTCGAGCTCGTAGCCCTTGTGGATGAGCAGCGTGGCGTCGCCGCCGTCGTCGACAATGAGCTGCGGACCGAGGCCGCCCTTGTGCGTGAGCGCGCGCCAGGTGCACTCCCAGTAGTCCTCGAGCGATTCGCCCTTCCAGGCGAAGACGGGAACGCCGGCGGCGGCAATCGCTGCGGCCGCATGGTCCTGCGTGGAGAAGATGTTGCAACTGGCCCAGCGCACTTCCGCTCCGAGCGAAACCAGCGTCTCGATGAGCACGGCCGTCTGGATGGTCATGTGCAGCGAACCGGTGATGCGCACGCCGACCAATGGCTTTTCCGCCGCGTATTTGTTGCGGATGGCCATCAGGCCCGGCATCTCCTGCTCGGCGATGTCGATCTCCTTGCGGCCCCAATCGGCCAGACTCAGGTCGGCCACTTTGAACTCGGCTTCGACTTTCTCAACGGTTGCAATAGTCATGCATTCTCCTCAAATTTCTTCGGCATTGTCGATTGATGCTAACTCCGCTAGCTCCGCTAACCCCGCCAGCTCCGCTTTATTTCATCGTCGCATCGTGATATGTTGATATGTAGCAGAAATCGCCGATGCCGTCAATCATCAAAACGCTCAAGGTCGTCGCCGATCCCAATCGGCTGCGTATCTTGTTGCTTTTAAAAGGTGAAGAGTTGTCTGTCGCCGAGTTGCAGGAGATCCTTGGCATGGGCCAGAGCACCATCTCGACTCATCTCTCGCAGCTCAAGCAGGCGGGGTTGGTGGAAGACCGGCGAACCGGCAAGAGCAATCACTACCGCCTCTCCGCCCAATCAACGAGGGGCTCCGAAACCGCGAAAGGGCACGACTTCAGTCGTGCCGAAAAAGCATCAACCTCATCTGGGGCTTTAGCCCCTGAAGGGCGCAGTTTTCTGGACGACCTTCTTGCGCGCGCCGTCTTCGAGATCCCCGAAGCCGCCGCCGACCAGGCCGCCATGCGCCGCGTGCTCCGCAAGCGCCAGGACAAGATGCGGGCGTTCTTCGACAGCGTGGCCGGGCGGCTGGGCAAGGACTACGTGCCCGGCAAGTCGTGGAAGAGCCTGGCCGAGGCGCTGCTGCGGCTGATGCCGCCGATGGTGATCGCCGATCTGGGCGCGGGCGAAGGGAGCTCTGCTCTCTTGCTTTCCCAAAGAGCCGTGCGGGTAATAGCCGTCGACTCGTCGGCGCGGATGATCGAGGTGGGCCGAGAGCAGGCCGAGAGCCATGGCGTGAAAAACGTCGAGTACCGGCTGGGCGACATGGAGGAAGTTCCCATCGGCGCCGGCGAGGTGGACCTGGTGTTCTTCTCGCAGTCGCTGCACCACGCGCTGCACCCGGAGCGCGCGCTGGCTGAGGCAGCGCGCATTCTGGCGCCCGGCGGCCGCGTTGTCGTGCTCGACCTCGTCAAGCACCGCTTCGAGGAGGCGCGCGAGATGTACGCCGACGAGTGGCTTGGCTTCAGCGAAGCGGAACTCGAAGCGATGCTCGAGAACGCCGGGTTCGCCAACGTGGAGACCGCAGTGGTGGACAAGGATGCAGAGGCGCCGCAGTTTCAGACGCTGCTGGCGCTGGCCGACAAAGCATATTAAGCGATTGGAACGCTTTGCACAGTTTCAGGGTTAGCGCCTAAAAGCGAGAAACTGCTCGCGCCTTCTCCGCTTCAAGCAGTTGCCGCTTGCGGTCAACGCCCCAGCGGTAGCCGGTGAGCGACCCGCTGGCGCCCACCACGCGATGGCACGGGACCAGCACGGAGACGCGATTCAGAGCGCAAGCCCGCGCCACGGCGCGCGTGGCATTGGGGTCACCTATGTCGCGTGCCAGTTGGCTGTAGGTGCGGGTCTGGCCGCGTGGAATCTGCCTGAGCGCGCTCCAGACGCGAAGCTGGAAAACCGTCCCGCGCAGGTCGAGGGGTGTCCGTGCCGGCTTACCGTCGCCGGCTTCCGAGACATTCTCTAGCGCTACCTTGACCACTTCCTCCAATGAGGGATCGGGAAGAAGCTCAGCCTCAGGAAATTCCTCGCGCAGGGTAGCTTCAGCTTCCGCTTTGGTGTCGGCCAGCGCCAGCCAGCACAGGCCGCGTTCCGTCGCGCCCACAATCATCCATCCGAACGGCGAACGGGCGGCGCAATAGCCGATACGCTCGCCTTTGCCCCCTTTCGCAAATCGCGCCGGCGTCATGCCCAGTTGCGCGCCCTCGTAGGCGCGGCTCGACGAACCGAATCCTGCGTCATAAATCGCGTCGGTCACCGTACTTCCTTTCTTGAGGGCTCTGCGCAGCTCGTTGGCGCGCAGGGCACGTTGATACTGCAAGGGGCTCACGCCCATCTCGCGCTTGAAGAGCCGCTGCACGGTGAAGGGACTCAGGCCGGCCACGCGGCCCAGTTCCTCAAGACGCACGCGCCGGTCGAGATGCGCCTCAATATAGGAACGAACCTCCTCCAAAGGGCTGCTCGATGCAATCGTGGGACGGCAGCGCTTGCAGGCGCGAAATCCTGCGGCCTCGGCCGCGGCCGCGGTCAGAAAGAAGCGGACGTTCGCGCGCAACGGGCGGCGGCTCGCACAAGCGGGCCGGCAAAAGACGCCCGTGGTCGCGACGCCGTAGAAGAAGCGCGCCTGCGGGTCACGCGCGGCGAGTTGTTTCCACGCGGCATCGGGATCGAGGCGCGGGGCGAAGCTCGGAACCGGCGGCGAGGGCGGAATGAGTGCGGGCGTCTTGGCGTTGCGCATTGCGATCGGCAGACTGCTCATGGAAATCATAGTCGCCGAACCCGGCCGCAGCCGCACTCCGATTCTTGCGCGCAATTCCGATTGCAGAGAGGCAGCCGCAAAGCATGCGGACGGGCCGATTTCGCGCGGGCAATCGTTTCATATCGACCCGGCCCCAAATAGTGGGACCGTGGCTTCCCACCCATTTCCGCAGAGAACGCGGAAATGGATGGGGCACGGAGTCTCATCTAATTGGGCCGGATCAATAAAAGCAAGCGGCCTGTCCGTGTATAGTCGATCTGCGGAAGAATTGAGGATGGGGCGTGGAATCCGTGCGCCAAAGACCGGCGAACGCGCCAACCCTGTCGATGGAGGCTCACTCATGCCGTTCAAATCGCTTTCTGTCGCAACATTCGTTGCGCTGTTCTCGCTTGCCGGACTGGCTCATGCCCAGGCCAACGGCCCTTACAAGGTCCAGAAGATCCAACTCGTCGGCGGCGACGGCGGATTCGACTACGTGACCGCCGATCCCGACGGCCGCAACCTGTACGTGGCGCGCTCTGGCCCTGCCGGGCATATCGGCGTCTTCAACCTCGACACATTGGCGCAGGTGGGCGATCTTCCGGGCGTGAGCGGGCACGGCGCGGCGGTGGACACGGCCACGGGCCACGGATTCGCGACCTCGAAGCCGGTAACGATGTTTGACGCGAAGACCTTCGCGATCCTCAAGAAGATCGACGTCGAGGGCAATCCCGACGGCTATCTGAACGATCCGTACAATCACCGCTTCTACATCCTCAGCCACTCGGCGCCCAACGTAACCGTGCTCGACGACAAGGACGGCTCGATTCTGGGCACGATCGACCTCGGCGGCGCGCCGGAGCAGGCCGCGATCGACGGCCACGGCAGAATCTACGTTGACCTTGAAGACAAGGCCGCGATTGCGGTGATCGATGCGGACGCGATGAAGATGGTGGGCCGCTACGACCTCTCGAGCAAAGGCGGCGGATGCGCGGGCCTGGCGCTCGATGCCAGGAACGGCATCCTGTTTGCCGCCTGCCGCGACAAAAACAACATGATCATTTTGTCGGCGGCCGACGGGCACATTCTTACCGACCTTCCGATCGGCGTGGGCTGCGACGGCGTTACATTCAATCCCGAGACGATGGAAGTCTTCAGCTCGCAGGGCGATGGAACGCTGACGGTGATCCAAGAGAATTCGCCCACGAGCTTTGCCGTGGAGCAGACGGTGTTTACGCCGGCGCGCGCGAAGACGATCACGCTCGACACCAAGACGGGCAATCTGTTTCTGATCACGGCCGAGTACGGGCCAGCGCCGGCCGCGCCCGCTCCGCCAGTAGGAACCGCTCCGCCCGCATTCGTGCGCGGGCCGCGCCCGCCCATGATTCCGCATTCCTTCCAGATCCTGGTGGTGGGCAAGGACGCGCCGGCGAACTGAGGCAGCTCGAGAAACTCTTCCGCGTTCCCGAGTTACCGTTCTGGCATTTGTTGCAGCACCGCTTCGGCGCGGACGAGGTCCTCTTCCGTGTCCACGCCGATGGTGTCGCGGGGCGCTTCGGCAACATAAAGCGCAATGCCGTTTTCGAGCAATCGCAGTTGTTCCAGGCGCTCCAGTTTTTCGAGCGGCGACGGGGGCAAGGCGGCGAAGCGCTCGAGCGCGGCCTTGCGGTAGGCGTAGATGCCGAGATGCTTGCGATAACCCGTGAAGCCGGTCTGGTCGCGGTCGTAGGGAATCGTAGCGCGCGAAAAATAGAGCGCGCGGCCGTCGAGGGCGGTGACGACTTTGACGGCGTTGGGATTCAAGAACTCCTCGGGCGGGCAGCGCACGGAGAGCGTGCTCACTTCCACTTCAGGCCGATTAAAGAGATCGAGTAACGGCGGGAAAAAGTCGGGCGTGAGGGTCGGCTCGTCGCCCTGGATGTTGACGTAAATGTCGGCGTCGATCTGCCGGGCCGCTTCCCTCACCCGGTCGCTTCCGCTCGCGGCTGCGGGCGAAGTCATTACCACAGGAATGGAGCGCGCGCGGCAGGCTTCCGCAACCTCTTCGGCATCGGTGGCGACGACCACGGGATCCATAAGGCCGCTCGCGCTGGCGGCGCGCCACACCCACTCCACCATGGGCCGGCCGGCAATGGGGCGCAGCACTTTGCGCGCCATGCGCGTGGACTGGAGCCGCGCAGGAATGACGGCTGCGATGCGCAGGGAACTCATGCAGTCGAGTGTACATGGACGCCGAGGGGCAACGGTCATACGGCGAGCGCGGCCAGGGAGCTCTTGGCGCGGGCCAGGCTCTCGGCGGCAGCTTCGGGATCGTCGCTTTGGTGCTCCGCGCAGATGAAATCGATAAGGCTCAGTCCGATGACGCCCAGAATCCTGCGCAGATACGGCTCCTGCCGATCGAAATCCTGGAACGGCGTGCCCGCGGGATAGGAGCCGCCGCGCGCGGAGAAGACGTAGACCCGTTTGCCGGGCGGCAGCAGCGGCGCCACGCCTTGCGGGGTAAAGGCAAAGGTGCGCCCTTCGCGCACGATCAGATCGATCCACGCCTTGAGCGAGGCGGGAATGGAGAGGTTCCACATGGGCGCGCCGATTGCCACCACGTCGGCGGCGAGCAACTCGTCCACCAACTGATCGGAGAATGCGAGAGTGGCTTTCTGCGCGGCGGTCAGCTGCGCGGACGGCGTGAAGATGGCTTCGATGGCGGCTTCATCGAGGTAGGGAAAGCGTTCGAGCGAAGTGTTGTGGTGGAAGACGGCGCCGCCGGGGTTTTGCTGTTTCCACTTCTCAACAAAGATGCCGGAAAGGAAACTGGAAACCGACGCGGCGCGGGGGCTGGAGTCGATATGGAGCAATGCGGGCATGGAAGATCTCGCGCGGAAGATAGATGCTTCAAGCATTGTCTCAGGACGAGCCGGGTAGATGCTTTGGGCGGCGAATCCTCGCGGCCAGCAGTTTCCTGAAACGGCTGCGCGCAGAATCAAAGTAAAATCATTGATGGAGTCCCACGCGAACGAAAAGTGGCCCCGTAGCTCAGGTGGATAGAGCAGCAGTTTCCTAAACTGCGTGTCGGAAGTTCGAGTCTTCCCGGGGTCACCACTCAGTTCTCGGACCCGAGCCGGTCTGATACCAACTTTCTTCGAAAGCAACCCAGAATCCGGTCTTTGACGCGGGGTCCCCGATCCGTCTATAAATGTTGATGTCATGGAAGTCGCTTCCATGACATCGTTGCAGCCGCTCAACGCAGCTGCGCAATTCACCACAGCAATCGCCAGGATGCTCGGGAAGGCGGTGAAACTCCGCCACTGCCCCGCAACTGTGAGCGCACCTGCTTCGTTCCCCGTCGTTCAAGACGTTGGGGCGAAGGAGGATTTTGAGCCAGGGCCATCCGCTCGCCGCGGATTTGCCCTTTCAGCCACTGGAGCTGGACCGATGCGGTTCGGCTTTGGGAAGGCGGCTCGATCGCGCAAGTCAGGAGACCGGTCCTTTTGGGCGTAGCCATCGCTTTCACGTTCCGAGGGGAACGAAGGAGCCTTCATGCAGAGTCTCGATTTCCTGCCCGCAATTTCCCGCCGCATTCTCGGCCGCGCCGTCGCGGTCGTTTTCCTTGCCCTGATTGCCGCCGCCAGCCAGGCCGCTTCGATCCGCGGCGTGGTCACCGATGCCACCGGCGCCAAGGTGACAGGCGCCAACATCTCTCTCATCAGCAACGGAAAGGTGGTGGCTACGTCGGTTTCCATGTCCGATGGCAGCTTCCAACTCACGACGGGAAGCGCCGGCCGCTTCTTCCTCGTGGCCACGGCCTCGAGCTTCCGCCAGTTGCAGACGCCGGATTTTTACGCCGGCGCGTTCGATTCGATCGAGCGCAATCTGGTGCTGGAGCCCGCCTGGGTGCGCGAGTCCATCGTGGTCACGGCCACCGGCACCCCGACGCCGCAACCGCAAACCAGTTCGGCAACCACGGTGCTCTCCCCGCTCGACCTTGCGCTGCGCACGGATCTGGTGAGCGTGCTGCGGCTCATGCCGGGCGCACAGGTCGTACAGGACGGGCAGTTGGGGGCGCAAACGTCGCTTTTTGTCCGCGGCGGCGACTCCGACGACAACAAAATCCTTCTCGACGGCATTGACGCGAGCGACCTGGGCAATCAGTTCAGCTTCGGCCCGCTCTCCACGACCGCGGTCGAAAGCGTGGAGGTCAATCGCGGACCGGATTCCACGTTATTCGGCGCCGGCGCCATGACGAGCGTGGTGAGCGCGACCACTCCCCACGGCACCACCAGCTTTCCTTCGCTGCTGTTTGAAGCCGACGCAGGGAATCTTGTCACCTCGCGCGAGCAACTCGAGGTCGCGGGCACGCATAAAAAGCTCGATTATCTCGGCGCCTTCAGTTGGCTCCAGACCGCCAACGATCTGCCCAACGACGAGTACCACCTGGCCACAACGGCCGCGAACCTGGGCTGGGCGCTCAACAGCAACACGCAGATCCGCGCCACGCTCCACTACGGCGTGGCTGCGACGGGCGTGCCGAACGCATGGGATTTCTATCAGGTCGCCGACGACGCCACGGAGAAAGATCAGGACATTTTTTTGTCGGGCTCCATCGACAACCAGACCACGGCCAGCTTTCACAACTCGGTTCGCTATGGGCTCACGCGCAAGCGCGAGCAGGTTTCTCTCTGGTCCCAATCGGGGAGCCCAGTCCCGGAATCCGATTACCCCACCGATTACTGCTTTGGTCCTGAAACTCTCGGCAACACTGTCACCATCGCCGGCGCCAATGGCTACTCCGCCACAGGGCAAGCCGTCCTCGATTGCAGCACCTACCGTGCGCAATACGTCAACAACCGCGATCATGGCGGCTACCAGGGCGACATCGCCTTCACGCCGCACCTCACAGGCCTCATCGGCCTCCAATATGAAAACGAGCGCGGCGTGGAGCCCGGCAGCACATACTACAAGCCCGTCGAACGCACCAACTACTTCGTTCCCCTCGCGGTGCACGGCGATTTCAAGCAGCGCTTCTTCTATGCCTTGGGCGGCAGCCTGGAGCATTACTCGCTCTTCGGCTTCCAGGCCTCGCCCCGCGCCGGTCTCAACTACTACGCGCTGCGCCCGCGCAGCGGGGTTTTCAGCGGCACGCGCGTTTTTTTCAACTTCGGCAAGGCGGTGCGCGAACCCAAGCTCACCGATCAGGACGATTCGCTTTACAGCTTCCTCGCAACCTACAACCCGCCCGCCATCCAGACGCTGCACATCGGCCCGCTCGCCGCACCCGCCGTGCGTACCTACGAGGGCGGCGTCGAGCAGGCGTTCCTGAGCCGGCATGTCATCTTCCGCACCAGCTACTTTCACAATGAGTTCGGCAAGGAGATCGAATACGTCGGCCTGGATCTGATCCCGGAGCTTGTGCCCAACCTCAGCACCACCCAGCAGGCGGCACTGGAAGCGATCTTGCAAGATAACTATGCTTATGAGCTGACCATCAACTCCGAGGCCTTTCGCGCCCAGGGCATTGAAACCAGCGTGGAAAGCGGCATCGGCTCCAACATCTTTCTCCGCGGCGGCTACACCTACCTCGACGCCGTGGTGCAGCGCTCCTTTACCAACGACGATGAGGCTCTCCTCGGTCCCATTCCCACCTTCGACGGAGTTCCTGTCGGCCCTTACGCGCCTCTCGAAGGCGCACGCCCCTTCCGCCGCGCACCGCATACAGGCTACTTCTCAGCGACTTATGCGGACAAACGGTTCACCGGCGTTTTCACCTCCGCCTTTGCCAGCCGTTCCGATGACTCCACCTATCTCGAAGGCGAAGACGCTAGCGGAACCAACAGCAACGGCCTGCTCTTGCCCAATCGCAATCTGAATCACGGCTACGCCAAGCTCGACCTGGGCTGGAGCGTTCAGGTTCTTCGCTGGATGGACCTCTACACGCAAGCCGAGAATGTCACGAACAATCAGCACATCGCGCCCATCGGCTATCCCAGCCTTCCGATCACCGTTCGCAGCGGGCTTCGCCTGCGCTGGGGACCGGGCAGCGGACACTGACAGGGTTCAGGTTTCAGGGGTCGGGGAACAGGTCTGATGAGCTCGGCGACTTGCCGAAACCGCTCAGGATCGCTGAGCCTTGAAACTTGAGCTCTGTTTCCGCCCTCTTTTTCCACAGATTCGCTCTTCAAACGTCTCATTTCCTCAAGAAATCGAGCCTAATTTTCACTTTTCCCCCCTGGGAATTTCGGGTTTCCCTGTCCTACAATAACTTCTCCTCAGGAAAGCCGTACACCCGCGGCTTTCGATCGAGGAGTTCTTCAGTGCGCGTCCCTTACACGGCTGAAGCAGAACCAGAGGACACCGACAGACGCAGCGATCGCGCAGAGCGATGGCAATAAGCCATTCCAAAAGCGAGTCGATGGTTTGTGCGCCAGGCAGTTGTGTTTCTGAAAGAGATTTGCGTAGGGGCATGACAGCAGAACTGCGATATCGTCCATCAAGCGAGCGATATCTCCTACCGGCTCATTGGGGAAAGCCGCGGACAAATCGCGGCGCAGGCCTCCGGCCTTCTGTTTACACGCCGTTTACTTCGATTTCATCTCGTCTTCATCGACAGCCTGTAGTTTTCGAAGTTGAGAACACTGCGGAATCCCCACGGTTTGGGGCGCGTCTCGCGCCTCCGACAAGTCTGCATACCGGCCACCGTTTTTCGGCTCGTGGCGCGCTCGATCCTGAGCAGCAGCAGCATTGCACTCGCAGCGCAGCTTTTCATTCACGCAGGTATCTTTCAAACGCAAAGCATCACTCTGGAGGGCAGTTATGACATTCCACGGAATTCGCCTCGGCGTGGTCGGCCTGGCGCTGATTTTCGTTGCGCCTTTCATGCTGGCGCAACAGCAGACACTGGGCTCCTTGAACGGCACCGTGCTGGATGCGTCGGGAGCTTCTGTGCCCGGAGCTACGGTGACTGCTGTCAACGATCAAACTACGCTCACGCGCGCGGTCAAGACCTCAGGCTCGGGATTCTGGCAGATCCTCGATCTTCCCATTGGCACTTACGGCGTCACCATCGCAAGAGACGGATTCGAGACCGAACGCGTCCCCCGTCTGCTGGTGCAGGTATCACGGACCACAACCATCAACACCTCTCTCAAGCCGGGCAGCGTCTCGACATCGGTGACCGTCAACGCCAACCCCATGCTGAACGCGACCGACACGACCAACGGCTACACGCTCGACCAGGCGCAGATCGCCGCCACGCCGCTGGCCACGGGCAGCTTCACGCAGCTCGCTATTCTGGCTCCCGGCGTCACCTCGCAGTTCATTGCCGGCGTGGGAACCAATCAGGGCCTTGGCAATCAAAACATCTGGGCTAACGGCCAGCGCGCCTCATCCAACAGCATGACCCTCAATGGGGTCGATATCACCAACCGCTTCAACGGCAATACCGCCAGCGAACAGGTCTCGCAGCGTTACCAATTCAACATCGGCGAGGGCAATACCACAGGCGGCGAGGCACAGGACAACATCGCCGTTTACGGCTCCAACGGCAATGGTCTGGCATCGCCGCCGCCCGAGTTCCTGCAGGAAGTGAGCGTGACCACCTCGATGTACGACGCGCAGCAGGGCCAGACCAGCGGCGCGCACATCGGCTTGATCACCGGCAGCGGATCGAACGATCTCCATGGTCAGGTCTACGGCCTGCGCGGCACCAACTGGATCAACTCCGATCCTTTCTTCTACAAGCAGGATGTGCTGCTGGGCACGATCGCGCCGCAGTTTGTAAGCCCGGAGTTGCACAAATGGGTTGCCGGCGGCACAGTAGGCGGCCCGATCATGAAGAACAAGCTGTTCTTCTTCCTGGGATATAACCACCTCTACACCACCGACCAATATGGCGCGCTGGCGCAGGTCCAGGTTCCTTCCGGGCTCACCAACGACCGCAGCCTCACCGGTCTCGCCAACGCCTGCGCGACCACCGGGTCGACGTGCTCCGCAAGCTCCGGCTGGAATGGCGCCGCGGTAGATATCCTGCAAGCCCAACTGCCCAATGGCCAATACTTGATTCCGTCAGCGGACGCCAACGCCGTGAACCAGCTTGCCGGCAAGCTGACAGACGCCGCGCAGGTGGGCACATCGATCTTCAAGGGCGACCAGGCAACCGCCGCGTCGGACTACAACATCTCCAGCGCCGACCATATCTCGGCCAAGTATTTCTACCAGCACATGCCCACCACCAGCCCCTACGCGAGCAGTAACTACACGGGGTTCCCTGAATTCGAAGACAGCGGAGCCCATGTAGCCTCACTCACCAATACGGTGAATCTCGGCTCGCACATCAATTGGACGCAGTTGCTCGGTATTTCAAGGCAGAAGGTCTATAGCAACTTCGGCGCGGCGTTTACGGCGTCCGATTTGGGCATCACGATGCCCGTCGGAAACAGCTTCCCGGGCATAGAATTGTATAACTTTGCCCAGAATAACTCGGAATCCATTACTTCCTATCTCGGTCCGCATACCGCATTTGTCGACGACGGCTACTTCGAAAACCGCATCGCGCCATCGTCGGACCTGATCTGGTCGCACGGCAAGCACACCGTCACCGTTGGCGCCAGCTTCAGCTACGATCAATTGAATATCCGCAACCTCGATGAAGGCCATGCGGAACTGGAAACTAAAACCTTCGCCAACTTTCTGGAGGGCAACCTCTACAGTGGCACCATCCTTGCCGGAAACTCCAACCGTTATTACCGTTCGCACGACATCGGCGCTTATGCCATGGATAAGTTCCAGCTCCTGCCCAACCTGAGCATCTCCGCCGGCGTGCGCTACGACTTCGACGGCCCGTTGAGCGAGAAAAACGGCAACCTGTTCAACTTCGATCCTTCTCTCTACTCGGCAACTGCATCGCAAGTCACCAATTCGGGTTTCGTCGTCGCCGGCAATAACAAGCAATTCGGCACTCCCGGCGTCAGCGATTCCACGCTCAAGGGCCGCCAATGGGGACTCGGGCCGCGCATCGGCGTAGCCTGGGCGCCGAAGAGATTCAACGGCAAAGTGGTTTGGCGGGCCGGCGCGGGCATGTACTACGACCGCGGCCAATACTTCCAGTATCTTTCCCCACCGGCAGGAGCCGGCATCAGCGGACCCTTCGGCGTGACCGAAGAAGCTCCTTTTGCCGCCTACACCAGCGTGACCGGAACCTCGCTGAGCAACCCGTTTCCAAGCGGAACGATCGCTCCCACGACACCGGCGAATATCGCTTCCTTCATGCCCACCGTCAACTCCATCGAAAAGGCCTGCACGGCCTATAACGTCTATCACGGCTTGACGAGCCTTAACTACGACTATGACTGTCTCGACGGCGCTTCCGATGGTCCGCTCGTCATCGGCAACTACAACGTCAATAACAAGCTGCCTTACACCGAGGACTGGACCCTGGATTTGCAGTGGCAGCCCAGAAACGATCTGTCCGTCGACGTCGGCTACGTAGGCAACCGCGGCAAGCACCAAGTGCTGCCCCTACCCTTCAACGAGCCTGTTCTTTGCACGCCGGACAACTACCAGAACATCGCGGCCTGCAACGGCCAGCAGTACTCCTATGGCTTGCAGGTCATCAGCAATGCAACCACCACCAGCTACGGCGCCAAGTCAACGCCGTATTACATGGCCGGCGAACCCTACGATACGTATAGCGGCGGCAACGTCGATCTCCGCGTTCCCTACGTCGGTTACGATCCCAACTCCACCTCTTTCAGCGCCGTCGGCATCTCCGCCTACGATGCGCTCCAGGCGCACCTCGAAAAGCAGATGTCGCACGACATCCAGGCTGGCGTCTCCTACACCTGGTCGCATACTCTCGACGAACAGTCCGACGTCGGCCTCTTCTTTACCGGAGACAACCCCAACAACCTGCGTACCTCCTATGCCGACGCCGACTTCGACGAAACCCACAACCTTACCTTCAACTTCATCGCCAAGGCGCCCGATCTCGTCAAGGATCACGGCAACTGGCTCCGCTACCTCACCAACGACTGGTCGCTGCTTGGCATCGTCGTTCTCGAAAGCGGCCAGCCCTACAGCATCTACGATTACTCCGGCTCGGTGGGCGGGCAGTACTTTGGCACCGACGTTGAACTGCTCAACCCCGTCGTGCCCTTGCAGCCCGGCATAAGTCCTAAGAAAGCGCGCACCGGCGTAACCGGCGCTTTCACCAGCGTGTCTCCCACCGGGAGCCCCGTTTATTCTCCAGCTCTGAACGCCAACGACTTCTATATTCCGCTCGTCGCTCCAGGGGCCAACGGCGTGCCTCCCTGCGACGCATCCACCGACGGCGGTAACGCCGGCCCCGGCGGCGGACCGCTCTGCGATGTCTATGAGACGACGTTTGTTCCCGGACAGCGCAACATCTTCCGTCAATGGCCGCAGCGCCGCGCCGATATCACGCTGCAAAAGAACCTGATGTTCAAGGAACGCTACGGCCTCAATTACCAGTTCGAGGTCTTCAACATTACCAACACACCCAGTTTCGATGTACCCAGCAACGAAATCACTCTCAACCCCGGCTACAGCGAATTGGGCAATAGGAAAGGCGTGCCAACCCTTGAGTACACGAACGGGCATGAGGTCCAGCCGGCGCCGGTCAGCACGGTGACGACGCCTGCCGGCGCCAACCAGACCTGTTCGGGCAGTTCCACTAACTGCGCCTATGAGCTCTACACCGTTCCCGGCGCATCCAGCAACAAACTGGGCGTCGTGACCAACACCATCGGCAGCGGACGCATCGTCGAAATGGCGCTGCACGTCACTTTCTAGTCTTTCCTGTACGAACCACCTTGGGGGCCTGCCTGGTGCAGGCCCTTTCTGCTTTTGGCAGAATCTCCGTCTTTGGCCGGCCTGTGGACGCGAACGGCCGCCGAGCAGACCGACAGCCGGAACACACTTTCTCACTCCACACGTCCCCTTGAAGCCGCCGCGCTTCTTTGCCCCACGCCCTCCCTGAATGCGCCCGTCTTTTTCACCGCGCGATCGGTGAATGTGAAATTTTTCGCAATATCGAATTCCAATGCCGTTTTATGAAAGCAAATTACTTTTGCGTGAGAAAACAACCGACAACTTGTTGATATTGTGATGGGATTCTCGTTAGATTAAATCACTCCTTTGAACTACTGTTTGAAGTTGCCTTTGGATTGAGTTACCTGAGGGTTCCCATGGTCTGCCCAAAATGCCAATCCGCCGCTGTTTCGATGGTGCCTGCAGAAGTTCGTCTATTTCGCAACAGTCCTCGCACGTTGAGTCACCCTCCCATGACGCCCTCCCCCGACATTCGGGTTTGCCTGGATTGCGGTTGGTCGGAGTTCGTCATTCCGCGCGCCTGGCTTTCTGCCGGGTGGTTGCGTTCGCAGCGTCCGCAAGCTGCCGCCCCGATTGCGAGAGCCGACACGAGAACCGATACGAGATCGGATACGAGAAACGGCGCGAGAGTTGCGCCGCAAATCGCGCCCACCGCGGTCATGTAGGGCTGGCAGAAATCCCACCCGCGGCCTCTAAAGAAGGCCGTGCGCTCAGCACAAGAATGCCACAATCGCAGCAGATGGTTGCACGCAAAAAGGCCCCCAGCCGAAGCTGGAGGCCTTTTTGCAGGTTTCAGGGGTCAGGTTTCAGGTGTCTGCTCCCAGTACCCAGTTCACGGTGGGCCGGTGCCCGGCAGGCAATCTACAAGGGCACCTTTTCGAGCGGCGCAATGAATCCGATGCCCGGCATATTCAGCCTCTGCAGATCCTTGTCGTTCGTGATAAACAGGTCCACTCCAAAATGAGCTGCGCAGGCAAGTTGAATCGCATCCGCGTTGCGCAGCTTGTGGGTCGCGCGGAGGGAAGCGTATCGCCAAGCGATGACCGCGTCAAAGCTAATGATTTGCGCGGTGGCGCGAATGGCGCGGTCGTATTGCTCTATCAGAGAAGTCTGGCCCAATTTCGTTGGCCGAACCAAGACCTCGCCCAATGTCATTGCCGAGGTCACGATGCGGTCGCCGCGATCGATCATGCGCTTGCGGATCGTGAGTGTAAGGCTGCGATTCGGTTCGAGCCCCTCGAACATGTAAATGAAAACATTGGTGTCGAAGAAGATCTTGCTCAAATGTCTTCCCTCCGCAAGTTTTCAACGTATTCGTCCGCGTGCTCATCTGCCCAGATGTGCTTTCCCGAGCCGATGAGGCGAATGAGGGGGTCGTCCTCGTAATTCGGCGCTTGCGGCAACGGAGTTTTGCGGCTCCATTTCGCATACCAATCGAGCAAAGAGTGGTAGCGCTGCGGGATCTCCTGAAGCCGTGGAAGTAACTTGGACGGCTTGCGCAATTGAAGCCGGGCGGGATGTGTGAGATCTCCCGGCCGAAACAAGCGAAGGTTACCATCCGACGTTTCGAAGAGCATTCTGTACTTGCCGGAGGAGGGCGGCAGATTTGCGACCAAGTGCTGATCCAAATGCGCATGGAGCGTCCCGCGCTCCACACCCGCGGCCAAACCCTCCGTCTCCAGCCTCTCTAATATTTCGCTTTTGCTGAATGCGGCTCGCGATGGATGGCCCTTCTGCAGAAGAGCGGCTGCAATCCAGATTCGATCTGCAATCCGGACTTTATCCTGAGGTTTGACTTCCATGAGGTCTCATTTCGCGCTAACTTGGTATACCAAGTATACCAACTGTGACGCTTCATCCGTAGGCGACAAGAGACACGATCCCAAAGATCTTTCGGGGTTGGGTAAAGGGGACCGTGGAATTCGGTGAAGTTTGCAACAAATACTCACTCCCGAAATCTTTGCCTTTACCGGCGTGCTCGTAGGACAGAGCTCCGATCGGGCCGGCGCGAGGAGTTTCTCTGCATGTTGCGCGCACGCACCTTGCTATGGCATCCTCCTCGCTGTTCCCTCAAGTGGAGGATTATGCGGACGATACGGAAGATTGTTTTCTTTGGCGCATGCGGTCTGATCGCGGCTTTGTGCTTGCCCGCGCAACAACAGCCTGCCCGGAATGACGCGGAAAATGTACGCGCGAACAACGATCCACTCGCCGATTTAGGCCCGGAGAATCGCGCGCTCTTCGACGCCGTGCGAGACGCCGCGCAACAAGGGCGCGACGCCGATGTGCTGGCGGACGGCCGGAAGCTGCTTTCGGCGCTCAAGCCGGACTCTCCACTGGCCAGCTTCGTCACCCAGCTTATAGCAGGAGCGGCGATTGAGACCGGCGAGACGAGTTATGCTTTGACACTCATCAAGCCTTTTGCGGAAGCGCATGCGAAGGACTGGCGCGCGGCCGCACTGTTGGCGCGTGCTTACGCAGAGAGTGGCGAGAAGACTCTGCGCGACCAGCAGATCGCGCATCTGCTTGACTTGCACAAACAGACTTCCGGCCCGGATTTCGCCAAGCTGCATACTTTCCCGATTCAAAAGGTCAAGCTCCACTCCGGCTACGCGGTTTTTCTCTATCCCTTCGAACCGCTGAAACCCTACAACACCTATCTGGCCGCCTTGATCTATACAAGCGACGACAAAGCGGATTACCGCATCGAACTCGGAAGCGAGGATGCGGACCAAGCGTTCTTTAAGCCCAAGAAGCCGGGGGAAAGGCGCTTTTCCATCGATTCGTACCGAAAGAACGAGACCAATGAGAAGTGGCCCGAGTCGCAAGCTCTGTATGGATTTGTCGATGGAGTCTTCGACTACGACCGGATGCGCGACCTGATGGTGAAGGCCGCGAATGGCGAGGAATTGCCGCACAACTAGCCCTTATTTCTCACAGGCGGCACGACCACCCAGAATTCGGGGCCTGATGAAGTCTCTGAGGGCCAGGAGGCCCTCAGTACAGCCGGTCAGGAGACCGGCGCTACGGATTTTCGGCGGCCTGTGAGAAATGCGGGCTAACAACTGTCGCAACGAGAAAAGGCCCCCAGCCGGAGCTGGAGGCCTTTTTCAGGTTTCTGGTTTCAGGTTTCGGGTTTCAGGCCATTACTACTCCCTGATCCCCGTTCCCTGTTTCTAGTACATGCCGTCCATGCCGCCATGGCCGCCGCCGGCCGGAGCAGACTTGGGCTCGGGCAGCTCGACCACCAGAGCTTCGGTGGTCAGCAGCAGGGCCGCGATCGAAGCTGCGTTCTGCAGCGCCGTGCGCGTCACTTTGGTTGGGTCGATGACGCCGGCCTTCACCAGGTCCTCGAACTTTCCGGTGAGAGCGTTGTAGCCGAAGTGCGCTTCCTTGGATTCCAGCACCTTGGCCACGACCACCGCACCCTCTTCGCCGGCATTGGCGACGATCTGGCGCAGCGGCTCTTCGAGCGCCCGCAGAACGATCTGGGCGCCGGTCTTCTCGTCGCCGCTGAGTGTGCCGATAAGCGTCTGGACCGCGGGAATGCAGCGAATCAGGGCTACGCCGCCGCCGGGAACGATGCCTTCCTCGACCGCTGCTTTGGTGGCGTGAAATGCATCCTCGACGCGAGCCTTCTTCTCTTTCAGCTCGGTCTCAGTGGCCGCGCCCACCTTGATGATGGCCACGCCGCCCACCAGCTTGGCCAGCCGCTCCTGCAGCTTTTCCTTGTCGTAGTCCGAGGTGGACTTCTCAATTTGAGACCTGATCTCCTTGACCCGGCCCTCGATGTCCGATTGCTTCCCAGCGCCGTCGACGATGGTGGTGTTGTCCTTGTCGATGGTGATGCGCTTGGCCTTGCCCAGGTCCTCGAGCTTCACGCCTTCCAGCTTGATGCCCAGATCCTCGGTGATGGCCTTGCCGCCGGTCAGGACGGCGATGTCGCCCAGGATGGCCTTGCGGCGATCGCCGAATCCGGGAGCCTTCACGGCCGCCACGTTCAGGGTTCCGCGCAGCTTGTTGACGACCAGAGTGGCCAGGGCTTCGCCCTCAACGTCCTCGGCGATGATCAGCAGCGGCTTGCCGCCGCGCGCCACCTGCTCGAGCAGGGGCAGCAGATCCTTCATGGCGCCGATCTTTTTCTCGTAGATCAGGACGTAGGGCTCTTCGAGAACCACTTCCAGGCGCTCGGCGTCGGTGACGAAGTACGGGCTCAGATAGCCGCGATCGAACTGCATGCCGTCCACGGTCTCGAGACCGGTGTGCATGGTCTTCGACTCTTCGATGGTGATGACGCCGTCCTTGCCGACTGCCTTCATTGCCTCGGCGATGATGGCGCCGATCTCCTCGTCGCCGTTGGCAGAGATGCTGCCCACCTGGGCCACCGATCCGTCGTTTACCGGCTTCGACAGCTTGCTCAGCGCGCCATCCTGATTCCACTTGCCTTCCTTGTCGCGCGTGCCGTTGATCACGGTGACGGCCTTCTCGATGCCGCGCTTCAGCGCCGTCGGGTTGGCGCCCGCAGCCACCGTCTTCACGCCCTCGCGGAAGATGGCCTGCGCCAGAACCGTTGCCGTCGTGGTGCCGTCGCCGGCCACGTCCGAGGTCTTCGAGGCTACCTCGCGCACCAGTTGCGCGCCCACGTTCTCCATCGGGTCCTTCAAATCGATTTCCTTAGCCACCGTCACGCCGTCCTTGGTGATGGTGGGCGAACCAAACTTCTTCTCGATCACAACGTTCCGGCCCTTGGGCCCGAGCGTCGCCTTCACGGCGTCTGCGAGGATGTTCACGCCGCGCAAAATCGCCTGCCGGGAATCCTCACCGTGCAAAATCTGCTTTGCCATTGCTCTCTCCTAAAAACAGTGATCAGTGTTCAGTGAACAGTGATCAGTCGCAGTTAACAAACGCGATGTGGTGGCTTTCTGCCATCGCCTCCGGCCAGGGTCCAGTGCGCGTCGTGATCTTGCTGACCACTGATCGCTGATCACTGACCACTGCGAAGCTACTTCTTCAAAATGCCGAGAACTTCTTCCTCGCGCATGATCAGAAACTCTTCGCCATCGATCCTGATCTCGTTGCCCGAGTACTTGCCGAAGAGCACGCGGTCCCCCGCCTTCACGTCCAGCGGAAACACCTTGCCTTCGTCGTTCGACTTGCCCTTGCCCACGGAGATTACTTCGCCCTCCTGGGGTTTTTCCTTGGCGCTGTCGGGGATGATGATGCCCCCGCGAACGGTTTCAGTCTCTTCCACCCGGCGCACCAAAATACGGTCATGGAGCGGGGTGAATGCGGTCTTCACAGACGTTGCTTCCATTGCTTTGCTTCTCCTTCCCGCGCTCGCCGGACGCTGCCCGGCCCACGGGTTTTGTTGATGAAAATCAGAACTTTGCGGGATTGTAGAGTGCGCACCGCCTTGACGTCCGGCGGCTCAGCTCAGCACTTCCACCACCGAGCTGCTAGCACTCTCGCCTTCCAATTGCTAACGATAGGCAAGTCAATACAGTTTGTCAAGAGAAGAGCCGTTAAAATTTGAGTCAATTAGACTCATATTGATTGCTTTCACATTCAGCATGAGCTGTTTACCGGCTTCGCAGTCATGTGGCGAACGCAATCGTCTTATTTGCAAAGAAAAGAGCCGAAAGATTGATTGCGGCCGGCATTCCGGTCTTTTCCCGGCTCATCCTGCCGCGCGCCGCCAGCACGGTTTCGCCCCACACCTTGGAACGCGATAAAATACCGGCATGTTCCAGCGACTGCATTTTCCCGTCTGCGTTCTTCTGGCCGGCATTGGCCTTTCTCTCAGCCCGCTCGCGCTCCGCGCCCAGAGCGATAACTATCGCGGCCGCAAATACAAGGCCCCGCCGCCCGCGGCGCACATTGAGGTCACGGTGCTCAAGGACTTCAACGGCAAGCCCATCGAGAATGCACATGTCATCTTCCATCCCACGCAGGGCGACAAGGACACGGGATCTCTGGAGCTGAAAACGAACGAAGATGGCAAGGCCATCATCGATGTGATTCCCATCGGCGACACGGTCACGCTGCAGGTGATTGTCAACGGCTACCAGACTTACGGTCAGAGCTACAAGATCGATAAGCCCGAGTTGACGATGGAAATACGCATGAAGCGGCCGGGCGCCCAGTACTCCATTTACAAGAACCCGGGCGCGGGTAGTGGGTCCGGCGGTTCTTCGAGCCCTTCGCCCAGTGCAACGCCGTCTGCCTCCGGCGACAAATCCTCCGGCTCCGGCAACCAATCGAACCCGAGCCAACCTCAGCCAAAATAGCCCGCTCGGCTCCGCATCGCCGGCTCGCTGGCTCGCTGACTCGCTAAACTAATCCTGTGCTCAACGCTGAACCCCTCGCCGGCAAGACCGCCTTCGTTACCGGAGGCGCGCGGCGCATTGGCCGCGCCATTGCTCTCGCGCTCGCCGAAGCCGGGGCCGACGTCGTCATCTCCTACCGCTCCTCACGCGCCGCAGCCGCAGAAACCGCAGCCGAGATTGCCGCTCTCGGCCGCCGCGCCGTCGCGGTCGAGTGCGACGTCCGCTCCGAGTCTTCGGTTCGCGCCGCCGTAGCCCAAGTCCTGGCCGAGTTCGGCCATCTCGATCTCGTCGTCAACAACGCCGCCGTCTTCGCTTCGGCGGCGCTCGAGAGCCTCACCCTCGAGCAATGGGACGCGGCCTTCGAAACCAATGCCCGCGGCCCTTTTCTCGTGGCTCGCGAGGCCCTGCCGCACCTGCGCGCCGCGCGCGGCCGCATCGTCAACATCGGGTCTCTAGGCGGAAGCCATCCCTGGGCCGGCCACGCCCATTACTGTGCCTCCAAGGCCGCGCTGCACATGCTCACCGCAACCATGGCCAAGGCCTTCGCGCCCGAAGTCAGCGTGAATTGCGTCGCTCCCGGATGGATTGAAATGAACGATGCGAATCTTCCCGCCGAAGCCGCCGTGCCCCCTCCTTCGCGTAGCGAAGCGGAGCGAAGGGTGGGATCGCAAGATGCTGCCGTGCCCCATTCTCCGCACAGCGACGCGGAGCGACGGGCGGGATTGGAGTCCGCCCGTTTCGCCGCCAAGACTCCCATGGGCCGCAACGGCTCAGCCGCCGACGTCGCTCAGGCGGTGCTGTTTTTTGCCACGGGACCGCACTTCATCACCGGCCAGACGCTCGCGATCGACGGCGGACTGGGGTTGTCCTAACAGCCCGTGGTGAAAGTCAAAACTCCGGAAAAGGCATCCCTCAGCGGCTAAAGCCGCGCTGATTGTGCGGGCGTTACGGCACGACTAAAGTCGTGCCCTTTCAAAACCGGAGTTTCGTCACAGGCTGTTCTAAGCGCTGCGGTGCACTTCAGTTGCTCACCTTCGCCGTCTGGTTCGTCTCCGGTGGTCTCAATCCTCGCACCAGGATCCAGATACTGATCGCCACTTCAAAGAAGAAAACCGGCATTTCGTAATAATTCACAGAGACGATCGTTCCGAAGTTGCGATCGATGAGGTAGGCGAACCCGCAGACCCCCTCGAAAAGCGCGGCCAGAATACCCAAAACTGCCAGTGCTCGCGGAACATAGCGCGATTTGAAGAACAGATAGCTGAAGAAGAGAGACCCGATTGCATAGAACGTCAGCCCGATGTAATAAGCATCCCAGCCCGAGGCGAGTTGCAACCCCGCCAGAGCCTGCAGGCGTTCCGGCTCGAAGACCTGCAAGTACCCCGCGCCCCTCATGATGCGCAGTGCGTCGAAAAGGCCGATCAGCCCGATGAACCACATCGCGGCATACAGCAGTCTGGCGGATGCCGCGAAGAGGGTCAGACCGCGGCCGATCGGCCTGAAGATGACGCAGAGTGCAGCCATCACGACGATGGTTCCAATGCCATAAACGACGGCCGAGGCAATGTAGAAGTGGAGGAGCTGTTCATGCGCGGCGAAGTTGCGTGCCGTCGCCACATCGTCGCCCCAAACCAGAAACGGGCCGTAGAAACGAGAGAAAGCAATCATAATCACCGCATTGATCAGCAGGGTTGTGATTGCAAAAACGCGGGCAGCCTGACGTTGCGAGCGGTCGATCATAGGCTCTCCCTTTCCCTTGCAAATATAAACCTGTGCACGGGTCCACCTGTTTGACGGAATGCCCTGGGAGATACGAGGACAGCGGCCCGATGGTTCCGCGCATGGCGGGGATTTCGAGATAAGAGGGTAGCTATGCTTGCCGTGGCCAGGTCTCTGAGCGCTTGATCTCGTTCCTTGAGGTTTGTGCTTTCCCACCCATTCGCCAGAAAAAAGCGAATGGATGGGGCACGGGGCTGATGCAGATTCACACGGTCAGAGACCTAGTTCAGGCAGAACTCCGGCTTGCATACTTGCCGACTTGCTGTCTCGTTCACCGCCCGAAGAGCCGGCTCCAGAATCCCCTGGCGGGCACCCTTTCGGTTTCCGCCTCTTCGCCCGCCGGCCCCGGAGAATCGCCCTTGGGCACGCTTCCGCGCCGCGCCCTCTTCATCTCCGGCGTGCGCGAGAAGCGCAGCGGCTCATTCTCCCACAGCCCTTTGGGCTCAGGTTGCTCCGGCCACGCCGCGCCTTCCACGGCCGCTTGGGGATTGGTCACGCACAGCCGGCGCGCGGTCTCTTCGCCGGCGCGTTTCGCCACATACTTGTAGGCCTGCTGCAAATGGGGCGGGCGCCTTAAGGGATGGTGCGCATCGGTGGCCAGAAAATGGATCCAGTTGCGCTCCAGCAGCTCATTGGCGAGCATCTCTTCCACCTTGCCAAAGCGCCCATAGAGCGATCCCGCAGTCACCTGGATCAGGCAGCCGGCGCGCATCCACTCGCCGATCAACTCCGGCTGGCGCAGTACTGCCGGATACCGTTCGGGATGCGTGACGATGAGCCTATACCCGGCCGACTGCAGCCGGAAAAGCGCCTCAGCCATGGCGGGAGGAATTACAAAGCTGGGGAACTCAACGAGCAGATACCCTTTCCCGTCGATCGAGTAGCGCAGGGGATGCGCGCAGGCTTCCATAATATTGTCGGCCGACAGGTGAAAGTCGCATCCGAGGCTCAGCTCCACCACGCCCTCGAGCCGCTCGCGCAACTCGGCGAAGCGCTCCTCGACGAGCGGCGCGTTGTAGGGAAACGGGTCGCTGGCGTGCGGCGTGCAGACGATGCGGGTCACTCCCTCGCTGGCTGCCACCTGGGCCATCTGGAGCGAACTCTCCAGGTCCGGAGAGCCGTCATCGACGCCGTAAATCAGATGCTGGTGAATGTCGATCATGGCCGTTTCAGGTGTCAGTTGTCCGTGGTCAGTGTGAGTGTGAGTGTGAGTGCGAGTGTGAGTGTGAGTGCGAGTGTGAGTGTGAGTGTGAGTGCGAGTGTGAGTGTGAGTGCGAGTGTGAGTGTGAGTGCCAGTGTGAGTGTGAGTGCGAGTGTGAGTGCGAGTGTGAGTGTGAGTGCGAGTGTGAGTGTGAGTGCGAATGCGAGTGCGAGTGTGAGTGTGGTTGTATCTGTCCGGCGCACTCACACTCACACTCCCCACGCCTCCCTATTCCCTCGTCCCTACGTCCCTAGTCCCTGCATTGCTCCAATCATCGACGCAAAGATCCTCCATCCGTCCGCCGAACCCAGCAGCGCCTCGCTGGACCGGTCGGGATGCGGCATCATGCCCAGCACATTGCGGCCCTCGTTCAAAATCCCCGCAATATTGCTAAGCGATCCGTTGGGATTGGCCTCCGCCGCGATCTCGCCTTTCGGCGTTGCATAGCGAAATGCAATCCGGTCTTCCCGCTCCAGGCGCGCCAACTCCTCCGGCTCGCAGAAATAGTTGCCTTCCATGTGGCCGATGGGAATCTGGAGCACCTCGCCCTTCTTCAGTTGATTCGTAAATGGGCTGTTCGCGGTTTCCACGCGCAGGTGCACCTGCTTGCAGACGTACTTGAGTCCCGCGTTGCGCATCAGCGCGCCGGGCAGCAATCCCGACTCGGTAAGGATCTGGAAGCCATTGCAAATCCCCAGCACCAGCCCGCCGCCCGCGGCAAACCGCTTCACGGCCTGCATCACCGGGGAGAATTGCGCAATAGCGCCGGTGCGCAGGTAGTCGCCGTAGGCAAATCCGCCGGGGACCACGACCGCATCCACGCCTTTCAGATCCTCGCTGTCGTGCCAAAGGAACTCGACCGGCTGCCGCGCAATCTCGGCGATCACGTTGTAGGCATCGTGGTCGCAGTTCGATCCGGGAAAAACCAGCACTCCGAATTTCATGCTTTTAGGGTATCAGTTTGGCGCAAACTTCATGCTGGCGGTCTGCCCGGAGGCTTCGGCCGAATTCGATCTTTCACCATCGCGCACGGCCCATCCGGCGATGAGGAGGCTGGGCGCGGCGGCGGGCGCGATGGAACCGAGTTCGCCAAGCGTGGTGTGCACGACCTGCTGATCGGATTGCGCGGCGCGCGAAATTACGGCGCAGGGCAGATCGGCGGGCAGCCCTTCGGCCTGCCACTCGGCGGCGAGCAAGGTAAGGTCGCGGCCGGGCATATAGACGACGCGCGTTGCGGATTCGAGCGCGGGCAGCGCCTCGCGGTTGTGCGACTGCGCGTGATGGCCGGTGGAGAAGACGACGTGCGAAGCCCACTCGCGATCGGTGAGCGAGCAGCCGAGGGCCGCGGCCGCGGCAAACGCCGCTGAAACTCCGGGCACGATCTCATAAGGAACGCCAGCCTCGGCGAGTGCGGCCATCTCTTCTGCCGCGCGGCCGAAGAGCAGCGGATCGCCGCTCTTGAGCCGCACAACGCTGCGGCCGGCCTGCGCGTGCTCGATCATCAGCGCGTTGATCTCTTGCTGCGCGATGGTCTTCGCGCCGCAACGCTTGCCGACGTTCTCGACCACTGCGTGGGGCGGAGCCAAGTTGAGTATTGCTGAGGGGACCAAGTCGTCGTGCAGGATCACCTGGGCAGATTCGATGAGGCGGACAGCCTTCACGGTGAGCAGTTCGGGATCGCCCGGCCCTGCGCCGACCAGAGCCACGTGGCCGGCAACGGCGCGCGACGGTTGCTTGCCCGTCCGCGCCAACTGCCGCGTGGAACACAAGGCCGAGTCGCAGATTTCGCGGTGGGCCAGCTCGTGTAGCAGCAGGCGGCGCTCTTCGCCGCGGGGATGGAGGACAAGGACTTCGCGGCGCAGTTCGCCGAGCTCGGCGAGCCAGGGGCCAAGATCCTGAGGAAGTTGCTCGTCGATCTCGCGACGCAGGCGTTGCGCCAGGGCAGGGCTTTCGCCGGCTGTCGAAATCGCGACCTGCAACTCGCCGCGGCTGACCACGGAGCCGAAGAAGAAGTCGCAGTTGGGAATGTCGTCGACGCTGTTCGCCGGGATGCCGCGCGCGACAGCCTCGCGATAGACCATGGCGTTGACTTCAGGCACGTCAGTGGCGGCGACGACGATGAAGTTGCCGTCGAGATCCGCGGGTTGGAACTCGCGCTCGATCCACTCGAGCTTGCCCTCGGCGGCGAGTTGGCGGATTTCAGGACGGGCCTGAGGCGCGACGACGCGCAGCTTTACGCCGGTCTTGAGCAGGCTGCCGATCTTTTCAAGCGCGACCGTTCCCGCGCCGACGAGGAGGGCGGGGCGGCCGTCGAGGTTGAGGAAGATCGGTAGAAGAGTCATTTCAGTTCACAGTTCGTAGTTCGTAGTGGTTAGTGGTTAGTGGTTAGTGGTCAGTGGTCAGTGCGAGTGCGAGTGCGAGTGTGAGTGTGAGTGTGAGTGGTCAGTAATCGGTGCGCACCCACACTCACACTCACACTCGCACTATTCCCTGTTCCCTGTTCCCTAATCCCTGTTCCCTGCTTTTCTCATTCCGCGACGGCGTGCGGCACGCGACCGGTCGGCAGGTCGCGCTCAACGGGAGCGAGAGCTTCGCCGGCCAGTTGCGCGCGCAGTTCGTCGTTGGAGTGGCGCGCAAACCAGGAGCGCAGGCTCTCCTGGGACGCGCGCCCGGCGAGATAATTGCGCAGCAAGCGCTCAATGGCTTCGGGCACCAGCGGCGCGGGACAGCGATAGCCCACCGGCCGCGCAATGCCCGCGTGCTCGCCCACGGCTCCGCCCAGGCAGAAGTAGTAGGCATCGGTCAGCTTGCCCTCGTACTTGATCTTCTTGCCTTCGAGGCCGATGTCGGCGATCCAGTGCTGGCCGCAGCCGTTAGGGCAGCCGGTGGTGTGCAGCTTGAGCTGCTGATCGAACTCGGGCAGCCGCTCTTCCAGCTCATCGACCAGCCAGCGCGTGAAGCCCTTGGTCTCAGTAATCGCCAGCTTGCAAAACTCCGTGCCGGTGCAGGCGATGGCGCCGCGCCAGAAGGGCGAGGCCTCGACGTGCAGGCCGATCTGGCCCAGTTCGCGCGCTAGCTCGCCGGTTTTGGCGTGGGGCACGTCGACGATCACGAGGTTCTGCGACACCGTGGCGCGCAGCGAGCCCGAGCCGAATCGCTCGGCCAACTCGGCCACGGCTTCAAGCTGCTCGCCGGTCATGCGGCCGCGCAGCACCGAGGCGCCGACATAGGCCAGTCCCGGCTGGCGCTGCGAATGAATGCCCACGTGGTCGCGCAGGCTTTCATCGGGAATGTTTTCGGGAACGGCGGGATCGAGCTTGAAGCCGATGCGCCGGTGCAGCTCGTCGAGAAAGCTATCGGCAGTCCATCCTTCGCGCATAAAAAGATACTTGAGGCGTGCGCGCTCGCGGCTTTCGCGCAATCCCTGCTGATCGCGGAAGATCTCCGCGACACTGCGCATCACGCCCACCGCCTGGGCGGGCCGGACGAAGGCGTCGAGGCGCAGAGCGAGATGCGGCTCGTTCGACAGGCCGCCGCCGACGCGCAGCGAGTAGCCTACTTCGCCATCGCGTACCGCGGGCGTGAGGCCAATGTCGTTGATCTCGGGATAGGTGCACCACGCGGGGCAGCCCGTGGCGGAGATTTTGAACTTGCGCGGCAGGTTGTAGAACTCGGGGTTTGCCGTGAGGAGATGCGCGATCTCGCGCGCTACGGGCGAGGCATCGATCAGCTCGCCGGCGGCAACACCGGCCAGCGGGCAGCCGGTCACGTTGCGCACCACGTCGCCGCAAGCGCCCTTGGGCGAGAGCCCGATCGAGTCGAGCGCGTCCACCACTTCAGGCAGCGACTCGATGGTGAGCCAGTGCAACTGGAGGTTCTGGCGAACCGTGATATCGGCCAGGTTGCGGGCGTGCTTGCGCGTGATGCCGCCGATCGAGCGCAACTGGCTGGCCGAAACCATGCCGTTGGGGATGCCAATGCGCATCATGAACCAGTCCGTCGCCAGCCCCTCGCCGCCCTTGCCGCCGGTAGCGCCCACGCCGTCGCCCTGGGTGTAGATGCCCCACCATTTGAAGTAGGCCGAGGCCCAGTCCGGCGCCACGCTTTGCCTTCCCTCGCGCGCAAAGCTGCGCACCTCGTCAAAGGCTTGCCAGGGATTCTTTTCGTGCTTCAGGCGCTCCATGCGCTGGGCTTTGGTCTCTTTTTGCGGAATCTCGCTCATTGCCTTCCTTTGTTTGTGGTTCGGGCTCAAAACGGCTCGAAAAAAATGCCCGCGTCAGCTTTCGCTGTTTCGCGGGCATTGTTGGGAAGCCGGACTAGATTTCTGGACTCAGACCGAGGCTGCCTATGCCACGCGAACAGCGTGCATACAGCTGCGACAACAGATCTTAACGCCCATGAAATGAATATAGACCGAAACGGTCCGGATTTGCAAGTTCTGTTTGTTGATTTCCAGTTAAACCAGGCGTTGCTCCCACATTTTCCCGCAAGAAGCGCGGAAAAGGATGGCACGGGATTCTCGATGAGTTGAGGTTCGTGGTATCCCAGGTCCCCAAATGCGAGGGACCTGGGGCACCCATGCTTGTGCCGGGTTGAAGAGCAGGTTTGGGTTCGTGCTCTCCCACCCTTTCCGCGGTAAGGCTGCGGAAAGGATGGGGCACGGGATCAGGTGAGTGGATCGGCCGCGCGCAGCTCCGCCAGAATGCGCTCTTCGGCCTCTTGGACGGCCCCGGCTATCTCGGGAGAAAGTTCCATGGAGATGGACTGCCTGGGATCGATGGCGATGGCGTAGAGGACGACGTCGCGCGATCCGCCCTGCATATAGAAAGCGTCGAGCAGATCTTTTACGCCAATGTCGTGCGCCGTGAGCGTGGGAGGGTAGTCGCTCGAGAAGCGCGGCGTGGTGCGCGTGACGGTGCCGGGAGGATTCCCGTCGGCCGCGGCGTCGATGAGAATGATGCGGCCGGCGCTCTGCAGCGGCTCGAGGAGGATGAAGCCGCCCGTTCCGCCGTCAAGACATTCCACGCCGGCAGGCAGGGTGTGTTTTTCGATGGCTCGCACCACGTGCACGCCAACGCCCTCATCGCCCATGATGACATTGCCGAGGCCTAGCACGAGGGTTTTGTTATGGTTGTTTGGGCTCTCCGTCACTCTTCACCCTGTCGAACTTCCATCCGCCGATAATCGAGGATACAGTGCCGCGGCCCTCGATGTAATCGTGATAGAAGGCGAGATAGATATGAACGATGACGAACGTGACAAAGAACCACAGGAACAGGTGATGCCAGGAGCTCACGCCAAACTCGCCGCCCAGCAGCGGAACAATCCACCCAAACGTCCGCGGCAGCCACGAGTTGCTCATGCTG
>Ga0182013_10001573_pt1 | contig 31000 bp, 19 predicted proteins | sample 612S2MmetaG_FD_120487 | JGI IMG/M metagenome (GOLD analysis project Ga0182013, IMG submission 120487) | Permafrost microbial communities from Stordalen Mire, Sweden - 612S2M metaG | ecosystem: Environmental > Terrestrial > Soil > Wetlands > Permafrost | place: Sweden: Stordalen | collected... | reverse complement strand
GCGACCCATTTGAAGGACCGGCCTTACAACTTCAACCTGCCCAAACCGCAATATCCCAGCAGCGACCGCGTGCAGCGCGAGTTTGTCGTGGAATATGTCTACGAGTACGCGCTGTCGAACTACGCGCCCGAGGTGACCCTGCCCATTGTCCCCGCGACCCAGGCCAAGCGCGACACGCCCGAAAACGCGCTGATTGCCTTCTTCTCCGCAATGCGTACCGGAAACTACGACGCGTGGCTTGCCTGCTGGAATGCGCCGGACCAGGCCAAACTGCAACAGGACGCGAAGGACCTGAAGCACGACGCGACCTTCTGGAAGAAGTTGTGGAGCGATGCGTTCGGCAAGACGACCACGGTGCTGGTCGATCGCGTGGAGACCGAGCACTACGTCATCCTGGATGCCCGCCTGTCCGGCCCGAGCCCGACCCAGGTGCCTACGGTGTTCAAGTATGTTGACGGCCAATGGATGGTCACCAACGAGCTCACCAATAACCCGGTGTTCTACAAGATGAAGCCCTCGCTTGCGGGGATTATGAACCTGGTCCCCCCCATGCCCGTCTCCGCGCTGGATAAGGGCAATACGCAGCAGACCCAGGCGCAGCAGGATTTTCTCGACGGCCACACCCTGCGCGACAAGATCGTGCAGGCGGGCCAGTAGTTTGTAACTGAATGCGTTCGTAAACGGTGATTCCAGCGATGCAGCCGAGCAGCCGCCAACTCGAAGCCACATCTCCAGCGCCGGCGCTATCGCGCGGGTGCGCAGGCCTGGACGGGTGCGATCGAGGCCGGCTGCGGCGGATTGCGTGGGCGACGCTCTGCCTGGCGGGCGCGCTCGCGGGTACGCTGGACCCGGCGCATGAGGCGGCGGCACAGCAGTACCCAGGCCCGGGATGCACCGCAACTATGGAGAATCGCTCCGCGCTGATCGATTCCAACGGCACCTACGCTTTGCCCAACATTCCCCTGGTCCCCGGCCAATATGAGGTACACATCGCGTGCCCGCAGCCCGACGGAACCCTGCTGGGTGCTACCTCCGCCTATCAGAATTTTGCCGGGGGCCTGAGTTCCTTCAGCATTCCGCTGCTGCCGCTCGGGGCGCTCGGCCCGGAGTCGCAAAGCCTCTCCGTGCAGGTGCTCTCCGGCAGTCTGAGTGCGGTGGGCGCGGTGGTGCAGTTGTCCGTCATTGCTCTTCTCCCCAACGGATCTCCAGTTGACGCCACGCTTGCGAGCGAAGGCACCTCTTACGTATCCAGCAACCCGGCGGTGGCCACCGTCGACGCTAACGGGAACGTCACGGCCACGGGCTCGGGCAGTGTCATCATCACCGCGAACAACGATGGTCTCTCCGCGACCATCATGCTCAACTCCTTCGCCGAGCTGGACAGCGATGGCGACGGCATGCCCGACGCATGGGAGATCGCCAACGGCCTGAATCCCTACGACCCGACCGACGCCGGCCTCGATCCCGACGGCGATGGCCTGACCAATCTGCAGGAGTACAAACTGGGCACCAATCCGCATGTCTACGATACGGATGGCGACGGCCTGAGCGATGGACAGGAGGTCGCGCTGGGCACCAACCCGCTGCTGGCCGACACCGACGGCGATGGCCTGAGCGACGGTCAGGAGGTCGCCCTGGGCACCAACCCGCTGAACCCGGATACCGACGGCGACGGCATTCCGGACGGCATCGAGGTCAAGATCGGCACCAATCCGCTAGTCTTCGACACCACCACTACCGTAACCGGTCACGTTACAAATGCGGACGGCTCTCCCCACCTGGGTGCGTCGGTGGTGGTGCTCACCTACTTCACCGCGGTCTCCGACACCGCTGGCGCCTTCGCTGTGCTGCATGTCCCGATTACGCTCGGCAACGTGATCGCTTCGGCCGAGGTCGTGGTCGGCGGCACGGTGTATAGCGGCTCATCGAACTCCACCGGGCCCGTGGGCAACGGCTCGACCAACGTGGGCACAATCCAGCTTGCGATCAACGGAGGCCAGGTCTCTGGAACGGTGACCACGCCCGATAACAAGCCCGATCCCGGCGTGCAGGTCACCGTCACCGGTGGGGCCGATACCCGGACTGCGGTGACCGATGGCAATGGTTTGTATTCAGTCAGCGGCTTCCAGCCGGGCCCGGTGTCGGTGGCCGCGCTCGATCCTTCCACGTCGCTGCGCGGACAGGGTGCAGGCACGCTGGGCGCGGGCGGCCCGCTGACCCTCAACGTCAAGCTTGCCGCGTACGGCACGGTATCCGGGACCGTGACCAACGCCTCCGGCGTCGCGGTTGGCGCGGGCGTGAGCGTCCAGATCAGCGGGGCGCTCTACAGCACCACCACGACCGACAATCTGAGCCACTACAGCTTTGCCTTCGTTCCCCTGGGCGCGGTCACGGTGGACGCCACCGACGCGAACGGCAACCACGGGCGGGCCACGGGGGTGGTTACGGCGACTGCGCAGACGATCAGCGCAAACGTTCAGTATCTGGGCAAAGGCACCGTCACCGGAGTCGTCGCAACCGCGATAGGCACACCGGTCGCGGGCGCCACCGTGCAGTTGAGCAACAACGGGGTGTTCTATCAGGGATTGAGCACCACGACCAATAACATCGGTCAATACACGTTCAGCAACGTGTTTATTGGCAGCCTGTATCTGGCGGCCACGTCGACGGCGAGTTCCACGGGAGGAACGACCACCGCTGCGGTGACCAAGGACGGGCAGACGGTCACGGCCAACATTACGTTGATGCCCACCGCGACGATCTCAGGTACGGTCTATCGCAGCGACGGCGTGACCCCGGTATCGGGCGCGTCGGTCACGCTCCTGAGTACGGCCTTCACGGCAACCACCAATGCGTCCGGCGTATTCAGCATCGCCAACGTGCCGCTCAGCAGTTACAACGTTCAGGCCCTTGACCAGGCGAGCGGCGACCGCGGCGGGAAGACCGTGGCCCTTTCCACAGCCGGGCAGACCGTCCCCGTCACCATCGATATGCAGGGCCTGGGCAAGGTTGTCGTCACCGTACTGGACGGAGGCGGAAATCCAGCGGGGGGAGTCATCGTCCAGATGTTCGACGGCGGCTCTTACAACCTCCAGGTCAACGGAGTCACCGCAGCGGATGGGACGCTCACCTTCAGCCAGCAACTGGCTGGCGGCCTGAGCGTAAACGCTTCCAATCCGGCGACCGGAGTCGGCGGAAGGGCCTCGGCGACTCTGGCTGCGGGGCAGACTTTGCCAATCGCCATTACGCTGCAGTCGGTCGGAACGGTGCAGGGAACGGTCTACCTGTTGAACGGGACCACCCCGCTTGCCGGGGCAACGGTGGAACTCAATGGATTGGGCTCGACTCTGACCAACGCCGCTGGGGCCTATTCCTTCACCAATGTGCCCTCTGGAACCTACACCGCGCTGGTTGTCGACTCCTTGAACAATACTCTGTCTTACCAGAGTGGGGTTACGGTTAGCACCCAGGGTCAGGTGGTGACGGTCAACTTCGCCATTGTCGGCCGAGGCACCGTTACCGGTCAGGTGACCAACCCTGACGGCACGGTCGCTGCCGGCGTTCCAGTCTCGGTCGGAAGCGCGGCGCCCGGTTACTCTCAGCCATTGGGCAGTTCGACCGACATCAACGGCAATTACGCGGTGGCCTTTGTGCCGGTGGGCAACTACACCGTGGTGGCGCAGCAGCACACGCAGACGACGAATTCCTACGGATCGAATATGGGCACCATGCCCGCCGACGGCGCCGTCGCGGTCACCAACGTCCAACTCTCCACCTCGCTGGTTCCGTCCACCCTGCTGCTCTACGATGGCAACGGGCTGCAGTATCCGATCCGCGAGAATGGCGGTTTGTTCGATGGATCGTTCATCGTCTTTGGCGGCTTCCGCGGTACCAACGAGGGTGGCGCGCTGCTGAGTATCGCGCAGAACGGAAACGTGACTCCGTTTGCAGGCGAAGAGTTTGCCCCGGTCAGCCTGGGTTCCCGGCAGATCTCCATCACCCAGAATGGGATTGACGGCCTGAACATCACCCGCCGGGTCTATGTGCCCGGAGACGGCTATTTTGCGCGGTACCTCGAGCTGCTCTCGAACCCCGGCGCACAGAGCATTACCGTCGACGTCAACCTGGCCACCAACTTCCGCCAGGAAATTCACAATCTGAAGGTCAACGGTGTGACCAACCAGACCGTCACGGTGCCGCAGATCCTGCTGACCTCCTCGGGCGACAACATTCTCAACATCGCCGATCCCAACAATCCGGACCACTGGGTCACTTTTGGAGGTGTGATCGATCAGGATCCATTCATACCGGATGAGTTCGCCGATACCATGATCCCCACCGTCGCCGACGTATTCGACGGGCCGGGCGCCACCCTTGCGCCAACCAGCGCCGGCTATATTACCGACCCAAGCGGGAACTTCTCCACGCTTACCGAGACATTCGGCTCGGTCACGGTTCCGGCAGGCGGGACGGTGGGCATCCTTCACTTCCTCTCCCAGGAGAACCTGTATGCGGCGGCGAACGCCAGCGCAGCGCGCCTCGTGCAACTCCCGCCCGAGGCGCTCAGCGGCTTGTCGCCCATCGATCTGGCGGCAATCGCGAACTTCGTTGTCCCGCCCGGTGGTGTATCGACACTTCCGCCGCTCCCTGGTTTGACCAACCAGGTTACCGGGGCCGTCTATGCGTCGGATGACTTGACCGTCGTGCCCGGCGCCCAAGTCTTTATGCAGAGCACCGACCCGATCTACGCGCGCACCTACACCACGAACGCCGATGCGAACGGCAACTACTCCTACCAGGGCGCGTACGGCGGCATCGCTGTTCCCGCCGAGAACTTCAATGTCTATGCGTTCGCTCCGAACACCGCGACTACTCTAACCTCATACTGCGCCCAACTGGGACTGGTTATCGGCTCGGGCTGCGCGATCATCTCCCCCACTTGGACCGGCGCATTTACACAAGGCAATACCACAGCCTCGCAGAACATCGCATTCACCAACACCGGCATGCTCACCGGTACCGTCTCGCGCGGCCCCACGGTCCTCAATGTCAGCGGGACCATCACCCTCAGCGGCGGTCCCATGAACTCGGTGACGGTGCCCATTCAGGCCGACGGCACCTACACCATCACCGATGTACTGCAGGGCAGCTACAACCTGCTTGCCCAGGTCACCAGCACCCTGCTGACCGGCCTGACGACCGCCAACGTAACCACCGGGCAGACCACGGTGGCGAACGTCACCATCGTTGAGTCCGGCAATGTTACCGGGTCGGTGACGCGCGCCGATGGATCGCTTGCCGTTGGAGATGAAGTCAACCTGCGCGTGCCGGGCCAGGGCGCCTTAACCGTGTTCGTCAACACGGCGGGCCAATATGCATTCACCGATATTCCCATTGGCATCTATGAGATCGATTGTTTCGACCCGCAAAGCAGTTCCGCAGCAAGCGCGACGGTCACTATCACGTCGAGTGCGACGACCACGCAAAACCTTCTGCTGCAAAACACCGGAACCGTGACCGGCAACCTGAGCGTGAACGACGGCAGTTCCGTGGCCGGTCTCACCGTAACCCTCACCAGCACGACTAGCAACGGCGTGCAGAATCTGAGCACCGTCGCCAACGCCACCGGCGGATACACATTTAGCGGGGTGTCGCCGGGAAGCATATTGCTACACGCGACCAACGCTGCAGGACTGCAAGGCTCGGGCACGGGCTCACTGCCGCTGGCCGGGCAGACCGTCACCATCAACGTCGCGCTGATTGCGGCGGGCAACGTAACCGGCACCGTGTTCCAGGGTGACGGCGTGACCCCCGCGCCCGGTATCCAGGTGACCCTCAGCCCGGCGCCGCTGACTAGCAGCGCCACCACAGTCACCAACGCCAGTGGTGTGTACAACTATCAGAACGTCCCGTATGGCGGCTTCACCGTTTACGCCAGCAATGCCACGAACGGAGACCGCGGCCAGACCAGCAGCCAGATTCAGATCAACGGCCAGCTTCGCACCGTCAACGTTACGCTCAACGGCTTCGGCAATCTGACGGTTAAGGTCGTCGACGTGACCGGAAACCCGATCGCCAACGCGGCCGTGACGGTGAACAACGGGACCATCGGAACGGTCTACACGGGCAGCAGCGATGCGAACGGGAACGCGGCGTTCAACAATATCTTTGCCGGATACTTCTCGGTGACGGCCAGGAGCCCGATCACCGGTCTCTCCGCGCAGGCGTCGGGGACGTTGGCCTACAACGCCAACCAGATTGTCACGGTCACGCTACAGGCGGTCGGCAACATCCAGGGTACCGTCTACGCTCCCGACGGAGTCACGCCGGTGGCAGGCGCGACGGTGCAGTTGTACTCGGGCGCCACTGTCACCACCGCCGCGAACGGCAGCTATCAGTTCACGAGCCAGACGCTGGGCTATTACAATCTCAACGCGCGCGATGCCGCGGGTTATGTGCGCGCCATCGCCAACGGCGTGCAGTTGCAGGCCAGCGGCGTAACCGTCACCCAGAACCTCACGTTCATCGGCGTGGCCAGCGTCTCCGGCCTGGTGAGCAATCCCGATGGGACCCCGGCGGAAAACTACAACCTGACCCTGGTCAGCCAGAACCCAACCATCGGCGGGGCCCAGTATGTGACCACCGGCGCGGTAGGCACCTATAGCGTGGCCGAGGTCCCGATCGGCGCGTTTACGGTGTCGGTCAACGGATTGGCTTCCAATCTGGCCGGTTACGCCGCCAGTGCGATCACTGCGAATGGGGTCAATGTGACGGTCAACATCCAGATCGTCAGCAGCACCGTCACCCTGCCGATTACGCTGACCGACGCCGATGGATTCACGTACACCGTCGCAGGCAATGGGGATTACGGAGCGACCGGCCAGTTGGGCGGCCTTAGCCCGTTCTATGACGCGCAGACCCTCGGCCTCAGCATCGGCGGTACGGCGTACACGTTTGGCAGCGGCGGGCCGCCGACCACCGCGATCCAGTCGCTGAATGGGCAACAGGTCGAGCTCACTCAAAGTACCGTTCCCGGACTCAACGTGACCCGCAAGATCTATGTGCCGGCGACCGGCTACTTCAGCCGCCGCCTCGAGGTGCTGCAAAATACGACTGCATCGCCGATCACGGTCGCTGTAAAGGAAGGCGGCGACGTCGAGCGTTACTCGAAGTACAGTCCGCAGGTCATCACCACCTCCAACGGCAACATGACAGTGGACAACACCATCCTCTGGGCCGTGGATGACGACGACAGCGGCAGCCAGCCTTATCCGCAGACCCAGCCCGCTCTGGCCAATATCTTCGAAGGCGCCGGCGCCTCGACCGGCGTGTCCAGCGTCACCGAGTCGACCTATACGCAGCCGTTCCAGCCCTTCCGGAACCTTACTTACTACACCTATCAGTACTGGACCTATACCTACGATTCCGTCACCATCCCGGCGAACTCCACGGCGAGCTTCCTGTTCTTCACCGCGCAGGAAGCAACCTCGCCGACGGCGGTCACCGCGGCCCAGCGTCTGGAGCAGTTGCCCGCCGAAGCGCTGGCCGGCTTGTCTCCCGCGGATCTGGCGAATGTAACCAACTTCGTCATTCCCGCGGTGCAGAACCTTCCCGCCTTGTCGCCTCCGTCGACCAACTCGCTGGGCGGCCACGTCTACGCCGGCGACGGCGTCACACCCATTCCGAACGCGTTGGTTTACGTGCAGAGCACCGACCTTGAATACGGCTCCGGCACCAGCGCCACGGCCGATGTGATCGGCTCCTATAATATTCCGACGCTGGTCGCGAACAGTTACGCCGCTGAAGCAATCGACCCGGCCACCAGTATCAAGTCGCCCACCGACACCGGAGCCATTCCCTTCAATGTTTTCAACCAGACGCAGGACATCGTCTTCACCAATACCGGCATCCTGCAGGGAGTGGTGAAGTCGACCGGCGCGGGCACATTTACCGGCGGAACCGCCTACCTTGACTTCCCCTGCTCCAACGGCGTCCTGTACTGCAACCAAGCCGCGGCGAACTTCGGTCCCGGCGGCACGTTTACCTTCCTCACCGCGCTCGCCGGCAACGACGGCATCAGCGCCAACGTGACCACGCCGCAGGGCGGGACCATCGGCATGCCCTCCAACTACGGGTTCTTTGGCATCAACATTCCCGCGCAGCAGACAACCCAGTTCACCATCACCGTTCCCGCGACCGGAACCATCTCTGGAACCGTGACCAACGCGGACGGGAGCCCGGCAATCGGCGTGACCGTGACCGCGTCGCCATCCAGCAGCGGAACGCTGGTCAGCACTACCACAGGTGCAGGCGGCGTCTACACGTTCACCTCGATCGTGGTCGACACCTATACCGTATCGTCGACCGATCCCATCACCGGCGGTACGGTCTCGAAGACGGTGACGATCTCGCAGGACGCCACCAGCACCGTGAACCTGACCTTCATCGGCCATGGCAGCGTGGTGGCGACCGTCCACTACTTCAACGGCAACATTGCCTCGAACGTACAGCTCCAGATTTCCACATCGACAGTGCCGAGCTACGTCTATGCGACTTCGCTCACCGATCCCAACGGCATGTACACCTTCACCAATGTGCCCACCGGACCCTACAGGATTCGTGCGTTCTATCCAGGTCAGGCTTTCTACTCCTCGACCAATGGAAACCTGAACGTCAATGGCGCGACCCAGCAGACCGCGGTCACTCTGACCCCGGTCGGCACCATCAGCGGCAAGGTCACCAATGCAGACGGCAGTCCTGCCGTCGGCCAGTATGTTGAAGCCGCGGATACGCAAAACATCTTCGCTACGTATGCGCAGACCGACTCCGCAGGCAACTATGGAATGTTCCCGGTGCCCGCGGACCGGCTCATCAATCTCAACAGTTCCAGCTACAACAACACGAATTACATTTCCGTGACGGCGGTGGCCAACAATCGGCAGGTGCCCGGCGACGGCCAGACCCTGACCGTGAATCTGCGCTATCCCGGATTCGCGACGGTCCAGGTCACCGTGCTCCAGGAAAACGGCACGCCCTACACCTCCGGCACCGTCAACCTCAACAGCACCGATGGGGCGCAGAAATACAGGCAGGGGATCTCCGCCAATGGCACGGCGACATTCAACAATGTCATCGAGGCCAACTTTGTGGCCTATGCCAAGGTGGGTTACAGCGGTTTCAGCACCGGCTCGACACTCTTCACAGTGACCCCCGCCGAAGACAACACCACAGTCCAGGTGACCATCCAAACTACTCCCACCGGGACCGTGCAGGGCACGGTGTTCGCGGCTGACGGAGTCACGCCGATCACCAGCAACTACAACGTGATCCTGCTCGACATCGACACAGGACTCCTGAACTACGCCAACCCGGGCGGGGCCGGATACAGCTTTACCAGTGTGCAGGTGGGCGCAAGCGGCTATACCCTGACACCCCAGTTCAACAACGTCAACTACACGGCGCTCGCGGTCAATGGGAAGATTGCCTCGGACGGTCAGGTCATCACCCAGAACTTTACACTGCCCTTGTCCTCAATTAGCGGTACGGTCTATCTCAATGACGGAGTCACGCCGGCACCCTACGCCTACCTCACCGCCAGCGACACCCCCAATGGCGGAAGTGCGATGAACTTCAGTGCCCAAACGGATGCCAACGGAAACTATCAGATCGTCGGCCCGGCGGCAGGTTCCGTCACCTTGACGGCGTACGACTCGAACGGCGTCTCCGGGGCCGCCACGGTCACGCTGACCTCGAATACCCAGGTTGTCTCCGGCGTCAATATCAGCCTCAGCGCCGTGGGCACCGTCATGGGGACTGTTAGCGATGAGACATTCAACCCGGTACCCTATGCGGATGTTGAAATCAGCTCCTCTGGCAACAACGGCGGATTCACAACGTACGTCACTGCCGATCAAAATGGAAACTATTCGATAGGAGACATTCCGGTGGGCAACATTGTCGCCTCGGTCACCCTGCCCGATGGCACCTTCGCATCGAACACAGGCGTCCTGAACAACAATGGACAAGCCATCACCATCAATATCAACCCGCCGCAGGCGCCCACGGGATCGGTCTTCGGCACCGTCTACGACAGCACCGAAACCCCCAACCCCGGTGCCACGGTCACGGTCACATGCTCCGATCCGGCGGCGACGGTCATCACCGCGACCACCGACCAGAATGGGTTGTACACGGCAACTGGCGTTCCGCTTGGCACGGTCTCCGTCTCCGCGCTGTTGAATGACGGCGTCACAACGATCGGGCCGGTGGCCGGCAATGTGCCCACTGCAACCACCCCCGTGGAGATCGACCTCGGTCTGAACAATCCGGGCGATGTCAGCGGCGTCGTCTATGACGTGAACGCCAATCCGATTCCCAACGTGAACGTGTATCTGGTCAGCTCGGGAGACCCCAATACCACGTGGATCGAGGGCACGGCCAACGACGGCAGCTTTGACTTTGGCGGCATTGACCCCGGCAACATTACGATCACACTGGAGGACAACAACAACAATGTGATTGGGGCAGCCACCGGGATACTGCCTTATGGTGGAGACGTGGTCATCAATGCAACCACAAACACAGTCGGCGCAATGCTCATTCGGCCCGTGCTGCACCAGGTGAAGCCGGGTCCGGCGCTGGCGTCGGGACCCGCACCGCCATCCCCGGGCGCGGCGCAAACCCACGCATCAACCCTCGCGCCTGCCGCGCCGCCGTCCAGAGGGCAGAGCGTCGCCACTCTTCAAACCAATCCGATGCCGCAGCCGGTTGCGTCGCAAGGAGCGCCCCAATGAGATGGTCATCCTTCTTTCTGCTGGCTATATCCACCGCTGTTTCGATGTCTGCGCAGACCGCCGCTCCGGCAGCGGCGCCAGCAGCCTCCGCAAGTTCGACTGCACTTCCGCTCCCCGCAAACTTTGCTTCGGCGAAGCCGGCTCTACGCCCGCCGAGTTCGCTTGTGCCTCCGGCCAGGGTCCGCGTCAGCACGGCGCAGAGAATGGCAGCGTTGAACAGTAAACCGCCACTGCCGGAACTGCCCGGCTTTACCGCCGTCGATCGAGACGGCAAGGAGGTTACCCCAAAGACATTCTCCCGCACGTCGCATTGGCTGCTCGTCTACCGCAGGAAGGACTGCCTGCCCTGCGACCGGCTGATGAATGTGCTCGCCGCGAGCGAGAGTCCGGACCTGAAGGGCGGCGAACCCTACGTGATTCTGGTGGACGGCAAGGGCTCGGACGCGGTTGACCGGGTGCGCGTCAAATACTCCACGCTTAGCCAGTCCGCGTGGCTGGCGGACAAGGAAGGCCACGCCCGCGCCGCGCTGAAGCCTCGTGGAGAGCCCACGATCTACGCAATGGACGGCTCGAAGATCGCATGGAGCATCCCCGGCAATCTGGGTAGTCCGGCCAAAGTTGAAAAGATGACGGCCGCGTGGATGGCCAGTGGCGCCGCGGCCAACCCAGCTAACCCAAGTACAAGTTCCACCAGCGGAAGCTCATCCGCCGCTGCCGCCGCGCCGGCCACAAACACGAAGTAGCTGAAGGGCCAATATCTATGCGCACTCACCGAATCCGTGCCCTTGCCCTCCTGGCTGCCTTTCCGCTCTTGCTTGTCTGCGGACAAGCACAGACCCAGGACAGCGTTCAGATTGCCGCGCCAGCGCCAGCCGCGCAGCCGGTCAGCATGGTCGTCTTCTCCGACTTCGAGTGTCCCTACTCCGCCCAGTTGTTCTTCGAACTGGAAAAGCTTCAGGCGAAGTATCCGAAGTTTCACATCATCTATAAGCAGAGCCCTCTCTCCATCCATCCCGATTCTCCACTGGCACATCGCGCCGCGCTGGCCGCGGGGCGCCAGGGCCGCTTCGATGCCATGGCCGAGCTGCTCTATGCCAACCAGAAGCCGCAGGACGTCGCCTCACTGACTGCATTTGCCCACCAGCTCCACCTGGATGTTGGGCGCTTTCGCCACGATCTCGACTCCAGCTCGGTAGCCGCCGAGCTCGACGCGGACATGGAAGAGAGCAGCGCCTTCGCCATCGAGCAGACGCCCACCCTCTTTATCAACGGCAAGACGCTGGTGGGGTACCAATCCGAACAGACCCTCGCCGGGCTCATCGACACGGCCGCGGCACAGAATATAGTCGCGCCCGCGACCGCGCCCGACAGCGTTGGGGAGACGCTGGATCCGGCGCTGCTTGCAGAGATTCAAAGCCGCCCGACCGCGGCTCAGGGAGCAGCCGACGCCCCGCTCACCATCGTCGAGTTCACCGACTTTCAATGCCCATACTGCCGTGGAGCAGTTACGCCGATGGAGCAGTTCATGGCTTCGCGCGGTCGCGAGGTCCGCTGGATCGTTCGCACCTTCCCGCTGGACATCCACCCGGACTCCGAGCTGGCTGCCGAGGCCGCGCTGGCCGCCGGGGAGCAGGGCAAGTTCTGGCAGATGCACGATCTTCTCTTTGCCAACCAGACCGCATTGAAGCTGGAAAACCTGCGCGCCTACGCCGAGCAGCTTCACCTGGACATGCACACCTTCAACGACGCGCTGGCGACCCACCGCTTCGCCGGGCAGATCGCCTCGGACCGCATGTTGGGAACCAAGGCGGGCGTCGACGGAACGCCAACCTTCGTGATCGACGGATACCTGATGAGCGGTGCGCGCTCACTTCCCGAGCTCAACCAGATCGCCGATGCACATACAGCACTCGCCGCAGGCAGATCGCTCGCGGCTGCCGCCGTTCCGGTCACCCCGCCCGCTGCGACCGACCAGCAGGTCAGCGGGCCCGCGAACCACGCACCGATCACCCTCACCTGGTTCACCGATGTTCGAAGTCCGCTGGCCTCGCGGCAGGCCGACCTGGTGCGCGCACTGGTCGCGCAGTATGACGGAAAGGTTCGCGTGTTCTTCCGCGCGTTCCCGCTGGAGTCGCACGCCGACGGCCGCATCGGCAGTGCGGCGCTGCTGGCTGCGCTCAGCCAGGGCAAATTCTGGCCGATGTTCGATGCGCTGGCCGAGCGCCGCGACCTGTTGGACCGCACCGAGCTGCTTTCGATCGCAGAGGGCATCGGCCTCGACCGGGTGCGCTTTGCCGCCGATCTGGACGCGTCCGCGGCGGCGGTCGCCGCAAATGTCGATGAGGCGACCCGGCGTGGCATTCAGGGCGCCCCCGTTCTCTTCGTCAACGGGCAGCGGGTCGACGGCTTGCAGCAGAAGCAGTTCTACACTGCCATTCTGGATCGCGAACTCGAGACCCCGCCGGCGGACCAGGCGAGCATCACGCCATAAGACCCCGGCCCCAGCGCATCGGCCCTCTCCAGGATGGATCGACCCAGGTCAGGGCCGGATTGTCGGGCTTTTGACCATGTTGGTTGCATCCCCATGAAAACAAGGCCACAAAAGAGCCAATAGCACCGTTCCGCCAGCAGTGAATGATGAAACACGCTGGAAACCCCGATATGCTCCGCCTCATTGAGACGGTTCCTATATTAAGCTAGGTTCATCGCATCGGGATTTTTAACGCAGTTTAGGAAATAGGGTTGTGACGGTAAATGTGTACAGGGTCGCCGCTCGCTGTTGCTCGCGTCGACTGGACTGCACGGGGTCACCCAACAGCATTTCCTAAACTGCTCTAGACTTCAGTGGCATTTGCGGTCTCGTAGCATCAAACTGGAGACGATCCAGAATTTCAAGGCGCGGCTGCATGAGGTTGAATGGCAATACAGGTTGCTCTCAAGCACCGGACACGGTACCGGTATGACAAAGCGGTCACTCTCGGTCCACAGGTTATACAGTTGCGCCCCGCTCCGCATTGTAGAACGCCAGTCCTTAGCTACTCGCTTCAAGTGACCCCGGCAAATCATCTGCTCAATTGGCAGCTCGACGCGCACTACAATCATCTCGCACGAGTTCTTTTTCCGGAGAAGACCAACGAATTTGTGGTGGAGGTCAACCTGGTTGCGGAGTTATCTCCGTTCAATCCGTTCGATTTCTTTCTGGAACCAGGGGTCGAAGACTACCCCTTCCAATACGCGCCGGAGCTGGCGAAGGACCTCGAACCATACCTTGCGATTGAACCTGCGGGCCCACGACTGCGGGCTTTTCTTCAGCAGTTCTCCGGCGAGAAGCGCGGAACCATCAGCTTCCTGACCGACTTGAATCGACAGGTGCGTGCGGAAGTTGGCTACGGGACTCGCCTGGAGCCGGGCGTACAGACATGCGAGCAGACGCTGGAGAGGCACATGGGGTCGTGCCGCGACTCCGCGTGGCTGCTGGTGCAGATTCTTAGGCACCTGGGTATCGCAGCACGGTTTGTCTCCGGCTACTTGATTCAGTTGGCTCCGGACGAGAGAGCGTTGGAGGGGCCGAGCGGACCGCAAACCGACTCCGCGGATTTGCATGCCTGGGCTGAGGCTTTTCTGCCTGGCGCGGGTTGGATCGGGATGGATTCGACCTCAGGCTTATTCGTCGGAGAGGGTCACATCCCGCTGGTTTGCACGCCGAACGCCTCCCGGGCCGCTCCCATCGGGGGCACGGTCGAACCCGCCAATGTCGACTTCAGTTATTCCATGTCGATTCGCCGTCTGAATGAGTCGCCCCGGCTCTCCCGGCCATTCACTGAGGAAGACTGGGCCACGGTCAATCAGCTTGCCCACGTCGTCGACGCGGACCTGGAGGCGCAAGATGTGCGCCTGACCATGGGGGGTGAACCGACCTTCGTCGGCCTCGACGAGCCCGAAAGTCCGCAGTGGAATATCGATGCCCTGGGGGCCATCAAACGCATCCGCGGTTTGGCCCTCATCCAATGTCTCCGGGAGAAATTTGCGCCCGGCGCGATGCTTCACTACGGACAAGGCAAATGGTATCCCGGCGAACCGTTGCCGCGTTGGGCGCTGAGCTGCTTTTGGCGCTGCGACGGTGTGCCCGTCTGGGAGAATACCAATCTCGTTGCGCACGAGGGAACGGACTACGGGTTCGGCTTGGCCGATGCGTTGAGGTTTGGCGAAGCGCTCACGCGTCGACTCCAGGTCAGTACGGAAAACCTGCTGCCGGCATACAACTCGCTGGACGATTCCGAGCAGCAGGCCGGATACATATTGCCCATTCGTCGCCGCCAACCGGCAGGGAAGCTGGGCTGGTCCAGCCAGCTGTGGTTTCCTCGCCCCGATCGTCTGGTACTGACGGCTGGCGATTCGCCGATCGGCTTTCGCATTCCGACCGAATCGATGCCCTGGGTGGCGCCCGATGAACTGGAGTATGAATACGAAGCCGCGCCTTGTCAGGATCGGGTCAAGCTGCCGCCGCGCGCTGCCCGGCGCACGGACCTCTTCGCGATCGATCCCGCGCCCGACCCGCTTCCTCCTCTATCCAGCACCGCGGAAACAGCAACAGAACTCATCCGGCCATCGCTCTGCATCCAGGCCAGGGACGGCCGGCTGCACGTGTTCCTGCCGTATGCGTCCAGGCTCCCGGACTATCTGGACATGATCGCCGCCATCGAGGATACCTGCCAATACCTGCACCAGCCCGTATGGTTAGAGGGCTATGGTCCGCCTTCCGATCCGCGGATGCGGTCCTTTAGCGTCACTCCCGACCCTGGTGTTCTCGAAGTAAATTTGCCGCCCGCAAACAACTGGGACCAGCTCCAGGAGCTCAATACCGTGCTCTTTGAGGAAGCACGGCGAAATCGATTGACTGCGGAGAAGTTCACCTTCAACGGCACCCATAACGCTACAGGCGGTGGCAGCCATATCGTTATCGGCGGGGCAACCGTGTCGGATAGTCCCTTGCTTCGCCGCCCGGATCTACTGCGCAGCATGATCGCATTCTGGCAGAACCATCCGTCGCTGTCGTATCTCTTCTCCGGCATGTATGTCGGGCCGACCAGCCAGTGTCCGCGCGTTGACGAGGCGCGCATGGATGCACTGTATGAGTTGGAAGTGGCCTTCCGTAACCTGCCGGCGAGCGACTGCCCGGCGTGGGTGGTGGACGGAATGTTTCGCAACCTGCTGGTCGATACCACTGGAAACTCCCATCGGGCGGAGTTCTGCGTCGACAAACTCTACCCGCCGGAGGGTCTGGGGCTGCGCCTTGGCCTGCTTGAATTGCGTGCGTTCGAAATGACGCCGCATGTCAGAATGGGCCTGCTTCCCATGCTGCTCGTGCGCGCCCTCGTCTCCTTGTTTTGGAGGCAACCATTCGCAGGCGGCCTGATCCGCTGGGGCACGGCGCTTCACGATCAGTTTATGCTGCCGCATTTTGTCCGGCAGGACTTTGCTGCCGTGCTCAATCATCTGCGCCAGCAGGGCTATGACTTTCAGGATAAGTGGTTCGCTGCGCAGATGGACTTCCGTTTTCCGCGGATCGGATCGATCGCCGCGGAAGGGATCGAGCTCGAACTGCGTCATGCCCTGGAGCCGTGGAATGTCCTCGCGGAAGAGACGGTTTCCGGCCGAACGGTGCGCTCCGTCGACTCGTCGCTGGAGCGAATGCAGGTCAAGCTGTCCGGGTTCACCGCCGAATCCCGCTACGCCGTCGCCTGCAACGGACGCCTGGTGCCGCTCACGCCCACCGGCGTGCCTGGGGAGTTCGTGGCGGGCCTACGCTATCGCGCGCGCCAGCTATCGGCTGTCCTGCATCCCACCATTCCCGTGCATGCGCCGCTGGTCTTCGATATCATCGACCGCTGGCAAGATCGTTCGATTGGCCGATGCATCTATCATGTGGAACCTCCCAACGGACGCGTCTATACCACCCGGCCAGGTAACGCAACGGAAGCCGAGGACCGGCGCAAGGAGCGCTTTCAGGTGGACGATCCTCCATTGGGCCCCGCGGCGGTGCCCACGGAGGATATCAACCCGGTCTTCCCCATGACTCTCGATCTGCGCTGGACAGCATCCGAACAGAAGACCCACACCGAAAGTACGGGGCCTCGACCATGACTTTCGATCTGGATCAGATTCCGCTCGACTACGGAGTCGTCTATAACGAGTTATCGGCCGATGGGGTAGCGCCTCGGCCACACTGGGCACACCTGGTGGACTCGCTTCGCGCAATCGGCCCGGACGAGTTGGCACGGCGCTGGAGCCGTGCTGAGCGCCGCATTCGCGAGAACGGGATTACCTACAACATTTACAGCGATCCACTCGGGGCAAATCGTCCCTGGAAGATCGACATCCTTCCCCTGCTGATTCCGGCAAGCGAATGGCGGTTCATCGAAAGCGGCATCATCCAGCGCGCCCAGTTGCTCAATCTGCTTCTCGAAGACCTCTACGGAGCTCAGGAGTTGGTGGCGTATGGCCACTTTCCTGCCGCGCTTCTTTATGCCAACCCCGCATTCCTCAGGCCCCTGGTGGGGATACGTGTCCCCCCGCATAGTTACCTTCATATGCTGGCTGTCGACCTTGCCCGTTCCCCGGACGGCCAGTGGTGGGTGCTGGCGGATCGCACCCAGGCTCCCTCGGGCAGCGGCTACGCGCTGGAGAACCGCACCATCGTCTCCGATGTGCTGCCCGATCTCTTCCGCACCTCGAACGTGCTTCGCCTCGCTCCCTTCTTCAGGGCACAGCGCGAAGCGTTGATCCGCCTCGCCCAGTGCGACAATCCGCGAATCGTGCTCCTGACTCCGGGACCGCACAACGAAACTTACTTCGAACACTCTTATATTGCGCGATACCTTGGATTCACTCTGGTCGAGGGGGCCGACCTCACGGTGCGCGACCGCAGCGTCTACCTCAAGACCGTCGATGGACTGGAGAAGGTGGACGTCATCCTGCGCCGGGTGGACGACAGCTTTTGCGATCCTCTTGAACTGCGCAGCGAATCCCTGCTGGGCGTGCCTGGCCTGGTCGATGCGGTGGTTGCGGGAAACGTGAAGGTGGCCAATGCGCTTGGAAGCGGGCTGATCGAAACTGCCGCGGTCATGCCGTTCCTTCCCGGGCTCTCCCGGCAGTTGCTTGGCGAAGACCTGAAGCTTCCGTCGGTCGCAACCTGGTGGTGCGGTCAGACGCCGGAATTGGATTGGGTACTGGGCCATCTCGATTCCGTCGTGGTGAAGCCGGCGTTCCCAACCCGAGGGATGGAGCCGGTCTTCGGGGCCGAAATGCCGCATACCGAGCGCAAGAAGTTTGCCGAACAATTGCGGACCCGGCCCCACGAGTATGTGGCGCAAGAACGGATCGCTTTGTCCACCGCGCCGGTTTGGGAGGACGGACACCTGATCCCGCGCAGCGTCGTGCTGCGTGCCTACGTGCTGAATACCGGCAACGGATGGATTGCCATTCCCGGCGGCTTGATCCGGGTTGCCGAAGCGGAGGGATCGGTCGTCTCCATGCAGCGGGGCGGCCACAGCAAGGACGCATGGGTCCTGTGGGACAGCCCCGTAGACACGTTCAGCATGTTGCGCCCGCGCGGCGAACCAGTGGAGTTGCGCCGGGCCGCTCCAGCGGTTCCAAGCCGCGTCGCCGATCATGTCTTCTGGCTGGGCCGGTACGTCGAGCGAGCGGAGAATATTGCTCGAATCGTGCGCTCAATGATCTCTCGCGTGCGCCGCGCCGATGCGGACGAGCTTACCTGCCTGATCCGCTTGCACAGTTGTCTGGAGTCGCGGCACAGCAAGTTGCCCAAGGCCAAAGGCAGGCGACCCACGCCGCATGAGTTCGAACAGGAATTAGTCTCCGTGTTGACCAACCCCAAGCGACCGGACAGCCTGGCGACCACGCTGGCAGAGGTATCGCGAGTTGGCGGAAATGTGCGCGAAAGGCTCTCCGCCGATATGAATTTCCTCATTAGCCAGCTCCGCGACTCGATTCAGGTCGAGCACGGCACCCAGTTTCTCGAGGTTCCGGCGACGTTGACCGCTTGCCTGGAACTGCTCTCCGCGTTCTCCGGCATGGAGCGCGAAAACATCAACCGCGGCTCGGGCTGGTTGTTCATGAGCATCGGGCGGCGTCTTGAACGCGCCATCTATTTGACCCGCCAACTGCGCGAGGTCGCCACCCCCCTGGCCGAACAGGACTGGCCCTTCCTGGAATGTTTGCTCGAAGTTGCGGACAGCTCCATGTCCTACCGCACCCGGTACTTCACCACGCTGCAACCGCTGGCCGTGCTGGATTTGCTCATGGCCGATGAGACCAATCCCCGGTCCCTGGATTTTCAACTCAGACACCTTGCGGATCTGTACCAAAATCTCCCTCGACATCTGGCCGGTGACTTGCAGGCGATGCGGGATGCACTCGCAACCTTGCGAAGTTTCGATTTGCGCGAGATCCAGTATCCATTACCCGGCGCCGCCGTAACGCCAAACAGCCTGGACGGCCTTTCACGGCTGGAGCGGTTTCTCAGAGATACGGAGCAACTGCTACCCTCATGGTCGAATAACCTGTCGAGCCGGTACTTTAGCCACGTTCGTACCTTGCCGATCACCATAGGCCAATGATCTATCGAATCGTCCACCGATCAACGTACAAGTACAAACATCCGGTCTTGGTCGGTAACCACGTTGCCTGCCTCAAGCCGCGCTCATCGATGCAGCACCAGTTGCGGCGCAGCGAACTCTACCTCCGTCCGCGACCGGCAACATGTACCGAGCGGATCGACTATTTTGGCAACCGCCTCTGCTTCTTCACCGTCCAGGAGCCGCACACCGAACTTGTGGTGGAAGCACGAAGCGAAGTGTATATCTCGGAGCAGACGACACCCTGGCCGCAACCTGGCCCCGCATGGGAAGAGATTGCGCTGTCGCTGCCGCAGGATTACAGCATTTGCGGTCTCGATGCCTACCAGTTTGCCTTTGAGTCGCCGCGCATCCGGTTGCGGCCGGAGTTTGCCTCCTATGCGCTGCAGTCCTTTACTCCCGGCCGCCCCCTTTCCGAGGCGCTGCTCGACCTGACCGCGCGGATTCACAAAGATTTTCGTTTCAACGCGAAGGCAACCAACGTGCGTACGCCCCCCGAGGAGGTCTTTCGCAAGCGCCATGGCGTATGCCAGGACTTCGCGCACGTACAGATAGCCTGCCTCCGCTCGATCAACCTCGCGGCCCGCTATGTAAGCGGGTACCTGCGGACCCATCAGCCCCCCGGAGTCCCCAGGCTGGTGGGCGCCGACGCCTCCCACGCCTGGGTTTCTGTTTATTGTCCCGGAACCGGCTGGCTTGACGTGGACCCTACCAACAACGTGGTTCCATCGGATGGCCATGTCACTCTGGCCTGGGGCCGCGACTACGGGGACGTCAGCCCGCTGCATGGACTGGTTCTGGGCGGCGGAGATCACACCCTCAAAGTCGCCGTTGATCTGGAGCCGCTCGAAAACCCAGTCGGATAGGGTGGGCGATCCTATCCGCCGGAAGACATGGGAGATGCGTTATCGGCATCGCGCGCAGGTTTCTGGAAACCGTCCGCAGCGCCTGCATCAGATGGCCAATCGGGACGTAGACTAGCTGCGTCGTCCCGCGAATTCATTGGGAACGCCCAGTTATGCAGCCGCTCATTCATTGTTGCAAGCGGCGCTGCCGTCTAACAAAATCAGATTGTCGATGAAATAAGGGGCTTGCCCAAAAGGTGTGGCGGAGAGTGAGGGATTCGAACCCCCGGTACCCTTGCGAGTACGTCTGATTTCGAGTCAGGTGCATTCAACCGGGCTCTGCCAACTCTCCGCACCTGCAATCAGTTTATAACAACCGCGGGATGAGGCAGGCAGGCGCGGCAGATCCCTGCGGAACCAGGATCGAGCCGCACGGTGTCTGCGCAATAACGCCAGTTACGCCAGCAGCACTTCCACGCCTTTGCTGCGCAGCAGTTCCACATACTCCTGGGCGAGGTCGCTGTCCGAGACCACGATGTCGGCGGCCTCCAGTTGCGCCACCGGGATCATCGCGCTGCGTCCGAACTTGGTATGGTCGGCCACGATGATCAGCTTGCCGGCAATCTCGATCATCTTCTGCTCCGAGCCGACCACCAGCGTGTTGTTGTTGCTGAATCCCGCATCGGAGACGCTGCCGATGCCCATGATGACGACGTCGGCGCGGATCAGGCTCAGCATCTGTTCGCACAGCGGGCCCAGCATGACGCGGATGCGCGGATCGAGGTATCCGCCGGTCAGGGTCAACTCAATATTGCGCCGGGCTTCCAGCGTCTCCGCGATGGGCAGGGAATTGGTGACGATGTGCAACGACTTGCCGGCCAGCTCCCCAGCCACGGCGGCCACGGTCGAGCCGCCGTCCAGGATGACGGTCTGGCCATCCTCGATCAGGCTGGCCGTCAGGCGACCGATGCGGCTCTTCTCGTCGCTGTAGCGTCCGCTCTCCACCGTGTAGTCGAAGGCGCTGACCCCCGGCGGCTGCACCGGGACCGCTCCGCCGTAGACGCGCTTCAGGGCGTTCTGCTCCTCCAGCACATCCAGGTCGCGGCGAACGCTGGATTCGGAGGCATCCAACTCGCGGCACAAGGTCTCCAGGTCGAGGAAATCCTTGGCCTCCAACATCTGACGGATTCGAAGTTGCCGTTCAGCAGCTTTCATCGTCGAGTAGGAGAGCTGCCATTCGATCGATGCGTCGGATCGATGCGTCAGATGCTCTCAGTTCGCTCCGTTCGCGTTCTAATGCGGTTCAAAGTGTGTCGATGGCTCCCATCACCGCGTCGGTGACGGACTTCACCAATCGCTCGATCTCGGGTGTGTCCGGTATACTCGCGGCGCCGATGCTGACCCCGTCCCGCGCGCACGGAGGCAACGCGATCGAGGTGTTGGTCTCCAGATCGGACAACTGGCACTCCTTCATTCCCGAAGCGTCGAAGCGGGCGTCCGGCAGCCCGATTGTCTTCTTGATGTTCAGCAGGTCATCGGTGTGCTTCTCCGAAATCTGCGAGATGGGCACGCCCAGTTGCGACGCCAGCATCAGCGTCCAGCAGTAGGTGTCCACTACCTCGGCAAACCACTCCGCGTGAGTCACCGTGTCTCCCCAGCAGATGATGCCGTGGTTGGCGAGCAGCACCGTGTTGTGCTGCTTCACATACGGTATTACAGTCTCGGCGAAGGCCTTGGTGCCCGGCGTCTCATACGGCGAGATGGCCACCTTGCCCACAAACACTTCGAACTCGGGAATCACCCGGCTCGGCGGAACGTGCCCCGTAATCGCATAGGCGGTCGCGTGCGGCGGATGGCAGTGGACACAGGCCTTCGCCTCCGACACCGCCTTGTAAATCTCCAGATGCAGCAGGATCTCGCTGGTGCGGGGCCGCTTGCCGGCTACCTGCTTGCCCTCCAGATCGACCAGGCAGATGTCTTCGGGGGTCAGATCGAACTTGCTGACCAACGTGGGCGTGCAGAGCACCTCGTTGGGCCCGATGCGGTACGAGATATTGCCGCCGTTGCCATCGACATACTGGCGGTTCCACAACTTCTTGCCCACCGCGCAGATCTCCAGCTTCACCGCTTCGGCCTCCGGTGTGGAGAACAGCCGCGGATCGGCGGCGCTCAGCGGCTTGGCCGCGCTCTGGGTCGGTGCGCTGCCGCTGCCTGCGACGTTGATGATGCGGGCTGCGCGCGTGGCGTCGGCATTTGCAACCGCCTGGCTGGAGACCGCTGCCCCCGCGGTGCGCGGACCAACCACCAGCTCAATCCCATGCTGCTGTAGAAAGTCGCGGGCCGACGGGGTTACCACGCCGCGCTGCGCGACCAGTACATGGGTCGCTCCTTCGGCCAGCGCCTTCTCCGCCTCGCGCATGGCCACAACATTCTTGCCGGAAAAATCCAGGTTCTTCACTTCGCCGCTCTTCACTGCCGCACCTCGTGTTGCTTCGTTTGTGTGTTGCCGGTTGTGATGGAGTCCACAATCAATGTGCAGTACGCGTCCACCGGAACTCGTGTCGGCCAGTAGGGGTTTGCAGCTTCAGTGCCCTCGGTGAACGCAACCATCTGACCCTTGGCCGCGCCCAGCGCGTCGACAGCTACCAACGACTTGCCGCCGCCCAGTCCATTCTTCGCCACCAGGTTGGCCATGGTCACCGGCTCCAGGACCACCAGCGTCTTGCCCACCAGCTCTTCTACCGCAGGCGTGAGCGTCACATGTCCGCGAACGATGCCCAGTCTCATGCGCTCCTCCCGATGCTGTTCGGAGTCTGCACTTCATCCAGAATGCCCACGACCACCATGCGCGCCGGAGTCGTATTGCCGTAGCGCTCGCGCGCGATATCGCCATCGGTCGACACCAGTACGGTGGAACCATCCCCCGCACCTAGCCAGTCGATCAACACCAGCGGCTCCGCGCCCGCGCTGCCGTCGGCCTCCAGCCGCTGCGCGACCAGAAAGCGGCAGCCGTCCAGCGTCTCGTGCTTTGCCGCCGGAACGACCGTGCCGCCGATGCGAGCGAGAAACATAGCTAAATAATCCTCAGCGCTTTGCCGATGGTGAGCTGGCGCTCGCGGGTAAACGTCATCGGCGTGGTAATGCCCTCGCCGGTCGGAGTCGCAATGCTGTGGCTCAGGTATCCCGGCCCGCCGAAGCCCAGCGACGCCAGCGATGACGCATTGCTGACGAAGATGGTGGTATTCATCGCCTTCGCCATGCGGGTTACCGTGTCTACGTTTCTGGAGTGAATGATGGCCGTATGCCGGTAGTTGTGTTCCGCCTTCAGCGAAGCCGCAATCCCCGCATCCGCATCCTTCACCCGCACAATGGGGATAAACGGCATCATCTGCTCTTCCACCACAAACGCATGGTCCTCGTCGGTCTCGCCGAACAGGATCTGCGTGCTCTCCGGCACGCTGACGCCGGCCGCTGCCGCCAGCACCTTCACATCTTTGCCCACCAGCTCTTTCCTCACATGCGCCCGCAGGCAACCCTTGCCGTCGCCATCGAAGGTGAAGGCCGCCTTGGTAAGCCGGTCGATCGCCGCCTTGTCCAGCTCGAACCCGCCGGCGTTATGCATCGCCGTCATGAAGGGCTTGAAGACCGACCCAACCACGAACACTTCCTTCTCGCCGATGCACAGCAGGTTGTTGTCGAAGGCCGCGCCTTCGATGATGCACTTCGCGGCATCGGCCAGGTCCGCCGTCTCATCCACCACCACCGGAGGATTGCCCGGTCCGGCCGCGATTACGCGCTTGCCGTACTTGCTCGCCGCCTGCACCACCATCGGTCCGCCGGTGACGCACAACAGCGCGACCTTGGGGTGCTGGAAGATCTCTGCGGCGGCTTCAATGCTCGGCTCCAAGATGGTGGTCAGCGCATTGGCCACGCCGCACTCGCGCTCGATTTCGCGATTAAAAAGCTGCAGCGCATACTGTGCCACCCGCTTGCCCGATGGGTGCGGCGCAAAGATCGCCGTATTGCCCGCGGCCAGAATGTTAATCGCATTGGCAGCCATGGTCGGCACCGAGTGGGTGACCGGAAGCACCATGCCGATGACGCCCCAGGGAGCGTGCTCAATCACCAGCAGTCCCGACTTGTCGCTTCTCGCTTCGCTGCGCATGGCCTCCACGCCCAGCACGTAGCGCATATTCTTCAGCTTCTGGATCTTGTGGTCCAGCCGTCCCACCTTGGTCTCGTCCAGCTCCATCTTGCCCAGCTCGTCGCTGCGGTCGATGCAGATCCGGCGAACGATGGAGATCATGCGCCCGCGCTCTTCCAGGCTCATCTCCTGGACCTTCTTCTGCGCCACCAAGGCAGCGCTGGCGGCTTCGTCCACGGTCAGAAACACGCCGTCTCGCGCCGCGCTGTTGCTGGCCCGTGCGGGCGCCGGTGCACTGGGCGCTGGTGCAGACCCCGATTGAGGCTGTTGCATCTGCGCGCGCAGTCTCGCCACCACCTCCCGCGCGATGTCCGCAATCACCTGCTCCTGGTTCGTCATCTTATGGCTTCTCCAATATCTTGCCGCCGACCTCGACCGTATCCACGATGCCTACGATGACCGCGTCGACCGGCGCGTCCTTGGTCGCCGGAGTCAGCCGCGCCGAGCTACCCTGTGTGAACAGTACGCACTCGCCGATCCCCGCGCCCACGCTGTCCACCGCGACCACGGAGCTGCCCGAGGTCTCCAGCTTGCCCTCTTTGTTGATGTAGGGCTGGACCAGCAGTAGCTTCATCCCACGGAACTTCGCGTTCTTCTGGGTAGAGACAACGTTGCCAATAACCTTTGCGATAAACATGCCGGCTCACCTCTTCGGCCGCGCCCGAACCTCACGTCCAGGCCGGCGTTCCCGCGTCTCCGGGCAAGTTACTTCGGCAATACCGACGCGAGGGTGCTATGCGGACGCGCGATCACATCCACGCTGACCACCTCGCCCAGGGTCTTCGCCGCCGCCGCTCCCGCATCCACCGCGGCGCGCACGCTGCCCACATCGCCCTTGACGAAGACCGAGCACAGCCCGCTGCCGATCTTGTTCCAGCCCACGAACTCGACGCTTGCCGCCTTCAGCATTGCGTCGGTGGCCTGCACCAGTGCTACCAGGCCCTTCGTCTCAATCATCCCAATCGCTTCATTGGCCATTGCCATTCTCCTGATTCCGGTTCCTACTGCTCGTCATTCTGACCTCTGGTCAGAATCTCTGGATTGCATCTGCCGTCTGTTTCCGCATTTCTGCAGAAGGCATCCCGCTTACTTCAACAGGCTCTCGACCAGTGCATCGTGCGGGCGCGCAATCACATGCGACGCCACCAGCTCGCCGACCGCCTTCGCCGCCGCCGACCCTGCATCCACGGCCGCGCGCACGCTGCCCACGTCGCCCTTGACGATCGCGGTTACAAATCCTCCGCCAATCTGCACGGTCTTCACCAACTCCACGCTGGCCGCCTTCACCATCGCATCGCATGCCTCGACCAACCCCACGAGGCCCTTCGTTTCGATCAAACCAATTGCTTCACTCATCGTTTCTCCTCTGCCCGCAAGGGCAATCTCTTTGGTTGGCTACGCGGTCTTCTTGGCTTCGGCCTTCTTTGTCTGCTGCACAAAGGACGGCAGCTCATCGTGGGGGCGCGAGATCACCTGAACGCTGACCACCTCGCCAATCCGCGACGCCGCTTCCGCACCCGCATCGGTCGATGCCTTCACCGCCGCCACGTCGCCTTCGACGAACGCGGTCACCAGTCCCGAGCCCACCGATTGCCAGCCAATAAAGGTTACATTTGCCGACTTCAGCATCGCGTCGGTCGCCTCGAACAGCGCGACCAGCCCCTTCGTCTCAATCATTCCAAGCGCTTGTTTCATCGAGTCCTCTCTTCTTGCTGCGTTGTTTGAATCTCTTTGCCAAAATCTTCTTTACTTGATCAGTTCAATGTCCTTGGTCAGGTGCAGACCGCACGCGTTGGCCTCGTCGGTGTCCATGTGCACGTTCAGTCGCGAGGTTGGGTCGATGCGCACATGCACGTTATTGAAGGTGACGCTCGCCGGGCCGCCCACCCGCAGCTTCATCAGATCGCCCTGCTTGACCCCGAAATACGTCGCCTCGGACGGGTTCATGTGCACATGGATCGCCGCCCGGATGATCCCTTCCTTCAATTGCACCGTACCCTTCGGCCCCATGATGATCGCGCCCGGCGAGCCCGCCAGATTGCCCGACAGCCGCACCGGAATATCGTCGAAGCCCAGGCTGATCGCGTCGGTGAACGCAAGCTCAATCTGCGACTGCTTGCGCATCGGCCCCAGGATGCGCAGGTTGGAGATCAACCGGCTGCGCGGCCCGATGATGGTCACCTTCTCATTTGCCGCGAAGTTGCCCGCCTGGAACAGGTCCTTGTAAACCGTCAACTCCGTGCCCGGCCCGAAGAGCACGTCCATGTCCTCGCGGCAGATGTGCATATGCCGCGCCGAGGCCATTACGGTCAGCGTCGGGGCCGGTCCCTTGCCGCCCTGCCGTCCCAGATACTCGAGCGCGACCTGACGGACGATCTGCTCAACTACGGACCGATCGATGTTTGCTGAATTCGCCAATGCTGAGCTTCCACATCCCATAACCAAGACCCTGTTCGCTGCTCTAGGTTGACTGCTTCCGTTTCTACGCCGACCGCTCTTATCCCTAAGTGAGTTGCCCCACTCTTGCTCGTTCCACAACGCCCACTGTCTCGCGGGCAACAATAATCTCTTCGTCCGCCGGAATGACCAGCACCTTCACCGGCGAGTCCGGCATGGAGATCGCTCCCGCCTTGCGCGCGGTGCGGTTCACATCCTCGTCCAGTTCAATGCCAAAGGCACCCAGGTCGCGGCACACCGCGCTGCGGGTCTCCGCGCTGTTCTCGCCGATGCCGCCGGAGAACGTAATCGCATCCAGCCCGCCCAGCTCCAGCATGAAGGCGCCCACATAGTGGCGGATCGCGCGCACAAAAACATCCAGCGCCAGCCGGGCACGTTTGCTGCCCGCCGCGGCAGCTTCATCCAGGTCGCGCATGTCGCCGCTGGTTCCGCTGATCCCGGCCAGTCCCGACTGGCAGCCCAGGACGCGCGCCATCTCGTCGGGACCGATGTTGAGCTTCTTCATCATGTAGAGCACTGCGAAAGAGTCGATATCGCCGACCCGGTTGTTCTGCGGCAGGCCCGACTGCGGCGACGTCCCAAAGCTGGTATCGATGGCCACGCCGTCGCGGAAGGCGGCCAGGCTGGAGCTGCCGCCAAGGTGGCAGGAGATGTGGCGCAGGTCTCGCCGCCCAAGCAGCGCCTGCACTCGCTCGCTGGCCGAGCGATGGCTCGCTCCATGGAACCCGTAACGTCGTATGCCGTACTTCGTGGTCCACTCGTAGGGCACCGCGTAGGTCGTCGCCGCCTCATCCAGCGGCGCATAGGGCGTCGTCTCAAACACCGCGACCAACGGCACGCCCGGAAGTTCATGCTGGAATGCGCGCATCGCCGCAACGTACGGAGGGTTGTGTGCGGGCGCGAAGAAGGCAAAATCGTCCATCGCCCGGAACAAGTCTTCATCCACCAGCCGCGGTCCGGCCAGCGGGCCGGGATGCACCACCTTGAATCCGGCAGCCTCAACCTCGGCCAGGCTCTTCAGCGCCTTGCCTGGTCCGACGACGTTATCCAGGCATTTGCGGATCGCGGATGGGTAATCGGCACACTCGCCGCCGGGTTGGCCGATGCGTTCGACGCGGCCCTCCGCCAGCACCGATTCCTCCGGCATGGCCAGCACGCGGTATTTGAACGAGGTGCTACCGATGTTGGGTATCAGACATTTCATTGAATGAGAATGATCGTTCTTGACGGCATCTAGACCGTATCCTATATTTATGGTCATAGTCAATCAAAATGGTGACTGACTTTGAGGACTTTTCCACATGACACCGGCAAAAGCGGGCCTACAGCCGATTCCGATGACCGTCGCGCGCGTCGCTGAACTCGGCATTGTGGGCGCAGGCGGTGGCGGATTTCCAACCGCGGTCAAGCTGGGCACGCGCGTTCCTCTCGTCATCGCCAACGCGGCTGAGTGTGAGCCGCTGCTGCACAAGGACAAGGAGCTGCTGCATCACCTCGGCGAGCCCTTCCTGCGCGGCATGTTGCAGACCATGGAGATGGTCGGCGCGCCCGAGGGCGTCATCGGCATCAAGGAGAAGTATCACGACATCATCGCCACGCTCGAGCAGCAGGTCCCCGCAAACATCCGCGTCGCGTCGCTGCCCGATGCCTACCCCGCCGGCGACGAGTTCATTCTGGTGCACGTGGTCACCGGCCGCGTGATCCCGCCCGGCGGCCTGCCCAAGGACGTCAACACACTGGTCGCCAACGTCGAAACCCTGATGAATATCGGCCTCGACCAGCCCGTCACGCACAAGTACCTCACCGTGGCCGGAGCCGTCCATAATCCCATCACGCTGCGCGTGCCCGTCGGCATCGCCATCGGCGAGGTCATCGAGGCCGCTGGCGGCGCCACGGTCGACGACTTCAGCGTGTTGCTCGGCGGCGTCATGATGGCCAAGCCGGCTGCCGGCCTGGATGTCCCGGTCACCAAGACCACCGGCGGCATCGTGGTGCTGCCGTCGTCGCACTCGCTGATTCAGCGCCACGCCGCCAAGTGGCCGCAGATCGCCCGGGTCGGCCGTTCCGCCTGCGACCAATGCCGCTTCTGCACGGAATTCTGTCCGCGCTATCTGCTCGGCCATCCCATCCAGCCGCATCGCGCGATGCAGTCGCTGGGGTTCGCCACCAGTCCGGCGGCCATCATCGCCGGCACACTCTACTGTTGCGAGTGCAATCTGTGCACCATGTACGCGTGCCCCGAGGACCTCGACCCCAAAAACGTCTGCGTCGAGTCCAAGCCCGCCGCGCACGCCAATGGCCTCTTCTTCACCGGCACGCCAGAGTCGGTCGTCCCCCATCCCATGGCGGAGTTCCGTCGCGTGCCCATGACCCGGCTAATCTCGCGCCTGGGCCTCTCGGAGTTCAACAACGTCGGTCCGCTGACCGCGCACGAGTTCTCGCCCCGCAAGGTGACCCTGCCGCTAAAACAGCACGCCGGCGTTCCCGCCGTGCCCGTGGTCAAGACCGGCGACCGTGTGCGCACGGGCGACCTGCTGGCGGAGCCGCAGGAGGGCAAGTTGGGCGCGCGCATCCATGCGAGCATCGCCGGTGTGGTCCGTCTGACCCACGATTCGGTGGCGATCGATGCATAGAAAAAATCAACAAGATCGATGTTTTGAGATAAGGACCCAATCTCGTGGCTGACATTCCATCCATCGGACTCATCGAACTCTCCAGCGTCGCGACCGGCTACGTGGTCGAGGACGCGATGATCAAGGCCGCGTCCATCCAGCTTCTGCTGGCGCGCAGCATCTGCTCGGGCAAGTTCCTCATCGCCGTCGCGGGCGATGTGGCGTCGGTCAAGACCGCGGTTGAGGCGGGCGGAGCGGTAGCAGGCGCCTCGCTGATCGAGCGCCGTCAGATCGCGCGCGTTCATCCCTCGGTGCTGCAGGCCATCTCGCAGACGGTGGAGATCGATCCCAAGCAGCTACGCTCCATCGGCGTCATCGAAACCTTCTCCGCGGCCAGCATCATCGACGCCGCCGACGCCGCCGTCAAATCCGCCAACGTCCAACTGCTGCGCGTGCATCTCGCCATGGCCCTGGGCGGCAAGGGGTTTGTGATGATGGCGGGCGACATCTCCAGCGTGCAGGCCGCGGTCGCTGCCGGATCGAAGGCCGCCGCCGAAGAAGGCATGCTGGTCGGCCGCGGCGTCATCCCCGCCCCCTCCGAAGAACTCTTCCGCGACTACATCTAAACCTCCACAAAGCTGTCACTCAGGGAGGGATGAGGGCGAGCGGTAGAGGGTGAGGGCGAAACTCAGGCACAATAGAGACTCTCACCATCCTGCAAGCCGAGGTGTGCCGATGTCTCTCTCCCGGCGAGATTTCCTGATGCGCGTTGGGCGGGCTGGCGGATACAGCGCCGCCTTCCTGGGCATGCAGTCCATGGGCCTGATGCCGGCGCCCGCCGAGATGTCGGTGACGCTCGATGCCGCGCCCGGCATCGGCAAGGGCGTCAAGGTCGTCATCCTGGGCGGAGGAATCTCCGGTCTGGTGGCCGCCTATGAGATGAAGGCGCTCGGCTACGACTGCACCGTGCTCGAGGCTCGCCCGCGTCCCGGCGGCCGCAACTGGACGGTACGCGGCGGCGACACCATCGCCTTCCTCGACGGCAGTACTCAGACCTGTACCTTCGACCCCGGCAACTACCAGAATGTCGGCCCCGCGCGCCTGCCTTCGATCCACAAACAGATGCTGGACTACTGCCGCAAGCTCGGTGTGGAGCTCCAGGTCGAAGTCAACACCAGTCGCTCCACCCTGCTGCAGAACGACGCAGCCAACGCCGGCAACCCCATGGTGCAGCGCCAGGTCGTCAACGACACCCGTGGCCACGTCAGCGAGCTGCTTGCCAAGTGTGTGCGCAACGGCGCGCTCGACCAGGAGATCACCCCCACCGACCGCGACCGCATGTTGAGCTTTCTGCGCCTCTACGGCTCGCTCGACAATGCCGGCAAATACGGCGGCAGCGAGGACGCCGGCTACATCAAGACTCCGGGCGCGG
>Ga0182013_10001569_pt1 | contig 31046 bp, 29 predicted proteins | sample 612S2MmetaG_FD_120487 | JGI IMG/M metagenome (GOLD analysis project Ga0182013, IMG submission 120487) | Permafrost microbial communities from Stordalen Mire, Sweden - 612S2M metaG | ecosystem: Environmental > Terrestrial > Soil > Wetlands > Permafrost | place: Sweden: Stordalen | collected... | reverse complement strand
TTGTGCAGGCCAAAAAGCGCATCAAAGGACGCGTAGCCGACACGCCAATGGATCATTTCCAGGACAGCGCGAAGGGGCCTGAACCTGCGTGTGCAGGATGCCCAAGTACACCCCAAAAGAACCAACACGCCGATCGAACAGCCCATCCCGGCCCAGGTGCTCTACCGGTTGCCGGCGTGGGGGCTCTACCTGGGCCTGCCGTGGCTCGTCGGAGGGGCCGGCGTCTTCGCGTGCCTAATGGGCCCAGGACCGGACCTGCACACACTTGGTGACCACGAGGACCCCTTAGTTAGTGACCACTAGGAGTGGCAGGTGAAGAGTTGTATGCTCCTGGCCACCGGACTAAGGAGATGATCAGGGGTGGCGCAAATGCGGAGCGTCAGTAGGGCGATGGGGATCGGCCTCGCTTTGCTCATGGTGATTTTCGCTGTCTCGGGGGACTGGGTGGACCCGGCACCAGCGGTGGCAGCTACCCGGGTGGCCTCCAACCCCTCCAGCCTCCAAGTAGTTGTCAAAGATCTCCCGAAGTCGCTCCAGGCCGAAGTGACAGTCACCGGTCCCCACCACTACGACCACCTCGTGGCCACCACGCTCACTTTGCGCAAGCTGGTGCCCGGGACGTACAGGGTAACGGCTCGTCCGGTTTCCTCGGCCGCCGGCACCTACCACCCCGTCACCGCCCTCCAGAACGTACGGGTACGGACCGCTCGTTCGTCGTCGGCCACCGTGGACTATGGCGACTTGGTGCCAAAGACCACCAGACCGGTCCCTGCTACGGGGACGGTTTCGATCACCGGGCCGGCGACAGGGCAACGGGTCTTGACGCTCTCCGGCCCCGCCGCCTCTACGGTGGCTGTCGGTCAAATCTTGGCCTCGGGGTCGACGGCTACTGCCCCGGACGGTTACCTGGTCAAGGTGACGGGGGTCGAGTCCAGCTCGGCCGGTACCACCGTCGTCGACGTCGAGCCGGCGACCCTCATGGAGGCGCTGCCCGAAGGTGCCCTCAACGTCACGGCCACGCTCAGCCCGGCGACGGCCAGCCAACTGGTGCGCATGGGCCGCCAACCGATGTACCACAAGGATTTTTCCGACCAGTACTTCACGTGCTCGACCTCAGCCAACTTTAGTGTCGACCCTTCGTTCGACTTCGAGCCCAGTATCTCGCTGCACGTCCGGTGGGGTTTTTTCAAGGTCGACTCGGCCAGTTTCACTGTGTCGGTAAAAGAGGATGCGGGGCTGTCGGCGGACGCTGACGCCGGGGCGACGTGCTCGACCAAGGGCGATGGCATTGCCTTGCTCTCGGACGTACCGCTGGCCAACATACCCTTTGATGTAGGAGGGATCCCAGGCGACATTGAGGCCACGCTCGGGGCCGACCTGTCGGGCCAGGCTACGGCCGACGCCCAGGTCTCGGCGGGCGTGCAGCAGACGGCGACGGCGTCCGCCGGGGTCACGTACGCCAACGGCAGCTTTTCACCCCAGTCCGGTTTTTCTTACAGCTTTAGCCAATCGTTCAACGCTGTGGGCGACGCATCCGCGGACGCCTGGGTCACCCCGTACGTCGACCTGCTGCTCGACGGCCTGGCCGGGCCCGATGTCGACGTCGGCGGCGGACTTGAGTTCAACGCCGCCACCAACCAGGACCCCTGGTGGACTCTCCAAGGGTGCCTGAAAGCGGGGGTCGGGTTCACCATCGACATCCTCGGGTGGACCAAGTCGTGGTCCGACCCCTCACTGTTCGAGCACTGCAAGGCGCTGCTCTCGGCCAACGGCCCCTTCGGGGGCACAACGACCACGACAAATGCGGCCACCACTACTACCACCGTTGCCGCCAGCGGCGGGGCCGGGGGCGGGGGCGCCGTGGGCGGCGCGCCTACCACGACCTCGACGTCAACCACGACAACCCCAACGAACCTTGTCCCGTCAATGGGCAGCCCCGGTTGGACCTTAACGGCAACCGAACCCCCATTCCCCGATATGAGCATGTTTTCGGTCAGTTGTGGCGCCGCCGGCGACTGCGTCGCCGTCGGAGATAACGACTCCGAGGGGCTCATCGAGGAACTGTCGGGTGGGACCTGGAGCCCGACCAGCGCTCCGGTGCCGACGGACGCAGCGAGCAACGCTGACGTCCACCTTTCCTCGGTGAACTGCCCCAGCGCCGGCAACTGCGTCGTAGTCGGCGATTATGGTAACGACACTGCTCAACTCGGGTTGTTGGACACCCTCTCGGGCGGTGGCTGGAGCGCGACCGCGGCCCCGCTTGCGACGGGGGCCGCCACTAACCCTGTGGTGCGGCTGAACGCAGTCAGCTGCGCGGCCGATGGCGACTGCGTCGCCGTTGGGACGTACAGCGATACTGCGGGCGACACCCAGGGCGTACTGGAGGCGCTCTCGGGCGGTAGTTGGAGCGCGACCGAAGCTCCGCTGCCGACGGGGGCCGAGGCGGACCCTGGGGTACAACTGGACGCGGTCAGCTGCGCGGCCGATGGTGGCTGTGCCGCCGTGGGGACGTACACGGATAGTGCGGGGAACACCCAAGGTTTGTTGGAAGTACTGTCGGGTGGTAGCTGGAGCGCGACCGAAGCCCCGCTGCCCCCGGACGCCGGGACGGACCCAGAAGTCGAGTTTTTCAAGACGGTTAGTTGTACGACCGGCTCCTACTGTGCCGCGGGAGGGTCCTATTCACCAGGTGGAGGTCTCTTGGAGGTGCTGTCGAACGGTAGCTGGAGTGTGACCGGTGTGGGCGGCTCTCCCAGTACTGAGACGATCCCCTCTGTGAGCTGCGCAGCCGTTGGCAGCTGTGTTGCCGTTGGTGATGATATATATGGCAGCGAGGGCAACACGGCCGGTACCCTGCTTGTGCTGTCGGACGGTACTTGGACAGAGACGGATGCCGCCCTTCCCGTCGACAACTACACTGGGACCAGCCCGGCGCTGAGTTCTGTCGTTTGTCCCGATGTCGGCAGTTGCGTCGCCGTTGGCACTTTTGAGGGCACTGAAGGGTTTTACGCGGGGGTGGTCGAAGTGCTGTCCGATGGGGACTGGAGCGTGGTTGCCACCATCGACGCCGGGGGCAACCCTGCTTATTACGATAACTGGGACCTGGCTACGGTCAGCTGTGCCAATGCCAGTAGTTGTGCCGCCATCGGCGGCACCCCGGACCCCCTCGGGCAGCCCGGGAACGTGCTTGCGGTGCTGTCCGGTAGTTGATGGGGGTTCACAACTCGCCCAAGGCACGCACCACTCCGGTGACCGTCCCCGGAGTGGTGGCACCGAGGTTTTGGCCCGAAGGGCGATGGCCCGGGAGGTTCCCGCGCTGGCTCGCCCTCCGGTCGGGTCCGGGACCAAAGACGGCGATCATTACTGGTGGCCATCGACCGGCCGTCCCGGCCCAGTAAGGCCGCGGCGGGCACGAGTGCCAAGCGGGCCGGGCCAAAAGGGCCAATGGGCGGGGTGGGCGCGCCGAGGTGGTGGGCGAAGTGCAGCCTTTGGGCGACGCTCTTCTCGCCTGGCGCAAAGCCGAACGCGTGGCCACGACGCCTGGCTCGACGAGCACCTCAGCAACGACGGCCGGTTGCGAGGTTCATGGACGGGCTCAGACGGTGCCGCGGGACGGATGAGGGCCTCGGCGGGCTGCACAACATGCCCATCGAGATGCGCCCTGCGGTGGCCGCCGAGGCCGGCCATGTCTTTGTGCGCGCCGACTTGGGCCAGGTCGAGCCCCGGGTGCTGGCCGCGGCCTTCGGGGACAAGGTGCTGGCCCGGGCCACGCTCGACGATGATATGTACGCGCAGGTGGGCGTCGCTGACGCGAATGATGCCGGAGCCAAGGCCGTGTTGAGAAGCCGAAGGAGCTAGCGCTTCCTGTGGGCCGCAGAATAACCGTTATGGGCACTGGAAAACTTGACGTCATTGGCGCGGCGCCCCGCTCATAGCGAAACGGTTCTCTGCAGGCCGAGGGCGAACAGTTCGGCGAGCAGATCATCTTGGTATCGCGCGTTTCGGGTCGTCTGCGCCGAGCCTGCCGCCCCTGACGGCGGTACCGTGCAGTCGGGAGGTTGCACATGCTGCTGGTCGGGACGAGCCATGGTCTCCGGGATCTCGAATCCGGCGAGAAGTTCGTCGACGGGATGGCAGTCACGGCGCTGGCGCCCGGCGGGACCGAGTGCTGGTACGCCCTGCTCGACTGTCGGTCCGTCGTCCGGCTCGACCAGGACATGGCTGGCACGGTGCCGGCCGGTGATCTACCCGAGCCCGACGGACAGAGCCTGGCCGTGCTCCCCGACGGGACGGCCGTAGTAGGCCGCACCGGGGCCCGCCTTTCGATCGTCGGCCCACATGGCGAGGTCCGTAATGAGCGTCATTACAGGCTCCAGTACAGACGGTCAACGATGCGGATGAAGTTCACCTTAGGCACCACCTTGAAAGCCAGGGAGATGACCCTGTAAACCCCGGCTCCGGCTCGCCGGGCCGGGACCGCTAGGGCGCCCGTTGCGTAGCTCCGGCTTCTTCGGCTTGATGGCGTCTTCGGCGCTCATCTCCGTCTTGTTCCCCCCGAGCGGCAACCACCGCAGGTTGCAACGGATGGCACGCCCGCGGGCGTCGCAGTTTTCTTTGCTGACCACCGTGCTCACCGACCGCAAAGGCAACCGCGCAGGCCCCGTCGGGCGAGACGACCGTCGCAGGGTACCGGCGCACCTCGCGCCTCGAGGTCCCCGGGCCCACTGGCCTGTCCTCGGTGGTACGAGCCCAGAAGTTGCGCCGGATGACCCCGTTCGGCGCTGGCCTGCAACGGAGCGTCCGCCGTGCCCTGGCGCGCCAGTACGACAGTTTCGCGCACCGACGAAACTCTCGAATCAGTGCCTCCGGAAGGGCCAGATCATACGCCCAGATCGTCGGCGGTTAGAAGCTGCGGGAACTTGTGGACCTAGGACCGGGATTCCTTTCATCAGCGCCGGCGACCTCAGCGCGGAACTTGAAGACGGTAGCCCAGGCGCTGTGCGGCGCACCGTACGCTCTGCCGCAGGAACGGCCTCTGTTGCATGGGTCCCGCCGCTCGCCGAGCCGGGACTGTTCCGCGGCCCATTGACGCCGGCACGCCGCTGACGGTGGAACTCCCTCAGCCACGTGGTCTGCTCCGGAGCTTTCGCTGTTGCGGGGGTTTTAGCGACAACGTCTCATCACCCGAGCCTGAGTGTCAGCCACGTCCACCATCTCGTCGAGCACTGCTTCGTCGACGACAACTGACTCAAGGTCGGAAAATGCTGGCAGCCATGACTGGTTGGGTCCTTACGGCACAACAAATGTCACTCTCCACTTGGGACCGGGTTGACGTCGTTGAGGTTCCGGCCGATGTTGGCTAAGGCGACAGCCACATAACGGGCGTAGGCCGGCTTCACGGCGGCGAAGGCCCCGTCAAGGCGCAGGATGACCGAGTTCGTGGTCTTGTTGAAGATGGTCAGGGCGGCGTTTATGGAGGCGGCCCGGACGCTGCCGTCCGGACCGAACACGGCCAGAAGTTCACCACCAGGCAAGTGAGCAGACAGTAGTTTCGCCTTGATGTTGAAGAGGAAGTCGCCGTTCAGCAACCAGCTCAGCGATTCCCCGTGCTGCATCCCGATACCCTGCTGCAGGTCGATGTAGAGCTGAGCGCGCTCGGCGGGCCCGAGGATCTCACCGTTGGCCTTGGTAATGGCCACCACATCGATGTCGCCGGTGATCCGGCGGAGTATCCCCAGGCCCCCCGAGGAATCGCCGAGCTCGAGGCGGAAATAGTCGGTGCCCAAGGGCCGGTAACCGATGAGGGACTTTTGGCTAACCGGGTCAAGCGAGAAGCGCCGCCACTTGGCCTGGTTGGGCCCGATGACGCCCTGAGCGGTGCGGTCAAAGCCAATGTTCACCTTGCCCGCTTTGGCGTAGGCTTCGTACTTGGCGTAGTAATCGGCCCACTCCTTCTCTCGGTCGGCGTAGCGGGCCAGTACGGCGTTGGCATCGGCGCTGTCCAACGAGGCGGCGGCGATACGGGCCTCGACCTCGGTCTTGGTGAGGGGCTGGGCGAAGACCACCGAGCCCAGGTCGTCGGGAAGGTAGCCGAGGAACTTGACGTCTATTTGGTCGACGTTCTTTATCTTGATTAGCTCGGGTTTCACGACCGCTTTGAACCGCTCGATCCAGCTCAGCGACTCTGGGTTGCGGGAGCGGACCGAGATCAGCAGGCCCCGCTGTTCAGCCCAGTACTGCAGTTGGGCGGCTTCCCGTCGGCCGATGCCGTATATAGTCTCCAGGGACTTGGCCCCGTTGGCCAGGAGGTTGTCTCCCTGCTTCAGCCCGGCCAGGGTCTTGACGCCCTTTGTGACAATTTCGGACTCCCGCAGCTTCTGGGCCAGGCTTATCGTATTGGTCGCCTGCTTGGCCCCAAAGCGCCCGACGGCTTCGAAGGTGGCATCGGTGAGCAGGAACGAGGCGGCTTCGGGCAAGCCGTACCCGGCCACCGTGCCGGCCTCGGTGCCCAGCGTGTGCCAGTCGCCGGTCTGGTAGGCCGTCTCCACGGTGGTGAAATAGCCGGTGACCGCAGAGTTCATCTGGGCCTTGAGGCCCGAGAACTTCTGCACGCTGGAGATGACGTCGCCGGCGACCTGGTCTTCGAAGGCCTGGCGCTGAGCGGCGTCCATGGACTGCCAGAACAAAACGTTGAACTCCACGCCAGCCAGGAACTGGACCGTCGACGCGGCGGCCGAAGCAGTGGCCACCACGGCGCGGCCGGCAATGGTGGGGAAGTTGGTGACCAGCTCCTTCACGCCGTTGAAGTTGCTCATCACCCAGCTGGCGGCGCAGGACGTGAACGCCCGGGTGAAGCCGTCGGCCAAGGTGGCAAAGCTCGAGTCGACGGCAGGGGCGGAGTCGTCGATATGGACGACCACTTGGTCCAGGTCACCGCCGATGCGGATCTGTTCAGGGATCAGGGGTGCCTCGGTCCCGTCGGCGTTGACCACCTTGGCCTGGGGGTCGTAGGTAAGGGTGGCCCGGGTGCCCCCGTCTTCGGCGGTGACCACGGGGGCAGCGAAGTCGACGGTCTCGCCCGGCTTCAATATGCCGGCGATGACGGGCACGTAGCCATCGGGCTGCGGGCTGGCCTGGTCGTCGTCGGCGGTAGCATCACCGGCGTTGCCAACAATGTCGGGGATGATCGGCGAGAGGTCCAGGCTCTGGGTCAGGCTCCGGTTGGTGACCGAGCCGGTGAGGGTCACTGTTGAGCCGCTGGTGACCAGCGAGCTCGGGATGCTGGAGGGGTTGATCTGGAAGTACAGCAGCGCCGTGGGCAGGGCGGTGATGGTCCCCGACCCCTGGCTCACGTTGGTCCCGCTCGACCCCGGGGTCGAGGATAGGACCTGGGCCGACAGGACAAACGACCCGTTGCCGATCACCGTGAGCGTGTACGTCCTCTTGGCGCTGGCCCCGGGGGCCAAGGTCCCGATCGGGGGGGGTGGTTTACGGGGTGGCGTCACCGTGGCCGGGACCTGGCGGGTGGCGTCGGCCAGGTTGGCGAACGACAGGGCGGGCGTGCCGTTGACCGACACGTTGTCCTGGCGGGTCGTCGATGTGTTCTTGATGGTGACCTGAGCGGTGACATCCTGAGGGATCTCGCCCCGGTCGTTATCAGCCAGCCGAATGGTGTCCTTTAGCGGGGCTTTGCCGGGCTCGCGCAATACGAGGGGGGCGTTGTTGCGCAGGAAGGCAACGCTTACGCTGAGGGGTCCTTTCCGGGGGACGTGGGCCCTGTGCGGCCCTGGCGTAGCCGCACCACCTGCAGAAAGCTGGGCCTGAACGTAGAACCCTCCGTCTCCCTGTCTCACGCCGTGCCCTGGGATGTCCTTCGATGTGACCACCGTCCCGCCGATGACCTCGGGGAACACCTGGGGGACCGTGCACGCTCTGTTCTTGCACAGAGTCGTTACGATCCGCAGCGCTGGGCTCGTGAGCGACGTACAAGGAACGTGCTGCCCACAGCCGTGATTGTAAGCAGCACCGTCCGCAAGAACGACACTTTGCGCGCAAGAGGGGTCGTTGCGGGACCACGCGCAGGGGAAGGCCTCGGCGACAAAGCCCGTGGCCAGCAGCGTGCCGGCCCCGCCGCCCAGCGCGATCGTGATCGTGAAGGGCTCTGTACGGAAGCAACCGACGTACTTCCCGTGCGGGTAACCCGGGCACGGTGCGAGGGTCAGCGCCGGCACGGACACCGACCCGGTGAACGGGTCAAGCGGGAGCATCGGCTTCGACGGGTCCCATCCGGGCGGGAGAACAACCCCGAAGTCCCCGTAGTTGTTCGGCAGGCAATCCTGCTGATGAAGGGCCCGGGGCTTGCACCTAGGGAGCGTCGCCGAAGGGTGTGCGGAGCTTGCCGACGCCGAGGGTGCCAGACCGACCGGTGCGCCGCCACCAAGTACGGCCAAGGAGATCAGCGCTGCCAGGGCCGCGCGCCGCGACAGTCTCCACCGCGCGCCGGGGCCCCGGCGCGACGTACCGCCGCGGCGCGTTGCGCTCCGCTGAGGATCTAGAGGGCGCGCCCTCATACCGTGCCCGCTCGCATCCCGAAAGCTCCTCCCGAACGATCGTTCCCCCGTACGAGCGACCTCGTTCGGGCCGTACCGGTCGTGCCGTCACGCTCCCGTACGAGCATGGTCAGCCTCGACAGGCGCAACTGAGCACCGACGACGCGTGACTCTACGGCATTATCGACCTCAGCGCGCGGTCCGTGGCCACCACCCCTGGACGTCCAAATGCCCGGCGGTACCTGGCCGGGGCCGCCGCCTGAGCCGACGACGCAGTACCGCCCGCTGCCATCGGACGCCTCGGCAACCTCGGTGACGTCGCGTGCGTACCCCACCGGCACGTCCGTGGCCGTCTTGGCGCCTAGGGGTACGCGGGCATGTGGTCTACGAACAGCGCAGGCCGGGCCAGGGCCCGGCGGAGGATGTGCTCCGCAGGGGTCACCCGGCAAACTCAGCCCAGGGGGGCAAATTCGTAGGCACGCCTGGCGTCGGCAGCATCGTCGGCGCCGATGACCACGACGTCACCAGACACCGCCACTTCCCCCGGGTCGGCGGCGAAATCGCCCGCATGACCATAAGTGGCGCTGTAGGGCAGGTCCTTGCCCATCACCGCGGCCACCTGGTGCCAGCCGCGGGCCGATCGCCGCTCAGCAGTAGCTTGCTATACCAGGCTGTAAAGTGACCGAGCCACGGAAACGGCCCGGCGCTCAAACGCAGCGCCCCTCAGTGGTGTAATACAAGACTTGGGCGTGCACGGCGCATTTACGTTGTAGCTAGCCGAGAGGTAGCCCTGGGTGTGGCCATGTTCGAAGAAGACGACAACCTGGACCCCGAGCTGGTCGATGTCCGCATAGTAAACGGCACCGCCTGGGCCCAGGCCCGACAGTGCCGTTTTTGCCATCCCACCGTCTTCGGCACCCAGCGGGGCTGACGAGGCGGCCAGCGCTACCGAGACGCTACCGGTCCCGTGGTCGAAGCTCTCCTGGCACCGCCCCGCTTTCCCGGTGAACGACTCGGTGGGGTTCTCGCCTGGGTGCCCGTTGCCGATCACGTTCACAGCGTGAGCCTTCGACAAGAGCATGCACGGGGGGACAGTGCTGACAGGGGCCGGGATGTCAACGGTAAACGTGTCGGTCGCACAGCCGCGATAACTGACCGTACCGGTGACCGCCGTTATAGAAGTGAAGCGGCCCGTAAGGGTTAGGTACCAGTTGTCGGGGTTGTCCACGACGCCCGAGAAAGAGCCGTTTGGCTTGATCTTCATCGGAGGGAAGGAAAGCCCGTAAGGGGCGCAGTGGCTACCGGCCGTGGCCGTAGGGGTGGCCACGAAATCGAGGTAGGTCGCTTGCGAGCAGGTCAGGACAGGAGGGAGCGGGCTGGCCGCAGAGCATTCAGGAGTGGCGGTGACGTCGAACTTGCCGTGGGTGCTCGTGCCACTGAAGGCTGCGCCGGGTACGGCGGCATCGGCGACCGCGCTGGGGAGCAGCCCAGCCGCTAGGCAGACGGCACCGACGAGAGACAGGGCAGTCAAGGTACGCTTCACCGCCCCAAGCTTAGAGTCGTCCTGACCAGGAGCGACCGACCACCGGGTCACAGCGGCGGGAGCGTGGAAGAACGGCCGATGGCTGAGACGGACCCGGAAGTCGGGCGCCCGCCCGTGACGGGGCGTGAACTAGCACTATGTCATCCCCAGTTCCCGGACCCCGCGCCGAGTGACCGAATATCCGTTATGGCGCGGGCACCTTTTCGTACTCCACGGCTGGGCTCCGCGCCATAGCGACGGATTTGGCGTTGCCAAGCTCAGGAATTCTGGTGCAAGGGTGTTGCAGAACCAGCGCCCATATTACCGCGACGCAGTCAGACAATCTGAGCCGGAGAACGTCACCCTGTCAGCTCTTGGGCGCCACTTCCATGATCGCCGATCCCACGCTCCGTGGTTGAGCAGTGTGCTCTGGCTACTCAGGGCAACAGGGGCAGCCTCAGCGGGACGACCTGCCAGCGTGCTCCGCTGTCGGAGGTTGCCCACAGCGCCCCGGGTGAGCCGCACGCCCATATTGTGGAAGGGCCAGTTGCGACCGCGGAGGATGGAGCGCCAGGCGGGCTGTGGCCGGCCCTTTGCCAATGGCGGCCCCAGTCGTGACTGAACCGGACGTACTCCCCAGATCCGGGCGAGCTGGAACAGACCATGACCACCGTCTGGCCGTACGCGGAAACCTGGCCACACGCCGCGCTGTTGGCCACTTCCGACCAAGTTCTCCCCGAATTGTCCGAGATAATGACGGAGTTCCGATAGCACCCCGTGTTTACGCCGACCGCAACTGCACCGTCATAGGAAAGTGCGGAGATAGAGCCGAGGTCCGTGGTGCCCACCTGGCGCCAGCGCGTCCCCCCGTCCGAAGTCGCCAACACCTGGGCCTGGTCGCAGCCGTAGGGGCTGCCGAGCGCCAATCCATGCTGGGGGTCACTGAAGGAAATGGCTGTCATGCCTACCTTGGCAAGCGCGGGTAGCGAAAACAGCCTGCCTGTCAGGCCACCATCGCTGCTCAGCCAATAGCTGTCGTCGCCCGCCCACCCCGGGCCTACGACCACGGTGCCGTCCGCTGCCAGCTGGACAGGTACACCCGGCCAGGTGCTTGTGAGCGCCTTTTCCATCGCGGCCGGCGGCACCTTCCAAGTGCGGCCGCCGTCAGCGCTCAAAAAGCCCCCGGCTTCGGTCCAGACCCACAGCCGGGCACCGCTACCGGCAATGGCCTCCACCCCGACAAGGCTGCCGTTGCCGACCGGTGACCACGTGCCGCCCCGGTCAAGGGAGCGCCAAAGGACGTCTCCGCCACCGCCTGCGCCACCCTCGACCAGCCAGGCGTCGTTCCGGCCGTCCAGGACAAGCCGAAGGCCGGTGACACCCAGCTCCGACCAGTGGCGCCCGCCATCGGTCGTCCGCCACAAATGGCCGCCAACCGGGCCGTTGCCCCCCATCGTCTGGCCGCCGTCCAGGGCCAGGCCGTCCTCGTCGTCGAAGAACGCCACTTCACCGAACGGGTTGGCGTCCAGGGCACTCGAGCCGGGCACCGAGTTCTTGTACACAGTTACCCAACGCCTGCCCGCGTCGGTCGTCTTCAGCACCACGAGGTCCTGGTTGTTGGCGAACTTTAGGTACTGGCCGCCCACGGCGAACCCCACAGTGCCGGTCGGGAAATCGAGGCTCGTCAATCCGTCGCCGGTACAAGACCCGGCTACTACGTGCCACGTCGAGCCTCCGTCGGAGGTGGCCCAGATCTCGCCACCACAGTGGCCGTAGCCGGTGGCGAAGCCTCGCTTGGAGCTGACGAAGGCGATACCACCTGTTGGCGTACCACTCGGCAGGGTCACCGGCGCCCAGTACCTGCCTCCATCGGTTGTGCGTAAGAGCTCACCAGGCGGCGCGGAAGCCTCCCCGAACATCGAGTCGGGGGCCGCAAACCCCAACGACTGGTTGACGAAGTGGAACTGGTCCATACGCCAGATCTGGCCGATCTCAAGTGCTGCCTCGTGGCCCGAGGAGGCGGAAGAGAGCACGGCGGGGCTGACGGAGACGTCCTGGAAGTGCCACGACGCGCCATCGTTCTCTGACTCGATCAAGAACGGGCCGGTCCCACTGGCCGATGCTCCCGCGGCTAAGACCTCTCCCCCTGCGGTCCCGACCCAGTTGAGCCGGTAGCCAACCTTTCGCCAGACAGTGGTCCAGCTGCGGCCCCCGTCGGTTGTCCGTTGCAGCTCCGCGGGTGACGGCGAGGCCAGGCCGTAGTCGGCGGGGCCCGAGATGAGAAAACCCGTGCCGTCTCGGGTAAATGCCAGGCCTTGTTGCCCAGCCGCTGGTCTGGAGCCGCCAGGGGCTTCAGTCAGCGACGAGAGGCTCGCGCCTGTGAGAGGCGCCGTCAACGAGGCTGTGGTGGCGGCAGCAGCCGGCGAGGTCCCGGTGTAGGAGCCAAAAGGGCACAGCAGGGCTAGCGCGGTGCCCACGGGCACAACGGGCGCGCAGGCGCGCTGGCATGCTCCTAACCGAGGTCGAAGAGGATAACGCTGAGCAGTTGTGTGAGCGCCCACGTCAAGGCAACTCCCGGAAGGACCTGTAGGTTGCAGGCGGATCTACCCTGCAGGGGGTTCGCCAGACGGCTCAATGCCGTCGCGAAGTGTGGTTGTACCGGTGGGTGCCGTTGCGACTTTTGACAAGGCCCGGAAGCGAAAGCTGTAGTCCACGGCCTCCACCCCTCCGGCAACGGCTCGGCGTTTGCCCACATCTGCCGCGGGCGGCAGTCAGCGGGGGCCGACCCTTCGCGGCCGGTCCTTTAGGTAGCAACTGAGCGGGAGCGCATAATCTTTCGTATGGCGCCTACTTGTGGAGCCTCCCGGCGACCGGCCCTCGCGCCAGTACGACGGTTCGGGATCGGCCGCCCATCGGCGCCAGCGCCGACAGAACATCCCCCTTTTATGGTGGACGACGGGTAGCCGTGCGTGCGGGTGACAGTGCCTTGGGCAACCAATAGGGTCTTCAATGAACCTGCCGGACAACGAGCGGCCGGGTACCGCGCTCTAGCGTCTCTGTTCGCCCACGTTGCTCACGAGGTGGTGACGTTGTCCTCGATCGGCTCGTCTGGCACGGTGTCATCGCAGCTCAAACTGCATCCCCCATGCACGGTTGTCAGATGCATAGGGTCGTCGGAGTGCGATGGCATCAAGAGGGCTCGAAGCCTGGGCCGCCAGTTGTTGGGGCTCAGGCCATCACGTCTTACGCAGGTCGACGTCTGGGAGCGGGGCGATGAGCGAGGTAGGGCGCAATGTGCCGTGCCCTTGCGGGAGCGGATTGAAGTTCAAGCGCTGCTGCCTGCGCAGGGAGGATGAAGTCGCTCTCGACATCGCCACAGCCGAGCGTGTCTGGGATCGGATGCAAAGCTGGGCACTGAAGCGGTTCGGGGATGAGCTCGGCAAATCGCTAAAGGACCACGTGGATGCTCGCGGGATCGGCACCAAGCAGCGTCCTGCGATGGACGACGATCTGTCGGTGGCTCTGTGCTGGCTACTGATCGACCGGGAGCTCTCTGATGGAGGAGGCACGCCGGCGCAGCGCTACGCCGAGTTGCCCGAGCTCGCCCAGAGCGAGCGCGTCGTGGCGACACGCATCGCCCAGGCCGGCCTCGGGTTGCACCGCGTCAGAGACGCGGCGCCGGGCGTCTGGATCGAACTCGAGAACGTGCTCAGTGGCGCGAAAGTGCGCGTGGCGAGCCCGAATGTGTCTCGGGAAGCTGTGCGTTGGCACGTCCTGCTCTGTCGTCTGATGGTGGGTGGGCCCGGCCCGTCGTTGTGGGGTGGAGCAGCGTTCTACGAACCGAGCGAGGAGCCCGAATTGTTGGCGGAGCTTGAGCGCCTTGCCAGTGACCGCGACCTCGGCACTGGCCCTGCTGCGCTGGAGGAAGCAATGCGTGTGGGCGCTGGCGAGCTGGTGTGCTTCATCCCGGCCAGCCGACGCGCCGAGCCGGTGCCGTACACGCTAGAGGGAGACGCTGTGTCGATGGCCGAAGCGTCATGGTCAGTGCGCGAGCCTGCTGCTGTGCTCGAGGAGCTCCTTCGCGCGCCGGAACTCATGCCTGTCGGCGAGGGCAAAGATGGCAAGGGGGTTTGCTTCGACTGGATTGCCTCCCGTCGCGACCTGCTCGCCCGTCGACCCACGCTGCCTGTCGGTGCGATCTGTATCGAGAGCGCCCGGATCTCGCCAAGCGAGGACGGCGATCTTGAGTTCGAAGATGTCACCTCTTTCGGCCAATTCACGTTGCGCGGCGAACGTCTCGAGTTCTTTGGGTTCTCGGAGGCACGCATGGACGCCGCAATGGCCCTGGTGGAGCTGCGTCTTGGGGATCTCGTAAGCCACCCCACACGTCGGGTGCGCTCGATCGAAGAAACGCGATCGACCTTGCCAGCCAGGCCCGGGGCTACGTTGACTAATAGCCGAGCGGTCGCACCCCCAGGCAATGGGGTACCGTCGTCGGTACCGGAGGAGCGATTTCGCGAACTCATTTACCGTCGATGGATCGATGATCCTAACCACCGCCTCGGCGGACTCAGCCCGCGGGCGGCGGCGGCCCGTGGCGGGTATCGGAGCGAACTTGAGTTCCTGCTGCGCAGCCTCGAGCACCAGAGCGCGCGCGATCGTACCGACCGCATCCCGGGCTCGGAAGTTGCGTGGCTACGCGCCGAGCTGGGCCTCGACATGGAGCCGCTGGCTGTGTAAAGACCGACGGCTGTCGACAGTCTGACAAAACCCTTAGTACCGCCCGGGACTGGCGATCTGCCCGGGGCCGGTCAGTGAGCGATCACGCCGGCCCTACCGACGGGTGTCACGTCTAGCCTAATAGGCCTACCAAGAAGACCTCCTCACCCTCGATGAGGTAAGCACTCGCATGCCCGACCTGCGAGCCAGCCAACAGGCCTCCCTCGATCTTCTTGGCGCTGCCCAGATCGACCAGGAACCCTACCTCAAACTCGCCGAGAACCTCGAGAGCTTCCTCGCCGCCTACACGACGCGGAAACCGCCACGTCGAGGATCGCCAGAGAGCGCTACACAGCGTGGTCAAAGAAATCCTCGTCGGGTCCGAGCGCGTCGTCGTACGATACAGCATCCCCGTGCGCGATCGCCCCTTTCTGGGCCCCGGTTATCCATTACGTTGGGGAGTCGTCTCTCTTCCTTGAGGCGGTGGGCGCCTTGCTCTGGTTCACATAACTTGCTGCCCTCGTACCCGAGTCGATGAGTCGAGACATCACAGCGGACTTGGCTCACTGTGAAGTCGACGGTCTCTTTCCCACATGACCTCTCTCCACGTAAACAGCGTCCAGAGTTTCCGGTTATGGCGCAGAGCGACCACCTCGACAATCCGTCTGCGACGAGGACAGATCGACGGTTATCGCAGCACCGGGCTGTGATCTCTTCAGGCCGTCTTCAGCACAGAACGCGCGTGCCGAAGACCGTTACATAATAACGGCTTTCGCGGCGATCAACTGGATACATATCGGCACTTATTGTCGTGGGATAGGACTCGGACGGCCGGGCCGATCGACGACGGCGGCTAACGCCAGTACGGCCGTGACGGTCCGGGCCACACCGTGCCTCGGCCCCCGCTCGCCGTTGAGGACCAGGCGCGAACCGTCCTTGGCGGTGATGACCAGGTAGATGCTGGAAAGGTAGCGAGAAATGTGGGCGTTGAACTGTCGCGCAGGGTAGAAGGCTGCTTGCTTGCCGGCGGGGACATGGTGGGAGTGGGCAAAGACGGTGACGGACTCAGGGCCCACGACCACCAATACGTGGTGGGGCATACCTGGCGGCCGCTTCGGGGTCCCTGAGGTGAGGAACCTGATAGTCCGGTCCACAGCTTCTCCGGTGGCGGCGCTCATACGCCCGAGAGCGGCGGCACCGGCCATCAGGGAGACGACGTCGTTGAAGACCTCGGGGCCCGGGACGCTGAACAAACCGAGGGCGACCAACGGGTAGGGCAGCTCCCTCCCCAGTTCACGTCGTGCACGCCTAAGCCTGAAAACACAGCCTGATTACGGGCCTGAGGGGCTCCCATCCGCGTGAAAGGCCTCCCGACCTGGGACGATTGCGGTGTCGAAGACGCAGTTGGCCCAAAACCAGGAGGCACTTTCAGTGAGCCCAGTATCGCGCGGGATTGACAGGGTGAAGGTGGTTTTCGACGAGCCGGGTTTGGTGGCCGACGCCGGGCTGGTATTGGTGGCCACGTTGGTGTCCCGCCTGGGTTTGGAGGCCTTGGTCGACGCCACAGTCCGGCTCACCGACCGGGCCGGCGGGTTCCGTCCCGGCCGCAAGGTCTTGACCTTGGTGCATGCCATGGTGGCCGGTGCCAGCCACATAGGCCACGCTGACCGCCTGCGGGCGGGGGCGACAGCTGGGGTGCTCGGGCACCGGGTCATGGCGCCATCTACCTTGGGCTGCTTCTTGCGGGCGTTCAGTTTCGGCCATGTACGTCAGTTGGACGCCGTGATCGCCGAGAGCCTGCGCCGTGCTTGGGCGCTCGGCACCGGGCCCGGGGCCTCTCGCTTAGTGGTCGATGTTGATTCCACCATTTGCCAGGTCTACGGCCGGGCCAAGTCCGGTGCGGCCTACGGCTACACCAAGGTGCTCGGTTACCACCCCATCCTGGCCGTGCGGGCCGGCACCGGGGAGGTCCTGCATGCCCGCATGAGGAAAGGCTTAGCCAACACCGCCCGGGGCACCAGGCGTTTTGTCGAAGAGCTGGTGGCCCGGGCCCGCCGGGCGGGGGCAAGCGGCGAGATCGTCATGCGCTTTGACTCGGGCTTTTGGTCTCATGCCACCATCGCCGTCCTGGGCCGTCTGGACGTGCGCTACACCATGGCCGTGCACTGTGGGAACTCTGCCGTCGCCAGCGTCATCGCCAGCATCGACGAGAGCGCCTGGGAGCCGATCGCCTACACCCCCGATGGCATAGCCCAGGTGGCCGAGGTCGACTACAAAGGCCACCGCCTGGTGGTGCGGCGCACCCGCCTGGTCGACGTAGCCCAGCAAGCGTTGTTCCCAGGCTGGCGCCACCACGGCTTTTTGAGCGACCTGGCCGGCACGGCGGTCGAGCTGGACCGCTTTCACCGCCAGCACGCCACCGTCGAGCTCGCCATCCGCGACATCAAAGAGGGATCGGGAATGGCGCACTGCCCATCGGGGAACTTCGCCGCCAACGGGGCCTGGTTGGCCTGCGCCGTGCTCGCTCACAACCTGTGCCGCTGGACCGCCATACTGGGCCAGGTCCACCCCGCTGACCAGCTCACCGTCGTGGCCACTCTGCGGTCCCGGCTCGTCTGCGTGCCCGGCCGACTGGTCAACCGCTCCGGCACGCCAACACTTCGCGGCCCGCTGCATTGGCCATGGCAGCACCAGTTCAACCGGGCCCTGGTAAGGACCCGGGCGCTGCCAGCCGTCGCTTCGGGCTAAACACCCGGCGGCCTGGCGTCCCGCCACCACCACTACCTCGACGCTGACAACCGACCAGGTTTCAAGAAACCTTGTTCGGTCACGTCTTCTCGCCGGCAAAGGAAATGACGGCACTCTGCGACGAGCACGGTCAGCCAAAGACCCCGACCTGGGCTCAGGCGGTGCATCCAGGCTAAGACACCAGGGAACGTGGTGGCTGACACTCCAAGTACGAGGCCGCAGCAGGTAGCGACCGTGACGACACTCCCATTCACGTAGGCCATCCCTCCTCTGAACCAACACTTGGGGCCAACGAGATGAAGGTTAGGGCCCACTACGTCCGTCCGTGAGAGGCCACTGTCTGGGACTTGGCCGGGTTCGCAGCTCTGCCTGGTGCCAGACGAAAGCGTCGACGGCGAACCACCGGCACTGACCGTCTCGGCGCCAACCTGAGGCGACGACGGGCTCGGGGCAGTTGGCAGGGCGCACGTCACCGTCGACATACACGAGGCGATGGCACCGCCCCCGCTCGGCCGACCAGGCCCCGGCGTAGTCCTGCACGAGGCGGATACTACGCTTCGCCTGTGACTGGCAGCAGTTGGACCTAGGTGCCGTCGACTATGGCCAGGATCTCGTCAAGCTCGACGAGTAGCTGGACGTGCAGTTCGGCGGCCGCGGGCGCGCCCGCTCAAGAACTGCGCCGCCCGGCCCAGGCGGTAGCCCCCCTACCCCAGCCATCTGGTCTCAGCATGATCGTGCCCGGTCTAGAAGCGTCTCGGCCTGGCCCCAAGCCTCGCAAGCCCCGTAGCCAACCACATCGCGGGTTACCGAGCGACTGGGGCTCGGCGTGGGCGCTGTTCTCAGCTCTCGTCGTGCTAAGCGCACGCGTCGACGAGGCGGAAGCGGCCCCGTAGTCAGTTCGCCAAACCGAGGCCACAGGAGGAGCGGGGCATACTGTGGGGCTTGCCGACGGGTCGTTCACAAGGCGATGGCCGCGGCCCCGCTCCTCCGTCGAAGCCCCGGTCGTGGTCCTGGGGAAGCCGCCAGGGCCGGCTGACCGTGGGTCACCAGGGTCTTGGAAGCGCCAGCTCGTCGGGGTGGAGCACCCAAAAGTGCAGTTCATTCATTGCGACCCCACCGTCGATTGAAAGTTGAACTACGTGCCGCCCGAACTCCGTGGTACCAACGTTGTGTAACGGCATCACAAGCGGAAGCACTACGTTCTCGCCCGGCTCCATCTTCGAAGGAAGCTTCGCCTGGAGCGCCCCCATTGCCTCTGCAAGTCGTTGATTGGGAGAACGAACGATCATGTGGACCTCGTGGAGCTGGTCGACCTCTTCGGGCTCGAAAGCCACCAGGAGAGCAAGCGCGACGCCTAGGGGAGCCGGCAACTCAGATCTGTATAGGCGGTTGATGCCACCACCTAGTACGTGTAGCAAGCCTTCACGAACGGTCGCCGAATCGCAGAGAATGGCGGCCTGAATCTCCATCTCGGTCCTGGAGGGAGCGAACTACGCTTGGACGAGAGTTCGGGTGGAGACCGCCTGCCGAGGTACTGGTCCGCCCGTGCCAAGCGACGGCGCCGGAGCGACAGCATTTAGAGCGGTCGCTCCAGATGGGTGCTCGATGGGCACTAACAGCACCGTGATGTTCGCTTCGTCAGGAAGGATCTTCTCCTCCCTAATGACGTCCCGAGCCCTCGACAGCAGGTCCGGAAGGTGATCGGCGGCCGCGGAAAAGCCTGGGAGCTGGACGCTGTCCGCCCACCAGACCCAACGAGTATCGGCGTCGTCCACCCGCTCCAGATGCACCCTAAGTTCAACGTCCACCGTCGCCTCCTCCGTCTCGTCAGAGTAGCCCCAAAGCGACATCTTCGGCGAGTCCGACCTGGTCCTTGAGGATGGTTCTGACTAGCCCCGGAGCCAGAGTTTGCCCGTCGTGGAACGCCCACACAAGGCGGGGGTACCCGTTTTCGGAGGTGAGGACCATATGGGATCCGGCCTTCGAACGAGCCTTGTATAGGAGCGGCTCCCTCTCTAGAACTCGCCTTAGCTCGCGGGCCTTCATTGAGGGGAACCTTGACACTCACACAAAGGTAACCCCGTTTGCTGCAGCGGAGAAGGGAACGGACTAGAGGAACCCTAACACCGACCGCCTGACCAAGGGAGGCGCTACCCTCTGCAGTCGCTCCGAGCCTGGGACGCAGTGGTTCCGTGCCGACACGCAATCCGAAGGTCGCTGCCGTACCATTGCCTTTGTTTCGGGCGACCGAATAAAAAGGTATCGCTTCTCCTACCAAATGGGATTAGCTCGGGCGGCGCGTTAAGTGAATGATTACCTGGCCAAGAAGAACCGGAATGAAGCCTGAGCGGTCTTCAGTGGCGGCAAGACCGCACACGGCGCACGGTCTTTTCTTGCTCCCTAATGTGAGCACACCGGTTCTTGACGCATAATCGGCGACGGCTAATGTAATCGGCGTATCGCGCTAAAGCGCTGCGCTGATAAGTACCTATTGTCGCCGTAGCGCGGCATTGTTGCCGGTAGTGGCGCGATCGGAGAGGGCAGGTCGCAATGCGCGCTACGGGTTCAGACACCTGGCCGAAAGGGGTAAGGGCGGGCGTTCAGACCGCCTGGATGCCGGGCCCCCTTAGGGCAACGACGGCCAGGGCGGCTGTGACGGCCGCGTTGGCGACTTGCTTCCTTGTCGGTGCGGGGCCGGCCTTGGCTTCGGCGGCTCAGGCCCCAGCGCTCGCCGCCCATCTAACTGAGGCGGGCGTGGCCGGTCCGACCGCTCGGCCAGCCGAACGGGCCCCCGCCCGTCCGGGCACGAGCGCCCCTTCTCCTGTCGGCTCGCCTCGGGTGCCGGCGGGCCTACAAGTTGTCATCGACAAGGCACTGGCGTCCCAGCCCGTCACCTCACCTAGCGGGATAACCCTGTCGTGGGGCCAACGCGGCCGCGTCTGGTTCCGAGCGCCGAAGGCGCGCTCAGGCGGTTTGGCCCTGACACCGAAGTCGGTGGGCAGGGCAAGCGGGCAGGCATTGTCTCCCGGGGGGTTCGTCTTCGGCGCTAAGAGCACGACGGAGCCATTGGGGGACGGGGTGTCTGTTTGGTACAAGGCAGCGGCCTCGGGCTTCGAGCAGGGGTTCACGCTTGAGCGTCGCCCATCGGGCGCGGGCGCCCGCTTCAGCATCGTCCTGGGCTATGGCGGTGGCTTGCACGCGACTGCTTCGGGCCCTGGCACCCTCAGCCTCTTGGGGCCGAAGGGGCCGGTCATGACCTACGGCGCCTTGCGGGTCACCGACGCCACCGGGCGAGCCCTGCCGTCTCATTTCAGTCTCGGGACGGGCGAGGTCCGCATCGTGGTCAGTGACGCCGGGGCCACCTACCCGCTCACCGTCGACCCCTTCGTTTGGCCGTCCACGACCCCGGTGGCCACCATTACCGGGACCGACGGCGCATATCTTGGGACCTCAGTAGCTCTCTCGGCCGATGGGCAGGAAGCCCTCGTGGGCGCCCCCAACGCCGGCTCGAACGGCGACGGCGCGGTCTTTGTCTATGCCGAGACCGGCGGGACCTGGTCGACAAATCCCGTGGCCACCATTGCGGGCAGCGCGAACGAACGGCTCGGCGGGCCGGTGATGCTGTCGGTCGACGGAGGAACGGCCTTGCTGGGTTCACCGGCTACCGGGGACGCCAACGGGGCCGCGTACGTTTACACCGGGGCCGGGGCCAGCTGGTCCGCGACCCCGGTGGCCAGCTTCACAGGCACGGGCGGTAACTACAGCTTCGGCAGCTCAATTGCGCTCTCAGCCGACGGGCAGGCCGCCCTGGTGGGCGCACCCTCTGTTAGCTCGGGGGCCGGTGCCGTTTACGTTTATTCCACGACGGGTGGCGTATGGTCGAGCACCCCGACGACTATTTTCACGGGCGGCGCCGATGCCGGTCTGGGCGGGTCAGTGGCGCTGTCGGCTGACGGCCAGGTGGCCTTGTTGGGCGCTCCGGGCGACCCCTCCACGGGCTCGGAGAGCGGTGCCGCCTACCTCTACACCGAGACCGGGGGGAACTGGCCGACCGCCGCCACCGTCACCTACACCGGCACCTCCAACGAGGAACTGGGCTACTCGGTGGCCCTCTCCGCCGACGGGCAAGAGGCGCTCGTGGGTGCTCCCAATGCGGGCTCACTCGCGGGCGCTCCCCCAGGGGCCCAGGCTACCGGTGCCGTGTATATCTACGACGAGGTTGGGAGCACCTGGTCGACCACGCCCGTCGCCACCCTCACCGGCACGCTGGGCCAAGGGTTTGGTGCCCCCATATCGCTCTCGGCCGATGGGCAGACCGTGCTAGTGGGAGCCGCCCTGGCCGGTCCTTACGGTGGCGCTGCCTATCTCTACGCCGAGCCCGGGGCCAGTTGGTCGACAACCCCGGCGGCCACGTTCAGCGGCACCAGCCCCGACGGGACCTTCGGGTCCGCTTTGGCGCTTTCTGCCGACGGTCAGGTTGTCCTGGTGGGAGCACCGAACGCCGGCCCAGATGGTCTTAACTCCTATGGGACCGCTTCGCTGTACGCGGCGTCGACCTACACCGCCACTGACCTTGGGACATTGCCGGGCTTTGGATATTCGAGCACGGCGAGCGGTATCAACGACAACAGCGAGGTAGTCGGGACCAGCTTCAGCCCTACACAGACGCCGAATGCTTTCGCTTGGACGGCTCCCGGGGGGATGGTAGACCTGGGCACGCTGCCCGGCAGTGCCGGCAGCTATGCAAACGCTGTCAACAACGAGAGCCAGGTGGTGGGAGCGAGCGGTTACGTCAGCGGTGATGCCTTTTCGTACACACCGGCTGGGGGGATGGTGGACCTTGGCACGTTACCGGGACAGAACTGGAGCGACGCCTACGGGGTAAACGACAGCGGCGAGGTCGTAGGCTCGAGCGGCTTGAGCGGGTCGGGCAGCGTTCTGCCCTTCAGCTGGAGCGCTGGCGGCGGGATGGTCGAGCTCACCACACCGCCCGGCGGCGAAGGTTCGGCCAGCGCGGTCAACGACGACGGGGAAGCCGTCGGCTGGAGCTGGTCCGGAGGTACCGCTTACGGGGATGCGGCCGCCTGGACCTCGGCAGGGGCTCTAGTGGACCTCGGTACACTCCCCGGCGCGATCGGAAGCGAGGCTACGGGGGTCAACGATAACGGAGAAGTTGTCGGCTACTCCATCGGCCCGAACGGTATCACCGGCGACGCCTTCGCCTATACGCCGACCGGCGGCATGGTCGACCTCGGCACGCTGCCCGGCCAGAGCTGGAGCGAGGCGACCGCGGTCAACGACAACGGAGAGGTCGTCGGCGTCAGTGGCAACTACGCCTTCAGCTGGACCCCTGCCGGCGGGATGGTCGAACTCGCCCCGGCGCCGGGTGGGGGCATAAGCAGCGCAGCCGCGGTCACCGACAACGGTGACGTGGTGGGCCTAAGCAACAACGCCACGCTTTGGCAGGCGGGCGTCGCCCCGTCGGTCACGAGCGCCCCGAGCACCACGTTCGCGGTTGCCACCGCCGCCAGTGTCACTGTGACGGCAACCGGCTACCCGGCACCGATTTTTTGGGAGATAGGTCCGCTCCCGTCTGGTGTCCAGTTCGAGTACAACAACAACGGCACGGCGACGCTTTCGGGCACCCCCGCGGCGGGCACAGGCGGTGCTTACCCGCTCACCATCATGGCCAGCAATGGGATTTCTCCCGACGCGACCCAATCATTTACACTGACCGTTTTACCCGCCCCCCAGACCATCACCTTCAACGCACCCACCTCGGGCACAGTGGGCGGCACGGCCACGCTGTCGGCCACGGGCGGAGCGTCGGGCAACCCAGTGGTGTTCTCTGTCGACCCGACCAGCGGCTCCGGCGTGTGCGCCGTGTCGGGCACCAACGGCACCACGCTCAACTACAGCGCCGTGGGCAATTGCGTGATCGACGCCAACCAGGCCGGCAATACCAACTACTCGGCCGCCCCCCAGGTCCAACGAACGATAACGGTCGGTCAGGGGCCCTCGTCGTCCGGCGGCGGAGGTACCCCACCGATTCTTGTCGGTCTGAGTCCGAGCCCGCAGACAATCAACTTCACCGCTCCGGCCTCGGCCAGCGTGGGCAACTCGGCGACCCTGTCGGCCACCGGTGGGGCGTCGGGTAACCCAGTAGTCTTCTCGGTTGACGGGTCCAGTGGGCCCGGTGTCTGCGCCGTTACTGGTACCAATGGCGGCACGTTCAATTTCACGGCCGCAGGTGACTGTGTCGTCGACGCCAACCAAGCGGGCAATGCCGACTACTCGGCCGCCCCCCAGGTGCAACGCACCATCGTGGTGATCGGTGCTGAAGCCCTTGGTCAGCAGACGATAAGCTTCGCGCCCTTGGCCAACAGGGCCCTTTTGCAGTCCCCCCTAACCTTGGGCGCTACCGCCTCGTCGGGCTTGACGGTGGTCTTCACGACGGGTACGCCCTCCGTCTGCACCCTGGGCGGCGCCGACCGGTCCACGGTCGGCTTGCTCAAGACCGGGATCTGTACGATCCAGGCCGCCCAGTTAGGCAACTCCAGCTATGACGCGGCGGCGCCGGTTAGTCGGAGCTTCGAAGTGACGAGGGCCAGTCAGGTGATCGACTTTGGGACGATAACCAAGAAGGGCATTTCGCAGTCACCCGTCACGGTGCGTGCGACCGCCTCTTCGGGCTTGTCGGTCAGTTTCACAACCACGACGCTTACGGTCTGTGCCGTAGAGCCGACAGGGCACGGCACCAAGATCATCTTGCTGGAGGCTGGGATCTGCACCGTCCGAGCGAGCCAGGCCGGTAACGCCACGTACAGCCCCGCCAAGGCCGTTAGGCGGAGCTTTACCGTGACGAAGACAGCTCGACCAACGAAGCCGCTCGTTCGACCATAACGATACTCCCTGCCGGTTATGTAGGGTCAGCCACCGTTGCAGGAACCCTTCCGGCCCGTCATCCTGGGTGTCTGGTCCCAGGTGAAGACAAGGGATATCATGCGTGCGCGTTCTGGGTGTCTTGGGCAGGGGCGGTGACTATTTTCTCAGAATTTTCCGCCGCGAGAACGTCGATCTGCACGGATTCCCCTTATAGGATAAGGGTTCCCGTCCCAGCGCACAATAGATACTCTGGCGCGGCTCTTTGCACGCGCCGAGCTGTCGAACTCCGAGTGCGACGACGGGTCGCCCGCGCCGGCAAACCCCTACACTCTGCGCGCCCGGTCGGACGCTGTGAAGATGCAACGGGGGGCAGCACCGGGCCGCGGCGGATGTACGGTGGCGTGTGGAAGTTCTCCTGGTGGTCGCGGGGGCGGTGCTGGTCCTGCTTACCTTCGGGCTGGCGTTCACCATCTTCGGCGAGGTCTCCTTGGTGGCCGGCATCGCTTGATGGCCCAGCCGATGCCCCGCCCGGCGTACGGCTCGGCGGCGAAGCGCGGTACGACATGAAGGTGCGCGTGGGCCACCTCCTGGCCAGCAGCGGCGCCGACGTTCCAGCCGATCGTGTAGCCGCCGGGGTGCCAGCGCTCGTCTATTGCGGCCTTGGCGGCGAGCAGGAGGTCGTGGATGGCGTCCCACTCCTCGCGTCGCAGCTCGAAGGGAGACACCCGGTGGGCAAACGGGACGATGATTCCGCTGCCGGGTAAGACGTCCTGGCGGGAAACGAACCCGTCCGAGGAGTACAGGCCGTGGTCGTTCTCTATTCAGAGCCATCTCCAGAGCATCAGGAACGCCATCGCCGCCGGCGTCCCGCTGCTGTGCGGTACGGACCTGCCCCCGGCCGACGACGTGGGCGGCCTGCCGGCCACCGTGCTGGAAATGAAATTGTTGGAGGAGGCGGGCCTGTCCCGCCTCGCCGCCCACGAGACGGCGACGGTCAACCCGGCGAAGTTGATGGGCGCCGCTGACCGGAGCAGCTCGGTACAACCTAGCTTTTTCGCCGACTTGATCGCCGTTACGACAACCCCCTGGACGACTTGGCCGCCCTCGGCACTGTCCGTATCGTGCTACAGGAGGGCCGGCCCGTGAAGCTCGCCTTATGACCGGCGTGCGGTCGCCCGTCGAGGTGGTCATGTCGCTCCTGGCCTTTGGTGGGCGGCGGGATCTTTCCCAGGCCCAGGACCTGCTGGACACTGATATAAAGCGACTAGGCCCCGATGGCGACGTGAAGTCGGGCCGCGATGAGTACCTGGCCTACCTGGAAACCATCATGCCCGGGGCAACAGACTACGTCTACGAGGTCAGGCGTTGTGTGCCCAACGAAGATGGCCGCACCGTCCTGGTCGAGATCGATGAGAGCCCGACCTAGGCCGACGGCGTGGAAATGAGCGTCTGCGAAGCCATGATCTTCGACATCACCCCCGCCCGCGTCATCGGGCGCCTCTCGGTCTACACGAAACTCTGAGGGCGACCGGGCCCCAAAACTAGCCGGCTCGTGAGGCCCCCAGCAATGGGCTAACAAACGCGACCCGAACTTATCCGAGGGATACGCGCCCTTGACCGGGAGGAACAACGATCAGACCCGATCAAGGGCGCCCGCTCGGCGGCCCTATCTGTAGCGGATCACCACTCCATAGGCGGTATTGGAGCTGCCGACGGCGGTACAGGCCGAGGACGTCGGGCAAGAGATCGAGGAGATGCTCCCGACTCCGGCCGGCAGCCCCTGGGCGTACCAAGTGGCGCCTCCGTCCGTGGTCCTGAACATCAGCGCCAACGCCGCGGTCGAGCCCGTGGTCGTGTAACCGGACTGCGACACGTCCCCTGATGGCACCCCGGCGGCCTCGCACACCGACGGAGTGGGGCAGGAGATGGCGCCGAAGGTTACGTTGGGCGTGCCCGGGACGTTTGTGAGCACCCAATGGGCCCCTCCGTCCGTTGTCCGGATGACGATGTCGTTCGGGGTGCTCGCCGCGGCCTCCGGGGCCGAGGCGAGCCGGGGGCCGAGGATGACACTGCCACTCGACACGGCCCGCTGGCCGAGGGCCACGCAGTACGAAGTGGTGGGGCAGGCGAGATCGTCGAGTTCACCGACATTTTCAGGCAGCTTTTCGCTCACCCAGCGCGCCCCGCCGTCGGTGGTACGCAAGAAGTAGATGGCCCCCGTTGCTCCGCCGTAAACCATGCACACAGAAATCGAGGGGCATGCCAGGGCCGTCGGGTAAATGGTCGCCGGGTTCGGGATCGTCTGGAGCGCCCACTTAAGCCCGCCATCACTGGTGTGATAGACCGCCCCGGGGGCGTAGGAGATCGACGTGCAAACCGACGCCGAAGGACAGTCCACGGCGGTCATACGGTCCTGGGTCGGGAACAGGCTCTCTGCCCAAGTGGCACCGCCGTTGGTAGTACGAACGCCCTGTACGTAGTCGCCATAGTCCCCGACGCCTTGGCAGAGGTTGACGGTGAGGCAGTCGACGGCGTCCAGGTACCCGTTGTCCTTCCCGATTGTCTGTGTTGTCCAATTGGTCCCACCATCCATGGTGCGCAAGGCTCCGACGCCATTCTCGCCCACCTCGCACACCGTCGCCGAGCGGCAGCTGACAGTGGTGAACCTGGCGATGGTAACGGGCTCCGGGGCAGCTGTCACCCAACTGGCCCCGCCGGAGGTCGTGCGCAACGAGACAACGAGGTTGCCCGCCACACCGGCACTGGACTGGCAAACGGCAACCGAGGGACAGGCCAAGCCGTTGGTTGAAGCGACGGTTTTCGGAAGGACCTGGTCGACCCACTTGGCGCCGCCGTCGGTGGTCCGCATGGCGAACGGGCCCACCAAGGCCTCGCAGACCGTTCGCGACGGGCAGGCAATGGCTGACACGTTGCCCAGGGAAGCGACCGCGGTGCCCGACAGCTTGGGAAAGATCCAGGTCTGGCCGCCGTTCACCGTATAGCCGACGATGGGGTACGCCTGGGCGTTGTTGCCACCGGCTACGCAAAACGAGACGGAGCGGCAGTAGATAACCTGCAGACCGGCCGGTGGCACAAGGTTGGTCAGATGCTTCGCCGACCACGTCCGGCCCCCGTTGGTCGTCCGGAACACGAAGTCGCCGTACTGGCTCTTGTTGGCGCCGACCGCCTCGCAGGTCGAAAGCGAGGGGCACGACACGTCCGCGATACCCTCCATACCGGGCGGGAGTTTGTCGTTCTCCCAGGCGGCGCCGCCGTCGGTCGTCCGAGCCGCGGCGGCGCCGTAGCCGCCGGAATTCTCGCCCACCACCTGGCAGCTCGATGGGGTGGCGCAGGAGATCGCCTTAACCGACCCCATGCCGGCCGGGAGATCCTTGGTCAGCCAATGCGCCCCGCCATCGGTCGTGCGCATGGCGACGGCGCCCGTGCCCTCGGCCCCTCGGCCTATCGCGATGCAGGTCGACGTCGAAGGACAGGCCAGGGCCTCGGGTTCCTCAACATTTGCCGGTACCGTCTCGGCCACCCACCTCACTCCCCCGTCGGTGGTGCGGGCGATGGTGGAGTAGCTGTCGCTGCCCGCGGAAGTGAAGCAGGTGGTCGTCGAAGGGCAGGCCAGGTACGTGAACGTCGGATAGGCGAAGTTTGCCGTCTGGGCCCACGAGCCGCCCGCAACGGCCGGTTGCCGCACGCTGGCCGAGGCACTAGTCTGAGCGAGGGCGCCGGTAGCTGCATTTGCGGCCAACACCACGACGACGATAGCCACCGGCCACACCCTCTTCGCCGCCCGGGCTCGGACGCTTGTCCGGAAAGTTCCATTTGGCACTTATTGCCTCTATTCTATTTTAAGGTTCAAGCCGCGCATTTATAACGGGCTCATTGATGTTTTTGGTTCAAAGCAGAGAAGGGAGCTCGATCCCCTCGCAGTCCTTGGGCGAGGCCACCACGGAGCACGAGTCGTACGCCACAAGCCTCGCCGTCACGGCGGCCCGGCCTCAGTGGCGTGAAATGCGCCCGCGAGGTTGTTGACCAGGGCCTTGTAGACCGAGACGGACCACGGGTCAGAAGAGCAGTAGCCGTCGCCTAGGAAATACTTGGGGTTGACCCCAACACCGTGCCAGCCATCGCTCCCTGCGGCAGCGGCAACCTGAGCGTTGAGCGCGGCCCCGGCACCTTTTGGCCATTGCCAGGTCGACGCGTCGAAGATGCCCCCGTTGCACACTTCGCCCTGGACAGTTTTGTATATGAAGGTCGGGTATTGCGTGATGAACGTGCGGTCGGGAGCGACCAGGCCCGCCAGGGGCGCCTTGATCGTGTCGTACAAGCCGGGCAAGTGGGAGGTCAGCGTTGCCACCCATTGCCGCAGGGTAAGGGCGCGCTGCTCGTTGTAGGCGCGGGTGAAGCCGACAACCGTGCCGTCGGCACCGTACGTGGGTTCGACGGCACGGCCCTCGCACGGCCCCTCGCCCGACACCACCTCGGGCGATTGCTTGATGCAGTAAGGACGCAACGCTCGCCTGTTGAACAGCGTCGGTACACCATGGGCGGACATGCGTCCCCTCCGTTCTGGTCCTTCGGTTATCCTAACGCCTCTCAGCTTGGTGCCCTTGTCACGGGATCCGTTGTCCTGTCCCAAGCCAAGCGAGGCCGAAGCCACCGCCGTGCGGGAGCGCGGGCCGACGGTGGCGTGCGTGTGGGCCGCGGGCCGGCTCGACTTCTTGAGGTCCTCGGCTGTTGCCCTCGTGACGCTGGGCAGATCATGTTCTTCGACCTCGGCCAAGCCGTCGGCGGCGACCATCTCGACCACGGTGTCAAAGCCCCGGTACGTGCGGTTCCCCTCGTGGTCATGGGCCCCCGGCTCGCAACATCCCGCCTCGTGGCCGCACCCTGCTTTGGGCCAACGGCCGTGTTGACGTCCCTGGACAGCCCGACCAAACAGGATGGAGGTGGCACTGCGACCCCCCTCGCTGAATGGCTCGGAGAACAGACCCAACTCAACTGACCGCCCTAGGGCACGGCGAGCCTGGGCAATTACTGCGACGCCGCGGCCGTGCAGACCAACACCGTCACCGGCAGCTTCGACCCGAACGGCGGCAGCGGTGACACGGCCGAGCAGTCCGAGCCCTACGGGGACGCCAATGACCTCACTGCCAACGGCTCCACAAGGAGCGGGTATACCTGGAACACCGTCTCCGGCGGCTCGGGCACCTCCTACACCGACGAGGAGAGCTACCCCTTCACGGCGAGCGTCACCCTCTACGCCTTATGGACCGCAGACTAGCGGTAGCCCGGACAGCAAGCGGTGCGCCGGGACCTACCCCAGCTCTGTGACGAAGTCGATGAGCGCCTCCACTGCGCCAACAAGCGCAGGCTCCAGGTCGGCGTAGGTTCGGACTTGCCCGAGCAAGCGTTTCCATAACAAGCCCGGCGATGCTTCGCCGAAAGCTTCGCAAATACCCTCTTTCCACGACCTCCCCGGTGGCACATTAGGCCACGCGGCAATACCGAGGACTGAAGGCCTGACCGCTTGCCAGACGTCGACAAAGGGAGTCCCGAGGATCCGGACATAAGGCCCGCCAAGCTCAGCTGCGATACGGAACTCCTTGCTCCCAGCCACCAGATGGTCCACCAGCACACCCAGCTTGGCGTCGGCCGCCGGGCGGCGGAGCTGTAGGATCGCGGGCAAGTGGTCGATACCGTCGAGTCGTTCGACGACAATGCCATCGGCTCTGAGGTCGTCGCCCCAGACCTTCTCCACCAGCTCCGCGTCGTGGACGCCCTCCACCAACAGACGGCTCGCTTGCGCCACTTTGGCTTTGGCCCCCTCGAGCGCGATAGAACCAGAGGCTGTCCGGGCCGGGCCCGTCGAAGCGGGGGTGGACTTGCCAGGTGGCGCATTTCGGGCAACAAGGGTCACCGTTTCGCCGGCGACGAGGAAATCGCCGGACCGCAATGGGAAATGCCGCTCCGTGCCCCTCCCTTTCGCGCGAAGGACGACGCCACCTGCGTCGATCCGCACCACGGTGCCGCTAAAACCTGACCCGAGGTGCGTGGCGAGCAGGCCGATGGTTGCCTCAAACTTGCGCGGCGGGCCACCCCGGCCCCCAAACTCGTTCACTGGCCCGGACAGGATGCCAGGGCCCATGCCATAAACCATCCCGGTAACGTTAGACGCCGGGCGCGATGATGTCCGGGTTTGGGCCCTCGGTCACGTCGTCCGAGCCCCAGATCGGCAAGAGCAGAGACCATGGTGGGCACGTCTGATTTCAGTGACAACGGCGCTCGCGTGTCTTGGGAGCCACACCACAGAGAGACCCCAAGGGCGTCACCTCGTTAACAAGCCAGGCCGCTGGTACGGTCGGCAGCCGAAGCCAGCCCTTCGGATCTCATCGACGCTACGGTCCGACCGCAACGCCTACAGGCATTGTGCAATCAGACGGGTCGGGCGCGCCCGGAGCGGAGGAGAACTGCGCTGCAGAACGACGCCGAACATGTGTGCGACTGCCGAGAAGTCATTCACCGATGTTCGTGACATCGAACACGTCAGTGAAAGCGCTCCCGGGGAACTTGTCACCAACGAGGCCCAAAGCCTCGTCAGCTACGTCGGT
>Ga0182013_10001566_pt1 | contig 31085 bp, 25 predicted proteins | sample 612S2MmetaG_FD_120487 | JGI IMG/M metagenome (GOLD analysis project Ga0182013, IMG submission 120487) | Permafrost microbial communities from Stordalen Mire, Sweden - 612S2M metaG | ecosystem: Environmental > Terrestrial > Soil > Wetlands > Permafrost | place: Sweden: Stordalen | collected... | reverse complement strand
GCTCCATTGATCAACACCTGAGCGACGCCATCGGCGCGCGACAGACGTTGCGCCAGGATCGTATCCGCCGCGTCGTAAATCTTCGCGGTCGACAACGTCTTCGACGATAACGCCAACGTCAGTACCGGCGCCTCCGCCGGATTGAATTTCCGGTAGTACGGCCGGATCGGCAGGTCCGACGGCAGATCGGCGGTGGCGGCATTGATCGCCGCCATGACGTCGCTGCCCGCCGAGTGAATGTCGCGCCCGATATCGAATTGAATGATGATCGACGTATAGCCGATCGCGGAAATGGACGTGATCTCCGTCACGCCGCCGATTTCCCCCAGCCGGCGTTCCAAGGGCGCCGCGACGGAATTGGCGATCGTTTCGGGATCGGCGCCGGGCCGGCTGGCGAACACGACGATGGTCGGAATATCGACCGAGGGCAGCGCCGCCACCGGCAGGAAATGATAAGCGATCCCTCCGGACAGAAACAAACCAATCGCCAGCAGGATCGTCGCGACGGGACGCGTGATGAAGAACGCGGAAAAGCCCATTATTCGCCGGGCTCCGCGATGGGGGCCTCGGACGCCGCTCCGAACCAGGCGAAACGCGCCCGCTCGAACGCCAGGTAAATCGCCGGCGTCGTGTAAAGCGTCAGGAACTGCGACAGCAGCAGGCCGCCGACGATCGTGACGCCCAACGGATAGCGCAATTCGGACCCCGCGCCGCTCTCCAGCGCCAGCGGCAGCGCGCCGAGCAGCGCGGCCATCGTCGTCATCATGATCGGCCGGAACCGTAACAAACACGCGTCGCGGATCGCGTCATACGGCGAGGCGCCGTGATTGCGCTGCGCGTCGCGGGCAAAATCCACCATCATGATGGCGTTCTTCTTGACGATGCCCATCAACAGCACGATCCCGACCAGCGCCACCAGCGACAAATCGATGCCACAGATCATCAGCGCCGCCAGCGCGCCGATGCCCGCCGACGGCAACGTCGAAATGATCGTCACCGGATGGATCCAGCTTTCGTACAGCACTCCCAGCACGATGTAGATCACGACAACGGCCGCCAGGATCAGCCACGGCTCGGATGCCAGGGAACGACGAAATTCGGCCGCGTCGCCGGACCAGATGCCGCTGATCGTTTCGGGCATGCCGATGTCGTGCTCCGCCCGAGCGACGGCATCGACGGCATCGCCCAAAGAGTACCCGCGAGCCAGATTGAAACTCAGCGTGACGGCGGGGAATTGCTCCTGATGCGTGACAACCAAAGGTGCGACGGTTTTCTCGATCCGCGCGATCGCCGATAGCGGCACCTGCGTGTCCGCGGTACCGTTGGTCGCGGGAACGCGCATCAAATTGAGAAAATCCGGATTTTGTTGCCAGGCCGGATCGGCCTCCAGAATCACGCGGTACTGGTTGGCCTGACCGAAGATCGTCGAGACCTGACGCTGGCCAAACGAGTCATACAGCGTGTCCTCGACCGCCTGCATCGGCACGCCCAGTCGCATCGCCGCGTCGCGATCGACCACGATATTGGTACGATAACCCTCATCCTGCTGATCCGACGCCACCTCGCGCATTTCCGGCAGGCTCGCCAGTTTTGCCCGCAGCCGAGGCGCCCACAGCGCGAGCACGTCGGCGTCCGTATCCATCAGCGTGTATTGAAATTGCGTGCGACTAAGACGAGAGCCGATCTGGATGTCCTGCACCGGTTGGATATACGCCACGATCCCGGGCAGTCCGCCGATCGCCCGTTGCAGGCGGGCAATGACCACATCCGCCTTGTCGCGGTGGTCCGGCGATTTCAGCGCGATCGTCAACCGCCCGGTGTTGGGCGTGGCATTGATCGTTCCAGCGCCGACGAACGACACCACACCGGTGACGGCGGGATCTTCCCGGATGATCCGCGCCATCTCGGTCTGCAGCGTATCCAGTTTCGGGATCGAGATGCTTTGCGCCGCTTCGGTCACGGCGACCAGCACGCCGGTATCCTGACGCGGCAGAAACCCCTTTGGCACTATGATATACAACCACGTCGTGCCCACCAGAGTCGCCGCGCCGACCAGCAGCACGAACCGCTGATGCCGTAACGACCAATCCAGCGAATGCCGATAGCCGTCCAACACCCTTTGAAATCCGCGCTCGGTCCAGCGCGCGAACGAGCCCGGCCGTTGCTCCGCCACCGGGCGTAGCAACCGCCCACACATCATCGGCGTCAGGGTCAACGACACCACGGCGGACACGATGACCGAAACCGACAACGTGACCGCGAACTCATTGAACAAACGACCGACCACGCCGGTCATGAACAGCAACGGAATGAACACCGCGATCAGCGATACCGTCAAAGACACGATGGTGAAGCCGATCTGCGACGCGCCGCGGAACGCGGCGCGCAACGGGGTCTCGCCCAGCTCGATGTGGCGCACGACGTTCTCGATCATGACGATGGCGTCGTCGACGACGAAGCCGGTCGCGACGGTCAGCGCCATCAGCGACAGATTGTCGAGGCCAAAGCCAAGGAGGTCCATCACGCCGAAGGTGCCGATCAGCGACAACGGCAGAGCGATCGCCGGAATGATGGTCGCCCGCAACGACCGCAGAAACACGAAAATCACCCCGACGACCAGGATCACTGACAGGATCAGGGTAAATTGCACGTCGGCGACCGAGGCGCGGATCGTCTCGGTTCGGTCGCTGACGATCGTCAGCCGGATCCCGTTCGGCATGGCGCGGCGCAACCTGGGCAGTTGTTGCTTCACCGCCTCGACCGTCTGCACGATGTTGGCGCCAGGCTGGCGCTGAATGTCCAGCACGACGGCGGGCTTGCCGTCGAAGGTGGCGGCGACGCGGGCGTTCTCGATGCCGGCGATGACGGAGCCGATCGCCGACAGCCGCACCGGGGCGCCGCTACCCGTGCCGACCGCCGACATCGCCGCGCTCGCGGTGCCCGCGGTCAGACCCGACGCCACGGTGCCGTTGCCCGGAGTGGCCGAGGCACTGCTGCGCCACGCGATCACCAGATCCTTATACGCCGCGGCATCCGCCAGTTGATCGTTGGCTCCCAGCGAAAACGCCAGCCGCGGACCGTCGAAACCGCCCTTCGCGCCGTTCACGTTGGCGTTAGAGATGGCGGTGCGCACGTCCTCCATCGACAGGCCATACGCGGCCAGCCTGGCCGGATCGATCCTGATCCGCACCGCGGGACGCATGGTGCCCTGCACGGTGACCCGGCCCACGCCTGTGATCTCGGCCAATTTCGGCTGCAACATGGTGTCCGCGGCGTCCGACATCACGTCCACCGGGCGCGAGTCCGAGGTCAGCGCCAGCGTCAGGATCGGCGCGTCGGCCGGGTTCACCTTGGAATAGGTCGGCGGATACGGCAGGCCCGTGGGCAACGTCCCGGCCGCCGCGTTGATCGCCGCCTGCACGTCCTGCGCCGCCGAATCCATCGAGCGTCCAAGCTGGAACTGCAGCGTGATCTGACTGGTGCCCTCGGCGCTCTGCGAGGTCATGGTCGCCAGACCCGGGATCTGCCCGAACTGCCGCTCCAGCGACGCCGTGATCAGCGTCTCCACCGTTTCCGGCCCGGCGCCGGGTAACTGCGTGACCACCTGAATGGTGGGAAAGTCCACCTCAGGCAACGCCGAAACCGGTAGCCAGTGATAGCCGAGGCCGCCCGACAACAAAATCGCCAACGCCAACAGCCAGGTCGCGATCGGCCTCGCGATAAACGGCGCGGAGATGCTCATCGGAGGCAGCGCCGGGGCGTCGCCCCATAGCCATCAGGATAAGCCACCGAAGAGAACAATGTTCGCCTCTTCCCGTCATCCTCGGGCTCGACCGGAGGATCTCTCGACGCGCCAAGGAAGTCAGAAGCCGGACACCGTGTCTGGGCCGACCAATCCTCGGGTCGAGCCCGAGGATGACGTTCGGGAGGTCGAGCATGACGTCCGGGACAAAGCCCCCTGGCGGGTCTCTGGACGGAGCCCCGACCCTTCCTCCGATCAGCCACCACGCGGCCGTGTCCCGGGCGCGGCGGGGCGAGTGCCGCCGGACGGGGCCGCCGTGTCCGGCGAGACGATGGAAACCTTCGCCCCATCCGTCAGCCGCGAGGAACCGTCGATCACCACGCGATCGCCCGGATTGACGCCACTGGTGATGACCGCGCCCAGGTCATCCTCGTAGCCGACGGCGACGTTGGTGCGATGGGCGACGTTGTCCTGATCGACGACATAAACAAAGCTCTGCCGCGGCCCACGCTGGACGGCGGCCTGCGGCACCACCGTCGCGTTGGCCACGGTATCGACCCGCAGGCGAACCCCGACGAACCCACCGGGCCACAGCGTCCCCGCCTTGTTCGGAAACGTCGCCTTGAGTTTGATCGTGCCCGTCGTGGGGTCGATCTGATTATCCAGCACCGTCAGCGTGCCCTGATCCAGCGGCTTGCCGCGCCCGGCCTCCGTCCCCTGCGCATAGGCCACCACCTCCGGTCCGGAGTTCCCCATTTGCGCCGCCGCCACCCGAGCCAGGCTTTGCTGCGGCAGGCTGAACACCACGGAAATCGGCTGCAACTGCGTGATCACCACCAACCCGGTCGAGTCAGCGGCATGCACGATGTTCCCCGCGTCCACCTGCCGAATTCCAACGATCCCATCCAGCGGCGAGGCGATCGTCGTATAGCTCAACTGCGCCTGCGCCGTATCGATCTGCGCCTGATCCTGCCGCGCCAGCGCCTCGGTCTGCGCCACCGTCGCCTTCGCGGTATCGGCCTGCTGTTGCGTCGCGTAATTCGTCACCACCAACTTCTGATAGCGCGCGAGGTCCAGCCGCGCGTTGGCCAGCGTCGCCTCATCCAGCGCCTTCTTCGCCACCGCGTTGTCCAGCGCCGCCTGGTAGACCCGAGGATCGATCCGCGCCAACACGTCGCCGACGCGCACGTGCTGGCCTTCCTTGAACGCGACCGAGACCAACGGCCCATCGACCATGGTCTTCACGGTCACCGTCTGGAATGCCTGCACGGTGCCAAGACCGTCCAGCCACACCGGCATGTCGCGCGTCACGGCCTCGGTGGCGACCACCGGAATGACCGGATTGAGTTCGCGCGCCGACTTTTCCACCGGCGGCGCGGCCGGCCAGAGCCAGATCGCCGTGCCCAACCCGGCGGTCGCCAGAACGCAAAGCAACGCCAGCATCCGTCGCCGCGTGCGACGGAGCGGCGGCGCGAGCACAGGCTCCCGGGTGACAGCGTCCATTCGTACTCCCTATGCCATTGTGTCTGTAACCCGATCATGTCGGGAAGAACCATGACGGGCAGTCATCGATTGCCGCCCACCGGCAACGCGACCCCGCCTTCTATCATACCCGGCGACAGGCCAGGAAATTTCTCCGCGTCGGATTTTTTCCAGCCGCCCCCAAGCGCCTTATACAAATTCAACAACGCCTGCACCCGCGTCAGCCGCACCTGGGCCAACGTGTCCTCGGCGGTGAACTGCGCCGCTTCCGCCGTCAGCACGGCTGTCACGTCCGCGGTTCCGGCCAACATTTGCTGCCGCGCGATCATCGAGGCCTGGCGCGAATTCTCCACCGCGATCCGCTGCAGCCGCTCCTGCTCGGAGCCATAGCGCCAGGCGGTCAGCGCGATGTCCACGTCGGTGAAAGCCTGCACCACCGACTTGCGGTAATCCGCGAGCAATTCGGCCTGACGTCCCCTCGCCTGCTCCAGCGCGCCACGCAACGCGCCGCCATCAAACAGCGGCGCGGTCAGGCCGGCGGCCAGGTTGGCGATGAACCCGCCCGGACTGATCAGCGCGTTCAACGCCGCCGCCTGGTAGCCGGCCGATCCCGTCAGGTTGACCGCCGGATAAAACGCCGTTCGCGCCGTCGTCACGTCGAAGCCCGAGGCGATCAACTGCGCCTCCGCCGAGGCGACGTCGGGCCGCCGTTCCAGCAACGCCGACGGCAAACCCGGCGCCACCACCGGCAGGCTCAGCGCGGTCAGGGTTCCAGGCCGGACAACAATGCGTTCCGGCGGTTCTCCCACCAGGATCCCGAGGCTGATGATCGCTTGCTCCAACTGGCTCTGGAAACCTGGAATATTCGCCTGCTCGCCGGACACCAGCGTTGCCTGGTTGGCGACGTCCAGCGCGCTGGCGGTGCCGGCCTGCAAACGGCCGCGAATCACCGCCAGAGTTTGTTCCCCATCCGCGACGTTGCGTTTGGCCACCGCCAACCGGTCGGCCAAAGCCAACGCGGTGAACCAGGTATTGGCGACATTGGTGATCACGGTCAGCGCCACGGTGCGCTGGTCGAAGCGGCTGAACTCCGCGGAGGCAATCGCCGACCGCCGGCGCGCCAGGTTGTGACCCCAGAAGTCGATCTGATACGCCGCGCTTAACCCGACGGAATAACTCCGGAAATCGGCGCTGGCGTTGCTTCCCGCGCCACCGCGCGCGCTGGTGGTGTCGGTTCCGACACCCAGATGCTGCCAGCCGGCCGACGCGGTGCCGTTCAGCGTGGGCAGCAACGGCGCGCCCGCGATCCGCACCTGCGCGTCGGCCTGCCGCACCCGGGCGATGGCCGCCTGAATGTCGAAGTTCTGAACACGCGCCTGATCGATCAGCGCGTTCAGTTCGGGAGATCCGAAGCCGGTCCACCAGTCCTCCGCCGGCCAGGCCGCGGCCGCCGTCGCGGGACTGGCGCGGTACGCGGCGGGAATGTCCAGGCTCGCGTCCGCCTGCTCGCCCGAACGGCCGCAATCCGCCAGGCACAGAATCGCCAGGCCGAGGGCGGCCTCGCCGAAAGTGCGTCGTGAGATATGTCGTGTCCGGTTTGCCAATCGGAATTCCATCGCCTCATGCCTGCCAGCGATGGCGAATGATCCATGGCCGTCCGTTTCCCGCGCGGCCCGGCCAGATCGTCTGGCGGAGGGCCGCGCCATGGCGATCGCGCCGCATGGGCCGATCTCCCGGAAAAGGACGCGGAGTCACCCTCAACGCCGAGCGGTCTCATAACACGCCGAATCGGCCGCGCTCAGGTGGGGGATGCAGTGGGGGTAACCGTGGGAGGATCGGTGTGTCCCCGAGCCAGATCCCTGGCGAAGCAAACGCCCGCCGATCCGGATCGGGCCATTGCCGTTCGGACGAGGGCTGCCCTCCACCTTCGCCCGCGAAGACGCGTGACGCCGCGCCCAGGAAGAGCACAAACCATCTGACGCGAACTGACCTGATGCCACGACTTTCGGCCCTCCAAGGGACACAACCGAATTTTCTCCGTTCACGCTCGGCGGGAACGAAAAGCTGCTCCCGGACAGCCGTGCCGACGCGTCATCGACCCGTCTCGAATTCTCACGCGTCACCCGCTTGCGCCCTGATTGCCGTTGTGCGACACGCCGCCCGCATACTGAGCAACACGCCCGGATACCAGGCAAACACGACAGGGAGACGCCCGGAAGGTGAGCGACACCATCCTGGAGACCGCCGGACTGACACGGGAATTCAGCGGCTTCGTCGCTGTTGACGGCGTCGATTTGCGCGTCAAAACCGGCCAGATCCACGCGCTGATCGGACCCAACGGCGCGGGCAAAACCACCTGCTTCAATCTGCTGACTTCGTTTCTGCAGCCGACCCGCGGCACCATTCACTTCAAAGGCCGTGACATCACCGGGATGAAGCCGGCGATGGTCGCGCGGCTCGGTCTGGTGCGGAGTTTCCAGATCTCGGCGGTGTTTCCGCATCTGACCGCCTTGGAAAATGTTCGCCTGGCACTGCAACGCGCCCGCGGCGCCAGTTTCGACTTCTGGCGGTCGGAGGCGGTGCTGACAATTTACGATGAGCGCGCCCGCGCGTTGCTGGACGATGTCGGGCTGGCGGGCCACGCGGATACCACGGTGGTCAACCTGTCGTACGGCCTGAAACGCGCGCTGGAAATCGCCACCACATTGGCGCTGGAACCCGAGATGATGCTGCTGGATGAGCCGACCGCCGGCATGGCGCACGGCGACGTGGACCGCATCGTCGAACTGATCCGCCGTATTCGCACCGGCCGCACGATCCTGATGGTCGAGCACAACCTGTCCGTCGTCGAAGGCCTGTGCGACACCATCACCGTGCTGACCCGCGGCCGCGTGCTGGCCGAAGGCGATTACGCCGAAGTATCGAGAAATCCCGAGGTGATCGCCGCCTACCTGGGAAGCGAGCACGTCAATGCCTGAGGTCGGCATGCTCGAGATCAGTGGTCTGAACGCCTGGTACGGCGAAAGCCACATCCTGCACGGGGTCGATTTCACCGTCCGCGAAGGCGAGGTGGTGACGTTGCTTGGCCGTAACGGGGCCGGCAAGACCACGACGATGAAGTCGATCATGGGCCTGGTGCCGCGCCGCGAGGGCAGCGTGAAGTTCCACGGCGGCGAAACGATCAACCTGATGCCCAACCTGATCGCTCGCGCGGGCATCGCTTTCTGTCCCGAGGAACGCGGCATTTTCGGCTCGCTCAGCGTGACCGAGAACCTGATGCTGCCGCCGATCGTTGCCCCCGGCGGTCTGTCGGTCGATGAGATTTACACGCTGTTTCCGAATTTGAAGGAACGCGCGAAGACGGCGCACGGCACGCGGCTGTCCGGCGGCGAACAGCAGATGCTGGCGATCGCGCGCATCCTGCGCACCGGTGCCCGGATGCTGTTACTGGACGAACCGACCGAGGGCCTCGCGCCGGTCATCGTGCAACAGATCGGCCGCACCATCCGGGAAATCAAAAGCCGCGGCTTCACCGTGTTGCTCGTCGAACAGAATTTCCGTTTCGCCGCGACGGTCGCCGACCGGCACTACGTGATGGAACACGGCAAGGTCGTGGACATGATCGAGAACGACCAGCTTGAAGCCAACATGGACAAGCTGCACGAATATCTGGGCGTCTGACGATCATGCATGCCAAAGGAAACGCCGCGATGAGCCTCACCCGCCGTACCTTGCTCGCGACCGCCGCCACGCTGCCCGCTGTTGCCAGGGCGCAGAGCACGCCGGCGCTGAAGATCGGTTGCCTCACCGACATGTCAGGTCCTTACAAGGATCTCGCTGGCCCGAATGCCATCGCCGCGGTGCATCAGGCGCTGGAGGAATACGGCGTCTCCGGCAAGGGCATGAACGTGGAAGTGCTGTCGGCCGATCATTTGAACAAACCTGATGTCGGCTCCACCGTCGCGCGGCAATGGTTCGATCGCGACGGCGTCGATCTGATCGTCGAGGTGGCGAATTCCGGTGTGGCGCTCGCGGTCGCCGGCGTCGCGAAGGAGAAGAACAAAGTCTACATCAACTCCGGCGCCGCGACGTCCGACCTGACCGGAAGCGCCTGCAACGCCAACACGATCCACTGGGTGTACGACACCTACATGCTGGCGAAGTCGACCGGCGGCGCGATGGTGAAAGCCGGCGGCGACAGCTGGTTTTTCATCACGGCGGATTACGCGTTCGGCAAGGCGTTGCAGCGCGACACCACCGACTTCATTACGTCCGCCGGCGGTAAAGTACTGGGCAGCGTCGCTTATCCGTTCCCGGGCACGTCGGATTTTTCGTCGTATCTGATCCAGGCGCAGGCGAGCGGTGCGAAAGTACTGGGCCTGGCGAACGCGGGCACCGACACGATCAACTCGATCAAGCAGGCCAAGGAATTCGGCGTCAGTTCGAAGATGAAACTCGCGGGGCTGTTGCTGTTCCTCACCGATATCCATTCGTTGGGCCTGGATATCGCGCAAGGCATCGTGCTGACGGATAGTTTCTATTGGGACATGAACGACCGGACTCGGGCGTTTTCCAACCGGTTGTCGCCGAAGATCGGCGGCGCGCGGCCAACCATGGTGCAGGCCGGCGTCTATTCGTCCGTGCTGCACTACCTGAAGACCGCGACCGTCATGGGCGTGGACAAAGTGAAGCTCGACGGCGCCGCGACGGTCGCGCAAATGAAGAAGATCCCGACCGACGACGATTGCTTCGGTCCCGGATCGATCCGCGAGGACGGCCGCAAGCTGCACCCCGCTTATCTGTGGGAAGTGAAGAAGCCCACCGAGAGCAAAGGCCCGTGGGATTACTACAAGCCGCTGGCCACGACGCCCGCCGATCAGGCGTTCCGCCCGATGGATAAAGGCGGTTGCCCGCTGGTGAAAAGCTGAAGGCATGTCACGCCGAACGCTAAATATCGCGAGCGCGAAACGCGCCGCCGCCGCGAGGGAGAGATCAGGATGTCCACTTAACATCTCGAAGGATTTGGTTCCATGACGCTGTCCCGCCGTTCCATGCTGACCGCCGCCGCCGCATCGGCGCTGACGGTTCCCGCGCTGCCACGCGCCGCCCGCGCGCAAGCCGCCACCATCAAAATCGGCGTGCTGAACGATCAGTCCGGCCCTTACACCAACACCGGCGGCATCACCTCGGTCATCTGCGCGAAACAGGCGGTCGAGGAATACGCCAAAAGCAACGGCCTGAACGTCGAGGTGATCTCGGCCGATCACCAGAACAAGCCCGATCTCGCGGTGTCGATCACGCGGGAATGGTTCGACCGCGACAATGTCGACATGCTGCTGGACGTGCCCACGTCGTCGGTCGCGCTTGCGCTGCAGTCGGTGGTGCGGGAGAAGAACAAGGTTTATCTCAATTCTGGCGCCGCGAGTTCAGAACTGACCGGCGGCCAATGCTCGCCCAACTTTATTCATTGGACCTACGACACGTTCATGTTGGCGAAGTCGACCGGCGGGGCGATGGTGAAGGCCGGCGGCAATTCCTGGTTCTTCCTGACCGCCGATTATGCCTTCGGCAAACAGTTGCAGGCCGATACGACCGCCCTGGTGAAAGCCGCGGGCGGCACCGTCAACGGTTCGGTGACGTATCCATTCCCCGGCACCACCGATTTCTCGTCATTCCTGGTGCAGGCACAGTCCAGCAAGGCCAAGGTCATCGGGCTGTGCAACGCCGGCGGCGACACGGTGAACTCGATTAAGCAGATCAACGAGTTCGGCATCAATAAAAGCATGAAGGTCGCGGCGCTGCTGATGTTCATCAACGACGTACACGCGCTTGGCCTGGAGACCGCGGCGGGCCTCAACCTGACCGAGAGCTTCTATTGGGACCTCAACGACAAGACCCGCGCCTTCACCAATCGCGTCAAGGACAAGACGCCGAAGAATTACCCCAACATGGTGCACGCCGGCTGCTACTCCGCCACGCTGCATTATCTCAAGGCAGTGCATGCCATGGGGGCGGCCGAGGCGAAGAAGGATGGCATCGCCACGGTCAACCGGATGAAGGCGATGCCGGTGGAGGACGATTGTTTCGGCAAGACCACGATCCGCGAGGACGGCCGTAACCTGACTCCGTCCTACCTGTTCGAGGTCAAGCAACCGTCCGAAAGCAAAGGTCCCTGGGACTACTACAAAATGATGGTGGCGACATCGGGCGATGAGGCGTACCGGCCGCTCGCCGACGGCCATTGCGCGTTCATAAAAGCCTGACAGCCGAACAAAGGGGGCGGCGTACCAATGATGATGATCTTCGGCATCCCGGCGCCGCTCCTGTTCGGCCAGTTGTTACTTGGCCTGATCAACGGCGCGTTCTACGCGATGCTGTCGTTGGGCCTGGCGATCATCTTCGGCATGCTCAACATCATCAACTTCGCGCACGGCGCGCTGTTCATGATGGGCGCGTTCGTCGCCTGGATGCTGCTGGACTATCTGGGGATCGGCTATTTCCCCAGCCTGATCCTGGCGCCGCTGATCGTCGGCGTCTTCGGCATCGTCCTGGAACGCACCATCATCAGCCGGCTGTACAAACTCGACCATTTGTACGGCCTGCTGCTGACCTTCGGCCTGTCGCTGGTGATCGAGGGCCTGTTCCGCAATGCCTACGGCAGCTCCGGCCTGCCGTATCGCATTCCTAACGTGTTGCAGGGCGCCACCGACCTCGGCTTCATGTTCATGCCGAACTACCGCGGCTGGGTCGTGCTCGTCGCCCTCGTCGTCTGCTTCAGCACCTGGGCCATCATCGAGAAAACCTCGCTCGGCGCGACGTTACGCGCGGCGACGGAAAACGCGCCGCTGGTGCAGGCGTTCGGCGTCAACGTGCCGCGGTTGATCACGATCACCTATGGCGCCGGCGTGGCGCTGGCGGCGTTCGCCGGCGTGCTGGCGGCACCGATCTATTCGGTCAACCCGAACATGGGCAGCAACTTCATCAACACCGTGTTCGCGGTGGTGGTGATCGGCGGCATGGGCTCCATCCTCGGCTCCATCATCACCGGCTTCGGGCTCGGCGTTGTGGAGGGCCTGACGAAAGTCTTCTACCCGCAGGCCTCCGCGACGGTGGTGTTCCTGGTGATGATCATCGTCCTGCTCGCGAGACCACGCGGCCTGTTCGGAAAGGCCGCCTGATGTTCGGGTTTTCGCGTTCCCAGTCGATCGCCTTCCTGGTCATGGTCGCGCTGATCGTGATCAGTCCGTTCGTGCTCTATCCGGTGTTCCTGATGCGCGTGCTGTGCGCCGCCCTGTTCGCCAGCGCGTTCAACCTGATGCTGGGCTATGTCGGCCTGCTGTCGTTCGGTCACGCCGCGTATTTCGGCATGGGCGCTTACGTCACCGCCTGGACCATGAAGTTCTGGCATCTGGACGCGATCTTCGCGATCGCATTGGGAGGGTTGACCGGCGCCGCGTTGGGCCTGGTGCTCGGATATCTCGCGATCCGGCGGTCGGGCATTTACTTCGCGATGATCACCCTGGCGCTGGCGCAGATGGTCTACTTCTTCTGCCTGGAAGCGCCGTTCACCGGTGGTGAGGACGGCATCCAGCAGGTCCCCCGAGGCTACCTGTTCGGCTTCATCGATCTGTCCAACGACATGACCATGTACTGGGTCGTCGCCGCCGTGTTTCTTGGTGGCTTCCTGATGATCCACCGCATCATCCACTCGCCGTTCGGCCAGGTGCTGAAAGGCATCCGCGAAAACGAGCCGCGCGCGACCTCGTTGGGCTATCGCACCGACGACTACAAGCTGATCGCGTTCGTGCTGTCCTGCGGGATCAGCGGCCTCGCCGGCGGCACCAAGGCGCTGGTGTTCGGCATCGCGACCTTGACCGACGTGCATTACTCCACCTCGGGGGAGGTTGTGCTGACCACGCTTCTGGGCGGTCTGGGCACCGTGTTCGGCCCGGCGATGGGCGCGCTGATCGTGACGTCGATGGAAAATTACCTGGCGCAGGCAGGGGCCTGGGTCACCGTGATCCAGGGCGCGATCTTCATGATTTGCGTGCTCGCGTTCCGCCGCGGCGTGATCGGTGAGATCGCCAATTGGCGGAAACTGACGCTGTAAGGTCCCGGGCCCGGGTCATGACGTGTTCGCGCGGCCGCGCTATCCTCCCCGCATCAGGCCACGGGGAGCCCGTCCATGAACAGCCCAACCCTTGAGGTGCCGGCCAACGCCGTTGCAGTCCGGCCGCTGCATGCCGCGCCGGGCGCACCGCGGCCTGGCGCTGAAATCGCCGGCGTCGATCTGCGCACCGTCGACGATGCGGCGTTCGCGGCGATCCATCGCGCCTGGATCGATCATCAGGTGCTGTTGTTTCGTGGTCAAACACTCAGCGACCACGACCTGACCGCGTTCTCTCGCCGCTTCGGCGGTCTGGATCACGCGCCGATCCAGGAAAACGGCCAGCGCATCGCCAGCGGCATGCCGGAAATTTATGTCGTTTCGAATGTGATTGAAAATGGCGTGGCGATCGGCAGCCTCGGTTATGGCGAGGCAGTGTGGCACACGGACATGTCCTATCTCCCCTTCCCGCCCAAAGCGAGCATGCTGTACGCGCTGGAAATCCCTCCCGCTGGTGGCGACACGTCTTTCATCGACATGTACGCGGCGTTCGAGGCGCTACCGGAACGGCTGAAAGATCAGGCGCGAGGACTGCGTGTCAAACATGATGGGACGTATAACAGCGGGGGTTATGTCCGGCAGGGAGTGACGCCGACCGACGATCCACGTCAGGCGCCCGGCACGTTGCATCCGTTGGTTTGCACGCATCCCGAAAGCGGACGGCGGATGCTGTATCTCGGCCGGCGCAAAATGGCGTGGCTGGAGGGGTTCGATCTTCCGGAATCCGACGCGCTGCTCGACGAAATATGGTCGCTTGCGACGCAGCAGCGGTTCGTCTGGACGCACCAGTGGCGGGTCGGCGACCTGGTTCTGTGGGACAATCGCTGCACCATGCACCGCCGCGATCCGTTCGACGCGGCGACGCGCCGGGTGATGCACCGGACCCAGGTCAAAGGCAGCGCGCCGCCGATGGCGTGACTTTATTGCACGGTCAGGCCAATGCGAAACGCCCTGTGCCGGCCATCCCGCGTGAGTTCCTCGAAAACCACGGTATCGGATCCCGTGAACCCAGGCGCCGGCGTATAGGTTACCGCGACGCCCGGCACGGACGCGGCGTTGCAGACCGCGAATGGATTTCCTTGCGGAAACGAAGGATGTCCATCCCGCGCCACGACCTCGGCGATGCCATGCGCCGGCTTCCCGCTCACCCATAATTTCGGCGACTCCCGCGTGCTGCAATCAGGATTGACCGCGTACGCGAAATTGAGTGTCGTGGTTTGCCCGGTCGCCACTGTGCGAGCGAAATCCTTCGGAGCCTCCTGGCCGCCGGTCCACACGACCTGCCCGTCGATCGCGTACGGGGCGCAGGCGACGTTGGATTTCGCGCACGCCGCCAGAGCGCGGGCGAGTGGATCGAAGCCGCCATCCGTCGCCGAAACCGCGCCACCAGGGGCCAACGCGAAGACCCGGGGAAAACGCATCGCGAGAAATTTGCGATACGCATCCCGCCCGCGATCGTTCAGCCCAGGAATGGCGGATACGTCGTCGATCGCGGCGAAATGCGAGGCGGGAGGCGTGGGAGTCGGCAGGTACGCGGGATACTTCTGGGCCGATGGCAATCCGACGCGGGCGAGAAACGCATCCACGCGTGGCGTCCAGATCGGCAAGCCCTCGGGAAACGACAGGAGTTGATGCGAATCGGTCATGAATGCGCCAACCGGCACCAGTTCCGCTTTTTTCGCTCCGGCGGAATATGCGGAGAACAACGTGTGCCAGGTCGCGACCGGCAGAACGGAATCGTTGTCTCCATAGAACCATAAAGACGAGTACCGCGCGGTGGCGCCAAAACGGCGGGCGTTGGAGATCATCGCCTGATCCTGCCACTGACAATCGGATGTTCGCAGCGCCGGCGAAAAGCCGATCCAACCGCGTACGCCCGGAATTTCCATCGACCCAAGCGCCATCGTCGTCCAACCGCCAAAACTTTGGCCGGCGATCACGATCCTGCCTCCGTCGATATCCGGTTGCCGACGCAACGCATCGATCACCGCCCGAATATCCTGGGCGTTTTCCTGTCCCACCGCTTCCAGATTGCATCCATCATGCACAAGATCGCCGCCAGAACCAGCGAACCCGCGTGCCATCGGCAACGCCACCGCGTAGCCGCGCGAAAGAAAATAAAAAGCATTGAATGTGTAACGATACCGTGTGCCGCGGTTGCCGTTACCTACATTCGTGGCGCCGTGGTTGAGTACCGCGAGCGGGAATGGCCCACGACCGGCCGGCGTATAAAGCGTGACTTCCAGCGTTACCGGCCGGTCCGGGTCGCCGGGAAGCCGCAGTATCTTTTCGTTCAACGGCGCCGGTGGCACGAGGTTGGGGTTCTGGTCATCGACCTGAGCCTGCGCGACGCCGGCGTTCGCCAGGAGCAACAGCAACGTGACGAATAACAGACACAATCTGATTGTGGATCGCGTCAACTCAAACTCCCCGGATAATCCCGCCAGATACTCGCCTCCAACCGCGGCGTGGGCTGCATAAGGCGCCAGTGCGCGATCACGTCGGACGCGGCGCGGTTCCAAACTCCTGGTGCCGTGCTGGCATGTTGCAAGAACGTCTCCAGCAGCCGCACCCGGTGGCCGAACCCGGACGCGTACGGATGCAACGTCATGTGAAAATGCCGGCCGCGGCGATATTGCGCGTCGAACTCCGCCCGCCAGTTACGGAACAAGGAGTCCGCATGCTCCAGACCGGTGCCTTTCGACGGGAACAGCAGAAACCATTGGTCATCGTAATGGTAATAATACGGCATTGTCAGGATCGAGCGCGGCGCCAGCGCGTCGGTCACCCAATGATGTGGAATGTCGTCCGCCAGACCGTTGCCAAAGTACAAATATCCCGCTTCGATCAGCAGATCCATCGTGTTTGGACTGATCGTGCCGCCGGCGAAAGGATCGCCCGGACGCGGCAGCGAAAACCAGCCATCCGGCCGGCGGCCGGTCATTTCGGACAGCACCGAACCCGTCATCTCGATCCGCGCCGCCTCGTCCGCGCGAGACAACGCCGAAACATCCTCATGCCGGAATCCTTCCGCGGCGATCTCATGCCCGTCTTGCGTCAGTTCTCGCAACGCCCGAGCCTGCACCCGCGCCATCACCGCCGGCGTCGCGAACGTCGCCTTCAGCCCGAACCTGTCCAGCACGTCCCTGATCCGATCAAGCCCTTCCCGCAGCCCGAATTGCGCCTTCGGGCTGGACAGATCCGCTTCGGTAATCCCCTCCGGTCCCGAGGCGACGCTCAGATCGACCGTTATGCTGAAACAGCAACGAAATCCCTCCGGCCAGCGCACCGCGTCATCCGCCAGGCCGCGCTCATCCGAAATCGTGTAACCGTCTTTCCAGGGCATGATGGTTTCCCCTTAGGCCGCCACGGCCAGGCTATGCCGGGCGACCGCCTCGCAGGTCGGCATCCACACGCCCGGCATCGCCTTCATCCGGGTGATCAGCCGGTCGAGCATGTCGATACGCTGCGCCCGTCCGGACACGAACGGATGCAGACAGACGTTCAAATATCCACCGGCGTGGTACTGCCGCAGGAACGCCTCCCACCACAGGTCGAACACCCGATCGGTGTCGGTGATGCGCTGCGCCGCGTTGCCCGAGCCAAGCCAGGCGAAACTGTAAAACATCGCGTCATCGATCGCGTAATGAAACGGCAGGTTCAACATCTCGTTCTGCCCGTCCGCGTCGCGCAGATAGTACGGCAGATGGTCCGCGCATTCGTGCGAGGTGTAAATGAACCCTTCCTGTCTCAGCAACGACAGCGAGTGATCGCTGCGCGTTCCCACCGGCTTGCGCCCGGTGATCTCCGCCAGCGCCGCGCCGGTCTTCAGAAGATGATCCAGTTCCAGTTGCATGTCGCGCGGCACGCGGTGCTCCCACATATGGTCGGCGATCTCGTGTCCGCTGGCATGGGCCGCCCGCAACGCCTGAGGGTAAAGTTCCCGAATTCGGCCGGGTGTGAAGATCGTCGCCTTGATGGCGTGACTGTCGAACAGCGCGATCAGCCGCCAGATGCCGACCCGGCCGCCGAACTCGCCCTTGGCCAGTTGCATCGGCGGCTCGTTCAACAACCGGCGCAACAGCATCGCGTCGAAATCGGCGGTGAAATTGACCGCCATGCGCATCCCGTCCGGCCAGACGATCCGGGGAATGCGCCGGTGCCGCGCGTCATACCGCCGCGCCGCCGACGCCAACGCCGACAATTCCTGCTCCAGCATCGCCTCGTTCCCTCCACGCGCAGCATAGCGCGGCCAGGCGCCGGTGGTAGAGTGGCGGGCTGACCAGACGGAGACACAGCATGGCATCCCGGGACGGCGCGATCGGCCGCGCATTGACGTTTTTCGACGGCGACGGGTTTCGCGACCGCCTCGCCGGGTTGGTCGCCATTCCCAGCACCTCGCAAGACCCGGCGCATTTACCGGACGTCCAGCGCTATCTCTCGGACGCCATCCAGCCCTGGCTGGAACGCCTCGGCTTCACCGTCGCGATCCACCCGAACCCGCGCGAGGGTTTCGGCCCGATCCTGACCGCCGAGCGCCTCGAAGACCCCTCGCTGCCCACCGTCCTCACTTACGGTCACGGCGACACCGTGCGCGGCCTCGAAGATCAATGGACCCCAGGCCTCGATCCCTGGACGCTGACCGAGCGCGGCGACCTCTGGTACGGCCGCGGCACCGCCGACAACAAAGGCCAGCACGCGGTCAACCTTTCCGCGCTGGAGGCCGTGCTGGAAGAACGCGGTGGCAAGCCTGGCTTCAATATCAAAATGGTGCTGGAAACCAGCGAGGAACGCGGCTCCACCGGCCTGAAGGAGTTCGTCGCGGCGAACCGGGACAAACTCGCCGCCGACGTGCTGATCGCCAGCGACGGGCCGCGGGTGATGCCTGACGTGCCGACGATCGCCACCGGCACGCGCGGCACGTATCATTTCGATCTGGTGGTGGATTTGCGGCCGGGCGGCGTGCACTCCGGCCACTGGGGCGGGCTGACGACCGACCCGGCGATCGTTCTGGTCTCCGCGCTCGGAACGATCATGGACCGCGACGGAAAAATCCTCGTGCGAGACTGGCTGCCGCGCAACGGTGTGCCGGCGGATGTGCGCGCCGTGCTGGCCGGCTGTCCGGTCGGCGGCGGTGGCGAGGCCGCCTCGATCGACCCCAACTGGGGCGAGCCCGGCCTGACGCCGGCCGAGAAAATCTACGGCTGGAACAGCTTCATCGTGCTGGCGATGCTGTCGGGCAAACCGGACGCGCCGGTCAACGCGGTGGCGCCGAACGCCCGCGCGCATTGCCAGATCCGCTACACCGTCGATACGGACCCGAACGGGTTCGGCGACGCCGTGCGCAAGCACCTCGACGCCGAGGGCTTTACCAATGTCCGGGTCGAGAACGCCGGCGTACGCATGCCGGCCAGCCGCACAGACCCCTCCAACCCCTGGGTTCGCTGGACCGTCGCCAGCATGGAGCACTCACTGGGCAAACGCGTGCAGGTGATCCCGAACTCCTCCGGCGGGTTGCCGGGCGACGTGTTCATCGATCATCTGGGAACGCCGCTGGTCTGGGTGCCGCACAGCTACAACGGCTGCAAACAGCACGGTCCGGACGAGCATTTCCTGAAGGGGCCGGCGCGCGAGGGTATCGCCGCGTTCGCGGGCGTTTGGTGGGACCTGGGGGAGCCCGGGACGCCGCGGAAGTAAGTGCGAGCCGCCCGCGAAAGGGTCCTGTTGCTGCACGGGATCGGACGCTCGCCCGCGTCCCTTGCCAAACTCGAACGTGGGCTCGCGGCGGCCGGATTCGAAACATTGAATCTGGGATATCCATCGCGAACGGCGTCCCTGGAGCAACTGGCCGATCACGTCTGGCGGGAAGCGAACGTATTCCTGGATCGAAACGGCGGGCCATTGCATATCGTGACCCATTCGATGGGCGGCCTCGTGGCCCGAGCCCTGATCGCGAAGTATCGGCCAATGGCTCTGGGCCGCATGGTCATGCTGGCGCCGCCAAATCAAGGCAGCGAAATCGCGGATTTACTACACCAGACCTGGCTGTACCGGCGGGTGTACGGACCAGCCGGTGCGCAACTGATCACCGGCCCAATGCCGCGTGTGGACTTTCCTCTGGGCGTGATCGCCGGCGATCGGTCGCTCGACCCGTTCTGCTGGCTGATCATTCCCGGGCCGAACGATGGCAAGGTCTCCGTCGCTCGCACCGCGATCGGCGGCATGGCCGATCACGCGGTGCTGCACGCGACCCACACCTTCATGGCACGAAACCCAAGAGTCCTGGCGCTAACGATCCGCTTCCTTCGGCACGGCCGTTTCGACGCTGAAGGTTAAGCCGGCTCCAGATCCACCATTTGCTGGCGGTCCAGCAGGTCGCGGTACGGCCCAGCTCGACGGGACAGCTCGAAGGGGGAGCCGTCATCGACGATGCGGCCATGATCCATCACGATGATGCGGTCGAACCGGCGCAACGTCGACAACCGGTGCGCGATCGCGATGACCGTGCGGCCTTTCATCAGATCGTCCAGGGCCGCCTGGATCAACTGTTCCGATTCGGTATCCAGCGCGCTGGTCGCCTCATCCAGCAGCAGCACCGGCGCGTCCTTCAGCAGGGCGCGGGCGATCGCCAGCCGCTGCCGTTGTCCGCCCGACAACATCACCCCGCGATCGCCGACCAGTGTATCGAAGCCTTGCGGCAGCGCCTCGATGAAGTCGAGGCAGCGAGCGGTCTGCGCGGCGGCGCGCATCTCGGCGTCCGTCGCCTCGGGCCGGCCGTAGCACAGATTCTCCCGCACCGTGCGATGGAACAGGGAGATGTCCTGCGGCACCAGCGCCAGGGCATCGCGCAGGCTTTCCTTGGTATGGTCGCGGATGTCGTAGCCATCGACCAGGATGCGCCCGCCGCTGACGTCATGGAACCTTTGCAGCAGCGACAGCACGGTGGACTTGCCGGCGCCGGAGAAGCCGACCAGGCCAACGCGCTGTCCGGGGACGATGCTCAGGTTGAAGTGCTCCAGCACCGGAGCGCGGCCAGGATAGGCGAAGGTGACATCCTCGAACGTGACCTCGCGCGGGCCGGCCGGCAGCGGGAGGGCGCCGGGCAGGTCGGGCAACTCATGCGGCAGCAGCAGCGCGCCGGTCGCTTCCTCCAGCCGGACGATATATTGCGTCAGATCGACGAGGGAGACCGCGAGGTCGCGGGTGCCGTGCAGGATGGTGAACGCCAGCGAGGTCAGCAGCACGATGTCGCCGACGGTCGCCTGACCGGCCAGCCACAATTTGATCCCGACGCCCACCACACCCGCCGTCAGCAGGGCGGTCAGCACGGCGTGGATCAGCCGCAGATGCTCCATATAATAAAGGCTACGGCGCCGGCTGGACATTTCCACGCCCATCGTCCGCTCCAGCCGGGCCTGTTCGCGCTTCGTCGCGCCGAACGCCCGCATCACGCCGAAGTTGGAGATCACATCGACCAGTTCGCCATCGACCCCGGCGGCCTGCTCGGCATAAACGCGATGCAGCGGCGTGCCGCGGCGCGCCAGGGTGAAGATGATCAGGCCCAGAAGCGCGGACAGCGCCAAAAGCCCGGACGCCAGCTTCAGGTTGACCGCGCCGATGAAGGCGATCGACAGCGCGACCGCGACGACCGGCGGAATCACGCTCCAGACCGTGGTGTTCAGGACAATGAAGGCGTTATTGGCCGAAGAACTGACCCGGCTGGCAAGGCCGCCCGGCAACCGCGAGGCGAAGAAGCCCGGCGCGTGGCCGGACAGCCAGGCAAACAAATCGCGCCGGATATCGCCGGTGACCGCGACGAAGGTTCGGTGCGCCGTATAACCGGCGACGCGCCACATCAGATTATCCGCCGCCACCAGGGCGCACAGGATCGCGAAGGCGCTCCAGACCAGCGTCGCGCCGGACTCGCGCCCCATCGAAACGACGTCGATCAAATGCTTCATGGCGAACTGCGTCGAGACGCTGCAGCCGACCGCGATCAGCACGGCGGCCAGCACGATCGCGTGGCCGATCGGATGCAGGCCGATGTAGCGAAACAAAAACGCCATGGGCTTCGCGCGTAGCCTGGCGAGCGATAACTCGGTGTCAGTCATGGAACACTCCGGACGGCTGGCGGTCGGAGCGATGGGCATTCCCATCGCGAGGCTCACCATGTCTGATTCAAGTCCCAAATCGTGGCCGTTTCGCGGCGGCCTCTTGACCGTATTTGGATGGCTGCAATGCGAGCGACGCTGGCGGCCTGGCCGAAAATAACACTAACGCGCCGAAATGACGCCATATTCACCCGCCACAAGCTGGAACTCGTCAGCGCCACGGCGGTTTCACATGGGTGTTTTCCCGTGACTTCCCTTGGGGAGCTCAGCCGAGCGCGGACACACCGAAACCACGCCGATGAACCGAGGCCCCAATCCCATGCGTATCGCGCAAGTTTCTCCCCTGTATGAGGCCGTTCCGCCGAAGCTATATGGCGGCACCGAGCGTGTCGTTTACTCCCTGACCGAGGAACTGGTCGCCATGGGTCACGACGTGACCCTGTTCGCGAGTGGGGATTCGATCACCTCGGCGACGCTGGCGCCGATGCGCGATCAGGCGCTGCGGCTGGATCCGTCGGTGAAGGACCCGATCGCCCTGCACTATCGCATGGTCGAGCTGATTTACCGGATCAAGGACGATTTCGATGTGATCCACTTCCACATCGACTATTTCCCGCTATCGCTGTTCAGCCGGCAAAACGTGCCCTTTCTGACCACGTTGCACGGACGGCTCGACATCGCCGAATTCGTGGAGGTTTACGGCACGTTCCGCGACGCGCCGTTCGTGTCGATCTCGGACAGCCAACGCAAGCCGATCCCGCAACTGAACTGGGTACGCACCGTGCTGCACGGCATGCCAGCCGATCTGCTGACGCCGCAGCCGGCGAAGCAGGAATACGCGGCGTTCCTCGGCCGTATTTCACCGGAAAAAGGCGTCGATAAAGCGATCCGCATCGCCGGCCGGGCCGGGATGAAACTGAAGATCGCGGCCAAGGTCGATAACGCCGACAAAGAGTACTACGACAGCCAGATCAAACCGCTGATCCGCGACAACCCCTTCGTCGAGTTCATCGGCGAGATCAACGACCAGCAGAAGCCGGCGTTTCTATCGGGCGCCCAGGCGCTGATCTTCCCGATCGATTGGCCGGAACCGTTTGGCCTTGTGATGATTGAGTCGATGGCCTGTGGCACGCCGGTGATCGCTTATCGTTCGGGCTCGGTGCCGGAAGTGATCGACGAAGGCGCGTCCGGGTTCATCGTGTCCGACGAGGATGAAGCGGTGGCGGCGACGAAGAAGCTGCACCAGTTGGATCGCGCGACGGTGCGCGCGACGTTCGATCGCCGCTGGACGGCGCGCCGGATGGCCGAGGACTATGTCGAGGTTTACCACGAACTGGCGCAACCGGTACGCCGGCTGCGCGCGGTGAACGGCTAAAAGGTTCCGTTTCGCGTCGTCCCTCGCGGGGGACGGCGCGGTTCGTATTCAAAATAAATCGGGTGGGGCGCGGATCGATCGTCATCGTATCGATTTTCGTGGAGACCGCCCATGCGTATCGCGCAAATTTGCCCGCTGATGGAAGCCATGCCGCCGAAACTTTATGGCGGCACCGAACGCGTCGTCTCCTGGCTGACCGAGGAACTGGTCGCCATGGGCCACGACGTCACGCTGTTCGCCAGCGGCGATTCCGTGACGTCGGCGACGCTGGCGCCGATGCGGGAGCAGGCGATCCGGCTGGACCCGACCGTGCGCGATCCCTTCGCGTTGCATTACCGGATGATCGAACAGGTTTATCGCCGCAAGGACGAGTTCGACGTCCTGCATTCCCACCTCGATTATTTTCCGCTCTCGCTGCTCATGCGCCAGAACGTGCCCTTTCTGACGACGTTGCATGGGCGGCTCGATTTGCCGGATTATGTCGAGATTTTCTCTACGTTCCGCCAGGCGCCGTTCGTGTCGATCTCCAACAGCCAGCGGACGCCGGTGCTGGATTTGAACTGGCTGCGCACGGTGCCGCACGGGATGCCGGCTGATCTGCTGACACCACTTCCGGTGAAGCAGGAATACGCGGCGTTCCTCGGCCGGATTTGCCCTGAAAAAGGCGTCGATAAGGCGATCCGCATCGCCGGGCGCGCCGGGATGAAACTGAAGATCGCGGCCAAGGTCGATAACGCGGACAAGGAATACTACGACGCCCTGATCCGGCCACTGATCGAGGCCAACCCCTTCGTCGAATTCATCGGCGAGATCAACGACAAGCAAAAACCGGCGTTCCTCTCGGCGGCACACACATTGCTTTTCCCCATCGGCTGGCCGGAACCCTTCGGCCTGGTGATGATCGAGGCAATGGCGTGCGGCACCCCGGTCATCGCGTTTCGGTCCGGTTCGGTTCCGGAAGTCATCGACGACGGCGTATCAGGCTTCATCGTGTCGGACGAGGATGAAGCCGTCGCCGCGGCCGCCCGGCTGCACCGCCTTGACCGGTCCGAAGTGCGTGCGACCTTCGACCGCCGCTGGACCGCGCGCCGCATGGCCGAGGATTACGTCACCCTCTACACCGCCCTGGCCCGCCCATTACGGCGCCTGCGCGCGGTGAACGGCTGAGGCACAGGGGCATCGCCTCTCGACCGTCGAAGCGTCGCGGCGCCAGGCTGTGAACCGTTCGCCCGCCGCTCGGTCCTGATCCCGGTGAGTTACCGCGCCCGCCACACCAGCGTGGCGGACACCGCGTAATTCCACACCACACCGATCACCGCCCCCATCGCGCCGGCGATCGACCACGCGGTGTGCGAGTCATACAGCGATTTGGCGATACCGATATTCGCCACCGCGCCGACGCCGCACACCACCATGAACAACAGCAATCCCCGCCACAGCCTGGGGCCTTTCAACCTCTGGTCGGCGTAGGTGATCACATTGTTCAACTCGAAATTGAACATCATCGCCACCAGCGTGGCGATCGTTTGCTCAGCGCCGAACCCCAGCATGGTCGATTCGCGAAGGCAGCCCAGTACCACGAGATGAACCATCACACCCATCGCACCCACCGCGGCGAACGACACGAACCGCAACGGCAGATATCCTCCAAACGTCTTATCCAGCAGCAGCCCGCCAAATTGCAGCATCACCTGGGCGTCCAGCTTGCTTTCCCCGGCGGTGCGCTGGTGAAACTCGGCGGGCACTTCTTTCACCCGCAACGGCGTTGGCGCGCTCAGAACCAGGTCGAGCAGGATCTTGAACCCCTGACCGGTCAGATGCGTCGCCATTTCCTCGAATAACGCCCGCGGCAACATGAAGAACCCGCTCATCGGGTCGGTCAGTTTCACCGGCAACAAGCGTTGCGCCAGCCAGATGCCGCCATCGGACAGCGCGTGCCGCCACTTGTTGGCGAGCCCCTCGTTGTTGCCGCCCTCCACGTGCCGGCTGGCCACGGCGAGGTCGGAGTGGCCCGAACGCAACTCGGACAGCATCACCGGCAACCGGGTTTCATCGTGCTGCAAATCGCCATCGATCACCGCGACGTAGATGGCGGACGAGGACAACGCGCCCTCGATCACCGCCGAGGCGAGACCGCGGCGGCCGACCCGGCGAATGCAGCGGACACGGGGGTCAAGCCGCGCGATGCGGCGCACCTCCGCGGCGGTGCCGTCCGGGCTGTTGTCGTCAACGTAGATCACTTCCCAATCGATGCCACGCAACGCGGCGTCGAGCTTCGCGATCATCGGCGCGACGTTGGGCCGTTCGTTATAGCAGGGCACGATCACGCTCAGGGTCGGGCCCGCGCTGATCTCGTCGGCGATGCTGAGGCGCGGAGCTTCTTTCATGCCGAGCGGATTCCCGTGTTCGAGTGGCGGCGACGCATCGTGAACGGCCAATGGTGTCGATCTGGTAGCGAACCGATAAGCCGTTACTAAAGTTTCGAGCCCGCGCGAAGATCCGGCGGGCACGCCTCACGCGTGGCCCGATCGCGACCAGACCCGGGCTGGATCCCAGAACTCCCCACGTCGCCAGGAACAGCCCCCGATCGGGCGCCTGCCCGGACACGGCAAGCGGGGCCGATCATTGTCTGGACCAAAAACGCTCTTGTGCCCAGACAGGTCACGCTCCACATGCATGCCATCAGAGGATGCGTGTTTAATTTGATATTTTGTTCGATAAAATCGTATTGGCGAGCGCCGTTCTGAAATGCGACTGCAGGCTATCTTCCACAAAAATGGTGAGGCCACGGGGCGCATCGCAGCGTCCTTTGCTGGCCGCGAGGATATCATGGCAGGATTAAAGCAACTTCAGGTTGTTCTCGTACTGCTGCTGGCGTCAACGTCCGCCGGCATGGCGACGACTCTGACCGCGCAGAACATCCTGGATCAGTTCAACGCCGTCGTGTTCAACACCTTCAGCACGTCCGCTGACGTGGAGGGACGGATCGTCGTTGGCCAGTCCATGACCGGTGGCGCCAGCTTTTACATCAATCCGAACAATACCCAGGCCTCGGTGTTTTCCGCGCTGACGGTATATGGCAATCAAACCGGAACCGGCTCGCTGAACGTGAACAACGGCGGGGGCGTGACGATCGCCGGTTCGAACGCCGGCAACTTCACGTTGAACAGCGGCGGCAATGCCTATGTCGGAGGCGGCAACTCGGGCAACATCAACGCCGGCGCGGGGACGATCGCGGTGGGCGGGTCCAACAGCGGGACGCTGACCTCGGGCGGATCGGTGTTCATTGGCGCCGCGAACAGCGGGCAGGTGAACGCGCAGGGAACCGGGGCCGTGTCGATCAACGGCAACGACAACATCGGCGGCACTCTGGGTTCGGTTTCGACCAACAACAACAACGTCACGATCAACGGCAATACCGGCAACGTCTCGATGTCGGGCGGCAAGCTGAGCTACAGCGGTTCGCGGAACGGCAGCCTGACGCTAAATGGCGGCGCCACCGCGACGCAGGGGCCGGTGTCGATCACCCCGCCCGCGAATCCCTTGTCGACCAGCTTCAGCAGCACGTTTCAGGCGCCGCTGACCGCGCTGTCCAGCACCCTCGGCGCGCTGGCGCCGGACGGCAAAAGCACCGCGACCTACAATTCCGGCAACAACACAGTGACCATCAACGCGGTGCCCAGCGCCTCGGGCCAGGCCGTGCTGGCGATCAATACCTCGCTGTTTCACGACAATTCGTCGGTGACGATCAACCTGAACGGCGCGACGTCGGTGTTCATCGACACCAACGTGGATACCTGCGCCGGTGCGAACTGCGTGTTCACCTTCGATTCCAGCATCAACTTCCTCAATCCACAGAACTACGCGGAACAGGTGGTGTGGAATTTCGTCAACGCGACCGGGTTGAACTTCGGGACGTTGTTCGGTGGGACGGTGCTGGCGCCGTTGGCCACCGTGACCAACTCCAACCAGATCGACGGCACGCTGATCGCATCGAATTTCACCGGCTCCGGCGAGTTGCACAGTTACGCGTTCACCGGGACCCTGCCGGCCACGACGGTGCCGGAACCGTCCGCGCTGATGGTGTTCGCTTCGGGGTTGCTCGGGTTGGGCGGCTGGCGCGCCCGGCGACGGCGCTGAGGGCATGCGGAGCGTGTCCTCTCCCCCCGAACCAATCCGCGTGCCTTCAGAACGGCACCCCGGCCAAAGCACGGCTGGTCCGGATCGTCTGCAGCGTCTGAACCCGGCTGACCGTCGGCAGGCCCGTCAACCGCTGGGTCAATTGGTTCTCATGCGCCGTATCACGCGCCACGAACCGCAGCAGGAAATCGCCGCCACCCCGGATCATATGGCACTCCCGCACCTCGGGCCACGTCGCCACCAGTTGCTCGAACGCCGAGAGCACCGCTTCCTTCTGACTGTCCAGGCCGACGATGGCGAAGACCGTGATTTCCCACCCGAGTTTTTGCGGGTCCGTATCGGCGTGGTAGCCGCGAATGACGCCCGCTTCCTCCAGCGCCCGCACGCGGCGTAAGCAGGGCGGCGCCGAAACGCCAGCCACCTTGGAGAGCGCGATGTTCGTGATGCGCCCGTTCTCCTGCAGCGCGGCCAGGATGCGGCGATCGATGGCGTCGAGATGGATCGGCGTCTCCGGTGGGGGCAATTTCATCTCTCAGGCGACCATGGGCTGGCGAATGGGCGAGTGTATTGGTCACCGCGCCATGGGCAAGAGGGAAAGCGCCCTCTGGCAACGAAAGTTGACAAAAGTTACCAGCCGAAGGTCGCGCGGCGAGCGATCGTTAAGTGACAGGAACGTTAAAGCGGGATCGCCACCAGAGTATCGAACCGCTGGCTGTCGCAAACCACGATCCGTTCGGCGTACCGCCACGCCCCGGTCGCGTCCCGCCGCAGCCTGTCCCGGTAAACCCCAACCACGAACACATCCATCTGGCCCTCGCGCATGGTGCGCACCACCAGGAACGAGGTCTCCGCCGCGATCGAGCCGTCCGTTGCCGTCTCGATCAGAGGCATTCCCAGAATGTGGCGATAGCGTTGCCGTTCATAGATATTCGCGGTCCGCAACGCGGCGACGCGATCGATCAGCATGGCGCGCGTATCGGCGTAGATGATGCCCGCCTGGTAGCCCTTGGCGAAGTTGTCCGCCGTGGTGACCTTGTACAGGCATTGCTCCTGGAAGAAGTCCGGCCATTGCTCCAACCGGTCGTTATCCAGCACGGACGCGCACGCGGCGTTGAGCGCGGAGATTTCAAATAAGACAGCCGGGTCCATCATCGTCTACAGATCCATATGCGCGCGCCAGGCTTTCCAGAAGCCCCGCACCGAGGCCTCGGTCGCGCGGGTTTCCGACGTTTCGGCATCGGCGCCGCCCATCTCCATCACCGAGGTATCCCGGTCCGCCGCGGCGATGCCTCGCTGCACGAAGCCGCCCACCGCGCCGTCCTCCATCGAAACGAATCCCGCCGGTCCCGCGAGGTTCGCCTGTTTCAGCCGCATGGCGCGCAACTCCGGCGTGTCGTCGGCGAAACCAAAATACGTCCAGTTGAGATCCATTTTGTCCACACCCCGTGGAACGATCTGCCGCACAGCCAAGGCGTTGTGGATCTGCTGCAGGATGAAGCCCGGAAAGATCGACAGGATCTGCAGGTTGATGTCGTCGTTGAACTCGGCGACCGAGGTCATGAACGACGGATCCTGGAGTTGAAACCCCTGGTTGTCAGACCGCATCCCGGCATAGGTATCGTCGGGTCCTTTTGGCGGCGCCAGCGTCGTACTCGCATGCGCGACACCGTTCGCGCCGACCATCACGCCGCCGCCATGACTGAGCCGCGTGATCCGGAACGTGGTGAAAAACATATGCAGCAGACTGGCATGATACGTATCGCGCACGTTCTCCATGTAAAGTTTCCAGTTGCACGGCAGAGGCTGCGTGAAGCGGCCGATCACCTCCAGCTTCTTGTGCAGCACGCGGCGCAACCGGACCATGACCTCGGGTCCGACATACTCTTCGAACGCGGGCGCTTCGTGGGACAACGTGCCGAACACGAGGCCGCTTTCCACCGTGACGCGCAGCTTGCGCGGACCGTGCGCTTCCATTCGGAAGTCGTCCGGCATGCCGCCTTTGCCGTTCACGCCGTGGCGGAAGGCGATCGACTTCAAATTGCCCCGCAGGTCATAGCGCCACGCGTGATAGACGCAGTGGAAATCCTTACCCTTGCCGCCATCGTCGAGACAGATCAGCGCGCCGCGATGGGCGCAACGATTCTCGAACGCGGCGATTTCGCCGTCCTCGGCCCGCGCCACCACGACGGGCATCGCCCCCATCATGGTGGTCCGGTAGTCGCCGATGTCCGGCACGTCGATCTCCAGGCAGAGAAAATGCCAGGCCTTACCTTCGAAAACGCGCGCCTGCTCATCGCGCGCGACATCGGGATCGCGATAAACCCAGTAGGGAACGCGGGTCAGGCCGGCCGGCCATGTTCCGGTCGGAAGATCACGGACAGACTGGTCCATCGTCGCCCTCCTGGGTGTCGCCGTTCAGAGTTTGGTCGAGCCGCGGTCCAACAGTTTCCACTGGCCGCCGCGCTTTTGCCAGGTCATCAGAATCGCCAGATTGGTGTTGCTGTGTTTGCCGTCGGCGACGGATTCGCTCTCCGCCTCCCAATGAAACCGCACGATCGCGGCGCTGCCCACCACGCGGATCGTCGGATCCTTGTACTCGAGAGAAATGGACTTCGACTTGCCGCTGGTGGCGTTTTTGATAAAGGTCGCCTTGTCCTCGATATGCGCGTCGGAATGGCTGTAGCTGAGTTCCGGCCACGTCAACGCGTCCAGCGCCTTCGCATCCTGCGCCACCTGGGCCTGGCGGAACGCCTCCAGGTTCTTCGCGACGGTCTGCTCGTCGGCCGACAGCGCGAAGGCTTTCGGCACGGCGGCCAAAAGCCCGAGCGCCAATGCCGGCAAGGCCAGATGACGACGATCGATGTTCATTCGTTTCCTCCGTTTTTTGTTTCGGCTTCAGTCTTTGTAGTCAGGCTCCTTACGATCGAGCATCCGCTTCAACGCCGAGAAATGCCAAACGTGATTCGGTTTGCCACCGTATTGATACGCGTTCTTCTTATACTCACCCAGAGTGTGATCGATCACGTTCTGTGGCAGGTGTTTCAGCTTGCGTCCGGTCCACATCGCGTAAAGCTGCACCTGCGCCACGCGTTCGACGTAGTAAAGCCGGTCATAGGCTTCCGATACCGATTGACCGACCGTGGCGACGCCATGATTGGCCATCATCAGCACCGTCTTGTCGCCGATCACCTCGGCGAGACGTTCGCCCTCGGCCGGGTCAAACGCCGGACCGGTGTAGATGTCGTCATAGGCGGTATGCATCAACGTTCCGAGTTCGGTCTGACCGATCGGCAGGATGCTCTGATCCTCCAGCCGGGCGAGCGCGCTGGCGAACGGCATGTGGGTGTGAAACACCGCCGCCGCTTTGGCGTTCAGGCGATGGATGGGCGCGTGGATGCAGTAAGCGGAACGTTCCACCTCGCCCTCGCCGGCCAGTTGGGTGCCGTCGTAGCCGATTTCCATGAAGCAGCTCGCGGTCACCTCGGACCAGTGCAGGCCGAACGGAATTTGGTAGTAGCGGTCATTGGCGCCCGGCACGCGCAGGGTGAAATGATTGAAAATACCCTCATGGAAGCCATGCATCACCGCGAGGCGATGCGCGGCGGCGAGGTCCACCCGCGCCTGCCAGCGCGCGTCGGACAGGCTGAGTTCGGCGGTTTCGATTGATTCCAACGGCATCTGGGTCGTGCTCCTGCTTTCGACAGATGAGCGATGATCCGCCTGGATGGAGGAGTGGTCAACATCACCCTCGCATACGCCCGGCGAGGCCCGGGGTTCGTTCCCCCCGCGGTTGTCCTGTTCTTGCCGGTTAGGCGCTGTTCATTTCGCACCCTGACGCTGGAGCGCGGATCGACTTTCGCAAGAACCTTCGAGAAGCGCGGAATGGCCACGCTTCATTCCCTCGGTGTTGGTGCCGATTTTTTAAAAAGACGCGCCATCCATCACAGATCCTGACGGTGGAGTGTGGATTGGCTTCCGCGAGCAAGATTATTTCTGGGAGACGCGGAGGCGCGGAGGACGCTGAGCGTTCATCGAAAACAGAATGGCGCGTCCCCTTTCCAATGTTTG
>Ga0182013_10001562_pt1 | contig 31121 bp, 27 predicted proteins | sample 612S2MmetaG_FD_120487 | JGI IMG/M metagenome (GOLD analysis project Ga0182013, IMG submission 120487) | Permafrost microbial communities from Stordalen Mire, Sweden - 612S2M metaG | ecosystem: Environmental > Terrestrial > Soil > Wetlands > Permafrost | place: Sweden: Stordalen | collected... | reverse complement strand
TTTCGCCTCTGCCGTGGCCGCCGTCGCCGCCCAGGCCAAAGAGGGCGACCTGATCCTCACTCTGGGAGCCGGCAACGTCAGCCAGTTGGCTCCGCAGATTCTGGCGGCGCTCGGGTCGAAGTAGCTCTCTGACCGCATTTTTCTTGTGGGTACAATGGGTGCCGGGATGGATGCCCCAAGCCCCGCGGGTGCCCAGATCCCGCTTTTGGGACCTGGGACGGAACCGCAGGGCAATCGCATTTGAATCGCTGAAGGGTACGGGCTTCAGCCCGTACCCTTCATTTCTCGCTCAAATTTCAAATGCGATTACCCTGTGACAGGGCCGGCTCTGGACTTGACCGCTGAAGCCACCGGCCTCAGCGGTCAAGTCCTGGGGAAGCCGCTCTAGAACACACCGGCCAGGCAGGCTTCGGAGGGGCGCAGTTGAGCCTCGATCATGCCGACGCCGCACTCGGCCAGCACCACCGGCGACAGCGTGATCACCGGGCAGTGCGCATAGGCCAGCACCTTGTAGACGACGCCGGCGCGGGTGATGGCGGCAAACCGGGAGGCACCATGCGCGCCCAGCACAATCAGGTTGGCCCGCTGAGACCGGCTCTGGTAGAGCAGTTCCTCGGTGCGGTCGCCCACCACGGCCCTGATGCGAAGATTGATTTTGTTTCGCAACCGGAGCGGCACCAGCGAGGGCAACTCCGCCGCAATCTCGCCGATGGTGCGGCCGGCGAGAACCTCGTCGCACTCCTGCGACGGCAGGACGTACTGCAGGATCAGTTGGGCGTTGTATTGGGCGGCCAGCTCGGCGGCAAACTCCGCCACGACGCTGCTGGACTTGTGGGCGTCCACCGAACAAAGGATAGTGTAGGCGGCGCAGTTGCGATAGGAGCTCTCCGCCACCTCGGGGCCGACCACGTTCACCGGCACATTGGCATTGCGCAGCACGGCCTCGGTTGTCGCGCTCACCAGCAGCTTGCCGATGGGCCCCGGAGCGTGCGCGCCCATGATGACCTGGTCGATCTTCTGCTCCTGCAGGTAAGCGAGAATCTGCTCGGCGGCCGCGCCGGGGCGAACCACAATCTTGCAGTGCAGGCCGAGATTGCTGGCGCGCTGGGCGAGAGGTTCAAAATATTGTTTCACGGCGCGGGCGCGGGCGTAGTCGCAGCAAGTGATCCCGGCGCCGCGCGGCGCACCTGCGTCGGAACTGTCGAAGGCGTGAAAGAGGATCAAATCTGAACCAAATTTGGCGGCTTCGGCCAGAGCAACGGCAAAGGCCTTTTCATTGGCTGGAAGTTCGGAAGCAAAAAGAATAGTGGTGGGCTTGCTCCACCCTGGCTTGATGGCGGAAAACATGGAAACCCCCTGAACTGTAACTTCCTGGTTAAGAATGTCTGACAGTTAAGAACGCCTGATTTGAATTCAAAAATGAGGATCCAGGCGGAATGAAGAAGCTACCGGAAGAACGTCATGCGACGACACCAACGGTGCCGATGACGGTGAGGGTTTCGGCGCGACGGACACAGCACTGGGCCACCACAAATGAACAAGGGCTAAAGCCTCCATTAGTAAGACTTACCGTTCTCTCTAAACTCTTCGCCAACCACCCACCTACAACTGCATTGACGAAGCGAGACTCGAAAGGTGGTCAGTTTTGAGCAATTTAATGAACATAATCTGTGCCGGCCATCACAAACGCGTGTGACAATAGAACTTCCCTTATATTTCTCCAATCACCGCTCCCTTTTCCCCGTACTGCTTCCGTTTTTTAATGCTGAGCACTTTTCTTCCTGCGCCACTCCGCCGTAGTGCGAGAAAAGTGCTCCCCGCGGCTTCGCCCCAAATGGAAACTACCAACGAGGAATGGGAAACTGCGGAAAAGGCCGGGCGAAGCTTTCCTCGGGCAGGAGGAAGCGGCTGCCAGGCTGAGCGGAAAGAAGCGGCCGCCAGACTGAGTTTTTTTTCCGCCCCCGGTCGGCGTAGTGGACAGCCAGTGGATTTTCGGGGTTATGATGCACGTATGATTTTTAATCGCAGCCGAATTTCGTCGTTGGCAGCTGGGCTTGTTTTGGTGGCTGGGGGAGTTCTGGCGGCCGGGGAAGCGTGGGCGGAGGATGCCAGCCTGTCCGCGCCCTACAGCCTCTCTTCGGCTCAGATTGTGGAGCAGATGCAGCGCCATAATCAGGCGCGGACCGATGATCTGAAGCATTATCAGTCGGTGCGCCATTACCAGGTCGTGTACCAGGGTTTTCCCCACAAAATAGTGGCCGGCATGGACGTCGAAGTCAACTACGACGCCCGGTCGGGTAAGAGCTTCCGCTTCCTCTCCCAGAGCGGCTCCAAGGGGCTCTGCGAAAAGGTGCTGAAGCGCGCGGTGGAGAGCGAGAGAGAGGCCCAGCAGGATAAAGGGGCGACGGCGCTGACGCCGGAAAACTACCGCTTCCAACTGGCCGGAAGCGAAAACCTGCAAGGCCGGCCGGCTTATATCCTGGCCGTAGAGCCGCGCGTGAAGAGCAAGTTCCTCTATCGCGGCAAAATCTGGGTGGATGCGGCGGATTTCGCGCTGGCGAAGATCGAGGCGGAGCCGGCAAAGAACCCCTCGTTCTGGATTTCGCGGACGCTCATCCGGCAAATCTACGCCAAGACAGGCGATTTCTGGCTGCCGGAGCAGAACCGGAGCGAGACCAAGGTGCGCATTGGCGGCACGGCGGTCTTCACCATCGACTACGGAAGCTACCAGATCGCCTCGAACGCGTCGCATTGACGCGCGCGGCCGGCGGGCAGGGAGAGAGGGGCTATGTTCGAGCCCATTTGCCCTGTACCACGTCCGCCAACCTGCAAAGCGAGCGCAAAATGCAATGGAGCGGCGGTCCACGGCGCTGGGGCTTCTGCCGCTCCTCCCGCCCAAGCCTGCTGTGTTACCGTTGCAATACTGTCTCCCCGAGCCGGAAGTTTTTTCCCGCCGCCGGGCCAAAGCTCTGCCGGACGGTCTTCCCAGCACGGAAGATGGCTGGAGATTCCAGCCGCGCGCGATCTGGCCGTCATCTGGCGGATTGAAATGAACGGCGCGGCGGAACTCGGGGGACGGTGAGCGTAGACCTGACGAGCGTAGACCCAAAATGTCCCAGAAGCCGGATTTGACATTGTTCCCTCTCGACTCGAGCCCGGCTCCCGCGCCTGAGTTTGCGCTTGAGTCCGCGCCAAGCTCCGCGCCTAACTTGCAGCCGCGGCACGCCCTGCGGCGGATACCTCGCTGGCTAGAGCGCGTCGAACTGTTTTTGCGCGTCTTGCTGAGGATGTACATTGGCGTGGCGGTCTGCTACCTGCCGTGGTCCAGGAGCTTCTGGGACCAGAACCCCCTGTTTGTGCACTTCCCCCTGCTCGGCGCTTTTGCCGCCCACGGAGCGGTGCGTGGCCTTGTGTCGGGGCTGGGGCTTTTGAATCTGTGGATTGCGTTTCACGACGCGCTCCGCCGCCGGGACGGATAAAAGATGAGCGACGAAATACAGGGATCAGGGATCAGGGATCAGGGATCGGAAATTAGGGCACTCGGAGCAAGCCAGCCTTCGGCCGATCTGCCCGCGACCGAGGACGCCTCCAGCGCTTCGCCGGCCACGGTAGCAGGCACGGAAAACTTCGCGGCCCCTGATCCCTGTTCCCTGACCCCTGTTCCCTGTTCGGCGGTGATTCCCGGCAACGGGTCGCCGCAGCCGCTCGAAAAGGCTCCGCTGGCCTACGAGAACTCGAACTTTCTCAACAGCTCCGACGGGCGGCTGATCCGCATTGTCTCCGAGTACATGGAGCCCCTGGCGCGCTTTCGCCGGGAGCGGATTCAGGACACGGTGGTCTTCTTCGGCTCGGCGCGCTTTCACGGGCGCGAAGAGGCCGACCATGCCCTGGAGTTGCTGGAGAACACCGGCTCGACGCAGCCTGCTCCCAGCGAGGAGCAGCCCGCCAAAGCGCCGGAGATCGCCGCCGGCAAGGCCACGGATTTGCAGCTCAAGCGGGCGGTGGCGGCTGTCGAGATGGCCCGCTACTACGAGGACGCGCGGCGGCTGGCGCACCTTCTGACCGATTGGGCCAGGCGGATTCCCTCGCGGCGGCACCGCTTCGTGGTCACCTCCGGCGGTGGGCCGGGGATCATGGAGGCGGCCAACCGGGGGGCGCACGAGGCCGGCGGCAAGACCATCGGGATGAACATACGGCTGCCCTTCGAGCAGCAGCCCAACCCCTACATCACCCCCTCGCTCAACTTCGAGTTCCACTACTTTTTCATGCGCAAGCTGTGGTTCGCATACCTGGCGAAGGCGCTGGTGGTCTTCCCCGGCGGCTTCGGCACCCTGGACGAGATGTTCGAGATTCTGACCCTGGCGCAGACCCGCAAGCTGGCCAAGAAGATCACCGTGGTCGTCTACGGCTCCGAGTACTGGAAGAAGGTCTTCAACCTGAGCGTGCTGGTGGACACCGGGGCCATCTCGCCCAAGGACCTGGAGCTGTTTCAGTTTGCCGACACGCCGGAGCAGGCCTTCGAGCTGCTACGCAGAGGGCTGACCGAAAACTACCTGGCGGCCGAGATAGCCGAGGGCAGGCTGGCTGAGACTCAGCAGATGACCCAAGGCGAGGAGCTGTTGGCCGGCTGGACCGTCGAGGATTTTCTGGGGCCGGAGCTGGCCAAAACCAGCAAATAGAGATTTTCGTCCGCCGCGCCTAGAGGATTCCTCGCGCCGCGCCCTGAATATCTTGCCATTGCCAGGAGATTTTTCCCTATTGCACGTAATCTCCTTGATTCCCAAGCTTGATTCCCTGCAAATTGAAGGCAGATTAGCGCCACGTTAACCCTCCTTTTATCTTCGGCATAGGATACTAGCTCCAGATTCCAACTTGTCAGTGGAATTGAGGAGCAGAAATGGCCCGCTCGACCATCTCGTACCTGTGGCGCGACAAGAAAGCCTCGCAGGGCTTCCGGTGTGGCGTCTCGTTGCACAGCCACACCAACCAGTCGAAAGAGACGCTGGATTTTCTGGCGAATCTGGGCAATCAATACCCGCTGACCCGTCCACTGCTCACGCGACTGGAGCAGCGCTCAGAGCGGCTGCACGGGCTGCGCATCGACTACGCGGCCAGCTACTGGACGCCGCCGATGACGCCCAAGCTGGCCTTCGACCTCGAAAGCCGCCAGATTGAGAAACTGGAACTCGGGCCGATGGTCTCCATCACCGACCACGACAGCATTACGGCGCCCATGCTATTGCGCACGGTTCCGAGCGCGCGGCAGATTCCGGTTTCGGTGGAGTGGACGGCACCCTATGGCGGACAGTCCTTTCACCTGGGGGTGCATAACCTGCCCAGCGCCCGGGCCGCGGAGTGGATGGAGACGCTGGCCGATTACACCGCCCACCCCAGCGACGTGCGGCTGACCGAGATTCTGCGGGCGCTCGACGCGGAGCCGAATGTGCTGGTGATCTTCAACCACCCGCTCTGGGACCTATACCTGGCCGGCAGGGAGAAGCACGAGTTCCTGGTGGGCCAGTTTCTCCAGAAGAATGGGAATTACTTGCACGCGCTGGAGTTGAACGGGCTGCGCAACTGGGGTGAGAACCGGGCGGTGGGGCAGTTGGCCGAGCGGTGGAATATGCTCTTGATTTCCGGCGGCGACCGGCACGGCGTGGAAGCGAACGCCAACATCAACCTGACCAATGCGGCCAGCTTTACCGAATTTGTGCACGAGGTGCGGCGGCAAAAGAGGAGCGACGTGCTCTTCATGCCCCAGTACGCCGAGCCGTGGAAGCACCGCCTGCTGCAATCGACCCTGGACGCCATCCGCCACTACCCGGAGTTTCCGCAGGGCTCACGCACCTGGGACGAGCGCGTCTACCATCCGGATGCGAATGGCGTGGCGCGGCCGCTGAGCCAACTGTGGCCGAATGGAGCGCCGCCCAGGGCGATGAGCGTTGGGATTGGGCTGGTGCAGTTGATGGGCGCGGGGCTGGTCTCGGGCGGTTTGCGCATGGCCTGGAGCGAGTCGCGCCAGTTGCGCCTGGCCATGGGCGAGTATGACGGCTGAGACTCTTGGGGTTTGCAAGAGCACGATTCGGCTGGCGGCGAACGGCTTGCAGCCGAAAAGCTCGCGGCTTGGAAAGGGCGTGTATGGCAGGCGCTCTGAAGGAATTGCATGAACGGTATAGCGGTTCTCCAATTGCTATACCCCGAAACCACAGCCGCTGAGTGGCTTTTTCATCAAGAAAAAGCCACCTTGCACATAGTTGGTCAGGATACGTGAATTGGAGAACCGCTCTAGAATGCCGCGCGTGGCCTACTTCCCCGACTCCTTCCATGAGGTGAACGGGGTAGCGCACACCAGCCGCCACTTCGAGGCCTTTGCGCGAAGGCGGGGCCTGCCCTTCCTATGCGTCCGCGCCGGAGAGCGCACACAGGCCATCATCGAGGAGGGCAGCGTGAGCACGCTGGAGCTGCCGCGCGGCTTTCTCTCCTTTGCCCTCGAAAAAGACCTGCGCTTCGATCCAGCCTTTCTGCGCCACATTCCGCTGATCGGCGAGGTTCTGGAGCGCTTCCAGCCCGACCTGATCCATATTACCGGCCCCAGCGAGGTGGGAATGCTGGGCGCGGGACTGGCTCACCATCTGGGGCTGCCGCTGGCCGCCAGTTGGCACACCAACGTGCACGAATACGCGGCGCGGCGGTCGGGCTGGTTTCTGCGCCTGCTGCCGAAGCGGCAATCGGCGGCGACGGAGCAGAAGATCGAAGATCTAGCTCTGCTCGCGGCGGCCCGGTTTTACTCCGTGGCCCGTGTTCTGTTTGCTCCCAACCCGGAGTTGTGCGCGCTGCTGGAGCGCGCCACAGGCAGGAGCTGCCACCTGATGCCGCGCGGGGTCGATGCCGAGCTCTTCCATCCCGCCAAACGCAGGCGGCTGCCCGAGGACCGCGCATTCATTCTGGGCTTTGTCGGCCGCCTTTCGGTCGAGAAGAACGTCGCGCTGCTCGTCCAGATTCAGCAGGAGCTGGAGCGGATGGGGCTGACGAACTTCCGCTTCCTGATTGTGGGCCACGGAGCCGAGCAGGACTGGCTGCGGGAGCGGCTGCCGCGCGCCGAGTTCTCCGGAGTGCTGAAGGGCGAGGCGCTTTCAGCGGCTTACGCGAAGATGGACCTGTTCGTCTTTCCCTCGCACACCGACACCTTCGGCAACGTGGTTCTGGAGGCCCTGGCCAGCGGCGTTCCAGCCATCGTCACCCCCGACGGCGGCCCGCGAACCATTGTCCGCGATGGCGAGACCGGGCGGATTGCCCGCGATGAGGAGTTCGCCGCCGCCATCGCCGGAATCCTGGCCGACCCGGCGCGCCACGCCCGGATGCGGCTGGCGGCGCGGGCCTATGCGCTCACCGCCAGTTGGGACGCGGTCTTTGAAGGCGTCTACGCGGGCTACGAAACTCTGCTGGCGCCCTCGGAGCTGGCGGCGCGAGCCGGGTAGAGCCGTTCTCCAGTTGCTGTATACAGAAAACTGGACGGCAAATGGCTGTTCCCCAAGGAAAGCTGCTCAGCAGCCGCGGCAAAAGCTCGTGCCTGAGGGCCCTGCTCATTCGCTCTATTTCAGGGGGCTGAAGCCCCCTGCTCCCTCCAGAATCTTCGATTTACAACTGGAGTGCTATCGTTCCGGACGCGCCCGGTAGCCGAGAATCCACCTCCGCTGCTCCTCGGTGTCGGGAACCGGGCGGCCGCGGGCGGATTCAATGGCGGCAAGAGCCGCCGCCGGCTCCCAGCCCAGCTCGATCAGCGCACAGGCCGCCGTAACGGTGCTCCGGCCAACGCTGCCCAGGCAATGCACGCCGATCTGCTCCCCGGCGCGCAGGCGGTCGGCCAGCCCGGAGACGAAAGCCCGGAATGCGCCTTTGTCAGGCGGGGTGCTGTGGTCGGGGAGAGGATGAGCAAGAAATTGCAGGCCCAACTGCCCTGCCAGTTGGCCTTCTTTCGCCAGATCGTAGCCGCGCTCCTCCTCCTCTTCCAGCAGCGAAACCAGGGTCTGGATGCCGCCGCGCCGGATGGCGAGCAAATCGTCACGCAACTGGCGGCCGCCCTGCGGGCAGAGCACAATGGCCAGCGAAGGGGGCGGATAGCGGGAGATCCAGAAGATGGATTGCCGGAAGAGACTGGCCATAGCGCTCAGACTCCTATAAAACTTTCGATGCGGTCCCGAATGCTGGGAATGGCCTGCGGCCAGCCTCGGCTCAGTTCCGCGCCATCTTCGATCAGTGGAATCAGCTTGTCGAACTCCGGGCCGGAGTGAGCGCCGGTGAGGGCAATGCGCACCGGGTGAAACAGCTCCTTGCCCTTGACGCCGGTGGCGGCCTTGATCTGGTTCATCCAGGCCTTGAAAGCCTCTGGCGTCACCGGGCCCGTGTGGGCGCGAATGCGGCTGGCCAGCCCAGTGAGCACAGTGCGGACGGAATCAGCGGCGAGAATGGCGGCGTTCTCAGCATCGGCGCGGGCGGCAACGGGATCGAAGCCGAAGACCGGCGCGGCCTTTGACGGAAGCTGGTCGAGGTGATCGATGGCAGGAACCAGCAGGGTGAGCAGGCGGGCGAACCAGTTTTTTTCTGGTTCCGATGACCTGTCGCGGGTCGGCAGCCGGTCCGCAAAGTAGCCCCAGGCCAGCGCCGCCAGCCGCTCCGGGTCGGCCAGCTTCAGGTAGTGGCGGTTGAGCCAGTTGAGTTTGTCAAAATCGAAGATGGCCGGACTCGGCGTGACGCGCTCGAGAGAAAAGGCCTGCGTCAGCTCCTCCAGCGTGAAGGTCTCCGTCTTGCCGTCCTCCGCTCCCCAGCCGAGCAGGGCCAGGTAGTTGACCAGCGCCTCGGGCAGGTAGCCCATCTGGCGGAAGGTCGCAATCGAGGTGGCGCCATGGCGCTTGGAGAGCCGCTCGCGGTCGGCCCCCAAAATCGTCGAAAGGTGAGCAAACTCCGGCACCGGCCAGCCGAAGGCCTGGTAAATTGCCACCTGCTTGGGGGTGTTCGAGATGTGGTCGTCGCCACGGATAACGTGGGTGATTTGCATCAGCGCGTCGTCGACGGTGACCACGTAGTTGTATACCGGGACGCCCCCAAAGCCGGAGCCAGCCCCGGAAACGGACAGGCCGCCCGCTCCACCCATGGCCGAACGGACCAGAATGGGGTCCGAGACCGACTCGGCGGCAAACTCGACCTCGCCGCGCACCAGATCGTGAAAGCAGAGCGGGTGGTCCTCGATGCGCAGCCGGACGGCGAAGGGCTTGCCTGTGGCCAGATTTTTCTCGATCTCCGCCGACGTTAAATTCCGGCAGCGGCCGGAGTAAATCTGCGGACGGTGCTCGGCCATGGCCAGCTTGCGTTCGGCCTCCAACTCCTCTGGAGTGCAGAAGCAGCGGTAGGCCTTGCCCACAGCCAGGAGGCGCTCGGTGTGCGCTGCGTAGATTTCCAGCCGTTCGGACTGGCGATAGGGGCCGAAATCGCCTTTTTCGTAGGAACCGCCCTCTTCAGCCCCGGAAAGCCCGCCCGGCTGGCCAGGACGGGCGGGGCCCTCGTCCCAGTCCAGGCCCAGCCAGCGCAGATCCTCGACGAGCTGAGCCTCGTAGCGCGCCTCGGAGCGTTCCAGGTCGGTGTCCTCAATGCGGAGGATGAATATGCCCCCCACGCGGCGGGCAAAGAGCCAGTTGTAGAGCGCGGTGCGGGCATTGCCCACATGAAGCAGGCCGGTGGGCGAGGGAGCAAAGCGAACGCGGGGGGTGGGAGTGGTCACAACTTCGATGATAGACGGTGAGGGATGTCAGGGGTGAAGAGCAGCCTCAAAACAGAGCCTATGAAAAATGCTCCCAGCCGCGCGGTTCAAAGGGCCGAGGGCCCTGCGGAGTGAGCAGCTTCAGAGCCGGCTCTCCACGCCGGGCCTTCACGATGCGGCCGATTCTCGTGATTTTGACGCCGGCGATGGAGCGGGGCAGCCGGGCCGTGGCGGGCGCGGTGAAGACGAGTTCGTAGTCCTCGCCGCCGTGGAGGGCCTGATCGAGGGTGGCGGCCGGGTGGACGGGCAGCAGAGCCGCATCGACCTCGGCGGCCACGCCGGACTCCTGGCAGAGGTGAGCCAGGTCAGTTGAGAGGCCGTCGCTCACGTCGAGCGCAGCCGAGGCCAGGCCGCCGCGTTGCAACCAGAGGCCCTGGCGGATGCGCGGCTGGGGGTAGAGGTGCGGGGCAAGCTCGGCCTCCAGCTTTTTGGGAATGCGCGGCGGATTGGAGCTGCCGGGGCGGGATTCGGCCAGTTCACCTAGCCGGGCGAGGCCGGCGGCGGCTCCACCCAGGGTGCCAGTGATGTAGAGCAGGTCGCCGGGCTTGGCGCCGGAACGGAGCAGGGCGCGGCCGCGCGGCACGGCGCCAACCAGAACGATGTCGGCCACCGCCAGCGGAGATTCGGCCAGATCGCCGCCAGCCAGCGGGGTCGAGTGAGCTTCGGCCAGGGCCAGAAAGCCGTCAAAAAAGCGTTCGACCCAGGAACAGGCCTCGGATCTGGAACCCGGCCGGAGTCCACCCGGACGGCGCCTGGGGACGACGGTCAGCGAGCGCGGTAAGCCCAGGGAAAGAAAGGCGGCCACAGGACGCGCTCCCATGGCGGCCAGGTCGCTCAAGCCGCGCGCCAAGGCGCGGTGGCCGACGGCCTCGGGCTGGTGCCAGTCGAGGCGAAAGTGCCGGCCGTCAATCGACAAATCCGTCGTCACCGCCAGCTCCTCGCCCTTGTGCGGAGCCACCAGGGCGCAGTCGTCGCCGATCCCCATGCGCAAGCCGCCGCGCAGGCCGCCAATCTGGCCGGCGCGGGCGGCCCGGGCTCGAATTTCTGCCAGCAGGGCGAGTTCGCCTCGTCCGCGCATGGTTCCGAAATGGGTCTCTTGCAGGCGCACCTTATGAGAATAGGGCAAAGCCCCGAGATTTTTCCGGGAAATGCTCGTTTTCTGGTGCATTTACGCCGATGTAGAGCCAAAATGCACAGTATTCATTGGGGCAAATTCATTGACCGGCAGGGAACAGCTTGGTAGTCTAAAGTAACGTCACGAAAATACGCCGTCGGTGCGTGTGTGGTTTTCAAGGGCTGAAGAGTTCATGTACCTTGCGCTTTCATCGAGTACGCGGCAAATTGCGGCCCTGCAAACGGCAGGGATGAAAGGCGAAGATGCTACGCAAACGCTATTACATTTTATTTGTCGCCAGGGATGAGGACGGGCAGCTTCGCAAGATTTCCCTGCCTCTGCATTATGTGTATGGATTTATGGCCGCCGCGCTGGTGGGAGCCTTTACCATCGTGGGGCTGGCCGGTTCCTATACCCGTATGCTGCTGAAGACCGAGCGCTATAACCAGGTCCGCCAGGACCGGGAGACGCTGCGCAAGGACTACCAGCAGATGGCCGAGGTTGCGCATGATCGCAATGTGCAGGTGGCCTCGCTGGGGGCTCTGGCCAATGAGGTGACCGCGCTCTACGGATTGCGGCAGAACAACCTGGCCGCGGCCAAGACGGCGGCAGACGCCGCTGCGGCCGCTCCCACGCCCTCCAGTCTGGCTCTGAGCGACGACGTGAACCAGCAGGACGTCGACCCGCAGCAGGTAAAGCTCTCCATCAACCAGTTTTATGCGCTGCGCACCCAGGCCATGTCGGGCCAGGTCGCCCGTGCCCTGGAGGGCGGCCTATCGCCCAGCTCTACCGGCGATTGGACGGAGTTGGCCGACGCCCCCTCGCTGTGGCCGCTCGAAGGCCGCGTGACCTCCAGCTTCGGCGAGCGCCAGGATCCGATCAACGGTGAAGGCGCCTTCCACTCCGGCATCGACATCGCTGCCGCTTACGGCTCGCCGGTGCGCGCCTCGACCGGCGGCGAGGTGGCCGAAGCCACCGTGAACGGTGGCGGATACGGCCGCGAGATTGTGCTCGACCACGGCCACGACCTGCAGACGCTATATGGTCATCTGTCGCTGATAGCGGTCGTGCCCGGCCAGCGCGTAATGCGCGGCCAGGTGATCGGCTACGTGGGCCAGTCGGGCCGCGCCACCGGCCCGCACCTGCACTATGAGGTGCGCGTCCATCATGTTGCGGTCAATCCGCACAAGTATTTGCGCGTCACCTACGCGCAGCTTGCGCTGGACAGCCCCGGCGCGATGGCCTCACTCAGTAAATAGAAGCCTTCGAGGCCGCGCAAAACAGCCCCGGCCACGTTATTCAGCCTGGTAGCGCAAAAGCCGCCCCGGCTCCCCCATTGCGCGGGAGCCGGGGCGGCTTTTGCATCTGTTGGGCAATCGGCGTTAGTGAAGGGTATGGACTTTAGCACGTACACATCATCAAAGGCAAAAATGGATGAGGGCTTTAGCCCCTGAGGGAGGTTTATTGCGGCTACTGGCATTCCCTCAGAGGCTAAAGCCAGCAATTCTTCCCGGCTCTCAACGGACGAGCTGAAGCCCATCCCCTTCAAAGCGCAGAGCCGTTCCATAGATTCCTATGCCATCTGGCTCGTCTGCACTGTCTCGTCCTATCGGGCCGCGCCGGGGCTGGCCGGAGCCTCCGTCAGAGGGTTTGGGCTGGCGGCCGGAGCGTTGAAGAGCGAATGCGTCAGCGTGGCCGTGACCACCACCCGGTTGCGCTTCTCGACGGTGACCTCGGCGGTCTTCAGCAGCTCTTTCAGTCCGTTGTTGGCGGCGTTATCGGCCAGCGGGAGGGTGAATCCGCGGGCCAATGTGACCAGGGTGGCCAGCTCGGCGGCCTGACTGTCGGCCACCTTGTCGCTGGGGGCAATCTCCTCGACCCGGAGGCGCAGCACGCCGGCCATGGACAGCTCCGGCGCCACGCTGGCGATCAGGGTGGAGTTGTCGGCCAGGTGGAGGGAAAATCCCAGGATTTTGATGGCCCCGTTCTCGGAGAAAGGCAGGCCGATCTGGCCCACGGCCCAGGTGATCGAGAGCAGCGGCACGTCGTGATAATGCTGCCGGAGCAGCGTCGAGCCGGCAAAGGGCCAGGCGGCGGTGGCGTGGCGGTCGAGGATGGAGTGGATCTGCTCGGGGGTGGGAGTGTTGGAAACGGCCACCATGTCGTAGCCGATCTGCGCGACCCTGACGGTGCGGCCCTCGGAAGGGATGGAATAAACCGTATGCCCGGCGTAGGATTCGCGGCTGGTGGCGTGGGCGTCGAGCCAGGCGTTGAGCCGCTGGCCGGTAATCTTGCCCACCAGCACCATCGAGTAGGCCACCGGCCCGTTGGGGCCGTGGGGGTCGCTCATGCGGTGCAGCGCGATGGCCGCCTGGTCCAGGTCGCGCTCCCAGTCGATGCCGGTGGCGTCGATGAACTGCTGGTACTCGGGCTCATGCTGGGGCGGCTTCATGTCCTTGTGGAAGAAGACGCGGAGGGGCTTGAGGTTGACGTAGACAATGCCGTCGGACTCGGGCAAGAGGCGCGCGGCCTCGGGCGGGGCCTTGGAGCGCAGGAAGATGGCCACGGCCAAAAGCAGCAGGACCGCGGCCACTCCCCAAAGCGTTCTGCGTGTGCGTCGGTTCATAAGGGCCGTCAGGAATAACGTATCACCTGAAGCGCAACCAGGGGCAATCGGCCAACTCCCAGGCCCGATGCATTACCCTCATAGCAGCAACCCAAAGCGGCTTTGAGGACTTCATTTTGCGCATTGTTCTGTCGAATATCGGCACCTTTGGCGACATCAACCCGCTGATCGCCATTGCCCTGGAGTTGAAGCGGCGGGGCCACACACCGGTGATGGCGCTGCCGGCCGTCTACGGGCCGAAGATCAGGCCGCTGGGCCTCGAATTCCACGCCGTCCGCCCGGACATCGACCCCTCGAACACCATCCTGGCCGAAATGGTCTACGACGTGAAGAAGGGCACGGAGCGCGGGCTGCGGGATTTTCTCTTTCCTGCCCTGCGTGAGACCTACGCCGACCTGCTGGATGCGGCCACCAAACCGGAACGCGCCGACTTGCTGCTCCTGGGCGAGCTGAACTACGCCGGCCCGCTGGTGGCCGAGGTGACGGGGATTCCCTGGGCCAGCTACGTGCTGGCGCCGCTCTCGTTCTTTTCCGCCTTCGACCCGCCGGTGCTGCCGCCGTATCCGCGGCTGGCGCGGGCCGACAAGGCGATTCCCGGCTTCGGGAGGGTCATCAAGCGAGTGGCGCGGTTTGTGAGCCGCAAATGGCCTGAGCCGATCTACGAACTGCGCCGCGAGCTGGGGCTCAAGAAGGGCGCGAATCCGCTCTTCGACGCCAAGCACTCGCCCTCGCTGGTGCTGGCCTTGTTTTCCCGCGTGCTGGGAACGCAGCAGAAGGACTGGCCGGGGCACACGCGGATTACCGGCTTCTGCTACTACGACGCCGACGCAGGCAACGCGTCCCTGCCGCCGGAGCTGGAAAAATTTCTGGCGGCGGGCGAGCCTCCGGTGGTCTTCACGCTGGGCTCGGCGGCGGTGCTGGCGGCGGGCAAGTTCTACGAGTTTTCGGCGCGGGCGGCTATCCGGCTGGGCATTCGCGCAGTGCTTTTGATTGGCACCGACCCGCGCAACCGGCTGCGGACCAAACTGCCGGAGTCCATCTGCGTGGCCGAGTACGCGCCCTACTCGGCGCTCTTCAACCGCGCGGCGATGGTGGTGCACCAGGGCGGGGTGGGGACGACGGCGCAATGCCTGCGCGCCGGCCGGCCAATGCTGATTATGCCCTTCTCGCACGACCAGCCGGACAACGGGCGGCGGATGATGCGGCTGAAGGTGGCGCGGGTCATCCAGCGCGCGAACTATACGCCCCTGCGGGTGGCGCGGCGGTTGCGCTCGATGCTGGCCGATCCGCTGCTGGCCCGGCGGGCCGAGAGCGTGGCCCAGCAACTCAGCCGCGAGGACGGGGTTGGCTCGGCCTGCGACGCGCTGGAAGAGCTCTATAAGAACAGCCGCTAGCTTCTAGCCTCTAGCTGACTGCGGGCCGGCTGAGGTTCATGGCCTCCCCACCCTTGCGGCCATCTACAAAACGCAGATTCTTCGGCTTCGCTCAGAACGCCGCAAGGATGGGGCACCCAGACCGCGCGCCATCAGTGAAAATGCTCTAACGCACCCCGTTCAGATTCAGTTGCAGCAGCTTGGCGGGGTCCAGGTAGGCCTCCCGCCAGCGGACGCCCCAATGCAGGTGCGGCCCGGTGACGCGGCCCGTTGCGCCGCTCAGCCCCAGCAGGTCGCCCGCAGCCACCGGCTGGCCCTCGCGCACGGCAATCTGCGAGAGGTGCATCGAGATCGTGAACAGATTCAGCCCGTGATCGATGACCACGCAGTTGCCCTCGTAATAGAGCGGCCGGGCCAGCACCACCACCCCGCGATTGGCGGCCCGCACCGGTGTCCCCTCCACGGCGCGAAAGTCCATCCCCTTGTGAATGCTGGCCAACTGGCCATTGAAGGTGCGGCGCGTGCCGAAGCTGTCAGTGGGCTCGGCCGTCACCGGCGGCTGAAAGCTGCCCGTCCAAAGCGGCTCAGGAGCGCTCACGGTAAAAATCCTCTCCTTGAGCTGCTTTTCCTCCTCAATCCGCTTCAGCTCCTCCGGGCCGGGCTCGATAAACTGTGGCGCCACGGTAAGCGAGCTGGTGCGGTAGTGCGCAGGCAGAATCTCGACCGTACTGTCCAGCTCGCGCACGCCGCCCTGCGCCAGCCGCGCGGAAATCTTCAGCTCCGAGGGGCCTGCGGCGGCCTCGACATCAACCCCGGCCAGCGCGAACCAGGACTGCCCGTCAGGTTCGGAGCGCCCTTCAGGCCCGGGCTGCCCGTCAGGCCCGCGAAAAAACTCCAGCTTATGGCCCATCCACTCGCCATTGATGCTCGCCACGCCGGCCAGATCCACGCGAATCAGCTCCGGCGAACCGGCTTCGACCAGCGCGGGCGTGAGCGTAACGGCGGGAGATTGGGCGAGGGCCGCCGCCAGCGCAAAGGCCAGGAGGCAAAGGAGGAAGAGCGCGCTTCGATTCGTCCTGAAAAGCAGTGAAAATCGCATTGTCTTCAGCATACGTGCCGATTGCCGAAGGAACAGCAAAGTTATTTGCTCCGGCCCCATAGGAATGCGACACCGGTTCCCACCCTAGCCGCAAAAGTTGCAAGAAGCAGGTTCTTCGACTTCGCTGCGCTTCGCTCAGAATGACAGCGAGGGTGGGGCACCCAAATTTGTTTGGTTCGTTCAGGGCCGGATCAATGTTGGCTCTTGCCCGGCCGCGGATGCGCGGCCTGCCATTTGGCCACCCGCTCCTCGATCTCTTCCAGCTCATCGACGGTGATGTGGGCGCCGGCCATCTGCCGGTTTTGGGCGTACTGCTGCTGTTTGGGCCCCTCGGCGGCCGCCGCCAGGTCCAGCCAGTAGTAAGCCTCGGCGAAATCCTGCGGAACCCCCTGGCCGATCGAGTAAAGCAGGCCGAGAGTGCCCTGCGCGCCCACGTCCCCCTGCTCGGCTGCCCGGCGATACCACTCCGCCGCCTGGTCCATCTGGCGCGGAAAGCCCTTGCCACCGTCGCGATAAAGCGCGGCCAGACGCAGCTCGCCGGCCATGTCGCCCTTTTCGGCTGCCCTGCGGTACCACTCCGCGGCCTGCGTCAAATCCCGCGCGACGCCCTGGCCCGCCGCGTAGCACTCTCCCACCCGCACCTCGGCGGCGGTGTCGCCAGCATTGGCCCTGGCCACGAGAGCCGGGTCGATGCCCGCCGTCTGCGCCCAGGCTGGCGCGAGCGTCAGCATCGTCATCAGGGCCAATCGCCACAGCCGAACGCTCATCGCGCCTCCCGGAAGCTACTCCCAAACGATAGCAAAAAACAGCCATCGATGCTGAAGCGGGGAAGACTCCTGGAAATCCAAGAATCTGATTAAAAACAATGTGGCTTTTTCTTAAGGAAAAAGCCACTTGAGTGTGAGGTTTCGATCTACAGCAATTCCGAAAATGCTATAGCCGCTGAGGGAATGCAAATAGTTGCGATAAACCTCCCTCAGGGGCTAAAGCCCTCATCCATTTTTGCCTTTGATAATGTACGGGCTAAAGCCCGTACCCTTCACCTGAAATCGAGTTTTTAGGTAGATTCCAAGAAAAATGCTGGAAACAGGACAAAAAAATGGCGACCTCCTCAAACCAGCGAATGACTTTCATCGCTGGCTGAGGAGATCGCCATTCTGTAGAGTGCAACAGCGGTTACAAAGGGCTGCTATAGCAGCAAGAACCCTTAGAAGCCGTACGAAGCGCCGAAGACAACGCGCTCATTGATATTGGCTCCAGTGTTGTAGTTGCTCGCATGCAGAACGGCAAAATCAAGGTTGAGCTTGGCCTTGGGCGTGGGAACGATGCGCACCGCATAGGTGTGAGTGGACGGGATGTCGAGCAAAGACAAATTGCCAACCTTGACCTGCCGCGGCTGCTGCGCGAACTCGGTGCCCAGGATGATAGCGCTCTTTCCGGGGCCAGTGAAGACCAGAGCCGCTGAACTGAAGGCGCGCAATTCAAATCCGGGAGCATTGCCGGCCATGCCATACAGCTCGGCATCAGTGCCGCGCAAGCCGGCGCTGAACAGCAGCGGAACCCGCTTGCAGATCTGCGTGATGGTCTTGGACCCAACCACGTAGATGTCGCCATTCCGGGTGTTCTGCTGCCGCGTATCGACAGTGACTGTACGGGGACCACCTATCGGGTGAACCACGGTCACGTACCTCTCGGTAGCCCCGTCACCCACAAAGTGATCGCCAAAGCGGAAGATTCCGCCTACGGAGATCGCCGGAACCCACTTGGTCCCGAAGGAGTTCTCGGAGATGACGTTCACCTTGCCGTTGACGTTGCTGAAGCCCGCGTCTGTGGGCCTTCCTGTGTGCACATTATCCCACGAGCCGTAGTATGTGCCATGCTCCCAAGTGCCAGCGTGCTCAGAAAAGGAGGGCAACTGATTTTGGCCATTGGCGTGCATCACGCTGGTGTAGCCAACCTCAAAGCGCTTGGCAAAGCCTTCGGTGATGGAGGCGGTGGCGAAGTCGCCGACCTCACTGCCCAAAGGCATATAGTGGAAGCCGACATAGGGCCTTCCAACATTATGGTGCGGGGAGGCGGCGGTGTAGGCGAGCGGGGTAACGTAGATGCCGGTGGGGCCTTCAAGGCTCAACTGCGCCTGCGCGGCGGTTGCGGCAAAAACGAATCCCAGGAACAGAACCGGCACAACCAGCTTCCAGTTGGCGGCAGAACGGATGAAATTTTTCATACTGGCTTTCTCCTTAAAGTGGTGATTCATTGTGGGGCTCTTCAATCCGGGCCGAATCCGCTGCCTTGGCATAAAAAACCAAGGAAAACAGACATCGCGAAGCGCGTCCTATTGCCCCTCTGAACGCAATCTTCGAGATCCGATATGACCCATTTACATGATACACGCCGCCCCCGCAGCCGGAGAACGGCCAGCCACATACGAATCATGGCTGAACCCGCCTAGCCAGCAGCGCAAACCAGCAGCGCGTGAGACGATCCTGGTTGAGTGACTGAACAGTTTAGAGTCCAATATCAATCCAATAGAATCGAGCAATTAAACCCGAGCAACTGAACATAAACTCAGGCAATGGAGCAATTGTAGCCCAAGATCAATCCGATAAACTGACGTAACTCACGCCAAATTCATTATATGTCACGCAGAGCACTTTCGCTGTGATTCATACATGACGTGGGTTTTGCGGCCATGGTGACTGGGCGCGTATGACACGCGGCTGTGAGGATGGACGCAGCCACGGCGGAAGGGCTTTCTCTCAACCGCAAATCGAGAGCCGCTCAAAGCCCGGAGGCTCAGTTGCGGCTGAAAGTTGACGGCGCTGTCCATCTTCCCGCCCGAAAACGTCTAAAATCAACTCGGGAAGGCTCATGACAGAGATTCGTTCAACCGTAATCCTCGGTTCCGGCTGCGCCGGACTCACCGCCGCCATCTACGCCGGCCGCGCCGGACTTGAACCCCTGGTTCTGGAGGGCCACGAGCCCGGCGGACAGCTCACGATGACCACCCAGGTGGAAAACTTTCCCGGCTGGCCGGAGGGCGTACAGGGCCCCGAACTGATCGACAACATGAAGAAGCAGGCCGCCCGCTTCGGCGCCACCTTCCAGTTGGCCCATCTGAAGGCGGTGGATTTGAATGCAAATCCCTTCCGGCTTGAGACCTCGGCCGGCGAAATTCTGGCGCGCACGCTGATCGTCGCCTCCGGAGCGAGCGCCCGCTGGCTGGGCCTGCCGAGCGAACAGGCGCTGATCGGCCACGGCGTCTCCAGTTGCGCCACCTGCGACGGCTTCTTTTTCCGCGGCAAGGAGATTGCCGTGGTGGGCGGCGGGGATTCGGCGATGGAAGAGGCGCTCTTCCTTACCCGCTTTGCTTCCAAAATCACGCTCCTCCATCGCCGCTCGGGCTTTCGCGCCTCGAAGATTATGCTGGAGCGCGCCCTGGCGCATCCCAGCATCGAGCTGCGCGCCAACGTCGTGATCGAGGAGGTGCTGGGCGTTGAAGAAAAGGAAGTGAAGGGCGTGCGCTTGCGCGACGTGACCAACGGGACGAAAAGCATTTTGCCCATCAGCGGCCTCTTCCTCGGCATCGGCCACGAGCCCAACACGAAGATGTTTTCCGGCCAGATCGATCTGGACGACGACGGCTACATCCGCACCACCGGCAACGTGCTGGTCAGCCGCAACGGCGTCGTCGTTCCTGGCGTTTTTGCCTGCGGCGACGTGCAGGACCGCCGCTACCGCCAGGCCATTACCGCCGCCGGCTCGGGCTGCATGGCGGCTCTGGAAGCGGAGAAATTTTTAGAGGAGCACGGGCACTGACCACCTGCCACCTGCGGTGGGGCCAGATGCTCGCTATTCGCTCGCAGGAGTTGGCTGACTCGCCAGGTCTTTGAAAGCTTGTTGTTGTTCCCATGTGGGTGCCCCATCCTTGCGACTGTCATCCTGAGCGTAGCGCAGCGGAGTCGAAGAACCTGCTTCTTGCAACTCTTGCCGCAAGGGTGGGATGGCGCTACCAGGAGTGGAAGGCGAAGAAGGCCGCCGCCACCAGGCACACTCCAGCCGCAGCGTGATTCCAGCGCAGATGCTGGCCAAAGAAGAGGGTGATGAAGACGGCGAAGACCGCCAGCGTGATGATCTCCTGGATCACCTTGAGTTGAACGAGGCTGAAGCGGCCCAAGCCGATGCGGTTGGCTGGCACCTGGAAGCAGTATTCGAGCAGCGCAATGCCCCAACTGACCAGGATCACCTTCCACAGGGCCTCCTGGCGGAACTTCAGGTGGCCGTACCAGGCGATGGTCATGAAGATGTTGGAGAAGATGAGCAGAATGACGGTCCACATACTCCGATTGTATGCAAGCGTTGTGGGCAGAAGCATAAAGCCGGGTTAGATTTTATGGGGGGACGATGACGGCGCTCAAGGAAAATCTCGAACAGTTGGAAGAGGCGATCACGGAGGCCTGCCGCCGCGCCGGCCGCGCGCGCGCCGAGGTCGAGCTGATGGCCGTCTCGAAGACTTACCCAGCCCGCACGATGGCCGAAGCCGCCGCGCTCGGCCTGACGCTCTTCGGCGAAAACCGCGTGCAGGAGTTTGCCGCCAAAGCCGTCGAGTTGAAGTCCGTGCGCGTGGGTGGCGCCGTGATCGCGGATGAATTTACCAAAGCCGGCCCGGTGTGCGTCCACCTGATCGGCCACCTGCAATCGAACAAGGCGCAGCGCGCCGTGGAGCTTTTTGACGGCATTGACTCACTGGACTCGCTGCGGCTGGCCGAGCGGCTGAATGAAGCAGCGGGCAAGTGCGCCAAGCGGCTGCCGGTTTTGATCGAGGTCAAGCTCAGCCCCGAGGAGTCGAAGGCTGGCCTGGACCCAGGCTCCGCCGAGGCCGCTGAACTGCTGGACCGGCTGCCTTCGCTACCTCATTTGCAAATGCGCGGGCTGATGACGATTGCTCCCTTGGGCGTTTCCGAGGCGGAGACGCGTGCCTGTTTTCGCAGCCTGCGCCAGTGGCGCGAGCGCTGGGCTGCCGCTTATCCCCGGCTCTCGTTCGAGGTGCTCTCGATGGGCATGAGCGGCGACTTTCCGTTGGCCATCAAAGAGGGCGCGACGCGCATTCGCGTGGGGACGGCGCTGTTCGGCGCGCGGCAGCGGCTCTGATTTCCGAACCAGAGAATTGCCCGGTTTCCGAAACGAATTCCTGAGCTGACTTTTGCCCCCTTATAATGAGGGGACGAAAGGGCGCGGAGTCGCGTGCGCGCGCGGGGTTGACTAGAGAGTATGAAGGATTTGCAGGGAAGAATTGCGCTGGTGACGGGGGCTTCGCAGGGCATCGGACGGGCCTGCGCGCTGGAGTTGGCGCGGGCCGGGGCCACGGTGGTGCTGGCGGCGCGCAATGAGGTCAAGCTGGCCGAGGCCGTTGAGGAGATTCAGGGAGCCGGCGGCGAGGCCGCGGCCATTCCGCTCGATCTGGCCAGCGAGGAATCGATCAAATCCGTCGCGAAATCGCTGGTCGAGAGTTACGGCAAGATCGAGATCCTGGTCAACAACGCCGGCATCACCCGCGACGGGCTGATGCTCCGCATGAAGCGGGAGGACTGGGACGATGTGCTCCGGACCAACCTGACCGGGGCCTTTCTGCTCACCCAGGCCCTGCTGAGCCCGATGCTCAAGAATCGCTGGGGGCGGATCGTGAACATCACCAGCGTGGTGGGCCGCACGGGCCAGGCGGGCCAGGTGAACTACGCGGCCTCAAAGGCCGGCCTGATCGGGCTGACCCGCTCGATGGCGCGCGAGCTGGCCTCGCGGGGGATTACCGTGAATGCCGTGGCGCCAGGGTACATCGAGACGCCGATGACCGCCGTGCTGGACGAAAAGCAGCGCGTGGCCATGATCGCCGCCATTCCGCTGGGCCGGCCGGGGACCGACCTGGAAATTGCGCAGGCAGTCAAATTCCTGGCCTCGGACGCGGCAGCCTACATCACCGGCCACGTGCTGGATGTAAACGGCGGAATGTACATGGGGTAGGGCTGGAGCCGCAATATTACGGAAAACTGTGCACACCCGGAATTTTGTCAAGTTTGCGCTACAATCTGCCAATATAGCGGTCCTCCAATTCATGTACACTGACCGACTTTGCGCTGAGTAGCTTTTAATTCCGCCCTAGCGACGAAAACCCGTCGTTAGGGAACCTCTGCACAAGTTAAATTTTGAAAGGGCACGGCTTTAGCCGTGCCGAATGAAGAAGCAATAGAGTTGTGGCTTTAGCCATTGAGGGAGCGCAAATGGTTGAAAATACACCCCTCAGGGGCTAAAGCCCAGAGCCTTTCAAACCGTCTGGCGGCACGGCTAAAGCCGTGCCCTGTCAAAACAGCACAACAAGACCTTGTGCAGAGGTTCCTTAGGGGGTCCGGAGAAAATAGCCGCTCTGCGGCTGTGGTTTCGGTATAGTGCAATTGGAGAACCGCTGTCTTTGGGAAAAGGCGGCCAGCCTCATGCATCGTATGCGGTAATCTAGCTCTGACGGAACCCAGGAGGAAAATGGCGGACGCGCAGAACGAATCCGTTCGTGGCAATCGCAAAAGACTCGCCGGCTTCTGGCTCCAGATTGATCTCCTGCATGGCCTGATCTTTTCCGAGAGCAACAAGACGCTGCTCAAGCACGTGGTCATCCGCCTGAGCATCGCCGGTTTTGCGATTCATCTGGCGCTGATCTTTCTTGCCCGCTCGCTCACGTATCCACCTCCGCTGATTGCCGAGGCCGGGCAAAACTACCTGACCGCCGTCTCCACGCCGTTCAACATCATCCTCTTCTACGAGGTGCTGATCCTTATTGCGGCGCTGCCCGCATCGATGACCCGCTCGATTGCCAACCAGTTTGAAATTGTCTCGCTGATCTTCATCCGCGATGTTTTCAAGGACATTGCCGCGGCCAACGACCTGGTTACCAAACATCGGTTGACCCTGGACGCGCTTCCCGCCTTTTTCGATATGTGGGGCGGATTCCTGATGTTCTTTCTGGTGAGCGTCTTTCAGTACGTGGCGGCGCAGCGGGTGCGGCCTTCGGGAACGGCGATCCCGTCGCGCGGAGCGTCGCGCTTCATTGCGCAAAAGAAGGTGGTGGCCATCGGGCTGGCCGCGCTGCTGCTGGGGATGGCCGCTTACGACCTGGGCCTGCTTGCCGTCGCCATCCATAGCGCTATTCTCCCCGGCCACGGGGCCATCGAGTCGGCAACCGCGTTTTATAACGACCTGTTCACGGTAATGATCTTCACCGATGTTCTGATCCTGATCCTGTCGCTGGAGGTCTCCGGCGAATATGAACTGGTCTTCCGCAATGCCGCGTTCATTGTATCGATCATCCTGATCCGCTTCTCGCTGACCGAGGGGCACCCCTACGGCGTGCCGCTGGCGGTGATGGCCATGGTCTTTGGAATCCTTACCCTGCTGGTTTTCAATTTCCTCATGCGCCAGAACGCACCGCCGAAAGCGTGAGGCGCAGAGCCCTTCACGGCCGCCGGGCGCAGGCGACGCGGGGAATGCCTTGCAGGTCGGGGATGAATTCGATCTGCTCGAAGCCGGAGCCGATGAGCAGCGTGGCAATCGCTGACGATTGGCCAAAGCCGATTTCCAGGGCCACAAAACCGCCGGGAGTGAGCGCGTCGAAGGCGGCGGGAATCAGGCGGCGGTAGACTTCGAGGCCATCTTCACCGGCAAAGAGAGCCAAGGCGGGCTCGTGGTCGCGCACCTCGATCGAGAGTGAGGCGCGGTCTTCGCTGGGCACGTAGGGTGGATTGGAAACGATGATTTCAAAGCGCTCGCCCGCCACGGGGGCCAGCAGATCGCCTTGGAGAAAGCGAAGGTAAACTCCGTTGCGCCGGGCGTTTTCCTCGGCAATTTTCAGGGCTTGCGAAGAAAGATCGATGGCGGTGACCTGCGCCTGAAGCTGGGCACGGGCCAGTTCGTGGGCCAGGGCGACGGCGATGGCGCCCGAACCTGTGCCGACGTCTACGATGTGCGGATTCTTGAACTGCGCGGCTAACTCGATGACTTTCTCGACCAGGTGTTCAGTCTCGGGGCGCGGAATGAGCACATCGAGCGTGACGCGGAAGGGCAGGCCGTAGAACTCCGTCTCGCCGGTGATGTACTGAATGGGCTCGCCCTGGGAGCGCCGCTCAATCAGCCGGGAATAACGGGCGGCCTCGGCGACTGGTAATTCCTCTTCCAAGTGAGTCATCAGCCAGGCTTTGTTCTTGCCAGGGCCCAGAACGTGGAGCAACAGCCTCTCGGCGTCCAGGCGGGCGCGGTCTCGTGGCGAACCGGCCGGTTCCGCGCTGTCCGGTTGCGGCTGATCTGGCCGCGAACCCCGCCGCAGCCGCTCCGTCGCTTCCCGAACGAGTTTGCCAAGCGTGGGCAAGGCTCAGGCCGCCTGGCTGCTGTCAGCCTTCAACTGCTCGGCCTGGTAGTGGGTGATCAGCGCATCGACGATGGGCTGCAGGCGGCCCTCCATCACCAGGTCGAGCTGGTGCAGCGTCAGGCCGATGCGGTGGTCGGTAAGCCGGTTCTGCGGGAAGTTGTAGGTGCGAACCTTCTCGCTGCGGTCGCCGGTGCCCACCTGGGATTTGCGCTCCTTGGCCAGCTCCGCATTCTGCTTGTCCATTTCCTGCTCATAGAGCCGCGAACGCAAAACGCGCATTCCCTTGTCGCGGTTCTTGATCTGCGATTTCTCGTCCTGGCAACTGACCACCGTGTTGGTCGGCAGGTGGGTAATGCGGACGGCAGAGTAAGTGGTGTTCACCGACTGTCCGCCAGGGCCCGACGAGCAGAAGGTGTCGATGCGAATGTCCTTGGCCTCGATCTTCACGTCCACCTCCTCGGCCTCGGGCAGGACGGCGACGGTGATGGCCGAGGTGTGCACGCGCCCCTGCGTCTCGGTGGCCGGAACGCGCTGCACGCGATGCACGCCACTCTCCCACTTCATCTGCGAGTAGACCCGCTCGCCCTCGATGATGGCGATCACCTCTTTGTAGCCGCCCACGCCGGATTCGGACATCGACAGCACCTCGATCTTCCAGCGGTGCTGCTCGGCGAAGCGCTGGTACATGCGGAAGACCTCGGCGGCAAAGAGCGAGGCCTCGTCGCCGCCCGTGCCGGCGCGGATTTCCAGGATTACGTTCTTTTCGTCGTTGGGGTCCGTGGGCAAAAGCAGCACCTTGATCTCTTCTTCCAGGGCCGTTTCGCGGGGCGCCAGCGCGGCGATCTCTTCCTCGGCCATGGCGCGCAACTCCGGATCGGACTCAGCGAGCATCGCGCGGGCCTCGGCCAGCCCCTGGCGCACCTGCTTCAGCTCGCGGAACTTCATCACTGGAGTCTCCAGGTCGCGGAGAGCCTTACCAGCCTGATGATACTTTTCGCGGTCGTTGACCACCTCGGGCAAGGAAAGCTGCGCGGAGAGCTCTTCGTAGCGCTGCTCCATCTGTTCCAAACGATCGATCACGGGAAAACCTCACTGGCACGGCTTATGTTAATGGGCGCGCCGTGGGCGCATTTTCTTGAACTATTGGGGATAAATCAGAAAAAAGGGCAAAAACGGGTCTCGGCGGCGGGCGCCGCTAGAGCAAGGCCGGGATGGGCTGATGGAGAACCACTTCGTCTTCTATTCTAGAGCATTTTCGGAAATTGTGTAGACCTGGATGGCATTACTATCCCACCATTTCCGCAACAAACGCGGAAATGGATGGGGCATGGGAGTCCACAGTAAATGCGAAAATGCTAGAGCGCGAAAGGGAGGCAAACTAAAGGAAAGGATTGACTATCTCGACTCCGCCGACGACACGGCCGTGCAACTTATCTTCAAAACAGCCCTAATGAGTGTGGCCGTGGTGGTGGCCGTAGGTGGGGTCGCCAGCCATCTCTTCCATGGGAACGACGCAGCCGTTGAGTTCCTTGCAACTGGTGTGTTCGAACTGGATGGTGGCGTGGCAGATGTGGAAGTGCTCCTTCAGCAGGTGGTTGAGCCGGGCCAGGATGCCGGCGCTGGCCGAGGGCGGAATGTCGGCGATGGTCACGTGGCAGGCCAGGGCGCTGGAGTTCGAGCCCAGGCTCCAGACGTGCAGGTCGTGAACATTGACCACACCTTCGACGGCCTCCATGCCGGAGCGAATCTCGGCCAGCGAAACGCCACGGGGGGTGCCCTCGAGCAGAATGTTGAGGGTTTCGCGCACGATGCCGAAGCTGCTCCAGAGGATGAGCGCAGCGATCAAGAGCGAGAGAGCCGGATCGATCCAGTTCTGGCCAGTGAGCAGAATGGCCGCGCCGCCGGCGATGACAGCGGCCGTCGAGAGCGTGTCGCCGGCCATGTGAAGAAAGGCCGAGCGCAGATTCACGTCGCGGGCCACGCCCCACAGAAGAATCGCGATGACGCCGTTCATCACCACCCCGGCCGCGGCCACGATCATCATCAGCCGCGGCTGCACGACGAGCGGCGCGGAAAGCCGGTGAATAGCCTCGATGGCGATCCAGATCGAAATGACGATCAGCGTGCCCGCGTTGATGAAGGCGGCCACCACGCCGGCCCGCTGGTAGCCGAAGGTCTTCGAGGGGCCGGCCGGCCGGGACTGAAAGTAGACGGCAGTGAAGCTGAGCAGCAGGGAGAGAAAATCCGAGGCGTTGTGGCCGGATTCGGAGATCAGGGCCAGCGAGTGAGCACGCAGACCGGCCACGAAGGTGGCCACCACGTAGGCGAGCGTGGCCACCAGCGAGAAGCGCAGAACGAATTGGGTCCTCTTGGCGCTGGGCGAGGAAGGCCCCGCGTGAACGTGCATGGGGAGAGTGTACCGGGGATTGACATTTCTCGCCAACTGCCCTGCGGCGGCCTGCGGATTTTGCAGAAAAAACCTCGTTATGGCCCGGAATATCTGCTGAAAACTTTGGCGGGCTGCCCCTATTCGCTGGCCTCGATGCGCCGCTTGTGCGGGTCCTGCAGGCCGCGGGTATTCATCCGGAAGAGCGCCGCGAAGGCGCGCAACTGGTCGCGGTCCAGGCTCAGCTCCTGCTGGAAGACAAACCAGCTCACCCCCTCGGTGCAGGGCGGGGTGGTCAGCGAGCCGGTATAGGTCCAGTAGCCGCGGTCGGCGGGCAAAAGGCCGCCGGGATTCACCATTTCCTCAATCTTTTCGCTGGCGCCGGCGGTTACCGGCAGGTGCTGCCAGAGAGTGGCCAGCGTGGCGTTGGGCTTGCCGGGATTTTCCACCAGCCGCACGTCCACCACGGCCAGCTTGCCGTCGGCACCGCGGTGCAGCAGTTGCACCTCCATGTCGCTCAACCTGCCCTTGACCGCCTCTTCGCCCGGGTGGTGGAAGACGAACCCGGTCAGATCGTAGCGCACCCCATTGGCCACGATGTAGCTGCCGGGGTCCACCTGCGCCATGATGGTGCGGCCGTCGTTCACCAGCGTAATCGGCCCGGAGATGTAGTGGAACTTGATGGGCGGAAGCGCCTTGTTCAGGTGAGCGCCGCGAATGTCGATGGGCGACTGCTCGTGGCCCTGCGAGCAGGCCCGGTAGGCCGGGTCCAGCTTGCCCCAGACCAGCGGCCCGGTCTTGCCGAAGTAGCTCCAATTCGCGGCGGGGGCATGGGCGGTTTGGGCGCAGGTGGGCGCGGTGGCCACGGCGGCCAGTCCCAGCGCCAGGGCGGCAAGTGCGGGAAAACGCATCGGAATCTCCCTTGTAAAAGAAGGACAACTGCTCGAAAGCATTCTATTTGATGGACGCAAGGAAGCGAGAAAAAGAATGGGGCTCCTCTTGGCGAGAAGCCCCATCGTAGTGCGAAGTTTCAGGCTGGCTGCCGGTCAGCGGACACCCGCCCAGCCGCTTTACTTGGCCGTGGCCACTAATCCGGCCTGCTCGGCCAGAATGGCGGCCTTGTCGGTCGCTTCCCAGGTGAAGTCAGGATCGTTGCGGCCGAAGTGGCCGTAGGCGGCGGTCTTCTGGTAGATCGGCCGGCGCAGATTCAGGCTCTCGATGATGCCCTTGGGGTTGAGCGAGAAGTTCTTGCGCACCAGCTCGGTCAGCTTGGCTTCGCCGACCTTGCCGGTGCCGAAGGTATCGACGCGCACGCTGACCGGCTCGGCCACGCCGATGGCGTAGGCGAGCTGAACCTCGGCGCGGTCAGCGAGACCCGCAGCCACGATGTTCTTGGCGATGTAGCGGGCCATGTAAGCCGCCGAGCGGTCCACCTTCGTCGGGTCTTTTCCCGAAAATGCGCCGCCGCCGTGACGGCCCGCGCCGCCGTAGGTGTCCACAATGATCTTGCGGCCGGTCAGGCCGGTGTCGCCCATGGGCCCGCCGATCACAAACCTTCCGGTGGGGTTGATGTGGTACTTGGTGTGCTCGTCGAGCCAGGCGGCGGGCAGCACGGCCTGGATAACATACTTCAGAATGTCGGCGTGCAGTTCGTCATTGCTGATGTTCTCTGCGTGCTGGGTGCTGATAACCACGGCGTCGATGCGGAAGGGCTTGCCGTTTTCATCATATTCAACTGTCACCTGGCTCTTGCCGTCCGGCCGCAGGTAAGGCAGCTTGCCGCTCTTGCGCACCGCCGACAACTGGCGGCAGAGCTTGTGGGCCAGCGAGATGGGGGCGGGCATCAGCTCGGGGGTCTCGTTCGAGGCGTAGCCGAACATCATGCCCTGGTCGCCGGCGCCGCCCGTGTCCACGCCTTGGGCGATGTCGCCCGACTGCTTGTTGATGGTCGAAATCACGGCGCAGGTGTTGGAGTCGAAGCCGTAGAGGGCGTTGTCGTAGCCGATGGAGGTAATGACGCCGCGCACCAGGCTCTGAAAATCGACGTAGGCCTTGGTGGTGATCTCGCCGGCGATGACCACCAGTCCGGTGGCCGTCAGCGTCTCGGCGGCGACGCGGCTGTAGGGGTCCTGCTCCAGGCAGGCGTCCAGAATGGCGTCGGAGACCTGGTCGGCAATCTTGTCGGGGTGGCCTTCGGTGACGGATTCAGAGGTAAATAAAAAACGGTCGCTCAACTTAATTCTCCTCCCGTTGCAGGGAATTCAATTTGGGCAGCCTGAGCGAGGACCGGTTCATGCGGGCTCACCGGCGCTGCAGAGCAATTCTCTGCCGCATCGGACCCACTCTCGCATCAGGACACGCCAGCACCGTCAGGCTTGCGCCTTGGGATGCATGGTTCCATGGTAATCGTCCCGGCGAGGGAGAGCAAAGCCACTGGGGCGAATGGGGAGTAACGCACACTCAAGGGGGCTCTGCGCGGGGTGAACCGCGAGACGCGAGTTCGGCTCACCGGCCCGGCCGCATGGCTTTCATGGAGGAACTGACCAGCTTCAAATGGGACTGACGGGAGACAACGGAACAAAAGGGACTGGCAGCCAGGAACAGAGCCGGAGATCGCGGAAGTGGAGACCTCTCTAGCGATTGAGCTGGGAGAGAATGTGGTCGTAGAGGGCGCGGAGGCTGGCCGAGGCCTCGTGCGTGGGCAGCAGCGTGGACCACCAGCCGGCGCGGACGCCATAGTAGCGCACCGTCAGAAAAGCGCCAACGGCGACCACCAGCAGCAGCAAAATCGCGCCGATCCAGCGCAGGCGCATCTCCACGGCGTCATGCTGCTGGGCGCGAGCCTTGCCCACATTCGAGGCAAACTCCATCCAACTGCGGTCGTCGTCGATCATCTGCCCGCTGGCTACATAGGCGCGGAGAAAGCGCTCCGTCCAGTCGCGCTGGTCCAAACCCACGACACGGGCGTAGCCGCGCACGATGCCCTTGCTCAAAATGCCGCCGGGAAGCTGACAAAACTTCCCCTCCTCCAGCGCCAACAGGTGCCGCTGGCTGATCTTGGTCGCCGCCGTAATGTCTTCCAGCGCGATGCCGCGGGACAGCCGCTCCATGCGCAGGTCTTCTCCAAAGTTGCCCATCACAAACCAGAAAACGGCTCTAGTCCCCAGATCTACACTCAGGTCTACAATAAACCCGGTCCCGGCTTCCGTCAAAGAAATTCACTGGTTTTCCCTTTCTTTTCATAAACCTGTGGAGAAATTTCCGAATTGAGCGGTTGTGCCGGTTTAGTCCGGCCCGGACGTCCTTTGCCCCAGGCTGTTAACCTGAGAAAGAGGGGTTTTGCGGCTCCGCGGCCTCTGGGAGTCATCGCCGGACAATGAACAAGCTCATCTTCGCCAATCTGCTGCACCGCCCCCTGCGCTCCCTCATCAGCGTGCTGGCCGTGGCCATTGAAGTCATCATGATGCTGACCATCATCGCCATCATGGTGGGGCAGTTGACCGGCCAGAAGCGGCTGAACAACGGCATCGGCGCCGACCTCATCGTCCGTCCCGGCAACGCCGTCTTCTTCAATGGCGTGGGCGGCGCGCCCATCCCGGCCAAGCTGGCCCCGGTGCTGCAAACGCTGCCGCACGTCACCGTGGCCTCGCCGGTGATCACCAACTTGTCCATGGCCGATGGGCTGGAGGTGCTGTGGGGCATCGATTACTCCAGCTACAGCCGGCTGAGCCCCTTCGTCTTTCTGTCGGGAGGGCCCATGCAGGGACCATACGACGTGATGGTGGACGACGTCTTCGCCTCCACCGGCCAGCGGCACCACGTGGGCGATACCATTCTGATTCTGAAGCGCCCCTTCCGCATCTCGGGCATCTTCGCCCACGGCAAGGGCGGGCGCAAACTGATCTCCATCGCCACCATGGGTGAGCTGATGGGCTCGGAGGGCCGCGCCTCGGCCTTTTACCTGAAGGTGGACCAGCCGGAGAATGCGACTCTGGTCACCAATGAGATTCACGCGATGCGCGGCCTGGAAAACTACCAGGTGATGACCATGGACGAGTGGTATTCGCTGATGACGCCCGATCATGTTCCCGCGCTGAACACCGCCATGCATGTGGTCATCGGCATTGCCGTCATCATCGGCTTCCTGGTGATCTTCCAGTCGATGTACACCTCGGTTCTGGAACGTACGCGCGAGATCGGCATTCTCAAGTCGATGGGCGCCTCGAAGTGGACCATCGTCAGCGTGGTGCTGCGCGAGACGGCGCTGCTAGCGGTGGCCGGCGTGGTGGTGGGCGTGGCGCT